>Ga0224496_10000092_pt1 | contig 64992 bp, 59 predicted proteins | sample SF_Jul11_sed_USG_2_FD_168127 | JGI IMG/M metagenome (GOLD analysis project Ga0224496, IMG submission 168127) | Sediment microbial communities from San Francisco Bay, California, United States - SF_Jul11_sed_USGS_8_1 | ecosystem: Environmental > Aquatic > Marine > Sediment | place: USA...
GGATACCGACGACTAGAACATGCATATCCACCTGGTCGCAGCCGGACATAAAATGCCCGCCTGGGTGGACGCTGCCTGTGCTGATTTTCTCAAGCGATTACCGCCCGAGCTGAAGCTCAATCAAATATTAATCCCCACCATCAAACGCGGTAAAAATGCCGATATCCAGCGCATCATCCGCGACGAAAGCCGCAACCTGCTTGCTGCAGTGCCGGCCCATTGCCAGATCGTGGCGCTGGATGTGCTGGGCAAACGCGTTACCACCGAAAAGCTGGCCAGTATTCTGGATAACTGGATGCAGCAGGGGCAGGACATCGCTTTAATTATTGGTGGGCCGGATGGGGTATCTGACGAGCTGCTGCAAAAAGCGGTACTGAAAATTTCCCTGTCCGACCTGACTTTCCCGCATCCGCTGGTGCGGGTGATCGTGGTTGAGCAACTCTACCGGGCGTGGAGTATTTTGAATAATCACCCCTATCATCGTGGTTAATGATGAGCTCGCCCTTGCTTTTGCTGTTATAAGCCTTGAAAAGGTAAAATCAATCCCCACTTTATTAGCTGGTTAATTTTTTCTATTATTTTTCAAAGATTTATCTGGAGAGATGTGTAATGAGTGTTGATACAACAACCGAAACGATGGAATTTCAAACCGAAGCGCGCCAAATTTTGCATTTGATGACGCATTCGTTGTACTCGAACAAGGAAATTTTTCTGCGAGAACTGATTTCAAATGCCTCTGATGCTTGCGACAAACTGCGTTTTGAAGCGCTGTCGGACAGCAGCCTGTACGGCGATGATACCGAGCTGAAAATCACGGTTGATTTTGACGAAGCGGCCAACACGGTCACCGTGCGCGATAACGGCATCGGCATGAACCGGCAGGAGATGATCGAAAATATCGGCACCATTGCCAGTTCCGGTACGAAAAAATTCCTTGAAAAACTGTCTGGCGATCAGGCTAAAGATTCACAGATGATCGGTCAGTTCGGTGTCGGTTTTTATTCCAGCTTTATTGTTGCCGACAAGGTCACCGTCACCAGTCGTCGCGCCGATGTTGCAGAAGATATGGCGGTAATCTGGGAATCAGACGGTCACGGCAGTTTCACGCTGGGACACACCACAAAAGCAGATCGTGGCACTGAAATCGTCTTACATCTGAAAGAAGACGAAAAAGAGTTTGCCAACAACTATCGTTTGCGCAATATCATCAAGCAGTATTCCGATCACATTTCTCTGCCCATCAATATGCTCAAGGTGCATTACAAAACCAAGGATGATGAAGAAGAGCCTGCACCAGAATATGAGCGCGTGAACAGCGCTTCTGCTTTGTGGACTCGCGACAAAAAAGACATCAGTGATGAAGAATACAAAGATTTCTACAAACACGTCAGCCATGATTTTGAAGATCCATTGACCTGGATTCATAACCGTGTCGAAGGTAATCAGAGTTATTCAACGCTGCTGTACATTCCGGCGAAAGCGCCGTTTGATTTATATGATCGCGATCACAAGCGCGGTATCAAGTTATACGTGAAACGTACCTTCATCATGGATGACGCCGAGCACCTGATGCCGAACTATTTGCGTTTTGTTAAAGGCGTGGTCGATTCGGACGATTTGCCGCTGAACGTCTCGCGCGAAATTTTGCAGCAGAACAAGGTTACTGATCGTATTCGCGGTGCTTCGGTGAAAAAAGTGCTGGGCCTGTTGGAGTCGATGGCGAAAGACAAGCCGGAAGATTACACTTCGTTCTGGAAGACCTTTGGTCAGGTGATGAAAGAAGGTCCGATCGAAGACTTTGGCAATAAAGAACGTATTGCCAAATTACTGCGTTTTAGCAGTACCGAAACCGGCAGTGCTGATCAGGCCGTTTCACTGGAAGATTATGTCAGTCGTATGAAAGATAAACAGGAAAAAATTTATTTCATCACTGCCGAAACTTACAATGCAGCGAAAAACAGCCCGCACCTGGAAGTGTTCAAGAAGAAAGGTGTTGAAGTATTGCTGTTGAGTGATCGCGTCGATGAATGGCTGGTGTCACACTTGACCGAATTCGATGGCAAGCCACTGCAATCAGTAGTGCGCGGCGATCTGGATCTTGGTGATGAAGAAGACCAGGCCGAGAAAGAAAAACTGACCGAAGAGTTTAAGAGTGTTACCGAAAAAGTGAAAAATCTGCTGGAAGAAAAAGTCAGTGAAGTGCGTATGTCGCACCGACTGACCGATTCACCATCCTGTCTGGTGCTCAATGAAAGCGACATGAGTGATCAGATGCAAAAGATTCTGCAGGCAGCCGGGCAGTATGTGCCCAAAGCCAAGCCTGTGCTGGAGTTGAATCCTGATCACGCGCTGGTGAAGAAATTGCAAGGTCTGAGTGATGATGCGCTCAATGACTGGTCTATGCTGTTGTTTGAACAAGCGGCACTGGCGGCGGGTAATCAGCTTGAAGATTCTGCAGAGTTTGTTAAACGTGTGAATCGCCTGTTGATGAATTAAGCCTGGCTTTTATTCTATATATTGAACCTCTGCCCTGATTGTTGAGCCATGTTAGTTAACAATATGAAATATTTGTTGGTCGCTACCTTCGTGTTAATAGGATATGTTGGTAGTGTCATGGCTGATGCTGAAATTCAGGCAGAGGTTCGGTATCTATACGTTCAGCCAGGTCAGACGCTGCATAATATTGTCAGCAAACTTTACCCAGGTCGTAAAAAAGACTGGCCATGGTTGCGTAGCGAAATTGTACGTATCAATCCTGATTCTTTTGTAGATGGTGAAGAAGCACAAATGAAAGCGGGTGTTCGCCTGGAATTGCCGAAGCGATATGTGTCTGAACGTAACAGTAAAAAAATAGCGCCATTATATGTAGGTGATGTGGTCAAAACTCGAGGTGAGGCTTTGGCTGTAGGTAAAAACAGGGTTTCTCGTTCTTTAACGGCGGGTGATCGTGTCTATTTGGGTGATAAGCTGATTACAGGTGCTGATGGTTTTATACGACTGCACATGATTGATAATGCTCTGCTGGATTTGCGTTGTTACAGCATCATGGTAATCGAAGAGTATGCATTGCAGGATAAAGACAGACGTAGTGTTTTTAATTTGTTACAGGGCGGATTGAGAAAAGTAACGGGTGAAATAGGTAAATGGGGCCATGATGTTTATGAGTTGCGCACACCAGTAGCTAGTGTTGGCGTGAGAGGGACAGAATATGCGTTACGCGTATTTCAGAGCAAAGGTTGTGATGGTACGGTCGATATCGAAGATAATGGTTTATATCTGAAAGTAATTAAAGGTATTGTTGACGTCCATAACAATAAGAGCAACATAAAAACGGCAGTGGTTAAAGATGATACTTTGTATATAAAAACGCCTGATGCTATACCCGTTAAAAATGTCGTGAAACCAGGTGTGTTTTCGCCTGTTATCGAGGAGGAGGAAAAATCTGGGGCTGAGGATGGCTCGAGTAATTACGGCTGGTGGTTGCTGGCGTTGATTATACTGGTACTTTAAAATTTAAAACTAGGTCGAAGAATCAGGCGAAAATTATCTGACTGGCTTTGTAGTGAGCCGCTGTATTTACTATTCTCCAGAATAAAACCAACACCAAATTCAAATGCACTTTTTGCGGCACCAAAAGGCGCTGGCCATTTTTTATTGATGAACAGGCTTTGCTGAATCAGTGCATAAGTGTTTTTATTTAATTCGATCTTGTAATCGATATCGGCATTTTCGAACCAGGAAATTTCATTAGATGCTGCATCGAAATGGTTGCGTCGTAAGCCAAAATAAATAACGTCAATAATATCGGGATGCTCGTGCAGTTTTGCACCGACGCGCAAACTCCAGCTTAATGTTTTGTTCTTGAAATCCTGATCACCCTTGGTTTTCCACTCTAGCTCCAGCCAGTTATCGTCGATATAGGTATTGTTGACGATATGCTTGTCACCGATGCTGGCAAGATATCCGGTATAACCACGGTTACTGGTTTTGACATCCTCGCCGAGTTTGACAAAACGTATGATGCTACCAAAAAAGAATGAAAGCGCATAAGGTTCTTCGAAACCTTCAGTAAAAGCCTGCACAATATTCAAGTCTCCCCTAAGTTCACCTTTTTCATAAGTGCTGGGGTGGTTTTTTTTGAGGTATTCACCGAGCATTGGTAGCGGGTTGACACTGATCTCGACGAGCATGAAGCGAGGCATGGTGAAAGCACTTTTAAGTAGGCGGTGATAAACTTTGGCTTCGTCGTCTTCTGTGACTTCGGGAATCTCTGAATCGGTCAACGGGATATAATAGCCAGCATTGCTATAGTATGGGTCAAATTCGAATTCGAGTGAATTTTCGGCATGGATAGTTGTGCTACTGCATAACCAGAGCAAGGGAAAAACCAGGATATTTCTTGAAGCGCAAAACCACATGATACAGAGTTAAGAATGTTAAATGTTTATTATCATGAGTGAATCAATCCGTATCGATAAATGGTTATGGGCTGCGCGATTTTTTAAAACACGTGCATTAGCTGCCGAAGCCGTTAATGGTGGCAAGGTACACCTCAACGGCAATCGCGTCAAACCTGGGCGTGAGGTTCAGGTGGGTGATAGCCTAACCATTCATCGTAGTGGTTATACGTTTGATATTACCGTACAAGGGATCAACAAGCAGCGACGTCCGGCGAAAGAAGCACAATTATTATTTGAAGAAAGTGAAGATAGTATTGCCAGGCGGGAAGAGCAGGCTGAGAATCAGCGGTTAGCTGCCTGTGGCCATCACGCGCCAGATCATCGACCTAATAAACGAGAACGTAGGCATATTGTGAAGTTTACGCGGAAGCATGAATAAATAGAGTGATTTATATGTCAAGACCTGAAACTCCGTCTATCACCGTTGATATCATCATCGAAATGCACAACCAGCCGAACAGGCCAGTTGTTTTAATCGAACGCAAATATCCACCTCATGGCTGGGCGATTCCGGGTGGTTTTGTCGATGTAGGTGAAACAGTGAGTACTGCAGCAGTTCGCGAGGCACTGGAGGAAACCGGTCTTAATGTGACATTGGATATGTTGCTGGGCTGTTATTCGGATCCGGCTCGTGATGATCGGGGGCATACAGTGAGTATGGTTTATATTGCACATGCTAGTGGTGAGCCACGGGCTGCTGATGATGCGGTGAATGTATTATTGCTGAATCCCTGTGATAAAACTGAGTTATCGAAAGTGCTGCTGGCTTTTGATCATGAACGTATTCTTGGTGATTATTGCAATTATCGGCAGACTGGGCTGATTGCCCTGCCGGATTGAGTCTTAATTTCTTAACCCACTGTTTTTTGGTATAATTTTCGACCTTGGCGTACACTGGTGCGCTTTATCGTTGAAGAGAGTCTTTTTTGAGTAATCGAACCCTGTCACTTGATGACCGTACCCATGAGTATTTGCTATCCGTTTCGGTGGCTGAAAGTGAATTGCTACGTGAGCTGAGAGAGGAAACCGCGGCTGAGAACCAGTTTGCGGTGATGCAGATTTCGCCTGAACAGGGACAGTTTATGAATTTGTTACTGAAGTTGATCGGGGCAAAGCGGGCGCTGGAAATAGGTACTTTTACGGGTTATAGCTCAATCTGTATTGCCAATGCATTGCCTGATGACGGCGAGTTGATCTGTTGTGATAATTCTGGCGATTGGACGCTGATGGCAAGAAAGTACTGGCAGAAAGCGGGCTTGCAGGACAAGATCAAACTGTACTTGCAGGATGCTTCGATTACCTTGCAGCTGCTACTAGATGGAGCTTTTGCGGGCAGTTTTGATTTTATTTTTATTGATGCAGATAAACAGAATTATCCTCTGTATTATGAGCAGTCGCTGAAGTTGCTTCGTAAAGGTGGTTTGTTGGCTATTGATAATACTCTCTGGTCAGGTAGTGTTGCTGACCCGGAAAACATGGAGCCGGGCACGCGTGCCATCAGGCGTTTTAATGAAATGGTAAAAAATGATAACCGGGTGATCAAAAGTCTGGTGCCGATTGGTGACGGTCTTACTCTCATCGTTAAGGATTTTGAATAATGTTGAAGTGGTTGAAAAAGCGCAGGGAAAATAAAAAAAGAGAAAAAGCGCCGGCGAAAAAAAATTACTCGGTGGATGTCAGAATCATTCCCCGTGCTGAACATGGTATATCGCGCAAAAATATTGATGAAAGTGCGCTGAAAGTTTTATACGGGTTGCATAAAGCGGGTTATCAGGCTCATCTTGTTGGCGGTGCAGTTCGTGATTTGCTATTGGGGCAACGTCCTAAAGATTTTGATGTGGCCACTGATGCGACTCCCGAGCAGGTTAAAGCGTTATTTCGAAACTGTCGCTTGATCGGACGTCGTTTCAGACTGGCGCATATTCATTTTGGCCGCCATATCATAGAAGTCGCAACTTTCCGTGGTCATCATGGTGATTCACAATCCGGGCATCAGGATGATTCCGGTCGTATTCTTCGAGACAATGTTTACGGTGATATTGAGCAGGATGTCTGGCGACGTGATTTCACTGTCAATGCACTGTATTACAACATAGCTGATTTTTCGGTGATTGATTATGTTGGTGGTTATGAAGATGTTAAGCAGGGGCGTTTGCGTTTAATCGGTGATCCGGATGAGCGTTATCGTGAAGACCCGGTGCGTATGCTGCGAGTGATTCGTTTTTCGGCCAAATTGAGCTTCAGTATAGATGAGAGTTGTCAGCGATTTATTCGTGATCAGGGCGCTATACTCAGAGATGTGCCCGCGGCACGTTTATACGAAGAAGTGTTGAAGTTGTTTCATGCTGGCCATGCCATTAAAAGTTTTTGTGGCCTGAGGGAATATTTTTTGCTGGAGCATTTATTCCCTGAAGCTGCAGTTGCACTGGATGGTAATGAGGTGGCTTTGAAGTTTTTGCAACTGGCGATGCAGAGTACCGATGAGCGTATCCATCAAAATATGCCGGTGACTCCTGCCTTCTTATTCGCTGCTTTATTATGGGCGCCGTTGCAGGTGCGCACCGAGAAACTTCTGGCAAAAGGTGAGCCTCATTCACTAGCATTACAAAAATCAGCTTCTGCGTTAGTCTCAGAACAAGTTCGTCATGTTTCTATTCCAAAACGTTTTACCATGGTGATGCGTGATATCTGGGCATTGCAATCACGTTTTTCTTATCGTACCGGTAAACGAGTAGATTCAGTATTTGAACATCCTAAATTTAGAGCCGGTTACGATTTCTTGTGTCTTCGAGCTCAGGCGGGAGAAATTTCAGAAAAGGATTGTCAATGGTGGACTGAGTTCCAGAAGAACTCTCCGGAAGCGCAGAAAAAGGTTACTGAGCCTCACGTTCGCCGCAGGCCGCGTCGTCGACCACGAAGCGATAAAACAAACAATTGATACATGGTGAGTCGGTTTGTATGGGCGATTATATCGGTGCTTTTATCGGCCTGGGCAGTAATCTCGAACAGCCCATCGAACAGATCAAGGCAGCAGTTGCTGCCCTGAAAAAATTACCGGGTACACAATATATCGGCGACTCGGGTTTGTATCTGAGTAAGCCGTTACTTTTGGAAGGAGCGCAGCAGGAACTACAGCCTGATTATTACAATGCGGTGGCTTTACTGGATACGAGGCTTGAGCCGCTGGTTTTGCTGGATTATCTGCAGGTAATTGAAACAAATCAGGGACGTGTACGTGAACATCGTTGGGCGGCCAGAACACTTGATCTTGATATTCTGATGATGGGTCAAAAACAGCTCGATGAGGCACGTTTACAGTTGCCACATCCAGGCATTTGTCAGCGTGAATTTGTACTATATCCCTTGCAGCATTTGTGTGAGAAATTACAGCAAGCTGATTTGCAAATCCCCGGTCATGGTATGCTAAGTGAAATGATAAAAAGCTGTTCTAAAAATGATTTGATATATGTTGGAGAAGTTGTATGAATGAGGCAAATGCCAGCCTGAGTCTGTCACATAAGTGGCCAGCTTTTTTGGTGGTAGAAGGGCCTATCGGTGTTGGCAAAACGACACTGGCCAGAAAATTGTCTCGTTCCTTCGATAGTAACTTATTACTGGAAGGTGCGGATGATAATCCGTTTCTGGAACGGTTTTATGAAAACCCAAGGGCTGCCGCTTTACCCACACAATTACATTTTTTATTACAACGTGCACGCCAGCTCAAGGAAATGAAACAGGGAGATATGTTCAGTCCGGTAAGAGTGGCTGATTTTTTAATTGAAAAAGATCGTTTGTTTGCTGAGTTAACGCTGGATGAGGATGAACTGGATTTATACGAGCAAGTTTATTCAAGCTTGACATTGGATGTTCCTAAGCCTGATCTGGTAGTGTATTTACAGGCGCCGGTGGAAGTGTTGCTGAAGCGAATTCAGAAACGCGGCTTTGCCCATGAGCAGATGATCGAAGCGGCCTATCTGCAACGCCTGTGCGATGCCTATATTCGTTTTTTTTATCAATATGCGGAAGCGCCGCTTTTAATTGTAAATGCAGCAGATATTGATTTCGCTAACAATGAAAAAGATTACCAACTTTTATTAGAACGTATATTGGCTAATCGTAGTGGACGACATTATTTTAATCCGTCATCGGTAATTATGCAGGAGCTGGAATAGTTATGAGTGCTCGCCCGGATTCGTCTCAACATGATAGAAAAAAAATCACCGTGCGCAGTCTGCATGAAAAAAAGCAGGCAGGTGAAAAGATTGTCTGTTTAACCGCTTACGATGCCAGCTTCGCGCGCATTCTGGATCAGGCTGAAGTCGACGTGGTGCTGGTCGGAGATTCGCTCGGCATGGTCGTGCAGGGCCATGAAACCACCTTGCCGGTGACAGTCGAAGATATTCTCTATCACAGTCAGATGGTCGCCAATGGCCTGTCGCATGCATTGATGATCGTGGATATGCCGTTCCTGAGTTACACCTCAATTGAGGCTGCGCTGGAAAATGCCGGGCTGTTTATGAAAGAGGCGGGTGCGCACATGGTGAAGCTGGAAGGTGGCGCGGATCAGGTGGATATCGTTTCGGCGCTGGTACAACACGGTATCCCTGTGTGTGCACATCTAGGTCTGCAGCCACAGAAAGTTCACAAGCTGGGCGGTTATCGTGTGCAGGGTCGTGAGACCCGGGCAGCCGAAGCGATGCTGGAAGAAGCCCGGATTCTTGAACAGGCAGGTGCGGATTTACTCGTGCTCGAATGTGTGCCGAATGAACTGGCAGAAATGATTACGCGAGCCTTATCGATTCCGGTGATCGGTATCGGTGCCAGTGCGGCCTGTGATGGCCAGATTTTAGTGCTCTACGATATTCTTGGTTTGAGCATGGGGCGTGTACCTAAATTCAGTCACAACTTTCTGAGCGAAGCCGGCAGTATTGACGGCGCGGTTCGTGCTTATGTTGATGCTGTTAAATCAGGCAAGTTTCCCGGGAAAAATCATGTCTTCAGTTAGTCATCAGGAAAAGAGTCCATTGGTGGCACGAACCATTGACGACGTTCGACAGCAGGTAAAGCTATGGAAGCAGGCGGGTGAGCGTGTGGCTTTTGTGCCGACCATGGGCAATTTGCACGCCGGCCATTTGAGCCTGATTGAGGCGGCCAGAAAAACCGCTGATCGGGTGGTGGTGAGTATTTTCGTCAACCCGATGCAGTTTGGTGAAAATGAAGATTTTGATGATTACCCGCGTACCTTCGATGCTGATATGCATGAGTTGTCAAAAGGTAAGGTGGACATGGTGTTTGTCCCTACGGTGGTGGAAATGTATCCTGGCGAAGCCAGCAGTGCGACCGTTGTCGATGTGCCGAAGCTCTCCGGAATACTCGAGGGAGAGCACCGACCGGGGTTTTTCATCGGCGTGGCCACGGTGGTCAACAAACTATTCAACATCGTTCAACCGGATGTCGCTGTTTTTGGTGAAAAAGACTTTCAGCAGCTGCTGGTGATTATTCAGATGGTGTCTGATCTGGTCATGCCTATCGAAATTCAGTCGGTTGCGACTATGCGTGAACCGGATGGCCTGGCCATGAGTTCACGCAATGGCTATCTGGATGAAGATAACCGTATTCTGGCAGCAAATATTCATCGTTGCCTGCAGCACGTGGTCAAGGCCATCGTCGCCGGAGAAAATCCGAACTACGAAGTCGGACATGCCACTCAGCTACTGGACGATCTGGGTTTTCTGGTCGATTACATTGTGGTGCGCCGACAGCGGGATCTGGCGGTGCCTAAATCGGGAGACAAATCATTGATCGTACTGGCGGCGGCACGGCTGGGCTCGGTACGCCTGATCGATAATATCCCTTTTGAGCTGGAAGATTGAGTTCAGGTAGTTATAGAACAGATGGTGATATGGCTGCGAATATTTCAAAAACTGGTATAATTGCGCTTTATATCGTTCAATCGTTCAGATTAGATTTTTAGATTTATGCAACTGACATTACTCAAGGCTAAATTGCACAAGGCACACGTCACTCATTCCGAGCTCGAATACGAGGGCTCGTGCGCGATTGATAGTACTTTGCTCAATACCGCAGGCATTCACGAATACGAGCAGATCCATATTTATAACGTGAATAACGGCGAGCGTTTTACCACCTATGCGATACGTGCCGAAGCAGGTAGCGGCATTATCTCTATTAATGGTGCTGCCGCTCACAAAGCGAATCCTGGTGACCGTATTATTATTTGTGCTTATGCAGAGCTAGCGCAACACGAAGTGGCTAATTTCCATCCAAAGCTGGTTTATCTTAACGAGCAAAACCAGGTCACAAGAACTTCAAATCAAATCCCGGTTCAGGTCGCCTGATCTGTACTTCTGAGATTTAAATCCAGAAACTTGTCTGCCTAATACTAGACCTACTTTGAGGCTTCGGCTTTTTTGAGTAAATCGAGCGCTTTTTTGTCGGTTGGATGTTTTAACAGGTGTTTTTCTAGTGAAATAATAGCTTGCTCTTTGAGTTCATAAGTTAAATAAACTTCAGCAGCTGCAACCAGATCATCGCCCTCATCAACATCATCTTTTTGTGCAGGAGCGGGTTTGGCTTTTGGTGCAGGTTTTGGTTTTGGTGGAGTAGAGACCTGTGGTTCATGATGTATGATCTTTTCTTCCGCTGCAAGACGAGCCTCTCTGGCTTTATTTTCTTTGGCGTTATTAGCAAAAGCTTTGGCAATAACTATAACGGCTATCAGTACTGATATGCCTAGAATTACCAGTAATAATGTCACGATCCAGTCTGACTGATCAAAATCCATCCTGTTATTCACCTCGATTTTTGTTAGCGTTGATTGAGCAACTGTTGTTGATAGCCTTATGCCCTGATTACGATTTAGTTTAAAACAAGTCTAGATAATTTATATGTAATATCAAGAATAAATGAGTCATGTTTCCGGCTTCCCGTCAGATTCATGTCGCATAATTACTCCTAAGTGTTTTTATCAGACGTTTAGCCCGTATTGCGCATGCCTGCGGCAATAGCATTAATGCTTCTTAATAATGGATCCAGCCATGCATCTCGCTCTTCCTGACTCAGCGACTCATCACGCCAGCGCTTGAGTAACTTGACCTGGATATGATTCAAGGGGTCAAGATATGGATCTCGACGCATTAATGACAAAGCCAACGGTTCGATATCGTCGAGCAGATGATCCATTTCGGCTACCTGCAGAGTGTATTGATAAGTCCGCTGGTGTTCGGCTTCGATCATACCAAAAACACGGTCGCGAACGTCTTCTGATATACACAATTCAGAATACTCCTGAGCAGTCGTCATATCCGCCTTGTATAAAGCCATTTCGGTGTTACTGAGCAGGGCGCGGAAATAAGGCCAGTTTTGATAAAGCTCCTGCAATTTGTGCAGACGAGTTTGATCACCGTTGACCCAGGTTTCCAGTGCGGAACCAATGCCATACCAGGCAGGCAGAGTATGTCTCGATTGCGCCCAGCCGAACACCCAGCCAATGGCGCGCACTGATGTTTTAGAACGATCACCCTTTTTGCGATGCGAAGGCCTTGAGCCGATATTCATCAGGGCAATTTCGCTAACTGGCGTTGCCTCATAGAAATAATCAAGGAAACCAGCTGTTCGATCAGTGAGTGTGCGATAGCTGTTCTCACCGATCTCCATGATCTCGCGCATGATCTGTATGCGCTCTGGCGTGGTGCTGGTTTCGCAGGGCATGACATTGTAACGACTGGCGAGTAGCAGGCCGGAAATACCCATGGTGAGTTCATAGACCGCAGTTTCAGGGTTGCTGTACTTATTCGACAGTACTTCACCCTGTTCGGTAAATTTGATTTCGCCATGAATGGTACCTTCCGGCTGCGCCAGAATGGATTCATAAGTCGGACCGCCGCCACGGCCAATAGTGCCGCCGCGGCCATGGAACAATCGACATTCGATGCCATGTGCATCGGTAAGTTTGATGACTTTCCGCTGTGCTTCGAATAACTGCCATGAAGAAGCCAGGATGCCGCCATCCTTGCAGGAATCAGAATAACCCAGCATGACTTCCTGCTGATTACCAGAGGCCTTAAGTAAAGTTTTGTATACATCATTATTGAATAATGTAGATAAAACGTTTTCGATTTGCTCAAGGTCTTCGATAGTCTCAAATAAAGGTGAAATACGGATATTGCAGAACCAGCCTTTTTTGTTTTTCCCCGCGAGTCCTAGCAACGAAGCCAACCACATGACTTCCATAATGTGGCTGGCCTGATGGGTCATAGAAATGACATAGGTGCCAAAGGCTTTAGGGCTGATCTCATTACGCATCTTCACCATCGCCTGAAAGACTTCAATAGTTTCTTTGTGTAAATCACTCAGTTTATTTTTATCCAGATGGAATTGACTGTCGGCTTTGTCGATCAGGTTGGCAAGCAATTGAATGCGCTCGGCTTCAGATAAAGCCTGGTAATCAATCTTGTCATCCAGTTGCCGCAGAACTTCGGTCACTGCATCACAGTGGCGGGTTGATTCCTGGCGTACATCCAGTTGCATCAGGTAGAAACCGAAAGACTCGACCAGACGAATAAAATCATTGAGTGCGCCTTCAGCAATATTCTGATCACCATGGCCGTGTAAGGAATCACGAATCAGGTACAGATCATCCAGGAACTCTTTCTCTGAGGGGTAAGCGCTTTTAAAAATACTAGTATCTATTATGTCGGTGTGACCATCCACTTTTCTCAGGCTGGCACGGATTCTGTCCAGGTTTTTCTGTAACCGATAACGCATAAAAGCGATTTTGCGGCGATAAGGCGCACGACTGTAAATTGTAGGTTTTGTGGTAAAAACCTCAAAACGAAGATGTTCATCTCGATTCAAACTTTCGATAAAAGCTTCACTGGGTGTGCAAAGTTGGTCTGAATGTGTCAGGTGTTTGAAAATTTCAGTTAACCTGCGCACGTATTCTTCAAGCGCCGCTTCAGACTGCAGATGCAAAGCAAGAATTGTTGTTTCTGGTTTAACATTAGGGTTGCCATCACGATCACCGCCAATCCATGAGCCAAATCTCAGAAAACTAGGGACTGTGATTCTTTCATTGGGGTAGTTTTCGCGAATTCGACGCTCAAGATTTCTATAGATAACAGGAATAGCGTCAAATAAACTTTCCTTGAAATAATAAAGTCCATTTTTAATTTCATCTCTGACCTGCGGGCGATCCTCACGGACTTCATCGGTGCGCCACAAAATCTGAATTTGGGTTTCCAGTTCATGGATAATTTCTTTACGCTGGTCTTTGCCTAAACGGGTGTCGTTCAGTTTTTCGTTAGTCAGGAAAATACGGCGCAGTGCATACAATACACTGCGGCGTTTGGATTCTGTTGGATGGGCAGTGATAACTGGAATATACGCCAGACGATCGAACAGATTTTGTAATTGCCGGGAGTTCATGCCCAGATCTTTTAAATTAGATAAAGCAGAATCGAAGGATCCAACCCAGAGATGGTCGTTCTTTTTACGTTGTCTTAGTTGGCGACGGCGTTGCTGATGCTGCGACGCTTCTTCAGCAATATTCACCAGACTGAAATAGGTGCTAAAAGCACGCACTACCTGAGACAGAGTCTTGGCATCGAGTGATTCGATCAGTGTCATCATATGAGCGCGTTTTACCGGGTCATTTTTTTTGTGTAGAGAGATAAAACCAAGTCGAAGTTTTTCAACCGAGTCATAGACTCTGGCGCCTGCATGGGAAAGAATAACGTTGCCCAGTAGATTGCCAAATAATTTGACGCGTGCACGCAGTTGTTTGTCGCCGCTGGCGGTATTGAGTAGACCCGCAGGTTCCTTCTTTGAGGAGAGGGATGATGACGAGATTTCTGGTGTTTTTGAGTGACTCATATAAATGATACTATTCGAAGCTAGTTGTTCTGTGCACAAGGCGCGATATTATAGCCCAAGCTGCTTTTTGCTGATACACCGGAAATAAATGTGGCATTATTGATGACCTGAATGGTGTAAATGTGTGTTTACGCTAGCTTTAAACTCTAATTAGCTGAAATTTGAAAAAAATACTATGCCAAAATTAACAGAATTACCCGCCTGGAAGGCACTCAAGGCGCATTTTGCAGAGACTAAAAATCTGCATATGAGAGATTTATTTGCTCAGGATAATTTGCGTTTCGAAAAATTCAGCACCCAGATGGATGACATCCTGATGGATTTTTCCAAAAATCGGATAACGGATGAAACCTTCCGTCTATTGTGTGATCTGGCACGTGAGACAAACGTTGAAGGCTGGCGAGATCAAATGTTTGCCGGTCTGGAGATCAATATTTCGGAATATCGGCCGGTTTTACATACGGCCTTGCGTAATCGGGGTAATAAGCCGGTTATAGTCGATGGTGAAGATGTGATGCCTAAAATCAATAAGGTATTACAGCAGATGCGTTATTTTTCCGAGCGTGTGCGCGGCGGGCACTGGCGCGGTTACAGTGGTCACCTGATCAAGGATGTGATTAATATTGGTATCGGTGGTTCCGATCTGGGTCCGCATGTGGTCTGTGATGCCATGAAACCTTTTGCGCAACGTGGCATGAATGTGCATTTTGTCTCGAATATAGACCCGACTCATCTTACTGAAATCTTAAAATTTGTTCAGCCCGAGTCAACTTTGTTTATCGTTTCTTCGAAGTCATTTACTACTCAGGAAACAATGATGAATTCGCACAGTGCGCGTGAATGGTTTGTGCGCACCACGGGTTCAGAAAAAGCCATATGCAAACATTTTGTGGCAGTGACCAGTAACATTAAGGCTGCCAGTGAGTTTGGTATTTTGCCCGAGAACGTGTTCGAATTCTGGGATTGGGTAGGTGGGCGTTACTCACTCTGGTCGGCAATTGGTCTGCCGATTGTGTTGTATCTTGGCATGGATCATTTCGAAGATTTGCTTGCGGGTGCTTATGCCATGGATGAGCATTTTAAAAATACACCCATAGAGAAAAACATACCAATGATTCTGGCCTTGTTGGGTATCTGGTATAACAATTTCTTCGAGGCGCAAAGTCATGCTGTCATGGCTTATAATCAGTATTTGCGCCGTTTGCCCGCACATCTGCAGCAACTGGATATGGAAAGTAATGGTAAAACTATTACCCGTGAAGGTGCACGTGTAAATTATGCTACTGGACCGATTATCTGGGGAGAGTCAGGTAGTAACTGCCAGCACGCATTTTTTCAGTTACTGCATCAGGGAACCAAACCGGTACCAGCCGATTTCCTGATTCCTGCCAAGAGTAAAGATCCCCTGGGTAAACAACATAGCGTTTTATTGGCTAATTTTCTGGCTCAGACTCGCGCTTTGATGAAGGGTAAAACTGAAGCAGAGGCTCGTTTGGAGCTTGAAGCGGCAGGTATGGCAGAAGACAAGATTAACGAGGTCTTGCCGCACAAGGTTTTTGAAGGTAACAAACCTACTAATTCGATTGTGTTTGAAAAACTGGATCCACGTACTTTGGGCTCACTGTTGGCTATGTATGAGCATAAAGTGTTTGTTCAGGGCGTAGTCTGGAATATTAATTCTTTCGATCAGTGGGGTGTAGAGTTGGGTAAGCAGCTGGCAGGTGAGATTTTGGGCGTGCTTTCCAGTCGTGAAAAAACAGACAGCTATGATGTTTCAACCAATGCTTTGCTGGATTATTGCGTATCGCTGAAATTCACTGATTAGTCATTACGGGGTAGTGAAGAAAACCATTTATGGTTTATTTTGTTTAAGCGCCCATTGAATGTGTTCGGCAACCATCGGTGTTGCCTTGGCAAGTTTGTTTTCCAGTGCTGAAATAGTCTCGGTTGAATGTGCTGTATTGCCCAGGGCAATGGCGATATTGCGTAACCAGCGTTGATAGCCAATGCGGCGGATGGCGGAACCTTCGGTGTTGTCCAGAAACTCCTGTTCGTTCCAGTTAAATAGCTCAAGCAGCCTGGGTGCGTCGAGTGGGTGACGGGTTAAAAAATCCTTTTCATTGCTGGGGGTGGCAAAACGATTCCATGGGCAGCAAAGCTGGCAGTCATCACAGCCATAGATGCGGTTACCCATTGCGGCTCTGAACTCTATCGGGATGGAGCCATCCAGTTCAATTGTGAGATAAGAAATGCAGCGCCGAGCGTCGAGCTGATAAGGAGCAATGATGGCTTTGGTCGGGCAGATATCGATGCAGGCCTGACAGCTACCGCAATGTGATTCAGGTACTTTGTTGGTGACTGGCAGGGGCAGGTTGGTGTAGATCTCGCCCAGAAAAAACCACGAGCCTGCTTTTTGGTTGATCAGGTTGGTATGTTTGCCGATCCAGCCCAGTCCGGCTTTTTCAGCCAGTGGTTTTTCCAGCACAGGTGCGCTGTCAACAAAAACACGATAGCCAAAATCGCCGATCTCGGCGTTAATTCTGCTGGCCAGTTTTTGCAGTCGTTTGCGCATCAGTTTGTGGTAATCACGTCCCAGCGCATAGCGGGAAATGTAACCCAGCTCGGGGTTTGCCAGTGTCGAATCAGCCGTTTCACAGTCCGGCGGGTAGTAATCCATGCGCACAGAGATGATGTTAGTGGTGCTGGCAACCAGTTCATCAGCCTGATAACGCATCGTGCCGTGTTTGTGCATGTAACTCATTTCGCCGTGATAATTCTGCTTTAGCCAGTCGATGAAAGAGTTCTGATAGTGGCGGAGGTCGGTGTCGGTGACTTCAAGCTGTTGAAAGCCCAGCTCTTTTGACCAGATTTTTATCTTCTGGAGTAGCTCATCGGCGTTATTGGGGGTGATATTTTTTGGCATTTGGCTAGTTTATCGTTTATCGGAACTTAATCGAAATTTCAATCATGGTTACGAACGGCTACAATACGCTATTTTCAGCGGAAAAAATTATGACAGTTCGTACCCGTTTTGCACCCAGCCCTACCGGTTATCTCCACATTGGTGGTGCCCGTACCTCCCTGTTTTCATGGTTATATGCCAAAAAAATGGGCGGTGAATTCATTCTTCGAATTGAAGACACCGACCGTGAGCGTTCCACGCAGGAAGCAGTTGATGCCATTCTCGATGGTATGGAATGGCTGGGTATGGAACATGATGAAGGGCCTTTTTATCAGACCCAGCGATTTGATCGTTACAAAGAGGTGATCCAGCAATTGCTTGATAATGGTCATGCCTATTACTGTAGTTGTTCGAGAGAGCGCCTGGATAAACTTCGTGAACAGCAAATGGCAGATAAAGAAAAACCTAAATATGACGGCTGCTGCCGAGAAAAAGGCTTGAGTGCTGCTGCAGACACTGTGATTCGTTTTAAAAATCCGCTGGACGGCGAAGTGACTATTATCGACCATGTACGCGGCACGGTGGTGATCAAAAATAAGGAACTGGATGACCTGATTATCGAGCGATCTGACGGTGCACCGACTTACAATCTGACGGTGGTGGTCGATGACATGGATATGAAAATTAGCCATGTTATCCGAGGTGATGACCATCTGAACAATACTCCGCGTCAGATCAATATTCTCAATGCACTCGGTGCCAACATTCCCGAATATGCCCACTTGCCGATGATTAATGGCCCTGATGGCAAAAAATTATCAAAACGTCATGGTGCGGTCAGCGTCATGCAATATCATGAAGAAGGTTATTTGAAAGAGGCTGTGATTAATTATCTGGTGCGCCTGGGCTGGTCATACGGTGATCAGGAAATTTTCACGATGGAAGAAATGATTGAGAAATTTGATATTAAGGATATTAATAAGTCTTCATCAAATTTCAGCATAGAAAAACTGCAGTGGATGAACCAGCAATATTTGATGAGTCTTGATCCAGTGAAGATAGCTGAGCAGCTGGCTTTCTATATGATGGAGCATGGCATCAAAATCGAGACCGGACCGGCGCTGGTTGAGATTGTGCTGTTATTGCGCGAGCGCAGTAGAACGCTGGTTGAAATGGTCGAGAACAGCCGTTTCTTCTACGAGCCAGTTGCGGAGTATGATGCCTCGGCGGTGAAAAAACACATCAAGGAAGGTACGGCTGAGATATTGGCATCTGTTAGACAGAAGCTATCAGTTCTGGAGGAATGGTATGCGGATAATATTCATCATGCAATTCAGGAAGTGGTCAACGAGAAGGAGGTGGGTTTCCCGAAAGTAGCGCAACCGTTACGTATTGCAGTCACGGGTTCGACTACATCACCATCGATTGATACTACACTCGACTTGTTGGGTAAAGAAAAAACCATCGATAGAATCGACAGGTTACTGGTGTTTATCAATAACCAGTGAGGCTGTCGCATCAGGGTGTCGTTTACATTGAAAAGTGAATCGAGTATAGTGCACGCCACACAAAATGGGGCTATAGCTCAGCTGGGAGAGCGCTTGCATGGCATGCAAGAGGTCGGCGGTTCGATCCCGCCTAGCTCCACCATTATCCCACCAAAATCCATACCTGGCGTAGTGTCAATCAGGTAAGTCCTTAACTATTAAGAGAGCATGCAAATAAAACATTAGCTATTTGCCTTGTGCTAAGTGCATGTAGGTTATTAGGCTTGTATTGCCCAATGACCTGACCTGGATAGTATTAATGTTGGGGTGAGGTGATAAATCACATTACTTTTGCGATTAGGTATTGACCTGAAACGTCGACCCACGTAGACTTCCCGCCCGATGTGATGGAGGGCTGCCAGGCTTGAAATCTATCGCTGCGTCCCCATCGTCTAGAGGCCTAGGACACCGGGTTTTCATCTCGGCAACAGGGGTTCGACTCCCCTTGGGGACGCCATATATTACAACAAGGCTGGAACTTAACTTCCGGCCTTTTTTGTATCTGAAGTCGTGAGAGAGATATTACGGTACATGTCAGTAGCAATATACATGCAGTACCCGTTGACGGGAGCGCCAGTTGGATTTTTATCCACATCAGGGCTCCCGTTTTTTTTGCCTTTTGGAGTCTGAGTTGACCAGTTTAGTTAAAGCCCTATTAGTCCTTGAAGACGGCAGCGTATTTGAAGGCCGTTCGATAGGTGTTTCTGGTGATACTACCGGTGAAGTGGTGTTCAATACCGCAATGACTGGCTATCAGGAAATTCTTACTGACCCTTCATACTCCCATCAAATTGTAACTCTGACTTATCCTCATATCGGCAACGTCGGCACCAATGACGGTGACGCAGAATCAACAGGTGTGCATGTTAGTGGCCTGGTGATTCGTGATCTTGCGCCGGTGATGAGTAATTGGCGTGGTCAGCTGGGTCTTCAGGATTATCTGGTTAAACACAATATAGTTGCGATTTCTGATATTGATACTCGCCGTTTAACCCGGCTGCTTCGTGATAAAGGTGCCATGGGTGGCTGCATCATGGCGGGAGATATTGATAAGGACGTGGCATTTCAAAAAGCTAAAAATTTTGCCGGTTTGAAAGGCCTGGATCTGGCGCAGGTTGTGACAGTTGGAAAAAGTTATTGCTGGGATGAAGGTGAATGGAATCTGGATTCGAATATGGCCACCACACCTGATGATGTGAAGTATCACGTGGTTGCTTATGACTATGGTATTAAGCACAATATTCTCAGAATGCTGGTTTCGCGTGGCTGTAAGGTCACGGTGGTGCCCGCCAAAACACCTGCTAAAAATGTACTGGCGATGAATCCTGATGGTGTGTTTTTATCCAATGGACCGGGTGACCCAGAGCCTTGTGATTATGCGATTAAGGCTATTCAGGAAATACTGGAAACCAGTATCCCGATATTTGGTATCTGTCTGGGACATCAATTATTAGCGTTGGCTTGTGGTGCAAAAACCATGAAGATGAAGTTCGGTCATCATGGTGCTAACCATCCGGTACAGGATCTGAAAACCAGTCAGGTGATGATTACCAGTCAGAACCACGGTTTTGCGGTTGATGAAGACACTTTACCGGATAATCTTCGGGCGACTCATCGCTCATTGTTTGATGGTTCCTTGCAGGGTATTCATCGAACGGATAAACCTGCGTTTAGTTTTCAGGGACATCCTGAAGCCAGTCCGGGACCACGGGATGTCTCCCCCGTTTTTGATCATTTTATAGAATTAATCGAGGAATCCAGCCGTGCCTAAGCGTTCTGATATCAAAAGTGTTCTGATTATCGGCGCTGGACCTATTGTTATCGGTCAGGCCTGTGAGTTCGATTATTCTGGTGCGCAAGCCTGTAAGGCGCTGCGAGAAGAAGGTGTTCGTGTTATTTTGGTGAACTCGAATCCGGCGACCATCATGACTGATCCGGAAATGGCAGATGCGACTTATATAGAGCCGATCACCTGGCAAACCGTTGCGCGTATCATCGAAATAGAAAAGCCTGATGCACTGCTACCTACCATGGGTGGCCAGACCGCGTTGAACTGTGCGCTGGACCTGGATCGCGAAGGCGTGCTGCAAGCTTTTAATGTTGAAATGATCGGTGCTGATAAAGATGCCATTAATATGGCGGAAGACCGTGAAAAATTCAAAATCGCCATGGAGGAGATTGGTCTGGATATGCCACGTGCCGCGATCGCGCACAGCATGGAAGAGGCTTATCAGGTGCAGGCGATGGTGGGTTATCCAACCATTATCCGTCCTTCATTCACCATGGGTGGTAGCGGTGGTGGTATCGCTTATAACAAACAAGAATTTGAAGAAATTTGTCATCGTGGCCTCGATCTGTCGCCAGTGAATGAGCTGCTTATCGAAGAGTCCATCCTTGGCTGGAAAGAATACGAGATGGAGGTGGTGCGTGATAAAAAGGACAATTGCATCATCATCTGTTCTATCGAAAATCTTGATCCTATGGGTATTCACACAGGTGATTCTATTACCGTAGCGCCAGCACAGACTCTGACTGATAAGGAATATCAGCGCATGCGTGATGCTTCGATTGCTGTATTGCGTAAAATCGGTGTTGATACCGGTGGTTCCAACGTACAGTTCTCGGTGAACCCTGAAGATGGCCGCATGACCATTATCGAAATGAATCCTCGCGTGTCACGTTCATCAGCACTGGCTTCAAAAGCTACCGGATTTCCCATCGCGAAAGTGGCTGCAAAATTGGCTATTGGTTATACCCTGGACGAATTGCAAAATGATATTACCGGCGGCGCCACACCGGCATCGTTTGAGCCGAGCATCGATTACGTTGTTACAAAAATACCTCGTTTCACATTCGAAAAATTTCCGCAGGCAGAAAACCGCCTGACCACACAGATGAAATCTGTCGGTGAAGTCATGGCGATCGGCCGGAATTTTCAGGAATCCCTACAGAAAGCTTTACGTGGACTGGAAGTTGATATTGATGGTCTGGGTTCGATTCTGGACTTCTCCATGTCAGAAGAAGACATTACCACAACCCTTAATCAGGAATTGAGTCTGGCAGGTGCAGACCGTTTGCTTTATGTTGGAGATGCCTTCCGTCGAGGTTATAGTCTGGAAGATGTATTCGATCTGACCAAGATTGATCCCTGGTTCCTGATTCAGATTGAAGAGTTGATCAAAATAGAGATGGCTTTGCACGGACGTGAGCTCAGTTCGCTGGATTATGAAGAATTGCGCCAGCTGAAACGCAAAGGCTTTTCGGATAGCCTGCTGGCCAGAGCTTTGGGGGCAAAAGAAAATGATGTTCGGGCACATCGTCATGAGTTAAAGATTCGACCCGTATTTAAGCGTGTTGATACCTGTGCTGCTGAGTTTTCAACTTCGACCGCTTATATGTATTCGAGCTACGATGAAGAATGCGAATCTAATCCCACTAATAACCGGAAAATTGTCGTATTAGGCGGTGGTCCCAATCGAATTGGTCAGGGCATTGAATTTGATTATTGCTGTGTTCATGCGGTGTTATCCATGCGTGAAGACGGTTATGAAACCATCATGATTAACTGTAACCCGGAAACGGTTTCCACCGATTACGATACTTCTGATCGTTTGTATTTTGAGCCGCTAACACTGGAAGATGTGTTGGAAGTGATGGATAAAGAAAAACCTAAAGGTGTGATCGTGCAATATGGTGGGCAGACACCACTCAAATTGGCGCGCGCTTTGGCAGCGGCAGGCGTGCCGATTATTGGCACCACTCCAGATTGTATTGATCTGGCTGAAGATCGTGAACGTTTCCAGCAGCTGGTGAATGAGCTCGGCCTTAAACAGCCGCCCAATCGTCTGGCAAGAAATGCGGAAGAGGCGATCGAACGTGCAGCTGAAGTGGGCTATCCACTGGTAGTCAGACCATCTTATGTTCTGGGCGGTCGTGCTATGGAGATCGTTTATGATGAGGCAGATCTTAAGCGCTATATGAAAACGGCAGTTAGTGTTTCCAATGATGCACCGGTATTGCTGGATCGTTTTCTGGATGATGCCGTCGAGGTTGATGTAGACGCTATCTGTGATGGTGAGCAGGTGTTGATTGGCAGCATTATGGAGCACATTGAGGAAGCCGGTGTTCATTCAGGTGACTCGGCCTGCTCTTTGCCACCATATACTCTGTCCAAAGAAATTCAGGATCGTTTACGCGAGCAAACCTGCCAGTTGGCACTCAGAATGGGTGTCGTTGGTTTGATGAATATTCAGTTTGCGATTCAGGGTGATGAAATATATTTGCTGGAAGTGAATCCCCGTGCATCACGCACCGTACCGTTTGTATCAAAAGCAACAGGCTTGCCGCTGGCTAAAATCGCAGCGCGCTGTATGGTTGGTAAGACACTGGCAGAACAGGGTGTTACTAAGGAAGTAGTGCCTGATACTTATGCGGTTAAAGAGTCAGTTTTTCCGTTTGTGAAGTTCCCGGGTGTCGATCCTTTATTGGGGCCTGAAATGAAGTCCACCGGCGAAGTCATGGGTCTGGGCAAGAGCTTCGGTGTGGCTTTTGCTAAAGCTCAGCTAGGTGCAGGTGTGGATTTACCTTCAGGCGGTAATGTGTTTATTAGTGTGCGTGACCGTGATCGTGAAGAGGCTATAGAGCTGGGTCGAGAATTAGTCGAAAAAGGCTTCGAATTGATTGCTACCAAGGGTACCGGGCGTGCATTGCAAGCTGCGGGAATAGAGTGCAAACTCGTCAACAAGGTTTATGAAGGACGGCCGCATATTGTTGATATGATTAAAAATGGTGAGATAAACTTTATCATTAATACCTCGGAAGGAAAGAAGGCGATAGCTGATTCTTATACCATACGCGCTTCGGCACTTCAGGGTAAAGTCAGCTACACCACAACCATTGCTGGAGCTCAGGCTACATGCCGGGCCTTAAATTATCTTGAGCAAAATACTGTAACGCGGTTACAGGACATGCATGCAGAGATACTGACAAAAATTAAAAAGGGGTAAGGCATGAGTCAAGTGCCCATCACCGTTCACGGTGCAAAAAAATTACAGGAAGAATTAACTCGGTTGAAATCCGTTGATCGCCCCAGAGTGATTACGGCAATTGCTGATGCGCGTGCGCACGGTGATTTAAAAGAGAATGCTGAATATCATGCAGCGCGTGAGCAACAAAGCTTCATTGAAGGCAGAATTAAGGACATCGAAGCCAAGCTCAGTAATGCAACAATTATTGATGTCACCACCATTGATGCTAATGGTAGGGTTGTTTTTGGTGCAACCGTGGTTGTTGCTGACGAAGAGACCGGTGATGAAGTGACCTATCAAATTGTCGGTGATGATGAAGCGGATATCAAATGTAATAAAATTTCAATTAGTTCGCCGATTGCACGCGCATTGATCGGTAAGGAGCAGGATGATGTCGTTGATGTGCAAACACCAGGTGGTTTAAGAAGTCTCGAAATTGTGGAGATAAAATATATCTAATTTATGCCGGATTTTTTATGGCAGCGAGATGACTGGGTTTTTTTCGTTTTTCCGGTAGATAGATACGGTTTTACCAATAACTTGTACGCTTTCAGATTGGCTTTGCTCGCAAATGTTTTTTATTATTTCTTTTCTGGCTTCACGGTCATCCGATGCAATTTTAATCTTCACTAATTCGTGATGATTGATGGCAATTTCGAGCTCATCAAGTACTTCACTGGTCAGGCCCTTTTGGCCAATCATGATAACGGGTTTAAGTGAGTGACAAAGGCCGCGCAGAGTTTTAATCTGGTTTTTTGTTAGAGGCATATTTGAGAAACCGGAAGCAATAATAATTGGCGAACTATACCATGAGTCATAGTCCATGAGTCGCAGTAAAAGTAGTAAAAAATGGTTAAAAGAGCATTTCGATGATGAATATGTTCAGCGTGCCCAGAAGGAGGGATACCGCTCACGTGCGATATATAAACTCATCGAGATCCAGGAAAAAGATCATATATTAAAGCCAGGTATGACGGTGATTGATCTCGGTGCGGCACCCGGTGGCTGGACCGAATATGCCGTCAAACTACTGGGTAAAAATGGTCGAATGATTGCTCTTGATATTTTGCCGATGGAACCAATACCCAACGTGCAGATCATACAGGGTGATTTCAGGGAAGATGAGACGCTTAATATTTTGATGGAAGCTATTGGTGAGGACAAGGCGGACCTTGTTTTTTCAGATATGGCCCCCAATATAAGTGGCATGGGTGTGGTCGATATCCCGCGGGCCTATTATTTGGCTGAGTTAACGTTGGATTTAGCACAGCGTGTGCTCAAGCTGGGCGGTGGAATGCTGGTCAAACTGTTTCAGGGTGAAGGTTTTGATGAGTATCATGAAGCCCTGAAAAAGAATTTTACACGGGTGGTGGTGCGTAAACCCAGGGCTTCAAGATCAAGAAGCCGGGAGATATATGCGCTGGCAACCGGTTACAAACTATAGTAACGTTAATAAAAACTTATATGGTTAAGTTAACTTTGGAGTATTAATTGAACGATCTCGCCAAAAATCTGGTTTTGTGGGCTGTCATAGCAGTGGTTCTACTGTCTGTATTTAGCAATTTCAGTAAACCTACGACACAGCCACAGGTAATTCCGTACTCAACTTTTATCGAAATGGTGAAGCAGGGCCAGGTCACTCAGACCACGATTAATGGTCGTGACATCAAGGGTAAGTTGGGTAGTGGTGCAGCGTTTAGTACCTATAGTCCAGAAACCAGCAACACGGCTATGGTCGGAGATTTACTTACGCACAATGTTGAAATAATGGCGACAGCACCAGAAGACCAGTCTATCTGGTTGCAGATGCTCATTTCATGGTTTCCGTTCCTGTTGTTAATCGGTGTCTGGGTGTTTTTTATGCGCCAAATGCAGGGCGGCGGCGGTGGTCGTGGTGCTATGTCATTTGGCAAAAGTAAGGCGCGCATGCTGGGGGAAGATCAGATCAAGGTGACTTTTGATGATGTTGCCGGTGCTGAAGAGGCCAAAGCTGAAGTGGCTGAGCTGGTTGAGTTTTTGAAAGATCCGGGCAAATTCCAGAAATTGGGCGGCAAAATACCTAGTGGTGTTTTGATGGTGGGCTCGCCGGGTACAGGTAAAACTTTGTTAGCCAGAGCAATTGCTGGTGAAGCCAAAGTGCCGTTTTTCACTATTTCAGGTTCTGATTTTGTCGAAATGTTTGTTGGCGTCGGCGCGTCACGAGTGCGTGATATGTTCGAAACTGCTAAAAAACATGCGCCCTGTATTATTTTTATCGATGAGATTGATGCCGTCGGTCGTCATCGTGGTGCTGGTGTAGGTGGTGGCCATGATGAGCGTGAGCAAACACTGAACCAGTTACTGGTTGAGATGGATGGTTTTGAAGGTAATGAAGGTGTAATCGTCATTGCGGCGACCAATCGTCCTGATGTGCTTGACCCTGCTTTATTACGCCCCGGTCGTTTTGACCGTCAGGTAGTGGTGCCTTTGCCGGATATTCGCGGCCGTGAGCAGATTCTGAAAGTGCATATGCGCAAAGTGCCAGTAGCCAATGATGTGAAACCACAGATTATTGCTCGTGGCACACCCGGATTTTCGGGTGCGGATCTGGCGAATCTTGTTAATGAAGCGGCGTTATTTGCGGCGCGTGAAAATAGTAAAGAAGTGGATATGTCTCACTTTGAACGTGCCAAAGATAAAATCATGATGGGTGCTGAGCGCCGTTCTATGGTGATGTCCGAGGAAGAAAAGAGAAATACGGCTTATCATGAAGCGGGTCATGCGATAGTTGGCCGTCTGGTGCCTGAGCATGATCCGGTCTACAAGGTCAGCATTATTCCACGTGGACGTGCTCTGGGCGTGACCATGTTCTTGCCGGAAGAAGATACTTACAGCCAAAGCAAAAAGAAGCTGGAAAGTATGATCTCAACTTTATTTGGTGGCCGTATTGCCGAAGAGCTGACTCTAGGGGCAGACAATGTCACTACTGGCGCTTCTAATGACATAGAGCGAGCTACCAGCATTGCACGTAACATGGTCACCAAGTGGGGTTTGTCCGAGCGCATCGGCCCGTTGACTTATTCTGAGGATGAGGGCGAAGTATTCCTCGGTCGATCAGTCACTCAGCATAAAAACATGGGCGACGATACAGCGCGTATTATCGATGAAGAGATTCGCGCCTTTATTGACCGTAACTACGAACGTGCAGAAACACTGTTGAAGGAAAATATAAATATTTTACATATGATGGCTGCAGCATTGATGAAATATGAAACTATTGATGCGGTACAGATTGATTCTTTAATGCAGGGTAAAGAGCCGCCACCCCCTCAGGACTGGACTGACTCAGGTGATAATGAGCCAATGGATTCTGAAGGTATTGCTAAGTCGGTAGATAAAAAATCAGATGGGAAAATTGGTGGGCCAGCTGGTCAGCACTGATCATTTGAAAAATCTGATAGGATAAGGGGGCTTCGGTCCCCTTTTTTTATTGTGTAGAGATGAGCGTGACAATTACTTCAAATTCCCTAACCGTCAGTCAGCTTATTGCGGCCGATGTACCCGTGATCATGGGTATATTGAATGTCACGCCCGATTCATTTTCCGATGGCGGTGAATTTGATCGTATCGATGCGGCGGTGGCGCGGGCATTGGAAATGCAGTCACAGGGGGCATCGATTATTGATGTGGGTGGTGAGTCAACGCGCCCGGGAGCGCAGCCAGTTGATGTGAACCAGGAAATTGCACGCGTTGTACCCGTTATAGAAACAATTCGTCGACAATCAGATATTCAAATTTCAATAGATACGAGTAAGCCAGAGGTGATGAAAGCCGCCGTGATGGCGGGTGCCAATCTGGTCAATGATGTTAATGCTTTATGTGCTGAGGGAGCAGTAACCTGTTGTGCTGAGCTGAGCGTGCCAGTATGTCTGATGCATATGCAGGGTGAGCCTCGCACTATGCAGAAAAATCCAGAGTACTCGGATGTGGTTAATGAGGTACGTGAGTTTTTGCTGGAGAGAGCCCGGTTTTGTATTGAGGCAGGAATTGCGGCAGATCAAATATTGCTGGATCCTGGCTTCGGTTTTGGTAAAACGCTGAAGCATAATCTGCAACTTTTGTCGCGACTGGATGAGTTGTGTGCGCTAGACTTCCGGGTATTGGTTGGGTTCTCTCGCAAAAGCATGCTGGGAGCGATTCTTGATCGGGCTGTTGATCAGCGGGTTATTGGTGGGGTGGCTGCCGCAGTGATTGCTTATAGTAAAGGTGCTCGTTGGTTTCGTGTGCACGATGTGGCAGAGACCAGCGATGCGCTGAAAGTTTGTATGGCTTTGAATCAGGTGTAGCCTGAATTGTTGAAGCTATTTTTTTAATGAGAAGATGGTGATTATGGAAAAAATGGAAAAAAAATATTTCGGTACGGACGGTATTCGCGGCAAAGTAGGTGAAGGTTTGATGACGGCTGATCAGGTTCTTAAGCTGGGCTGGGCCGTGGGTAAAGTGCTGGCAAGCCAGGGCAAGAAACTGGTGGTAATAGGTAAAGACACACGTATTTCAGGTTATATGTTTGAATCCGCATTGGAGGCAGGTTTGTCGGCGGCCGGAGTCAATGTGCGTTTGCTGGGACCTATGCCAACGCCGGGCATTGCTTATCTAACAAGAACATTACATGCTTCTGCAGGTATTGTCATTAGTGCCTCACACAATCCTTTTTACGATAATGGTTTGAAGTTTTTTTCATCTGAAGGTTGCAAGCTGGCAGACGATCTGGAACATCAAATTGAAACCATGTTTGAGTTGCCGATGACAACAGTGGAGTCATTCGAATTGGGTAAGGCTCTGCGAGTGAAAGATGCTCAGGGGCGTTATATTGAGGCGTGTAAGGCAACTATCCCATTAACGACAAATTTTTCCGGTATGAATATGGTGATCGATTGTGCACATGGCGCTACTTACAGTATCGCACCAGATGTGCTGATTGAACTGGGAGCAAATGTTATTGCGATAGGGGCAGAGCCTGATGGTATCAATATCAATGCCTATAGAGGCTCAACACATCCGGAACATTTGCGGCACACCGTACAGCATCAGGGAGCAGATTTAGGTATTGCTTTTGATGGTGATGGTGATCGTGTTCTCATGGTGGATGCGGATGGTGAGATTGTTGATGGTGATGAGCTGTTATATATCATCGCAAAATCCAGAGTACATGCAGGTATCGATATTAAAGGTATTGTCGGTACCCTGATGAGCAATATGGGATTGGAACTGGCTGTTAAGGCAATGGGGCTGGAATTTGAGCGTGCTAATGTTGGTGATCGCTACGTGCTAGAGATGCTTAACCAGAACGGCTGGATGTTGGGTGGTGAATCATCGGGACATATTATCTGTCTTGATCGAACTACCACCGGAGATGGTATTGTCTCGGCATTGCAGGTGCTGGCTTATTTGTCCGAAACAGGGCAAACATTGCAAGAAGCAAAATCGGGCATGAAGAAAATGCCGATGCATATGATTAATGTTCCTCTTAATGGTCAAAGCAGGCCACTTGAATCTGAGCTGGTCAAGTCAGCGTTGCAGCAGGCGGAGCAGCAACTCAATGGTCGAGGCAGGGTGCTGTTGCGTCCTTCTGGCACCGAGCCATTAATCAGGGTAATGGTGGAAGGGGAAGAAAAAACCATGGTACATGCTCTGACGCAGAGTATTGCTGATGCGGTTGCTGCGGCCTGATTTATACGGTTTTATTTGATTAGTTAACCAAAAAGCCTGCCATATCCGTTGATTAACTCCTTAGTATTATTGATTTATTGGATGCCGACGGGTATCCTTTGCGACCTTTGAATACAGTGGAGAATACGATGCGTCAACCAATGGTAGCCGGTAACTGGAAGATGAATGGTTCCAGTAATAGCGTAAAAGAATTGATGAGCGGTATTAAGGCTGGTGTTGGCAAGGCTAATGCGGAAGTTGTGGTTTGCCCTCCTTTTGTTTATATCCCTTCAGTTGCTGATTCTATTGGTGGTTCTGGTATCAAACTGGGCGCACAGAATATGTGTGATAAGGATGCCGGTGCATTTACTGGTGAAATCTCAGGTCCAATGTTGAAAGATGTGGGTTGTGAGTATGTCATTATTGGCCATTCTGAGCGTCGTGCCATGTATGGTGAGACCGACGAAGTGACCGCGATTAAATATGGTGCAGTTTTGAAAAATGGCCTCAAGCCTATTTTTTGCATTGGTGAAACGCTTGAGGAGCGTGAGCAAGGCATTACTGAACAAGTTGTCGGCCGTCAGATTGACGCAATTTTGAATGCTGAAGGCGTAGCTTCTCTGGCAAATGCTGTTCTGGCTTACGAGCCTGTCTGGGCGATTGGTACAGGTAAAACAGCAACACCTGAGCAGGCTCAAGAAGTGCATGCATTTATTCGTGGCAAAATAGCGGCGCAGGATGCAGTGATTGCTGAAGGCCTGAGAATTTTATACGGTGGCAGCATGAACCCGACTAATGCTGCAGAATTAAGATCGCAACCTGATATTGATGGCGGGTTGATTGGTGGTGCTTCGCTTAAGGCGGAAGACTTTTTAGCTATTTGCTCAGCAGCATAAGGACAGTTATTGTGAACTTTGATGTTATTTTATTAGTTTTACAGGTGTTTCTGGCGATAGCCATTATTGGACTGATTTTATTGCAAAAGGGTAAAGGCGCGAGCGAAGGCGCCACTTTTGGTGGCGGCGGTGCGGGTACGGTGTTTGGTGCTAGTGGTTCATCTAACTTTTTGAGTAAGAGCACGGCTATTCTTGCGACTTGTTTCTTTCTTAATAGCCTGGCTCTGGCTTATTTGGCTGGGCATCGTGATGCTGCAACCAGCGTAATTGATACTATCGAAGTAACAACAGAAAGTGGTGTTGAAGCTGATCAGGTTACCGAGTCATTTGGTGGAAGTATACCGCTACCAACAGATGCTCAGGTTGAAAGTGATGTGCCAGCGCCTGCAGATGCCGTTGTTGAAAGCGACGTACCACCTCCTGCTGAATAAAAGGGTTGCAAACAAAATACAGCCGATGTGGTGAAATTGGTAGACACGCACGCTTGAGGGGCGTGTAGCGAAAGCTGTGCCGGTTCGACTCCGGCCATCGGCACCAAATTTGGTAATGAATAAGGTATTCTGGTAAAGTACTCGCCAAGGATTGTAACTAATTATAAAAAACAAGACTTGCTGAAAATCTATGAGTTCGTGGGGATAAAATGTTAGAGAATTATTTGCCGGTACTGGTTTTTCTCGCCATAGGTTTGATGGTTGGTATAGGTCCTATTTTTCTCGGCGGTTACTTATTAGCGCCTCATAAGCCGGACGCAGCTAAAAACTCTCCTTTCGAATGCGGCTTCGAAGCTTTCGAAGACTCGCGCATGAAGTTTGATGTTCGTTACTATCTGGTTGCCATTCTTTTTATTATTTTCGATTTAGAAATTGCTTTCCTTTTTCCATGGGCCATCGTGCTAGATGAAATAGGTATGTTTGGCCTCATCGCCATGGGGATATTTCTGGGTATTCTCGTCATCGGCTTTGTTTACGAGTGGAAAAAAGGTGCACTGGAATGGGAATAGAAGGTAAGTTAGAGCAGGGTTTCGTTACCACTTCTCTTGACGGTCTCATTAATTGGGCGCGTACGGGTTCGATGTGGCCGGTGACTTTTGGTCTGGCCTGTTGCGCGGTTGAAATGATGCAGGCGGGTGCTTCACGTTATGATCTCGACCGTTTTGGTGTTATTTTTCGTCCCAGTCCTCGCCAATCAGACGTCATGATCGTCGCCGGAACGCTGTGCAATAAAATGGCGCCCGCTCTACGTAAAGTTTACGATCAGATGGCTGAGCCTCGCTGGGTTATTTCCATGGGCTCCTGCGCCAATGGTGGTGGTTATTATCATTATTCCTATTCGGTAGTGCGTGGTTGTGACCGAATAGTTCCTGTTGATATTTATGTTCCTGGTTGTCCGCCCACAGCTGAAGCATTGCTCTATGGTATTTTGCAATTGCAAAACAAAATTCGTCGCACTAGCACTATTGCGCGCTAATTTTTGAGAATCTTGATGTCGACACGTATCCAACAATTATCCGATCGCTTGCAAAAGGCCGTTGGCTCGAAATTGCAATCCAATATCGTCGCCTTCAAGGAAGTGACTATCGAAGTCGCAGCAAAAGATTTGCTGTCTGTGTGTGAAACGTTACGCGATGATCAGCAGTTTGCTTTTGAGCAGCTGATTGATGTCTGTGGCGTGGATTATTCCGAGTACGGCAGCAGTGAATGGGGTACTGAAAAATCTTCATCGACTGGTTTTAGTCGTGGCGTTGATTCCGGCGTGAACGCTAGATTACGTTTTGGTGATGAGCCGAATTACATCAGTAGTGATCGTCCACGTTTTGCTGCAGTTTATCATTTGCTGTCGATTACAAATAATATTCGTATGCGTGTTCGTGTTTATTGTGAAGATGAGCATGCACCGATAGTGCCTTCAGTGGTTGATATATGGCCATCTGCTAACTGGTTCGAACGTGAAGCTTTTGATCTGTTCGGTATTATGTTCGAAGGTCACCCAGATTTACGCCGTATTTTGACTGACTATGGTTTTGTTGGTCATCCTTTCCGTAAAGACTTCCCACTTATAGGGCATGTCGAAATGCGTTATGACGAAGAGCAAAAACGTGTTATTTACCAGCCTGTCAGTATAGAGCCGCGTGTACTTGTGCCTCGTGTCATTCGTGAAGATGCGCATGTTTCTGAAGCAGTAGTTCCGTTGACAAGTGAGGATAATTAAGATGCCCGAAATTCGTAATTACACACTGAATTTCGGGCCAGCTCATCCAGCCGCTCACGGCGTACTGCGTCTGGTGCTGGAAATGGATGGCGAAGTCATTCAGCGTGCCGATCCCCACGTTGGCCTGTTGCACCGTGCCACAGAAAAACTGGCTGAGAGCAAACCCTATAACCAGAGCATTGGTTACATGGATCGTCTCGATTACGTCTCCATGATGTGCAATGAACACAGCTATGTACTGGCGATGGAAAAATTACTGGGCGTGGAATGCCCCGAACGTGCGCAATATATACGTGTTATGTTCGCTGAGATCACCCGCATCCTGAATCACCTGTTATGGATTGGTGCGCACGCACTGGATGTGGGCGCGATGACCATGTTCCTGTACGCGTTTCGTGAACGTGAAGATTTGATGGATGCCTATGAGGCAGTTTCTGGTGCACGTCTACACGCAACTTATTTCCGTCCTGGTGGCGTAGCACGTGATTTGCCTGACACAATGCCACAGTATGAAACATCAAAGTGGCATAACAAGCGTGAAGTCAGTAGGCTCAATGAAAATCGTCAGGGTTCACTACTCGATTTTTTGGAAGACTTCACGAATAGATTTCCTAAATACATCGATGAGTATGAAACGCTGCTCTCTGATAATCGTATATGGAAGCAGCGTACTGTTGATATAGGCATCGTTACACCCGAACGTGCAATGGCATTGGGTTTCACTGGTCCAATGTTACGTGGTTCAGGTGTTGAGTGGGATCTGCGCAAGAAGCAGCCTTATGAAGTTTATGATCGTATGGATTTTGATATTCCTGTTGGCACCAATGGTGACTGTTACGATCGTTACCTGATACGTATTGAAGAGTTTCGTCAGTCTAATCGCATCATTAAGCAATGCATTAAATGGCTGCGCGAAAATGACGGCCCTGTGATACTGCAGGATCACAAGGTGTCACCGCCGAGCCGTGAAGGTATGAAAGCCGATATGGAATCGCTAATTCATCATTTTAAATTATTTACCGAAGGCTTCTGTTTGCCCAAAGGTGAAGCTTATGCAGCGACTGAACATCCTAAAGGTGAATTTGGAATTTATCTGGTTTCCGATGGAGCTAATAAACCGTACCGCATGAAAATTCGTCCGCCGAGTTTTGTACATATTTCTGCTATGGATGAAATGACACGGGGTCATATGCTGGCTGATGTAGTTGCCATTATTGGTACTCAGGATATTGTATTTGGTGACGTGGATCGATGAGATTATGAGTACAGTAGACACACAATTATCGAAACACTCCTGCGAGAAAATTGATGCGTTGATTGCAAAGTTTCCGGCGGACAGAAAAAAATCTGCACTGCTTGGGGCTCTTAATGTAGTGCAGCATGAGAATCAGGGTTTTCTAACTGAAGCCTTGATGGATGCAGTAGCTGATTATCTTCAACTAGCAAAAATTGAAGTTTATGAAGTTGCCAGTTTTTATTCGATGTATGAATTAAAGCCAGTCGCGCGCCACAACGTGGCGATATGCACCAACATTTGCTGCATGCTGATGGGGTCACAAACTATCGTTGATCATGTTGAGAAAAAATTGGGCATCAAGCTGGGTGAGAGCACTGCGGATGGTCGTATTTATCTCAAAATTGAAGAAGAATGTTTGGCTGCCTGTACCGGTGGTCCTATGATGCAAGTTGATCACGTTTATCATGAAAATCTCACTGCTGAAAAAGTCGATGAGATTCTGGATGGGTTGGAATAATGACAACTGTGACGACACCACAAGTTTGCTACGCAACCTGTCAGTTTGAAGATCAACCCTGGTCTTACGAAAACTATTTGAAGGTCGGTGGTTATCAGGCCTGGCGCAAAATCCTGACAGAAAAAATATCACCTGAAGATGTGATTAATGAAGTTAAGGCATCTGGTCTTCGTGGTCGTGGCGGCGCCGGATTTCCCACGGGCTTAAAATGGAGTTTTATGCCACGTACTGCGCCAGTACAAAAATATCTGGTCTGTAACTCAGATGAGAGTGAACCGGGCACTTGTAAAGATAGAGATATATTGCGTTTTAATCCGCATGCGCTGGTTGAAGGTATGGCGATTGCCTGTTATGCCATGGGCGCGGACGCGGGTTATAACTATATGCGTGGTGAATTTATGGATGAGCCGGCTCAACATTTTCAGTTGGCTCTGGATGAAGCTTATAAGCATGGTCTGCTGGGTGAAAGCATTCTGGGTACCGATGTCAGTATTAATCTTTATGCTTCGTTGGGTGCCGGTGCTTACATTTGTGGTGAAGAAACAGCGTTGTTGAATTCACTTGAAGGCGAACGCGGCCTGCCACGATTTAAGCCGCCATTCCCAGCTAACTTTGGCTTGTACGGCAAGCCGACGACTATTAATAACACCGAAACGTTATCTTCAGTACCATCGATTATTCGAAATGGTGGTAAGTGGTTCGCTGATCTGGGCGTTCCCAATAACGGTGGTGTTAAATTGTTTTCAGTTTCTGGTCACGTTAGTGCACCGGGTAATTTTGAGCTACCTATGGGCACGCCCTTCAAGGATCTGCTGGCGCTGGCTGGTGGTGTGCGCGGTGGAAAAAGATTGAAAGCCGTTATCCCCGGTGGTTCCTCTGTACCAGTGGTGCCCGGCGATATCATGCTGACAGCCAACATGGATTATGACTCGGTAGTTGCCGTTGGTTCCATGCTCGGTTCAGGTGCCGTTATCGTCATGGATGAAACAACCGATATGGTTAAGGCGCTGCAACGTATTTCCCGTTTTTATTATTCAGAATCCTGCGGTCAGTGCACACCCTGTCGTGAAGGTACCGGCTGGCTGTATCACATGCTGACACGTATTGTCGAAGGCAAGGGTACACACGAAGATATCGCCAGACTGGATGATGTCGCCAGCAAGATTGAAGGCCGAACTATTTGTGCACTGGGTGACGCGGCGGCGATGCCGGTACGCAGTTTCCTGAAACACTTCCGAGAAGAATTTGAATACTATGTTGAACATAAGACAAGCATGGTGAAGGCGGCGCGATGACAGAAGAACTGGTTACAATCACAGTCGATGGTCAGGAGCTGAAAGCGCCTAAAGGTGCGATGCTGATCAGTGTTACCGACAAAGAAAATATTCGCGTGCCACGTTTTTGTTATCACGAAAAATTGTCGGTGGCGGCGAACTGCCGCATGTGTCTGGTCGAAGTAGAGAAAGCGCCAAAACCGTTACCGGCCTGCGCCACCCCGATCATGGAAGGCATGGTGGTGCATACGCGTTCTGCTAAAGCCAAAGCGGCGCAGAAAGCCATCATGGAATTTCTGCTCATCAACCACCCGCTGGATTGTCCAATTTGTGACCAGGGTGGTGAGTGTGAGCTGCAGGATATGGCCATGGCTTATGGTCAGGATGTTTCGCAGTACAGCGAAGGCAAGCGTGTCGTTCTTGATAAAAGTATCGGTCCGCTGATTGCGACTGAATTAACCCGCTGTATTCACTGCACACGCTGTGTTCGTTTTGGTGAAGAAATTGCCGGTGTGCGTGAAATGGGCATGACCAATCGCGGTGAGCGTGCGCGTATCGCTACCTTTATGAATCAGGCCGTGACTTCCGAGCTATCAGGAAATGTTATTGATTTGTGTCCGGTAGGCGCTTTAACTGCCAAGCCTTCACGCTTTGCAGCACGTGCCTGGGAAATGATTCAGCATGCCTCGGTAGCTCCACACGATTGTGTTGGTTCGAATGTATTTGTTCATGTTTTGCGTCACGATGTGATTCGCGTGGTGCCGCGTGATAACGAAGCCATCAATGAAGTCTGGATTTCAGACCGAGATCGTTTTAGCTATGAAGGTATTCATAGTGAGGAACGTCTGACCACACCGATGGTTAAACATAATGGCGAATGGAAAAGAACCGACTGGGATACCGCCATGGGTGTGGTCAGTGACAAAATTAAAGCCATGCTTGAAGATGATGCAATCGGCGTAGACAAAATAGCGGCTCTGGTTTCACCTAATTCAACGCTTGAAGAATTATATCTGGCGCAGAAACTGATGCGCTCTATGGGAAGCGGCAATATTGATCATCGTTTGCGTCAGAGTGATTTCAGTGATCAAAATTCAGTGCCGGTAATGCCGTGGCTGGGCCAGGATATTGAAGATTTAGAAAACTTGAATGCAGCGTTATTAATCGGTTCCAATGTTCGTAAAGATCAGCCGATGATTTCACATCGTCTAAGAAAGGCGGTGGTTAACAATGGCGCACAAATAAGTTTTATTAATCCGCGTACTTACGAATTTAATTTTCCGGTAGCTAGTAATATTTCGGTTGCGCAACAACGTCTGGTTAATGAACTGGCCTTGATTGCTGCTGCGGCCTATAAAGCATCTAAAAATGCTATGGCACCGCACCTGAAAAATATTTTGACTGGTTTAAAGCCGACAGTAGAGCATAAAGCAATAATCAGTCAGTTGAAAACGGCTGAGAAGAGTACGGTATTAATGGGTAATCTGGCTAGCATGCACCCGAATTCTTCGGTATTACGTGCTTTGGCCGAAGCGATTGCGATAGAAACAGGCAGCGTTCTGGGTTATTTGAGCGAAGGCGCGAATGCCGCTGGTGCCTGGCTGGCTGGTGCGGTACCTCATCGTGGTGTAGCAGGTGAAAGTGAAAATATTGTTCAGGGTTATCATGCGGGGGAAATTAACAATCAATCTCCAGCAGCGGTGATTTTGCTTAATGTGGAGCCAGAACTGGATAGCGTGCATGCCATGAAAAACACGTTAGCACAGGCCGATATGGTGGTTGCCATTACTGCGTTTGATTCACCAACATTGCGTGAAACGGCTAACGTTTTATTGCCAGCAGCTACATTTACTGAAACCTCAGGCACGTTTGTCAATATCGAAGGTGCCTGGCAGAGCTTTAAGGGTGTTTGTCCACCACAAGGTGATGCACGCCCTGCGTGGAAGATTCTGCGTGTATTGGCGAATCTGCTCGATCAGAAAGATTTTGATTACATGTCTTCAGAAGATGTACGTAATGAACTTCGTAGTCAATGTGAGTCAATTGTATTAAGTAATACCACCGTTGCGGATGCTTCGATTGAAATGAATCCTGCTGGTGATGAGTTGATGCGTTCGGGTGATGTGCCAATGTATGCCGGCGATGCTTTGCTGCGTCGCGCGACTTCCTTGCAGAAAACCAGTGACGCAGATACATTTTGTTTAAGAGTTAATTCAGCAGAAGCGGCTCGACTGGGTGTCATGGGTAGTGATTCAGTATCTGTAACTCAGGAAGGACTCAGTGCACTGATGAATCTGGTGATTGATAATAGTGTTCCAGATGGTTCAGCCTGGATTCCGATGGCGATTAAGGGCAATGAGCAGTTAGGTAATGCTTTTGCTGCAATCAAGGTGGAAAAGGTGTAAATGATGATTGAATTTATACCCGACTGGTTGATTGTTTTCTGGAACTGGTTCCCGGTCGATATTCAGACTGTGCTGATTATTCTCGGCAAGATTGTTCTTATTCTTCTTCCATTGTTGTTGTCAGTGGCTTATGTGACTTACGCAGAGCGTAAAGTTATTGGTGCCATGCAGGTGCGTATTGGACCAAACCGCGTGGGTTTCTTTGGTTTCAGGCTATGGGGTTTAGGTCAGCCTATAGCTGATACGCTCAAGCTGATGATGAAGGAAGTTGTTCTTCCCACCAAAGCCAATAAGTTTTTATTCCTGACTGCACCGGTGCTTTCTATTGCACCCGCCTTAGCTGCCTGGGCAGTAATACCTTTTGATCGTGGTATGGCTTTGACTGAAATCAATGCCGGTCTATTGTATGTGCTGGCCTTAACATCGATTGGCGTTTATGGCGTGATCATTGCGGGCTGGGCCTCTAACTCCAAATACGCCATGTTGAGCGCCCTGCGTGCAGGCGCACAAATTGTAGCTTATGAAATTGCTATGGGTTTTGCACTGGTCGGTGTTTTGATGGCCAGTGGCAGTTTGAATTTGGGTGATATTGTTGAAGCCCAGGCGGGTGGTTTTGAAAACTGGTTTGCCTGGCCATTACTGCCATTGTTTTTTGTTTATTTTATTTCTGGCGTGGCTGAAACTAACCGTGCACCTTTTGACGTCGCCGAAGGTGAATCTGAGATCGTTGCGGGTTTTCATGTTGAATATTCGGGTATGGCATTTGCGATCTTCTTCCTCGCTGAATATGCCAATATTATCCTGATTTCCGCGTTGACATCCTTGATGTTCCTGGGTGGCTGGTTGTCACCGTTTGAAAATGCGGCATTTGCACAGGGGACTTTTTTGGCTGAAACCAGTTTGTTATGGTTTGTCGGTAAAATATCCTTTTTTATATTCGTTTTTTTCTGGCTCCGTGCGACTTTTCCGCGTTATCGTTATGATCAGATCATGCGTCTGGGCTGGAAGGTGTTTATTCCGGTGACCATCGTCTGGTTGGTTGTTGAAGCAGTCATGTTTGTGGCCAAAGTTGGCCCGTGGGCGGTTTAATGATGAAAAAAATCGCACATTTAATTAAAAGTTTTATGCTTTGGGAGCTGCTCAAAGGTTTAGCAGTGACCTTGCGTTATCTGTTTTCACGCAAGCTTACCGTGCAGTATCCGGAAGAAAGAGCGCCAATGTCACCGCGTTTTCGTGGTCTGCATGCACAGCGCCGTTATGCCAATGGTGAAGAGCGTTGCATTGCCTGTAAATTGTGTGAAGCGGTCTGTCCAGCACTGGCGATTACCATTGATGTGGCAGAACGTGCCGATGGTTCTCGCCGAACTACGCGTTATGATATCGATTTGTTCAAATGCATTTATTGCGGTTTCTGTGAAGAAGCCTGCCCGGTAGACGCAATTGTTGAAACGCACATTTATGAGTATCACTTTGAAGAAAAAGGCACTCAAATTATGACCAAGGACAAGTTGCTGGCTATCGGTGATAAATACGAAACCGAAATTGCAGCTAATAAAGCGGCAGATGCGAAGTATAGATAACTATGACTTTTATTGATTTCAATTTTTACTTGTTCGCCACATTGCTGATTGTTGCAGCATTGGGTGTGATAACCGCACGCAATCCTGTTCACTCGGCTTTGTGGTTGGTACTATCGTTTTTTGCCAGCTCCGCTCTCTGGATTTTGCTTGAGGCGGAATTTCTCGCCATTGCTCTGGTGCTGGTTTACGTCGGTGCCGTCATGGTGTTATTCCTGTTCGTGGTGATGATGCTGGATATCAATGTTGAACAGATGCGCAAGGGTTTTGTACGTTATCTACCAATAGGGGCACTGGTTGCTTTAGTGTTAGCGGCACAGATGATCTGGATTGTAGGTCCTGTCGGCCCCGATGTATTAGGTGACGAATCATTGCAACAATCGGTGCGTCACGCAGCCGATTACAGCAATACCAAAGAACTAGGGCGCATTTTATATACGGAATATGTGCTGCCATTTGAAATTGCCGCGGTGATTTTACTGGTGGCGATTGTTGCAGCCATTGCCCTGACCTTGCGCCGCCGTCCTGCGACCAAATATCAGACTCCGGCAAATCAGGTGAAAGTAAAACGTAATGACCGTTTACGTATAGTGAAAATGGATGCCGAGGCGAAGGAGTAAATTATGCTGAGTGTATCCCTATCAAGTTATCTGACACTGGCGGCGATTTTGTTTGCGATTAGTATTGCCGGTATTTTTCTCAACAGAAAAAATGTCATCGTTTTGTTAATGTGTGTCGAGCTTATGTTACTGGCGGCCAACATCAACTTCATCGCTTTCTCGCATTATTTGAATGATTCTGCGGGCCAGGTGTTTGTCTTCTTTATTTTGACGGTTGCCGCTGCTGAGGCTGCAATTGGTCTGGCTATATTGGTGGTGCTGTTCCGTAATCGACGCAGTATCAATGTTGATCAACTCAATGAGATGAAGGGTTAGTATGGAATCGTTATATCTAGCCATCCCGCTGGCTTCTCTTATGGGTGCAATCATCGCTGGATTTTTTGGCGGTTACATTGGACGCAAGGGTGCGCACACAGCGACGATCCTCGGGGTAGGTACTTCATTTGTGCTGGCGTTGCTGGCGTTGAATCATCATGTCTTCAACGGCGCAGAAGCTTATAACGCGACGGTTTATACCTGGATGATCTCGGAAGGCATGCGTTTCGAAGTGGGTTTCCTGATTGATAATCTGACCGTTATGATGATGGCTGTGGTTACCGGTGTGTCACTAGCTGTGCACGTTTACACCATTGGTTATATGGCTGATGATGAACATAACTGGCCAAATGATTCACTGGCAGGCACTAATTCGTATCAACGATTTTTTAGTTATATTTCTCTGTTTACTTTCTCCATGCTGATGCTGGTGATGTCCAACAATTTCCTGCAGTTGTTTTTTGGCTGGGAAGCGGTAGGCCTGGTTTCTTATTTATTGATTGGTTTCTGGTCGGTTCGTCCTACCGCTGTTTATGCCAATATGAAAGCTTTTCTGGTCAACCGCGTTGGCGACTTTGGCTTTATTCTGGGTATTGCCGCTATCGTCATGTACACCGGCTCACTGGATTATTACGAAGTTTTTGGCAAGGCCGGTGGCTTATCATCACAGACCATGAGCATTTTTTCTGGTGTTGAGTGGAATGTGATTTCTGTGATCTGTATCCTGTTATTCATCGGTGCTATGGGTAAATCAGCTCAGGTACCACTACACGTCTGGTTGCCAGATTCAATGGAAGGCCCGACACCGATTTCCGCTTTGATTCATGCTGCCACCATGGTAACTGCCGGTATTTTTATGGTGTCACGTATGTCGCCGATGTTTGAATATTCGGACGCGGCATTGAGTTTCGTCATGGTGACCGGCGCGATTACTGCCTTTACCATGGGCCTGATTGGGGTGGTGCAAAACGATATTAAACGCGTAGTCGCTTATTCAACACTGTCACAACTGGGTTATATGACGGTGGCACTGGGTGCATCAGCTTATTCGGTGGCGATTTTCCATTTGATGACTCATGCCTTCTTTAAAGCTTTATTGTTCTTGGCAGCAGGCTCGGTAATTATTGCCATGCATCATGAGCAGGACATGCGCAAGATGGGCGGTCTAAAAAAATATCTGCCTATTACTTACTGGACATCATTAGTCGGTTCCCTGGCTTTGATCGGTTTTCCCGGTACTTCGGGTTTCTTTTCCAAAGATTCGATTATTGAAGTGGTACATCATTCCAGCCTTTATGGCCACGAGCTTGCTTATTATGCGGTGCTGGGTGGTGTATTTATCACGGCGTTTTATTCTTTCCGGATGTTCTTTATGGTGTTCCATGGCCAGGAACGCATGGACCAGCACACCAAAGAGCATTTGCACGAAACACCATGGGTGGTCACCGGTCCTTTGATCGCACTGGCTATTCCATCGGTCATTATTGGTGCGATGACAGTGAAGACTATGGTGTTTGGTAGCTATTTTGGTAATTCGATATTTATCAGTGAATCGCATAATGCCTTGGCTGAGTTTAGTCATGGTTTCCATGGAGTCTGGGGTTTTGTTGAGCATGGTTTCAAAGGTCCTGCTTTATATCTGGCGGCGCTAGGTGTAATTAGTGCCTGGTGGATGTACATAAAACAACCGGGCAGTGCTGATTTCTTTGCGAAGAAGTTTTCCTGGTTGCACAAACTGCTGGAAAATAAATATTACATTGATGATTTTAACGCCTGGGCTTTTGGTGGAGGTAGCCGTGGTCTGGGCGATCGTTTATGGAAAGTGGGTGACATTGCGGTTATTGATGGTTTCTTTGTCAATGGCTCAGCCAGGGTAGTTGGCTGGTTCGCAGGTGTTGCCAGGAAAGTACAAACAGGTCTGCTCTATCATTATGCATTTGCCATGATTATTGGTGTGCTGGCGCTGTTGACAATGTTTGTCATACTTTAATTTTATTTAGAATTTAAACAGGTCACTGAAAAGGGTTTTATATGTTTGCCGACTGGCCATTGCTTAGCCTCACAGTTTGGGTACCTATACTAGGAGGTATCGCCGTATTATTGTCTGGTGACAAAGGTGATGCTGCGGGTGTTCGTCGTCTGGCTTTGGTCATTGCGGTCATCACTTTTATTTTGAGTCTCGGACTGTATACAGGATTCAATACCGGTACCGCTGAAATGCAGTTCGTTGAGCGCCACGAGTGGATTTCCGCGTTTAATATTTTCTATCACTTCGGCATTGATGGTATTTCTATGCCGCTGATTATTCTGACCACATTCACCACGATACTGGTGATCGTTGCGGCCTGGGAAGTGATCCAGAAAAAACCAGCGCAATATCTGGCGGCTTTCCTGATTATGGAAGGCTTGATGGTTGGAGTGTTTGCGGCGCTGGATTCAATCTTTTTCTACGTCTTCTGGGAAGGAATGCTGGTGCCGATGTTTATTCTTATCGGTGTCTGGGGTGGTGAACGCAGGGTTTACGCTACCATCAAGTTCTTCATTTACACCTTTATTGGCTCGGTGTTCATGCTGGTCGCATTGATCTATATGTATTACCAGGGAGGAAGCTTCGCCATTCTTGATATGCACGCGATGAAGCTGACCATGAATGAGCAATTATGGATCTTTATCGCTTTCCTGATGGCTTTTGCGGTAAAAGTGCCGATGTGGCCGGTGCATACCTGGTTGCCGGATGCTCACGTTGAAGCACCTACCGGCGGCTCAGTGATACTGGCGGCGATCATGCTGAAAATTGGTGGTTATGGTTTCCTGCGTTTCAGCCTGCCCATTACCCCGGATGCCAGTCATACGCTGGACTGGTTGATCATTACGATGTCATTAATAGCTGTGGTTTATATCGGTTTTGTGGCGCTGGTGCAGAAAGACATGAAGAAGCTGGTGGCTTATTCATCAATCGCACATATGGGTTTTGTTACTCTCGGATTGTTCATTGTCTTCCAGATCTGGGAGAACCCTGCAAATTCAGATGGCAGCGGTGCAATCCTGGCGGTTGAAGGCGCCATGGTGCAGATGATTTCACATGGCTTTATTTCCGGCGCCATGTTCCTCATGATCGGCGTACTCTACGACCGCATGCATACTCGCAATATTCAGGATTACGGCGGTGTGGTCAACACCATGCCGATTTTTGCTGCTTTTGCTGTTTTCTTCTCGATGGCGAATGCGGGTCTGCCCGGCACATCCGGTTTTGTTGGCGAGTTCATGGTGATTATCGCCAGCTTCCACGCTAATTTCTGGTATGCCTTCCTGGCAGCCACCACGTTGATACTGGGTGCGGCTTACACACTGTGGATGGTGAAGCGTGTTTTCTATGGCGAAGTAGTCAACGATGGAGTGCGTGCCTTAAAAGATTTGAATCAACGTGAATTTGTGATTATGTTTACGCTTGCACTAGCGGTATTGGCGATGGGTCTGTGGCCCGCGCCAGTGGTTGACGTCATGCACGCTACGATTGAGAACTTATTGCAGCACATTGCTGTTACAAAAATATAAACAAGCCGATTACTACCTGGACTAAGGTTATTCAATGACACTCGAAGCACTCAATTATTTAACAGCCTGGCCGGAAATATTTCTGCTGACTATGGCCTGTATCGTGCTGGTTGTTGATGTCTTCATCAGCGACGATAAGCGCGATTTTAGTTATTATCTATCTCAGTTGGCTTTACTAGGCACCTTTGCAATGGTGATGATGGTGCAGGTCGATGGTCGGGAAGTCGCTTTCAATAACATGTTTGTGCAGGATGCTTTATCGGTTGTTCTGAAATCGTTTATTTTAGCGCTGTCCTTTGCCGCTTTTGTGTATTCCAGGGACTATCTAAAAGATCGCAATATATTTAAAGGTGAATATTACGTACTGGGTCTGTTTGCTGTGCTTGGTATGATGCTGATGGTATCGGCAAATAATCTATTGATGATTTATCTAGGTCTGGAATTATTGTCATTGTGTTTGTACGCCATGGTGGCTTTCAATCGCGATAATGGTAATGCTTCAGAAGCTGCGATGAAATACTTTGTGCTGGGTGCCATTGCCTCTGGTATGTTGCTCTACGGCATGTCGATTTTGTATGGTTTGTCCGGCAGTCTGTTTCTTTCCGATATCACAGTTGCTATTAGTCAGGCGGATGATTCGCGCATTGGTATGGTCTTCGCACTGGTCTTTATATTAGTTGCGCTGGCATTCAAGCTGGGTGCCGTGCCATTCCATATGTGGGTGCCTGATGTGTATCAGGGTTCACCTACTGCTGTAACTGTATTCATTGGTACTGCCCCAAAGCTGGCGGGCTTTGCCATGATCATGCGCCTGCTGGTTGAAGCTATGGGTGATTTGCAGGCTGACTGGCAGCAGATGCTGATTATTCTTTCTGTGTTGTCGATGGCCACGGGTAACATCATTGCCATCGCACAAACCAATATTAAACGAATGCTGGCTTATTCAACGATTTCACACGTCGGTTTTATCTTGCTGGGTATTCTCGCGGGTAGTAATGAAGCTTATGCAGCGGCCATGTTTTATACCATTTCCTATGCGGTGATGTCGCTGGGTGCATTCGGCATTATCATGCTGTTGGCGCGTAAAGGTTTCGAGGCGGAGGAGATTGATGATTTCAAAGGCCTGAATCAACGCAGCCCATGGTTTGCTTTCCTTATGTTGGTTTTAATGCTGTCGATGGCCGGAGTTCCGCCCACAGTCGGTTTCTGGGCAAAACTGGCTGTGCTTAAAATGGTAGTTCAAATGGATATGGTCTGGCTGGCTCTGGTGGCAGTGTTCTTTTCAATCATTGGTGTTTTCTATTATCTACGTATTATTAAAGTCATGTATTTTGATGAAATAGCTGATAACCAGCCGCTGAGTTGTGGTCGTGATATGCAAATCACATTAAGTTCAAACGCGTTGCTGGTATTGGCTTTGGGTCTTTATCCAGCGGGTTTGATGTCGCTGTGCCTGTCAGTATTTGCTTAATTAACGCTTAAATACCTCCATTTAGCGAACTGGACTTGCATTCGTCGTGCTAAGTCCGTATTATCTGCGCCGTTGTTGCGGGGTGGAGCAGTCTGGCAGCTCGTCGGGCTCATAACCCGAAGGTCGTAGGTTCAAATCCTGCCCCCGCAACCAGTTTTATCTCGTTTTTGGTGCGCGAATATCTGTACGGAGATGCCTGAGATTGTGTCAATCTCAAGGTTTACGTTGTTACCAGAGGTTTTTGGAAAAGCTCCGTTTACGGGGCTTTTTTGTTGGCGATAAAAAAACGTTATCGCTTTTTTAATGTGTAGTAACGGTTAGAAGGTATATATATGCGCCATAGCTTGACTCATTTGTGGGAGTTGTTTGAGCCGGTTGTGGTCGATATGGGTTATGAGTTGATAGAAATTGAATATCACCCGAATCCCAACTACGGTATTTTACGCCTGTATATTGATAAGGAATCAGGTATTCAGGTTGAGGACTGTTCTGCGGTCAGTCGGCAGATCAGCGCTATACTGGATGTTGAAGATCCTGTGCCAGGTCAATTTAGTCTGGAAGTTTCCTCGCCGGGCATGGACAGGCCATTGAGAAGACTGGAAGATTTTCAGCGTTTTAGTGGTGAAGTGGTCAAGATTAAAACCAGCATGCCATTCGAAGGGCAGCGTAATTTCAAAGGCCGTATTACCGGCGTTGAAGAAGATTTGGTTATTATTGAATGTGAAAACAAAGAGGTGCGCTTGCCTGTCACTGCAATCGACAAGGCAAGACTGGTACCTGATTTTGATAAGTAAAGTGAGGTTTATATAACATGAACAAGGATATTCTCTACGTCGCTGACGCGGTGTCGAATGAAAAAGGCATCGACAAGGAGATCATATTTGAGGCTATTGAGGCTGCCCTGGCATCTGCTACGCGCAAGAAAAGCGGAAAGGAAATAGACGTTCGTGTTGATATTGATCGTCAAACAGGTGATTACGATACCTTTAGACGCTGGTTGGTTATTTCATCGGATGAGCCAATGGAAAATCCATTGGCTGAAATTACCATCGAAGCTGCTCAGATTGATGACCCTGAAATTCAGGAAGGTGAGTACATAGAAGAGCAGATTGATTCGGTTGAGTTCGGTCGTATCGCGGCGCAAACTGCAAAACAGGTTATCGTGCAGAAAGTAAGAGAGGCTGAGCGTTCACGAGTTGTCGATGCCTTTAAGAATCGTGAAGGTGAGATGGTGATGGGCACAGTGAAACGTGTTGAGCGTGGCAATGTCTATCTTGATCTGGGTGACAACGTTGAAGCTTTTATACCACGGGAAGATATGATCCCTCGTGAAGCGGTTCGTCCGGGTGATCGTCTACGTGGATATCTGCGCGAAGTGCGAGCTGAAATTCGCGGCCCACAGTTATTTGTCAGTCGCACTGCCCCCGAGTTCCTGGTTGAGCTATTTAAACTTGAAGTGCCCGAAGTCGATCAGAATTTAATTGAAATTATCGGTGGTGCTCGTGACCCCGGCTCGCGCGCAAAAGTTGCGGTTAAATCATTAGACCCAAGGCTTGATCCGATCGGTGCCTGTGTCGGCATGCGCGGCTCACGTGTGCAGTCTGTTTCCAATGAACTGGCGGGCGAGCGCGTTGATATTATTTTGTGGGATGAGAATCCTGCGCAGTTTGTCATTAACGCCATGTCACCTGCCGAAGTTATTTCTATCGTGGTCGATGAAGAGTCACACAGCATGAACGTCGCTGTCGAAGAAGATAAATTAGCGATGGCCATTGGTCGTGGCGGTCAGAATATTCGTCTGGCCAGTGAGTTAACCGGATGGGAACTCAATGTCATGACCGAGAAAGAAGCTGAAGATAAAAGCGAAGAAGAAAGTTCCAAGTATCTACAGATTTTTATTGATCAGCTGGATGTGGATTCTGAACTGGCAGAGATTCTGGTGGCAGAAGGCTTCACCACGATTGAAGAAGTGGCGTATGTGCCAGAGCATGAATTGCTGGCCATCGAAGAATTTGATGAAGAGATTGTTGCTGAGCTGCGAAATCGTGCACGTGATTATTTGTTGACCCAGGCTATCATGACCGAAGAAGTGATTGAGGCACACAAGCCTGAAGACGATTTGGTTAATATGGACGGTATGGATCAGGTTACGGCTAATCGTCTGGCAGCCATTGGTATTTGTACAATGGAGGATCTGGCAGAACAATCTGTTGATGAATTAATGGTCATTGATGAGATGGACGAAGAACGTGCGTCGGCATTAATCATGACTGCTCGCGCTCCCTGGTTTGAAGCCGAGGAAAAATAAATACTGAGGCAAATATGGCAGAAGTAACAGTTAAACAACTAGCAAGCGCCGTCGGAACTCCGGTTGAGCGACTTCTTGATCAAATTAAAGAAGCAGGTCTGAAAGCAGACAGTGCAGATGCCTTGATTTCGGATCAGGATAAACTCCAGCTGCTGGATTACTTACGTGGGCAGCATGGAAAGGGCGCCGCTAGTGGTGAAGAAAAACCGCGAAAGATTACGCTAAAGCGTAAATCGGTGACTGAGCTCAAAACCAGTAGCGGTCCCGGTCGAGGTAGAACTGTTGCGATTGAAGTCAGGAAAAAACGCACTATTACAAAACCAGGTGATGTTGTAGAAGCACCTGTCGTTGAAGCAGAGGTAAAGGCCGCTGTGCCCAAGGAGCTGGAAGCTTTGGAGCAGCTACGTGCTGACCAGGCCAGACGTGAATTGGAGCGTGATCAGGAGCAGGAAAAAATTCGTGCTCGTGCTGAGAAACGCCAGCAGGAAAATGAAGAGTATCAGGCCAAAATTGCAGCGGCAAAACAGCAGGCTGAACCTGAAGTCGAAGAAAAAGTGGAGCTAGAAGCTGCTGAAATCGTAATAGAGACACCTAAAAAAGCAGAGCTCAAAAAAGAGAAGCCTAAAAAAGAAAAAGCCAAGATAATTCTTACACCTGCCGAAATACAGGCTGAGGAAGCGCGCCGCGATAAAGGCGGCAAGAAAGCGCCTAAGCATGAGAAGACTTTGTACGGTCGCTCTGAGTTACACGTTTCCACCGATCAAAGTGGCAAGCGTCAGAAGAAGAAAGGCAAGTATCAGGCGCAACGCGTGGTCGCGGAAACGCGCCATGGTTTTGAAATGCCGGTTGAGCCAGTGGTTCACGAAGTTAATGTTCCAGAAGCCATTACTGTTGATGAATTGGCCAAACGCATGTCGATGAAAGCGGCTGAGCTGATCAAGGCGCTGATGAAGATGGGCGTGATGGCGACTATCAATCAGATTATCGATCAGGACACAGCTGCGCTGGTAGTTGAAGAGCTTGGTCATAAAGTGGTGATGATCAATGAGGATGATCGTGAGAATGAACTGTTGGCCAGGGATGTTTCTCAATACGAGGAGCATGCAAGAGCGCCGGTAGTAACTATTATGGGTCATGTTGACCATGGTAAGACATCGCTGCTCGATTACATACGTACCTCAAAAATTGCTAACGGCGAAGCCGGCGGGATTACTCAGCATATCGGTGCTTACCATGTTGAAACTGATAAGGGTATGATCACTTTTCTGGATACACCGGGTCACGCGGCATTTACCAGTATGCGTGAACGTGGTGCTAATGCTACTGATATTGTGATTCTGGTTGTGGCTGCTGATGATGGTGTTATGCCACAAACAATCGAAGCGATACAGCATGCTAAAGCGGCTGATGTGCCTATTATTGTTGCAGTTAATAAAATCGATAAAATGGATGCTGATCCAGAACGAGTCAGAACTGAATTAGGTAACTACTCAGTGATCCCCGAGGAATGGGGTGGTGAAAATGTATTCGTCAACGTTTCCGCGAAAACCGGTCAGGGTGTGGATGATTTGCTAGATGCAATTCTGCTGCAGGCTGAATTAATGGAGTTAAAAGCACATTCGGAAGGTCTGGCTATTGGTGTTGTACTTGAAGCCAGTCTGGATAAAGGCCGCGGTGTAACAACAACTGTTCTTGTGCAACAGGGAACACTAAAAAAAGGCGATATTATTCTTGCTGGTGAAGAATTTGGTCGTGTCCGCGCTATGTTTGATGAACACGGCAGGGAAGTTGAAAAAGCACAGCCTTCTATTCCGGTAGCAGTGATTGGCTTATCTAAAACACCCAGTGCTGGTGATGAAGTGCTGGCGGTTGAAGATGAGCGTACGGCTAGAGAAGTAACCACCAAGCGTCGTCAGAAAGCACGAGATTTGCGATTGGCGGGGCAACAACAGGCGAAGCTTGATTCCATTTTTGATCAGATGAAAGCGGGTGATGTTACCAAGTTGAATGTTCTGCTTAAAGCGGATGTCCAGGGAACACTTGAAGCCATCAGGGATGCTCTGCTCAAACTGACTGCTGATAATGAAGAAATTGATGTGGCGATTGTGGGTTCGGGTGTCGGTGGTATTAATGAAACAGACATCAGTCTGGCGGCGGCTTCAAATGCCATCGTTATTGGCTTTAATGTCCGTGCTGATGCTACAGCCCGTGCTTCAGCAGCAGAGCGTGGTGTTGATATTAATTATTACAGCGTAATTTATGAGTTGATCGATGAAGTGAAAAAAGCATTGATCGGTATGTTGAAGCCGGAATATCGCGAACAGATCACCGGCCTTGCCAAAGTTCAGGAAGTTTTCCGTTCACAGAAACTTGGTCAGGTCGCAGGTTCACTGGTAACTGAGGGCTCGATCAAGCGCTCACAGCCTATTCGTGTGCTGCGTGATAATGTAGTTATCTTCGAGGGTGAACTTGAATCTCTGCGCCGTTTTAAAGATGATGTGGAAGAGGTAAAGAGTGGTACTGAGTGTGGTATTGCTGTGAAAAACTACAATGATGTTAAACCGGGTGATCAGATTGAAGTTTTTGAACGTATTCTGGTTGAACGTACGCTTTAAAGCCGACAGCGATGCCAAGAGAATTCTCCCGTAGCCAGCGTATGGCGGAACAAATTCGTCGTGATCTCGCTGAGATTGTGCGTGACGAATTGAAAGATCCACGTATGGGATTCGTGTCTTTTTCGGCAGTAAAGCTGAGTCGTGATCTTAGTAATGCCATTATTTACTGCTCGGTCATGGAAGAGGACAAGCAGGAAGAAACGATGGCAACGCTGAATCGTGCGACCGGCTTCCTGCGCAGCAAGCTGGCATCTAGAATGCTTTCGCGGACAGTACCATGGCTTAAATTTGTCAACGATGAGAGTTTGATCCGTGGCGCTGCAATGGAGACATTAATTCGCAAAGCGATTACTCAAGATGAGTCAAAATCTGCTGAAGCTCCTCATGATGACGCTGATTTCGATAGTAATGATGACGATCAGCAGGGCTAGATAACAAATGTCCAGACGTCAACGAAAAGGCCGTCCAGTCAACGGAGTCCTGTTACTGGATAAGCCATTAGGCCTCAGTTCAAATAAAGCTCTACAACAAGTTAAGAATTTATATCGTGCGGCCAAGGCAGGGCATACTGGTAGTCTTGATCCGCTAGCGACTGGCATGCTACCTATCTGTTTTGGCGAAGCAACAAAAATTTCTGCTTTTTTGCTCGATGCTGATAAACGTTACCGTTTTACCTGCAAGTTAGGTACAACTACCAGTACGGGTGATGCTGAAGGTGAAGTGCTTGAGACACGCGATTATTCAAGTATCAAATTGGTTGATATTGAACGTGTACTGCCAGATTTTTTAGGTGAGATTGATCAGGTTCCACCGATGTATTCTGCTTTGAAACATAATGGTGAGCGTTTGTATAAGTTAGCCAGAGAAGGTATCGAAGTTGAGCGCAAGCCGCGCACTATCACTATTTATGACATTGTTTTGCATTCTTTTGAAGGCGATCTTCTTGATCTTGAGGTACAGTGTTCCAAGGGCACTTATGTACGAACTCTGGCTGAAGATATTGGTGAGATACTGGGCTGTGGTGCACACGTTGAGAAATTGAGACGTTTGAGTGTCGGGCCTTATCAGGGTGAAATGTTCACTATTGAAAAACTACAGGAGCTGGCCGAACAGGGTAGCGATGCTCTGGATCAAATATTATTATCAATTGAAAGCGGCGTAGCAGATTGGCCAGATGTACGGTTGGGCGTGGATGCTGCTTTTTATATAGGGCAGGGACAGCCTGTTTTGGTGCCTAATGCACCGACTGAAGGCTGGGTCAGAATTTATGACCAGCAGAAATTTATGGGTGTCGGCGAAATTCAGGATGATGGCCGGGTGGCACCACGAAGAATGATTCAGGCAACAGCCTGATAAGACGGGGAAGTGATTGTAAAACGATGCTTTTGCGATGACTTAATAAGTGATAAAATCCCCACCTTTTAGCGACTGCAAGTACAGTTTTTTGGAGAAGATATGTCATTATCAACGGTAGAAAAAGCCGAAGTTGTTGGAAAATTCCAACAAAAACAAGGCGATACAGGTTCACCTGAAGTTCAGGTTGCATTATTAACAACACGTATTGTTCAGTTGACGGAGCATTTTAAAGTGCACGCTCATGACCATCATTCACGTCGTGGCCTGTTAAAAATGGTTAACCAGCGTCGTAAATTGCTGGATTACCTCAAGGGTAAAAACCAGCAGCGCTATATAGATCTGATTGCTAGCCTGGGCTTGCGTCGATAAAAAATATTAAAGATCTGTGGTAGTAGCGGCGGGGCTAAACGGTCAAGCCATAACCTTAAGCATTGGGAAATAATAAAGTGATACCAACACCTATCAAGAAAGAATTTAAATACGGCGAGCATACAGTTACACTGGAAACAGGTGAAATTGCACGTCAAGCATCAGCGGCTGTCATGGTACGTATTGCTGATACTGTGGTATTTGTTACTGCAGTTATCATGAAGGATGCTGATCCCTCCAAGGATTTCTTCCCAATGACCGTTAACTACCAGGAGCGTACTTACGCTGCGGGTAAAATTCCAGGTGGTTTTTTCCGACGTGAAGGTCGTCCTTCAGAAGGGGAGACGCTAACCTGTCGCCTTATCGATCGTCCTATCCGCCCTTTATTTCCAAAAGGCTTCACCAATGATACACAGTTAGTCGCTACTGTTGTTTCTGTGTGTGATGAAGCGGATCCAGAAATTGCGGCCATTATTGGCGCATCGGCAGCCATGTCATTGTCAGGGGCACCATTTGCAGGTCCTTTGGGTGCAGCACGTGTTGGTTATAAAGATGGTGGATACATACTGAATCCGTCTAAAGCTGAACTGGAAACTTCTGAACTGGATTTAGTGGTTGCGGGCACAGGTGAAGCTGTTCTCATGGTTGAATCTGAAGCAAAGATGTTATCTGAAGAAATCATGCTGGGCGCTGTCATGTTTGGTCATGAGCAGATGCAGGCTGTCATTAATGCCATTAATGAATTGAAAGCTGAAGTCGGTGTGGTTGACTGGGAATGGACTGCCGCCCCTGTTGACGAAGCTTTGGCCGCCAAGGTTGCCGAAACATCAACTGCAGCTATTACAGATGCTTACCAGATTGCCGATAAATTGAAACGTCAGGATGCTGTTAAAGCAGCACGTAACGCCGCAGTTGATGCATTGGCTGCTACTGAAGGTGAAGCAGGCTGGAGCGCAGCTGATGTTTCAGATGCTTTTGGTAAACTTGAAAAGAAAATTGTACGTGGTCGTATTATTTCTGGCGAAAAACGCATTGATGGTCGTACTACCAGCGATGTTCGTCAGATTACCGTTCGCACCGGTGTGCTTCCCCGTACACACGGTTCAGCTTTATTTACTCGTGGTGAAACGCAGGCGTTGGCTATTACTACTTTGGGTACAGCCCGTGATGCACAAATTATCGATGCACTAGGTGGTTCTTATCGCGATCCGTTCATGTTCCACTACAACTTCCCTCCCTACAGTGTTGGTGAAACCGGTATGGTGGGTAGTCCGAAACGTCGTGAGATTGGTCACGGTCGTCTGGCAAAGCGCGGCGTTCTGGGTGTTATGCCATCGGAAGAAGAATTCCCTTACACCATACGCGTTGTTTCTGAGATTACAGAATCCAATGGCTCAAGTTCTATGGCTTCAGTGTGTGGCGCTAGCTTATCGTTGATGGATGCAGGTGTACCTATTAAAGCACCGGTTGCAGGTATTGCTATGGGTCTGATCAAAGAAGGCGATAACTTTGCGGTATTGTCTGATATCCTTGGTGACGAAGATCATTTAGGTGATATGGACTTTAAAGTGGCCGGAACTGCTGATGGTATCTGTGCATTGCAAATGGATATCAAAATTACCGGTATTACTCGCGAGATCATGCATAAGGCACTGAGTCAGGCGAAAGAAGGTCGTAATTTTATTCTGGGCGAAATGGCCAAGGTTATTTCTGAAACTAATACAGAAATGTCACAGTTTGCACCTCGTTATCTGACGCTTAAGATTAATCCCGACAAGATTCGTGATGTCATCGGTAAAGGCGGAGCAATGATCCGTTCGTTGACCGAAGAGACCGGTGCTACCATTGATATTGATGACGAGGGTAATGTTAAGATCGCTTCCAGTGATCTGGCGGCAGCAGAAAAAGCACGCTCACGTATTGAAGAAATTACTTCAGATGCAGAAGTTGATGGTATCTATAACGGTACTGTTAAGAAGATCATGGATTTTGGTGCTTTTGTTGAAATTTTGCCAGGTAAAGATGGACTGGTTCATATCTCACAAATCTGTGAAGACCGTGTTGAAAAAGTGAGTGATAAGCTAGCTGAAGGTGATAGCGTCAGAGTGAAAGTGCTGGAGATTGATCGTCAGGGGCGTATTCGCCTGAGTATGAAGGCTGTTGACGAAGAAACCTCCTGATTAAGCTTTGCTTTTTTATAGAAAAGGAGCCGATTGGCTCCTTTTTTTGTTAATAAATAAAAATATTTGAGATAGATGTTAAATAAGCTGAATTTTCATGGATTTAGGCTACAATCTCTGAAAAATGAAACAATGTACTGGAGAAATGACGTGGAAATAAAAAAAATTCAAAACATCGTAATGAGTTCTCTATTGGTTGCAGGTCTTGCTGGTTGTTCGAATTCATCATCAATTAGTCAGACTGATAGTTCGCCATGGAAATCCAAACGTAGTGCAGAAGCTGCCGCATCTACAGAGTTTGTTGAAGTCAGTCTGGATGAGGCAGTACAGGTCAATGATATGGAGCAGGCTCCTGTTATTGAGGAAACAATGGTTGAGCCAGAAATGGTAGCGCAGCCAGAGTTGGAATCACTTTCTGATTTTAATCCCGAACCTGTGCCAGTCGAATCCATGTCAGCTTTTGAAAGACTGGAGTCAAAGAATGTTCAAGTAGAGCCAGAAATGGCTGTTGTTGAAGGTATGCCTGGTATTGTTGGTTCAGACATCATGAGCGCTTCTCCTTCCGCTTATGCAGTACAAGTTTATGCAGGTAGAAAGCTCGCCAATGTAAACCGATACATTAGTTCCCATGGTCTCGATAATATGCAGATTGTTAAGACTGACAGGGATGGTGATGTTATTTATGTATTGGTGGGTCTATATGCCGATCGTGCATCAGCAAAGCAGGCAGTGGATGAACTTGAGCAAAGTACAGGCTCAAGACCATGGATCCGTTCAGTGGGTAGCTTGCAGAGTATTGCTGCTCAGTAAATTTTCAGCTATTTAAGCAGACCAGCCTTATTAATAAGGCTGGTTTTTTTTTGCATGAAATAATCTAGTTATGGATATAGTCAAGGCAGCCAACATGTTAATGATTGGTAATATCATCTAGTTTATTAATAACTTACTGGTCAATATTCTCTAAAAAACGTAATATCTACCCTCTTCGTCATCCGTGAGAATTTTAATGTTGAAAATTCAGGGATTCAGTGTTTTTTATAGGCTGATTCGGTGTTCGCTAATTACTATATTGCTGCTGTCATTGACCGCTTGCGGCGGCTTGATTTCGTCGGCTAAAAAAGAGTTTGCAGAAGACTTATCTGCCACCATTCTTGCTCATGATGAACCCGAAACCGTCAGGCAGGCTATCCCTACTTATTTAATATTGGTGAGTAGCTTAATCAGAAGTGATCAGACTAATATCGATTTATTGATTTCTGGTTCACGTTTGTATGGTTCTTATGCCTCGGTGTTTGTTGAAGAAACAGGTCGAAAAATAATTTTAGCAAGAAGATCATTTGCTTACGCTGAACAGGCTATGTGTATAAAACTAGCAAAATCCTGTACAGCTAAAATCATGTCTTATCATGAGTTTGAGCAAACTATAAAAGACTTCAAGAAAGAGGATGCTTCAATATTATTTGCCTATGGAGCCGCCTGGACGGGTCTGATCCAGGCAAATCGTGCTGACTGGAATGCAGTGGCAGAATTGCCTAAAGCTAAGGCAATTATCTCAAAAGTGCTGGAGCTGGACGAAGGCATTAATAATGGTGACGCACACTTGTATATGGGGGTCATGGAATCATTGTTACCACCTGCTATGGGTGGTAAGCCGGACATAGCTAAAGAACATTTCGAGCGTGCATTAGAGATTTCCAAGCGTAAAAACCTGATGGCGTTATTAATGTACGCTGAAAAATATGCGCGCTTATTATTCAATAGAGAACTACATGATAGTCTGTTAAATGAATTATTGGCAGTAGATATTCGTCAATCTAAATCTTTATTGATCGACACAATTGCACGTGTAAAAGCTAAAGAATTGTTGGCGAATGCTGACGATTATTTTTAATCGAAGTTTCTCTAATAACCGAATTATTCAACGGAGTTATTTTAATTGATATTTAAAAAACTGATGAAGTTATGCCTACTGTTACCTTTAGTTATGGTGGCATCGTCCGTATCAGCAAAGTCTATAAAGATTGCAACTATCTCACCTGATGGAACTTTGTGGATGGAGGAAATGCGAGCTGGTGCTAAAGAGATAAAAGAGAAGACGCAGGGTCGAGTTGATTTTAAATTCTATCCTGGTGGTGTCATGGGTAGTGACGAAAATGTGTTGAGAAAAATACATATTGGTCAACTGCAAGGTGGCGCGGTCACAACGGGCAGTTTAACCGGTGTGTATGCTGATATTGATATCTATAGCTTACCCTATATTTTTTCATCATTTGAGCAGGTGGATTATGTACGCTCAAAAATGGATCAGTTTCTGATTGATGAGCTGGAGAAAAATGGTCTTGTCGCTTTTGGTTTTGGCGAAGGTGGTTTTAGCTATATGATGTCTGATAGCTCGGTGTATAAAGTAGAAGATGTTCGCAAACAAAAAGTCTGGGTACCCGGTGGTAACAAGGTGGGAGAGGCTGTATTTAGTAGCGCAGAGGTTTCACCTGTGACATTACCCGTGTCTGATGTCTTAACCGGACTGCAAACCGGTTTAGTGAATACCATTATTACTTCACCTATTGGTGCTATTGCACTGCAATGGCATACACGGGTGAAGTATGTAATTGATGTGCCGCTAACCTATATTACGGCGATGCTGGTGGTTGATAAAGAGGTCTTTTCCAAACTGACAAAAGAGGACCAGGATATTGTTCGTGAGGTAATGACGGCTTCATTCAAGCGGATTGATGCTGCTAATCGTCGCGATAACTTTGCCGCGCAAGAAGCACTCAAGCAGCAAGGTATTGAATATGTATCACTACCTAAAGAGTCGCTTAATGACTGGTATGCTATCGGTGATAAAGCCATAAAGAAATTACAGGAAGATAATAGCTATAGTCAGGCTTCATATAAAAAAATCATGGAACATGTGAATGCGGCTAAAGCAAAACATTAATCAACACCTGTTATGAAAAAACACGTTGCAGGTTTTCTTGGATTTGTAAATAAACTGGAAGACTGGTTTCTAATTCTGACGCTGGCCGTGATGGTCGTGCTGGCAGTTGCACAGATTTTCTACCGAAATATCTTTGGTGAAGGTGTAGTCTGGATTGATCCTTTACTCAGAGTACTGGTACTGTGGGTTGCTATTGCTGGTGCAGTGGTTGCTACGCGTACTGATAATCATATCCGCATCGATTTTTTTGCCCGTTATATCCCTAAAAAATATATTAGATACATGCAGCGTTCAGTGTATGCGTTCTGTGTTTTTATTTGTGGTTTTATTGCATGGCATGCTGTGCGCTTTGTGCAAATGGATTATGAATACGGGACCATTGCTTTTGCTGATATCCCGGCCTGGGTAACAGAGTTGGTTATTCCGGCAGGCTTTTTCATGATGGCCGTTCGCTATCTACTGTTATTTATTTCACCTCCGCAACAGGATGCGCGCTAATGTTCGGTGCACTTCTGCTCATCGCATTAATTGTTATGGGTGTGCCGCTGTTTGTTATTATTGCAACCAGTGCACTGTATGGGTTTTCTAGCATTGATGTTGATCTGTCCGTTATAGCGATAGAAATCTACCGTATCGTCGATACGCCTATCTTATTAGCTATTCCCCTGTTCACTCTTGCAGGCTATGTTCTGGGTGAGAGCAAGGCTTCTGAGCGGCTGGTCTTACTCACCGATGCGCTGTTGGGCTGGATGCCTGGTGGTTTGGCTATTGTGTCATTATTTGCCTGCGCCTTCTTCACCGCGCTGACAGGTGCATCGGGGGCAACCATTATTGCTCTGGGCGCTATTTTATATCCGGCGATGAAGCAGGCGGGTTATGAAGAACGGTTTAATCTGGGCTTGATTACTTCATCGGGCAGTTTAGGTTTGTTGTTTCCACCTTCAATTGCTCTGATTCTGTACGGCGTTATTGTGCAGCAAATGGGTGTTGGTGAGCCGGTTGCAATTGATGATCTTTTTCTTGCCGGTCTACTACCTGGTTTGATGATGTTATTCATGCTCACGGCATGGAGCGTATATAAAAGTCATCAGCGACCAGAAATAACACGGACACCATTTAACTGGCATAAATTATTAAAAGCATTACGCAGTTCTATGTGGGAAATACCCATGCCATTTATTTTGATCGGCGGTATTTTTTCGGGTGTCTTTGCCATCTCTGAAGCTGCAGCTGTTGCGGTGATGTATGTATTAGTGGTTGAAGTTTTAATTCTCCAGGAAGTGTCGATCAAGAAATTACCGGATATCATGCGCGACTCCATGGTACTGGTTGGTGGTGTACTGGTCATTCTTGGTGTTTCTCTGGCATCAACTAATTTTTTGATTGATACTGAAGTGCCCAATCGGTTGTTTGAATTTATCCGTTCACACATCGACAGCAAGCTTACCTTTTTAATGCTGCTCAATATTTTTCTGTTGTTGCTGGGCATGATTCTCGATGTGTTCTCGGCGCTGGTAATTATTGTACCTTTGTTATTACCGATTGCGATTGGGTACGACATTCACCCCATCCATCTGGGTATTATCTTTTTGGCGAATATGCAGATTGGTTATTTTACGCCACCGGTGGGTATGAACCTGTTCATCGCCAGTTATCGTTTTCATAAACCGGTCACCGAGTTGTATCAGGCAACGATACCGTTTATGTTTATCCTGATTGTTGCAGTGTTGGTCATTACCTACTGGCCGGATTTGAGCCTGTATCTTGTGAATAATAAACATTAGAGTTAATCCAGAATTCAAGTGTTGTATTGACACTTAGATGTGCGAGATTTTCTTCCCTGCGGTCCTCGTGAAAAGAGAGGGTATAGTTAAATTCTCTTCCGCGCTGGCTGGTATAGATACTAGTTTGCTAACACCTGCATGCCTGATTTGGCTTTTAATCGGCTAAATGTCCAACATTAAAAAAGAATGTACTAATTTTCTGATAAATTATTTGTTTGATATGGATCAACAAGCTTTGATGGCGACTATTAACAATGGAACGAGATGGTGGTGTTTTATTTAAATGAGATCAAAATAGAGGTGCATGATGGATATGTCAACAAGGTTATTTGGTAATTTTTGTGTAGCATGTGCACTAACAGCAGTGGGTATTGTTGGTGTGATTACCTTGGGCGTGATGGTTTGGATGACGATTCTAAACTAATCACAACGTAAAGTGGTTTAGTGTTCTCACGCTGTCGCGTGGGCTTTTGTTTTCAGACAGGTGAGTGATTGCTAGCTTGTTGCAATATAACATGAGCTTTATTCCGCGCTTACTTGTGCGCGTCATTTTTTCTTGCGAAAAAAACTAAATTCACCCCAAACAAGCTATCCCTCTGGGGAACCTCGAGTTTCAGCTCGGCTATGAGTCCGTTTAATTACAAATTACGTCCATGTGATTTTCCCTTCTGGTGACACTGCGTGCATTCAAATTCAAGCTTGTCAAATTTTGTCGTATCCATGCTCGATGAACCTCATGACTCATCCAGAAATTATGTCACATGCCAAAGTTAAAATCTGATGCGGGTTGTACAGGGGATAAAGTTAAAAAAGAAAAATACTTTTTTATGCAAAACATACGCATGATTACACTGTATTAACGAGTTTCTTCATCGTAAATTCGTTAGTGATATTCTAGTCGAATCAATATATAGTAAAAACTAGATTAATTTAAAAAGGATATTTATGTGTTTTTCGGCTGGAGTTAGTTTTACTAGTGCCGCTATCCTGATCCCCGCTGGATTGGTTAGTCTAAACAGGGCTAAGCACCTGAAAAACACGTACTGGGCCTTTGCGCTGATTCCTATAGCATTTGGTATGCAGCAGATTTTTGAGGGTCTGGTGTGGAAGTCATTTGAAGCTAATGACGCAGAATTATTACGACAATCAGCCTTAAGCTTCCTGTTTTTCTCACACTTTTTCTGGTTAGTATGGATTCCGGTCACTTGTTATTTTGTCGAGAATAGCGAAAAAAGAAAAACCTTGTTTTTACTAATGATAGCAGTAGGCACTGCCTTTGGTGTCATACTGTTTATGCCACTTTTGATAAATCCGAGCTGGCTGACAGTATCGGTAGTGAATCATTCCATCCACTACAGCACGATCCTTATTTATGATGATCATGTATCGCGCGATGTTGGTACCATTGCTTATATGTTCGTAATGCTTCCACTCATGTTGTCATCAGATCGGTATCACAGGATACTGGGGCTGCTTATTTTTATTTCGATGGTGGTATCACAAGTGTTTTTCAATTTCGCGTTTGTTTCTGTCTGGTGTTATTTTGCCGCAATAATTTCCCTTTACATTTATGTGGTAGTAATTCAGTCGGAAATCAAGGAATATCAGGTTTAAGTTATTGGTCAGCGAGTGATTGAGTCACTTAGTTTGACATGGTGTAGGGCGAAACATATGGGCATGTTTCATAATCCATCACTTTTTATTTTGGCTTGTTGCCGAGTGTCTTTCTTTTGCGAAAAAAAGGCACCAAAGTGTGTAGGTTGGGTTGAATGTTTTTAATGAGACCCAACATGTTCATTTCTTAAAGATGTTGGGTTACGACAAAAAGTATCTAACCCAACCTACTTAGTTCTTTATGTTTTTCTCTGCGCTGAAAAATTTTTACTCTTTCCCCTGCAACTGCTTAACGACGCCTTCATTTTCCAGTGTAGAAATATCCTGCGTAATCTCCTCACCGCGGGCAATATTTCTGAGCAACCTACGCATAATTTTTCCAGAACGCGTCTTGGGTAACCCATCCGCAAAACGAATATCATCGGGTTTCGCTATCGCACCAATTTGTTCGCCGACCCAGTTGCGTAATTCCTGTACCATTTTTTTGGCTTCTTCGCCGACGGGTCTTTCGCCATTACAAATAACGAAGGCGACGATGGCTTCGCCTTTGACTTCGTGTGGGCGGCTGACAACCGCGGCTTCGACGACGCGTTCGTGGGCGACTAACGCAGATTCGACTTCCATGGTGCCGAGGCGGTGACCGGAGATGTTGACGACGTCGTCGATTCTTCCCATGATCCAGAAGTAGCCGTCGGCATCTCTGCGGGCGCTGTCGCCGGCGAGGTAATACTTGCCGTCGAATTTGGGGAAGTAGGTATCGATATATCTTTGATCGTCACCCCAAACGGTTTGTAGCATCGATGGGAAGGGTTTCTTGATGACCAGATAACCGCCTTTGTTGGCTTCGGTGATGGATTCACCCTGTTCATTGACGACATCGGCAATGATGCCGGGTAAGGGGATGGTACAGGAACCGGGTTTGGTGCTAACGACGCCGGGGATGGGCGCGATCATATTGGCACCGGTTTCGGTTTGCCACCAGGTATCAACAATCGGGCAGCGTTGTTTGCCGATGACGGTGTGGTACCACATCCACGCTTCGGGGTTGATCGGTTCGCCGACGGTGCCTAGCAGGCGGATGGAAGACAGGTCGTATTTGTTCGGAAATTCATCGCCGAATTTCATCAGCGCACGAATCGCGGTGGGAGCGGTGTAGAACACGGTGACTTTGTGGTCTTCGCAGAGTTTCCAGAATCGGCCAGCATCGGGTATTACCGGTGCACCTTCGTACATCACCACGGTAGCGCCAGCGGCCAGCGGGCCGAAAGCAACGTAGGTGTGGCCGGTAATCCAGCCGACATCAGCGGTGCACCAGAAGATGTCTTTGTCCTGTAAATCGAATACCCATAAATTGGTGACGATGGCGTTGAGCAGGTAACCACCGCTGGAATGCTGTATGCCTTTGGGCTTGCCGGTGGAGCCGGAGGTGTAGAGCAGGAAAAGCGGATGGGTTGAGTTTACCCATTCCGGTACACACTCATTACTCTGGCCAGCAACGATATCGTGCCACCAGTGATCACGTTCTTGCTGCATGGTGACGTCGTGGCCGGTGCGTTTGAGGACGATGACATCCTTGATGCTGCAGCCTGCTTTTGCCAGAGCTTTGTCTGCCGCTTCTTTGAGGCCGACAATTTTGCCACCGCGGTGGCCGCCATCGGCAGTGATCAGCATGACGGCACCGGCATCATCAATACGGTCGCGCAGTGATTCAGCCGAGAAACCACCGAAGACCACCGAGTGAATTGCGCCAATACGCGCACAGGCCTGCATGGCGATCACCGCTTCGGGCGTCATTGGCATATAGATGACAACACGGTCACCATTTTTGATGCCGCGCGCTTTCATGCCATTGGCAAACTGGCAGACTTCATCGTGCAGCTGCCGGTAGGAAATGTGGCGGGTATCGCCTTTTTCGCCTTCAAAAATAATCGCAGTTTTGTTGGCCTGAGTGGCCAGATGTTTATCGATACAGTTGTAGGAGACGTTCAGTTCACCATCGGTGAACCACTGGTAATGTGGCGCCTTGCTGTCGTCGAGAGTAATGCTAAAGGGTTTGTGCCAGTCGATATGCTGTTTTGCCTGATACTCCCAGAAACCTTCGTAATTGGATTCAGCATGTTTGTGCAGGGCTTCGAAATCAGCGGGCTTAATACGGGCGCTGGCAACAAATGCTTCGCTGGGTGGAAATAGACGATTTTCGACGAGTGTGGAATTAATATCGTTACTGGACACAGCTTTTCCCTCTACATTTTTATTGTGTTAACAACTTTTTATCATACACAGACAGGAGCCATAGTCGCAAGCCTGTTTTACTGATGTTTAATGAATTGATTCTGTTTCGGAATATTTTCGATGTTCCAGTGTTCAATCGCCCATAACCAAAGCTGGCTGAGGCTGTCTCTGGTGAGTTCTGCGGGTGGTTGTTGGCCTAGTAACACAAGCACCGAGTGTAAGTGTAAAACGGGCTGAGACAGATTCAGCGCAGCCGCACCGGTAGATTTGCCGAGCTTGTGGCCCTGCAAGTCGATCAGTAGCGGCAGGTGTAGATAATTTGGTTGTACATATCCCAGCTGCTGTTGTAGATAAATTTGTCGAGGCGTGGAATTGAGCAGGTCAACGCCTCGCACCACTTCGGTCACGCCCTGTTGTGCATCGTCAACGACTACTGCCAGTTGATAGGCGAACAGGCCATCTTTACGTTTGATGACAAAATCACCACATTCACTGGCAAGTTGTTGTCGATTTTGTCCCATGATCTGATCTTCAAAGCTAATCGTCCTGTCTTCGACGCGCACACGCAGGGCGTGTTCCTCGGCCAGTGGTAAATGATGATGGCGACAGTGTCCTGCATAGACTGGAAGTGAAAGGTTGTCTTCATTTGCAAGCTGTTTGCGAGAGCAGGTACAGGGATAAATAAGGTTTTTTTTTGAAAGATTATCCAGGGCTGACTCATATAATTCGGTGCGTTGTGATTGGTATACCACTTCACCCTGCCATTCAAAACCGAAGCCATCGAGCGCTCTGAGCAGGGCATCGGCAGCGCCGGGCACGCATCGTGTAGTGTCGACGTCTTCGATACGCATCAGCCATTCACCCTGATGGCTTCTGGCCTGCAGGTAACTGCCTACAGCCGCTAACAGAGTGCCAAAGTGGAGCTCACCAGTGGGTGAGGGTGCAAAGCGGCCACGATAAATAGATTGAGTCATGGGTGCTCATTATGCTGCAAAATAAACCATACGAAACAAAAAAGCCGAAGCATGAGCTCCGGCTTTTTTAAAACAGGTAAAAGCAGGAGATTTATTTACCTTTGATTTGTTTCTCTTTGATTTCGTCCAGGCTCTTACAGTCGATGCACTGTGTCGCGGTAGGACGTGCTTCAAGGCGTTTTAGACCGATTTCAACACCACAGGTTTCGCAGTAGCCGTAATCGCCACTACTGATCAGGTCGAGGGTTTCATCGATTTTTTTGATTAGTTTACGTTCACGGTCACGGGTGCGTAGCTCAAGGCTAAACTCTTCTTCCTGGGTGGCACGGTCAGCGGGATCGGGAAAATTCGCCGCTTCATCTTTCATGTGGTCAACCGTACGATCAACTTCCTGCATGAGATCCTTTTTCCACGCTTCCAATATTTCAGAGAAGTGCTTTGCCTGCCCTTCGCTCATGTAGTCTTCGCCTTTTTTAGGCTTGTACGGCGTGAAAATATGCTCTTTCAAAGGTGCTTCTTGACCCATTGACCACTCCAATTATTATTTGAATAAAACTGAGCGCGACTATTTATCATAAAAACAGTGTGTAGCGCAACAAAAACCGTTGTACGGCAGGTTTTCAGGCGAGTATCTTTTTCACCGTGCTGACTATTTTACCTTGATGCAACAAGGTTTGCAGCTCTTCGCCTACCGAAACTTCGCTGCTTTGAGTAATGGCTTTGCCTTCGGCATTGCAGGTGATCGAATAGCCACGCTCCAGTGTCTGTAGTGGGCTGATGGCGTGCAGCGTACGGGCATTATTTTGCAGTCGGGATTTTTGTCGCTGCAGGGTATGCTGGATATGATGGCGCAGATTCTGCGTCAGAATCTGCAGCTGGTGCTGGTGACGGCTGATCAGTCGCGCCGGTGAAACCGCCAGCAAACGGGCGCGCAACTGCTGGTAGCGGTTTTGTTGCTGTTGCAAACTGTAGCGCCAGGCATAGTGTAGACGTTGCTCGACATCATCCAGCCGCTGGCTCAGACGC
>Ga0224496_10000095_pt1 | contig 64002 bp, 52 predicted proteins | sample SF_Jul11_sed_USG_2_FD_168127 | JGI IMG/M metagenome (GOLD analysis project Ga0224496, IMG submission 168127) | Sediment microbial communities from San Francisco Bay, California, United States - SF_Jul11_sed_USGS_8_1 | ecosystem: Environmental > Aquatic > Marine > Sediment | place: USA...
AGTTCGACTGGGTGTCCGTGTAATACAGGTTGGATGTATGCCCAAGCCGGGTCATCTGCTTTTGCAGAGCCTTGCTCACCACTGAATTGCAGTGGCCCAGGTTGGTCACGGCCACCCCTGATACGAAGTCAAGGTACTTTTTTCCCTCGGCGTCCCACACGTAAGCGCCTTTTCCCTTGACCAAAGCGAAGGGCTGGCGAGTATAATTAGGCGAAAGGTACACGCCAGCCATGTCAATTATTTCCTTGTTTCCCATCGTATTATCCCAGGAATCGCTGTTAGTGACGCGCAGGCCGGAAATTATGGGCCGCGGTCCGTGAAATTCGGCATTGTAACCCAAATCTTCTTGATTTTCAAGGAGCATTGCAGGATTTTTTGACGGATAGCAGAGGAATCAGCCCATCCGGTATCTTATGGGCTCTCCGCACAGGCGGGCTGCATATATTGCCCGAGGGGGCCAGGCGGCAGGGGCTTGGGTTGTTACTTTACTTGGCCAAGCGCGGTCTGCCATAGCTTGACCAGCTCCTTGGGGATATAGTCAACCAGGAGCCCTTGGCTCCACAAGAAATAGCCGACCGCTCCAGCAAGGACTAGCATGATGAAAAGCAGCTTTGACAGGAACCGGGAGCGCCTCGGTCGGCTATCGGTGTCATCGCCGAAGTCATCGGCGTCTTTTCTTGGTTGCCGGATTATGGCCAGGGTGGCCATGGTGGCGCTGGTCCTGGTTTTGCCCGGCCTGACATTCAACCCCTCAAGGGCTTCTTTCAGATTTTCCGCGCTGGCGTATCTTTTCCCAGGTTCCTTTTTCAGGCAGCGAAGGATGACGGTCTCCAATCCCTTGTTTAACTTGGGATTTTTCAATGTGGGCTTGGGGGGCTTTTCGTTTATATGTTTGGCTATCATACCGAATGGGGAGTCCGACTCGAACGGCAATGCCCCGGTAACCATCTGATAGAATATAACTCCCAACGAATAAATATCGCTGGCGACGCCTATTTCCTTTATCTCTCCCCTCCCCTGCTCCGGCGACATGTAAGCCGGAGTCCCCAGGATCATCCCGTCTTTGGTAAGGTTGGCCCCCCCCAGCGACATTGCATCCGTGTCCGCGTCCACCGCCTTGGCGATGCCGAAATCCAGAATCATGGCGGCCAGCTTGCTCTCCAGCTCGGTCACAATGATGTTCTCCGCCTTCAGATCCCGGTGGATTATCCCCTTGCGATGGGCGTATTCCACTCCCTCCAGAATCTGGTATGCCAGGTCTAAAAACACAGGCAACTCGATATACCCCAGTTCCGTCACCAATTCATCCAGCGATCTGCCATCAACATAAGGCATCACTATGAAAAACTGCCCCTTTGGCGACTTGTCAAAGTCGTACACGGTAACAATGTTCGGGTGTTCCAGCTTGCTCTGAATACGCATTTCCCGTTGGAACCGGGCGGCGCTCTCCGGGTCGGCGGTCATCTTTTTGCTGATAACCTTGATGGCGACGGTTTTTCCGGTGGTGATCTGCTTGGCCCTGTACACCACGCCCATCCCACCGCTCCCCAGCTTGTTCAATATGGTGTAGCGGCCGGCGAACACCTTTCCCGATTCGCCATCCTTGGTCCTGATAACCAGTTCGGCTCCGTCGTTCGGGCAGAACTTGATACCGCGCTTGAATTCGCTCTCGCACACCGGGCAGTATGGCTTTGACATTACATCTTCCTGATTTATTATCTGGATCCCGACCCTTGTTGAAATGTATCAGGACGACTGGTTTTTGTCAAAAGACGCGTCCCATGGCGGACCGGTACAGACATCCCTAGCCGCACAGGGAGCAGCGTAGCTGAGGCCGGCGGGCGGCGGCGGCCTCGTCCAGCCGGGTCCTGACAGTGGTCACCGGCGCGGCTTTAATCGATTCCGGGTCCCTCCGGGCCAGGTCCGCTATCTCTATCATCGCCTCGCAGAAACCGTCGAGCGTTTCCAGGCTTTCCGTCTCCGTCGGCTCGATCATCATGGCCCCCCTGGCGATGGTGGGGAAGTATACTGTGGGCGGGTGGAATCCTCGATCAATAAGCGCCTTGGCGATATCCAACGTGGTGACTCCATATTCGGCCTGCAGCTTGTCTGTGATCACCAGCTCATGCATGCAGCGGCCTGGGTACGGAATATGGTAATGGTTTCCCAACCGGGCGCGAATATAATTGGCGTTTATCACCGCCGCTTCGGCAACCTGGGCCAGCCCCTGGGGGCCCATGGAGAGTATATACGCAGCCGCCCTCAAAAGCACACCGGTGTTACCGAAGAATCCATGCACCCGCCCCACGCTTTGGGGCCGGTCATACTCCAGCCGGTAAGCGCCGTCGCCCGCATGCTCCACCACGGGAAAGGGTAGGTATGGCGCCAGCTCCCTTTTCACCACCACCGGCCCTGCCCCCGGCCCGCCACCGCCGTGGGGAGTGGAAAAGGTCTTGTGCAGATTAATATGCGCCACATCCACCCCCATGTCGCCGAACCGGGCCTTCCCCAGAAAGGCGTTCAGGTTCGCCCCGTCGCAATAGACAAATCCGCCTCTATCGTGGACCAGCCTCGATATGCGGATGATGTCCGACTCGAAAATGCCGAGAGTGTTGGGGTTCGTCACCATCAGCGCCGCCGTTTCGTCATCCATCACACGGTCCAGTTGGGCCATGTCCACCCGGCCATCGGGCCCGCTGGGCAAGGTTACGGCCTCGTATCCGCAATATACGGCGGACGCCGGATTGGTGCCATGGGAGGAATCTGGCAGAAGCACCTTCTTGCGGGGATTTCCCCTCTCCGTCAGCGCCGCCCGGATCATTAGCAGTCCAGTAAACTCACCATGCGCACCGGCCGCCGGTTGCAGCGTGGCCGCGTCCATGCCGGATATCTGGCAAAGCCATCTTCCCAGATCGTTAATTATCCGCAGCGTCCCCTGAGCCTGCTCCTGGGGGGCCATCGGATGCAAAGTGGAAAATCCTCCTATCCGGGCCACCGCCTCGTTGATCCTGGGATTGTATTTCATAGTACAGGAGCCCAACGGATAGAAGTTCAGGTCCACAGCGAAGTTCCACTGGCTCATCCTGGTGTAATGGCGGGTCACCTCCGGCTCCGACAGGCTTGGGAAGCCCTCAAGCTCCCCCCGCAGCGCCCCGGCAGGCAGCGCGCTTTCCGGGTCCAGGGCCGCCAGGCCGCTCCACGGCGGGGTGTAGCCTTCTCTACCTGGGTTACCCCGGCCGAATATTTCCTCTTCTCTGAAGTTTATTCCTCTTTGAGACTCGACGCTCATATAGCCTCCCTGGCGATCAGGTCCACCAGATCGTCCATGTTCCTTTTTGAGTGAACCTCCGTAGCGCTGATAAGTATGGTGTTCTTCATATCGGGGTACCAGCGGCCCAAGTCCAGCCCGGCCAGGTATCCGACGGAGGCCAGCGTGGCCAGAAGCGGGCCTGGGTCCTTGGGCAAGGTCACGACAAATTCATTGAAAAACTGCTTATCGAACGCCAGTTTCACTCCGGCGATTTCCTCCAGTCGCCGGGCAAGGTAATGGGCCGCGGTAAGGTTCGCCAGAGCCACTTCCCGCAATCCGGAGGCGCCCAGCAGGCTGATATGGATCGCCGCGGCTGTGGCCATCAGCGCCTGGTTGGAGCAGATATTGGACGTGGCCTTTTCCCTTCTGATAGGTTGCTCCCGGGTGGAGAGGGTGAGCGTGTAGGCATCCCGGCCTATTGTGTCTTTGGTCTTTCCCACCAGCCGTCCCGGCATCTTGCGGGCCAGGCTGCTCTTCACGGCGAACATCCCCAGCGCTGGGCCGCCGAAGGAAAGAGACCCGCCGAAGGATCGCCCCTCCGCAACAGCCATATCCACCCCGAATGCCCCAGGCCCTTTCAAAAGCCCCAGGGACATCGGCTCCGCCACCGCGCCGATCAACAAAGCTCCCGATTCCTCCCTGGCCCTGTTTATGGAATCCAGATCCTCCACGCAGCCGAAAAAGTTTGGCGACTGGACCACCACCACGGCTGTTTCATGGTCCATGGCGGCAGCCAGCTTCTCAGGATTGCAGACTCCATCTGACGCCAGTTCCAGGTTTACAATCTCAATCCCCAGATGCCGGGTATAAGTCTGGACTACCTGGCGCCAGTTGGGATGGACCAGGTCAGGCATCACAACCTTGTTCCTGCCCGTGATCCTGCAAGCCATGATCACCGCCTCGGCCAGGGCCGATGGGCCGTCGTACATGGAGGCGTTTGCCACTTCCATCCCCAGCAGGGCTGCTGTATAAGTCTGGTATTCGTATATCGCGGCCAGAGTCCCCTGGCTCACTTCCGGCTGGTATGGGGTGTAGCATGTGAAAAACTCGGTGCGGCTGATCAGATGGTCCACCGCCGTCGGCACGTGGTGCACATATGCTCCCGCGCCGATGAAAGTTCTCCTGGGTCCGGCGTGAGTATTCTTATCCGCAGCCGCCTCGAACCAGTCCATCAGGTCCATTTCCGATAATGGACCCGGGATATCCAGCGGGTGGGCCATCCTGGCCTCGGCTGGAATATCTTCGAAGAGTTGATCAACAGAACTGGCGCCGATTACCGCCAGTGCCCTTTCTCGATCACTGGCCGACAGTGGGATATACCTCATGGAGCGGCCGTTACCCCTTCTGCGTAAGATCGCGGTAGTCCTGGGCGGAGAGAAGGCTTTCCAGCTCCTTCGGATCTTCCATCTTCATTTTGATGATCCAGCCTTCACCGAAAGGGCTCTCGTTGACAAGCTCCGGGCGCCCTTCCAACTCCGGATTAACCTCTATCACCCTGCCGGCCACCGGACTGTAAAGGTCAGACACGGTCTTGACAGATTCCGCCACGCCGAAGGACTCGCCCGCCTTCAGGTCTTGGCCGATCTTGGGTGTCTCCACGAACACAATGTCGCCCAGCTCATCCTGGGCAAAATCGGTAATCCCGATGATGGCGGTGTCGCCACCCTCAACGCGCACCCATTCGTGCTCCTTGGAATACTTAAGGTCCTTTGGAAATTCCACTACTCCTCCTTGGCCGCCGCTTCGCCGCCATTAGCTGACACAGCGGGCGCAGGCTTGGCTTTTTTGGTTTTAGAGGGCAAAAACGGGCGACGAACCACTGTGGCCTCCACCGCTTTGCCCCGGATGTCTATCTGTATGGGAGTTCCAGGCTTCGAGTGCTCGGCCAAGATATAGCCCAGTCCGATAGTCTTGCCGGAGCAGGGGCTCATCCCGCCGCTGGTAACCTCGCCCACGATCCTGCCCTCCGCCAGTATTGAATAGCCATGGCGAGGCAGGCCGCCGCGCTCGTTCATCTCGAATCCGGCGATCTTTCTGGCGGCGCCCTCCGTTTTTTTCCGGGTCAGGGCCTCCTGGGCCACCAGGCCCCCTTCCTTATCCAGCTTCACGATCCACTCCAGCCCGACTTCATACGGGGTCACGGAGGCGTCCATATCCACGCCGTGAAGCAGGTACCCCATCTCCAGCCGCAAAAGGTCCCGGGCTCCCAGCCCGCACGGCTTTAAGCTCCAATGCTTCCCCTTTGCCATCAATGCGTCCCAGAGGATGTCGGTGTCCCGCCAATCGCAATATATCTCGAATCCGTCCTCGCCGGTGTAGCCGGTGCGCGAAAGGATGACGTTTTTTTCCGCCATGTTGGTGATCATGAAATGGAAATACTCCATCCCAGCCGCCCTGGCGCCTGCCAGGCTCTTGATCAGGACTTCCGAGTTTGGCCCTTGCACAGAGAGAAGGCCATACTGGCGGGTGAGGTTTCGCACTTCCACGTCCGGATATTGGAGGGCGAATTCGGCGATCCAGCTTATATCCTTTTCGGTGTTGGCTGCATTGAGGCACAAAAAGAACCTGAACCTGGATATCTGGTAAATCACCAGGTCGTCGATTATTCCTCCCTGATCATCGATCAGAGCGGTGTATTGGGCCTGTCCTTCTGAAATCCTGGACAAATCGTTGGTGGAAATATGCTGGAGCAGCCTGAATGCGTTTTTCCCTTTTACTTCCACCTTGCCCATATGGCATATGTCGAAGAGGCCCGCCGATTTGCGCACCGCCTTGCACTCATCCATCATCGACATGTACTGCAGCGGTAGGCTCCACCCGTGGAAATCCGTCATCTTCGCCCCGGCGGCGACATGCTTGCGGAACAGCGGCGTTTTAAGCAAAGTGGTGGGGCTCATGGGCGTATCTGTGGCGTCATCCCGCCAGTGGCTCCGGAGAGCTTTGTCGCGATATGGATTGTCATAAGCTGAAGTGATATCCTATCCAGAGACAAGGGTAAAAGCATCGTAAAAGTATACCAAACCCGCGCTGAAAGCAAGTGGCGCTTTTCGTGATGGACCTGATGAAGAGAAAAAACCGAGCTCCCGATCATATCGGTTCCGTACTTGAGAGCCTTTCCGTCTCCATGGGCAAGCGGGAGCTTTACGATTTCGCGGCCATCTGTGGTAATTGGCGGGGGATAGTGGGCCATGCCTTGGCGGAGGTCTCCTCCCCGGCCCGGCTTGCGCGCAAATCCCTCACCATAGAGGTGGCCCAGCCTGTGTGGGCGGACTCCATGGGGTATATGAAAAATGAGATCATCGAGAAGGTGAACTCGACGCTGGGGCGTCGTATGGTATCCAGGATCAGAATGATCGTGCGAAAGGGGAGCGGAAAGGGACTTGGCGCGGAGGAAAATGGGCCGACGAACCGGCCGCCCCTCCCCCAGTCGGCGGTGCGGGAGGCCGAAGAGGCGGTAAAATATATTGATGATTCGCAATTGCGCTCTACATTCAAAAGGATTATTCTGAAGGACGTTAGCCTGAAATACTACTTAAACGACAAAAAGAAGAACCCTTGAGAGCCGAATACAAAGTTATTATATCCGCGGTTATTGTCGCAGTGTCTTTTCATTCCTCCACGGCCACCGCCTTTCCCGGAAAAAAAGAGAAGTCGGCCGAGGTGAAGAAGGAGGCGCCGCTAACCCCCGGTGACGGGGTGGACCGCTCCGGAGCATACGACATGTTCCTGCAGGCCGTGCTCGAGGAGCGGGCGGGCGACTATCCGGCCGCCATCGCGCTGTACCAGAAGGCAGCCCGATCGGATGAAACATCCTCCCAGGCCCTGCGCCGCGCAGCCGGGCTGTATTTAATAATCGGTGATATAAAATCGGCGCTTAAAACAGCTGAAAAATGTGTGCGGATAAACGCTGATTCGACGGAGTGCCTCGATATCCTGGCCGGAATAAACACGAGCCTGGACAAAACTGAAAAAGCCATCAAATATCTCCAGGAGAAAATCAGAATATCTCCGGAGGATATAAGCGCCATAGTGGCGCTGGCTGTGGTCCACCTTCGGGCGGAGTCCCCAAAAAAGGCGATTGAGATACTAGAGGCGGCCCCTCCATCCACTAGCCACCAGTTCGTCTTCGACAAATACTTTCTTGGCCGCTCGTACATCGCCAGTGGCGAATATGAAAAAGCCGCCGAAAAGTTTGAAATGCTGTTGGGTGGCCGCCCGGACCTCTCCATTGCCTTTGAGAATCTAGCCTGGACATACAGGATGTTGGGGAAGTGGGACAAGGCTATCGATCTGTACAGAAAATATCTGGTCATAAATTCCAACGACCTTAATATCCAGGTGGCTATGGAGAGGGCGCTTTCCGAACAGGAGAGCGGCAAGCCGGTGGCGGAGCTGCACGGCGACATATTGAAAGACATACCGGAGGAGATCAATTACCGGTTCTTTCTGGGCATGACCAAATGGCAGCAGGGGGAGATGACTCGGGACATGAACCTGATCCAGGAGGCGCTGGCCCAGTTCCAGCTGGTGAGAGCCGCAGAGCCGGAAAACCAGACTGTGATTTCGTATATCGCGTCTATCTTCGAGAGCCTTAACCTTTTAAATGAAGCGGTGAGCGCCTGGAAACAGATTCAAGCCTCCAGCGATGACGAGAAGAAAAGCATCAACCTGAAGATAGCGGACCTGTATGACAGGATGGGTAAATATGACATGAGCCTCAAGCATGCCCAGATCGCGGCTAAACTGGATCCGACTGATCCTGAACTGATGTTTATGACCGGTTTCATGCATGGAAAGCTGAAGCAGTACGACGACTCCATAGATGTGTTTAAGGCCGCCCTGGATATGAATCCGAACAACCCCAAGTATTACTTCCACCTGGGCGTGACATATGAAAAAATGAAGAAGTATGACCTGTGCATCGAGGCGATGAAAAAAGCGATCACGCTCAAGCCGAACCATTCCAACGCTCTCAATTACCTGGGCTACATCTACGCGGAGCAGGACATCAACCTGGACGAGGCGGAAAAATATCTTCTACTTGCCCTGGAGCTGGAGCCGGAGAACGGATATTTTATCGACTCCCTGGGATGGGTGTACTACAAAAAGAAACTGTATGAAGAAGCATTGGACCAGCTTCTGACCGCTGTGCGCAACATCACTCCGGACCCGACGGTGCTGGAGCACCTGGGGGACGTATACATCGCGCTAGACAGGATTGAGGAAGCGGCCAAAACCTATCAAAGCTCCCTGGACGCCAAAGTTTACGACGACCGAATCCTGGACCGTGAAGCCACCCGCAAAAAGCTGGACACCGCCAGGAAGCTTCTCAAGAAAAGATCAAAGAACTAGGCCGATGCCTCGCCTCGGCCTTGCTATCCTTTCGCTTTTTCCGGCGCTGGGGCTTTTCTCCTGCGTCACTTTCGCTTTCCCCCCTCAAGAAGCCACCGGGGATCTGGGCGCCATGGCCAAGCCAGGCTATCCCACTTTCCGGGGATTGGGCCAGCTGACCATGGAAAACCTTCGGGGAAAATTTACCGGCGCCATCCTGCTTGCCCTCGATGGAGAAAGATTCCGGGTGGAAATATCTGACAAAACAGGGCGAACTGTGCGGACCTGGGCATGGAACGGAGCCAGGCTAATGCGTCTTAACCTTTCCACCGGGGCCAAGGAGTGGATGGACGAAGGATTCATGAATAAAGCGCCGATGTCCCTTGCCCGAACGATGGTGACGGGGGCGCCGCCCGGCTATACAAAGGTCATTTCCACAAAAGTGTCTGGAGGGATGAAGGTGGCGTGGGTATCCGGCCCGGGCATGGGCCTTTCATACCAGGCGGAGAGGCTGGTCAAGGTGGAAGGGGGCGGCGCCTTCTCCTGGGAGATGGCACTGGGCCCTTTCTCAGATGGCCCGACTGCCCCATATGTGGAGTCCGCCACCCTTTCCGCCGCGGGGAGCAGGCTCTTTGTCCAGTGGATCAGGGTAGAGCAGGGTGTGAAGTTTGCCCCGGGATTTTTCATGTTTGAAGAGGATGTCCTGGACCCGGAACAGTGGTGACCGGCTACCAGGATCAGATATCCAGTACAAGACCATCCCAGGCCAGGTGGACATTCTCCGGAAGGTCAGCCGAACCCTCCTTGTGGGTTTTGCTGTGGTTTAGATGGGTGAGGTAAGTCCTTGTCGGCCTTATCCGCTCCACCGCCTCCAGGGCCTTTTTCATGGTGAAGTGGGTAGCATGACGCTCCAGCCACAGCGCTCCCAGGGCCAGGGTGTCCAGCCCCTCCAGAAGCGGGAATGACTCCTCCGGAATGAAAGAGCAATCGGTGATGTAGGCGGTGTTTCGGATACGATACCCGAAAGCGTCTATGCTTCCATGCTTGACCGGGATTGGAATCACTCGTACCGTCCCCACGGAAAAGGGGCCCTCCACCGCGTGCAGGTCCAGCTGTGGCTTGGCAGCGCCTTCGCTGGCTTTCCCGTCGAAGATATATCCATGCAGTTCCCGGATCCGCTCCAGACTTTTTTGGTTTCCATAACAGGGGATTTGTCCCCCCTGAAAATAATTATACGCCCGTAGTTCGTCCACGCCGTGGATGTGATCGGCGTGGTGGTGTGTATACAACACCGCGTCCACACCCCCGATCTTCGCGCGCAGAGCCTGGGTGCGCAGATCTGTGGTGGTGTCGACTAGCAGGCTCACGCCGCCTGCTTTTATCCAGACCGAGGAGCGCAGCCTTTGATCCCTTGGCTCGATAGAACTGCACACACCACACCTGCACCCCAGCATCGGAACGCCGGTGGAGGTGCCTGTTCCTAAAAAAGTAATGGTTCCCATGATCGTCTAACTTTATTATATCCTTTCAGGAGCTTTGGCGCTGTCCGGGGTTATAATAGGCGTAAGTTTTACAAATGCGGGCGGCTGCGTCCGGTTCAATTCTTTTTAAGGGGACAAGGTCATGAGCGAAATAATCGGGGTCATGGGCAGACAGATTTTCGATTCCAGAGGCAATCCCACGGTGGAGGTGGACATTGCCCTCTCCAGCGGGGCCTTCGGACGGGCCGCTGTCCCTTCCGGGGCCTCCACAGGAACCCGGGAGGCGGTAGAGCTGCGTGACAACAACAAGGCCCGCTACATGGGCAAAGGGGTCTCCAAGGCGGTGGCCAACATCAACGGCTCCATCGCTAAAAAAATCATGGGAATGTCCGCCAGTAGCCAGATGGATCTGGACTCGACGCTTTTGGCCATGGACGGCACGGACAACAAAGGAAAGCTGGGCGCCAATGCCATGCTGGGAGTCTCCCTGGCAGTGGCCAGAGCCGCCGCCCAGGACGCGGGGCTGCCGCTGTACCAATATATCGGAGGGGTGAACGCCAAGCTGTTGCCTACCCCAATGATGAACATAATCAACGGTGGCGCCCATGCCGACAATAACGTGGACTTCCAGGAGTTCATGATCATGCCGGTGGGAGCGAAGTCATTTACAGAAGCGCTGCGGATGGGCTCAGAGGTGTTCCACAACCTAAAAGCGGTTCTCAAGAAAAAGGGGCTCAACACCTCCGTGGGTGATGAAGGGGGCTTTGCGCCGAACCTGAAAAGCAACTCCGAGGCTGTGGATGTGATCCTTGAAGCGGTGAACAAAGCAGGCTATAAGCCAGGCCGTGACATCCTGCTGGCCCTGGATGCGGCCGCTTCAGAGTTCTACAAAAACGGCAAGTATATGATGGAAGCGGAGGCCGAGCCGAAAAAATCGAGCGACGACATGATAAAGTTCTACGAAAATCTTGTGCGTCAATACCCGATTATCTCCATCGAGGATGGCCTGGACGAGAGCGACTGGAAAGGATGGGAGTCGCTGACTACCGCGTTGGGATCGAAGGTTCAGCTGGTAGGAGACGATCTTTTTGTGACCAACACCAAGATCCTGGAGAAAGGAATTAAAATGGGCGTAGCCAACTCCATCCTTATCAAGGTGAACCAGATCGGCACCCTGACCGAGACCCTGGACGCCGTGGAGATGGCCAAGACCGCCGGATACACCTGCGTGATCAGCCACCGCTCCGGCGAAACGGAGGACTCCACCATCGCCGACATAGCCGTGGGCGCCAACGCCGGGCAGATAAAGACCGGCTCCATGAGCAGAACAGACCGGATCGCCAAATACAATCAGCTTCTGCGGATAGAAGAGGAACTGGGCGCGGAGGCTAGATACCACGGAAGGAGTGTTTTATATAGCATAAACCGCTGATTTGGTGGATAATATTACTTCATGAAGAGCAACAGGGGTAGCGCGGCTCTCGGTATGTCCATACTGTTTTTTGGCATTATGGCCTCCGCCGCGTATTACAAGGACAACGGCCTGTACGATGTAGGACGCTTGCGCGAGGAGATAGGCGCCATCCAACTGCAGAACCTGCGCCTGACTCAGGAGAACGTACGGATGCGCCACGAGCTGGACAACCTCAAGTTCGGCGATTTCATCGTGGAGTCGATTGCCCGCGAGGATCTGGGCCTGGTTAAGCCGAACGAGGTGGTCTATGAATTTATCTACGCTAAGACACTCCAAGACCCATTGGGCCACAAAGAATAAAAGGCGCCCGCCTTTTGAAATACCGCTTTTGCCTTTTGCGGCGCCTGTCATCGTCGCAATGGCGCTGTTTACATCAGGCGCGCCTTTCGCCATGGCCCATGGCCCGGCCGCCGGCCATGGCCCGGGCTTGCAGGGAAGGAACCTTTCCGGAGCGAACCTGAGCGGCCAGGATTATTCCGGCGCGAGCATGCAGGGGGCGGACCTTTCCGGCGCCAATTTATCCCGAGCGGACCTGAGTATGGCCAACCTGCAGGGTGCGGACCTGACCGGCGCCAACCTGGAAGGAGCCGACTTGAGCCGCGCCAGGATGGAAGGCGCCACGGTGTCCGCCGCGCGCATGGCCGGGGCCATCCTTAAATACGCCAGCGCCCAGGGAGTGGACTTTAGCGACAGCGACCTTAGACGGGTGGACTTTTCCCGCGCAATGATGCAAAGCGTGGATTTGCGCGGGGCGGATCTTTCCGCTGCCAGGATGTCCGATGTCCATCTGGAAGGAGCGAAGATGGCGGAGGTTGTCATGCCTGGCGCTGACCTTTCCGGCGCCAACCTTCAAAGCGCCCGGCTTTCCCGGGCCAACTTGGCGGGGGCCGATCTTTCCGGCGCCAGGATGGAAGGGGCGGATTTTTCCAGGGCTGTCCTGGCGGGGGCGGACCTGTCTTTCGCCAACCTGCAAAGCGCCGATTTTCGAAAGGCGGACCTGCGGGGAGCCCTGATAGTTGGGGCCCGCATGGAGGGCGCGGATTACTCCGGGGCGGACATGTCCGGCGCGGTCATCATGGAGGCGGACCGGGACAAAAAGGCTGATCCGAGGGATTTTTCCGGCGCCCACACCGATTTCACACACTTGGGCAGGGACGGGGATGAATACTTCATCCAGGCCAGGCTGGCGGCGGCGTGCCACAGCAAATACGCGGCGGCGGGCATATTGCGCCAGACCGCGGGGGAAAAACCCAGAGCGCCGGAGAAAAACGGTGTTTTGAACCATATCGTACATCTGGACAAGGACCTGGAGGGCCATATCAGGAAAAAATGCGGCAAGGAAACAGTGGATTATCTTAAAGATGAGGGACTGCTGGAATAGTCCCGCGGGCGGCAAACACCCTCGGCCGGGGGATAATGAACCATATATGGGCGGCTGCAGCGGAAGAGAGAAATGTGAGGGGAAATGAGCTGGCTGACAAAAACCATCGGGGGAACCGATGGGCTGACGCTGGGAGGGCCGATGGGTGAAGTATGCGGCCGGGCGCTGGAGGCTTTTTACGAAACAAACGTGATAAGCCCCGCCAAGCTGCGGTTGCTGGAGGAAAAATATTACTCCTCCAGGCTCGATGCCCGGGAGAAATCCCAGCTTCTTTTTTTCCTGGCCCTTTGCTCTTTGCTGGGAAAGATTTGTGTGGAGGACGAGAAAATATCCGCCGAAGAGGTGGATATCTCCACCAAAATAATGGTCGGCCCATTGAAGCTCTCGGGCGTATCGCTGGCTTTCGCCAAAATAGTGTTCCACCAGGCCCGGGCCAGCCGACATTCCGCCAGGTCCATCGCTGCGCAGTTCCAGGCCCAGGTCGGCAAAAACGGGAGCAAGTCGGCTCAGTTCCTGGTGGAGTCTCTTCTGGTGGTCGCCTACGCGGATGGAGAAATGCACACGCGTGAATGGAGGATGATCAGCTCCATCGCCAGGATCCTTTTGGTGGATGGAAAGCGCCTGAAGCTGACCGCCGTCAAACACTCCCGAAAGACTGGCAATCTCTCCGCCCCGAGTGAAGAGGTGGAAAAGCGCCGAAAGCAGCTTGCCCGATTGTTCGACCCAAAGACTATGGAGAAGAAACGAATCCCTCCGGAACTGGGCAAGTTCGCCGCCACCCAGCTGCGGGAGTTTAAAAAAGGCGGGATAAGCCGGGGAGGATGACATCCGTCCGGCTTACTTTTCCCATCAGCGCGAGTAGACATTAGTCCTTCCAGAATCCACACGCCAGGAGTAGCATGGAACGATATGGAGGAAGATACCAGGCAATGACGCGCCAACTTCGAACAATTCTTATTTTGATGGCCTTTCTTGCGGCCCTCCCCACCCCAGCCCAGGCAGCCGACTATGCGGAAGCCATGTATGCCGTGACGCATGGCGACCGAAAGAGGGGATATCAGATGCTCATTCCCCTTGCCCAGGCTGGAGACGCCAGAGCCCAGAATAGCCTTGGAGTTATGTGGCAGAACGGGTATATCGGCACAACGAACATGGAGAAGGCCATCGAGTGGTTTATGATGGCTGCGGATAGCGACCTGCCTGAGGCGCAATATAACCTGGGAATGATATACGCCAAGGGGGAGGGGGTGGAGCAGGATTACAAGGAGGCGGTAAAGTGGTATGAAAAAGCGGCGAACCAGGGGGTGCACCAGGCCCAGTTCAAGCTGGCCACTATCCTGCTGGAGGGGCGCAACGGCCGGGCTGATCATGAGAAAGCGGCCCAGTGGTACCGAAAAGCGGCGGATAAGGGAATGCTAAAGGCAATGACCGCCCTTGCCGGCATGTACCAGAGGGGACTGGGGCTCCCACTTGATCCGTCGGAAGCGGCAAAATGGTGGCGGAAGGCCGCTCAAAATGGGGAGATTGTGGCCCAGTACAAGCTGGGGCTGGCATATGCCAATGGCCGAGGAGTGAAACAGAATCCCACGGAGGCGTTTAAATGGCATATTGCTGCCGCGACGCAGGGTTATCACCTTGCCCAGCTCTCCGTCGGCAATATGCTGTTCGAAGGACGGGGCGCCCCCGCGACAAATATCGGGCAAAGCGATGGTGGAAACGCGCGGCGAACCAGGGGAACGCCGATGCACAGCTTAAGCTGGAGAAGCTGAAACAAAGCGAAGATATGTAGCGCGCCAGGCGTGCCGCCGGATCTATTTTTTCTTTTTACCAGCGGGCTTCGCAGAAACCTTGCCCTTCGCCTTGGCCCTTTTTTTGGCCTGGCGCTGACGCTTCTTTTTTTCCATATCCATATACTCCTGCAGCTCTGTTGGGTCGTGGAACATCACGTCGGCGATCTCCCCGTGGAACTCGCAGCCCGGCGGGTTATGGTCCCTGCACACTTGTGGCCTTGTGTCGTATATGCCGCAACGGTTGTCCTGCCCCAGATAGCGGCACCGTCCGGTGGACATCTTGTACCATCGTTTGTTGCGTATGAACACCATGGTGTTCACAAAGTAGAGCTCCCACTTCAGGTTCTCCACCTCCTGCACGGTGGTGGGGCGGATGATTGCCTCCTCCAGTCCATGACAGCACATGGCCGGGCACCCCTGGCAGCCATCATTCCCTAGCGGCATAGATTCCATATTTCAACTCTCACAGGTCAGGTGATAACAAAAAGCGTCAGCGCAAGATTGTAACCGATCACAGATCGACTTGCCACGCCGTTGGCGATCTCATTGCGGAAGAGGCCAAAGGTTCATGCTATACTTGGCCCCATGATTTTTGCTCGCTTTCAATCTCCTTTTGCCAGAATAGTTTTCGCCGCGGTGTACATATTGCTGGCCTTCGCAGCCATTTTTGTGTCCAGGGATATCATGGAGAAGAACCGCCAGAAGGTGTTCTACCAAGTGAATCTGGAATGGCATGGCCAGGGATTCTGGAATGGTCGCAAGGCTGTGGAGCTATCCTCCCCCAAGGAGATGCTGCCGGTGCAACTGCCAGGCCCGGCGGATGGATGGGCCGGCGGCGATAACAAGGAAATACGCATCAAGGCGCCTTTTTACCACAAGACGGAGTTCACGGTCCGGTTCCTGGAAAGCCATGAGGCTGCGCCCCCTTTCATCGAGGTGTGGGCCGATGATGCGAAAGTGGCGGAATTCCAGGTGGAAAAGGGAACAGGGTATCCAAGGATCCATTGGCCCAGGGAGGGGAAGACCTCCAAGGCCGGCTTCATCATACATTCCAGGAACCTCAAGAAGGGAACGATCATCACATTCAGGACCGTCTCCGGCTCCTGGGCTGCGCTGCAGACCATATCGGCCGCGGCCATGCCGGAGCGGTGGGAGAGTCTTGTGGCCTACGGGTGCTGCGCCCTGGTGGTCCTGATGACGCTTGTGTGGATCGCGCTCAAGATCACCCAAAGCGCGCTGAAGCCACGGCAAGTGATTTTCGCCGCTATTCTTATGGCAATTGGTGTTCTCTTTGGTCTGGCGACCGGGGAAGTGACGTTCCGTGCGCTGGATGTTTTGCCCAAGCCGATGCGCACCCAGCCTGTGCGGGATTTCAAGCTCTCCAGCAATCCGGTTATCCTGTATGAATACCGCCCGGGAATCAGGCAGGGGGATATGACCCCGGAGGGCATAGAAAACAGGATATCGACAAACAGCGCCGGTTTCCGCGATATGGAAAGGTTGATCGACAAACCGGAGGGTACTTACCGGATAATCGTAATCGGTGATTCCACAGCCGCAGGCAGCGGTGTGAAATCTGGGGAAGCGTTGTTCAACCGTATCCTGGAAAAGCAACTTAACAGGCCAGGAGAGTCCCGGAGTTATGAGGTTATCAACATGGGCGTGCATGGTTACCAGACCCTGCAGGAGGTGGAGACCTTGAGGGCCACGGGGCTGGCCTACCATCCGGACCTTGTCATTACGCTATTTTGCCACAACGATTTCCAGCTGAACGTGGACGGCAACACATACTACAACCTGCTGGCCAGCAATCCCGATTTCAAGTTCGAGAGCAGAACGCCGGGATTGCGCGATTGGTTTTTGAGCCATTCCCGTCTGGCGTTTGTGGTGTACCACCGGCTAATGGCGCTGATCCAGCCGCCCACCAGTTTTGACGAGATTGTTAGCGAGTATAGGGAAAAATACCTCCACGGTAAAAGCACGGTGGAGGTGGGTATGGAGTCATTCTCCCGCATGGCCAAGGAGAGCGGATTCACCGCTGTGATGGCCATCCTGCCGGTCTTCGACCGCCCCTTCGACAAATACCGCCACGAATACCAGCACGACAGAGTGAAAAAGATAGTGGACAAGTTCGACAATATTGAGCTGTTGGACCTTAAGGATGGTTTTGCCCGGATCGACAACGACGCGTCGAAGTTCACCACTGACGGGCTGCACATGAATGAGGCTGGTCACGCGGCGTTGGCCGATATACTGCGCGGGTGGATGAAGAATCGCCAAGGCTCGGGCGACAGGTAACGAGCAGGTTTCCTAGCTTAGCGGATCCTGCTGGTCGTATACCACCTGGTAGGAGAGTGGCCGGACCGAGTTGTTCTCCTTATTGGGGAGCAGCAGCTGTTGTCGCACGCGGGTCCATTGCAGATCCGGTTTCAATTCCCTCATCTTCCCATCGGCCGGTGGCTTGGAATGCTCTGTATGGACATATACCACCTGAAACACCGCCACGCCGAACTCCTTCGTCCTGTGGATCAGAAACTTCCTGGCGAACTCAGGATCGCCTTTAGGGTGTCTTTCGATCTGTTCGATGGTGTTGTTGTCCAGCCGGATCAGCAGATGCTTGATGATCCCGTCCTCGCTGATCTTGGTCATGGTCCTGCTCTCCGAGGAGGAGACATACACCGTGCTCAAGTATCCGGAGTTGCGCAAAAACTGGGCGGCGAGCATGGCTGCCGTCCTGCGGCCAGAGGCGCTGTGGTGGAAGGAGTAATACTCGAACAACTTCTCCATCATCTCCTGTGCGTGCTGATCCCCTTTTTCATACAGATCCTTGGAGATATAACGCAACTCCTTGCCCAGCGATTCGGCCGCGCTGTCTATCATCCAGTCCACCCGCACATGGAAGTGGCTCAGTGCAAAGCGGTTCTTGCTTTTGGATGAGGTATCCCGCTGAATCAGCAGGGCGTAGTCAACTAGCATCAGGTCTCGCATCAGGGTGAAAAACCGAACGCTTTCGAAATACTTCATTTTGGCGTGGAACCTGTCGGCCAGGTTCAGCCCGGTGAGCTTCAGCTCTCCCAGGTTTTCCTTGGTCACCTTGTTGTGGGAGAAAAAACGGATGTACTTTTTGATATCGCTGTCCAGGGCTCGCTCCGTGAAGATCACGATGAAAGCGTTCATCAGCTTGTTTTCCATCTCCCCCACCTTGGCGCGGGGCTTAAGATCGCGCATGGAGACAAACGGGTATGGTTCCCCCTTCTCCAGGGTATTGACGTATGAATCCACAAGAGCGTAGTCGATAAGGTATGAGTCCAGCTCGTTGCGCAATGCCTGATACAGCAGGCGCACCTGCTTCTCTTCTTTGCTCAGATCATTTTTATGCAGCCACATTCCACACCCCTGGACAATCTAAAGAACCCACCGAGCCCTTTGCGACCATAACCTTTTATATATTAACATGTTCCAAGCTGTGTTACAATAGGTAAAAAGGATTTTCAACTTATGTTTTGCCCTGGGATTAGCTCTTTTCGGCTTTTGTTCCCGCCACAACCGGTCTCTGAAATCTACGCGGAGAGAATTACGGATAAATAATGGATATATGAAAGAGAGTCAGCTGAAGAAGTCCCTGGCCGAGCTGTTGGCCACCCCCCTGCCCATGCGCGAAATACTGGTCAAGCTCAAGATCAAGGGGGAAGAGAAGGTGGAGGTCAAGAGCCGAATCCGGGATCTTGCCCAGCAAGGTCACATCATCCGGCTGCGCGGCGCCCGCTATGGCCTGCCGGAAAAGATGGATCTGGTTATCGGCGTGGTGCAAGGCCATAGGGATGGGTATGGATTCGTGATACCGGACGATCCGGACCAGGAAGACCTGTTTTTGAAAGCCTATAACTTTCACGAGGTGATGCATGGTGACCGTGTGGTGGCCAGGGTGGAGCGCCAGAAAGCTGGCGGCAAGAGAGAAGGAAGGGTCGTCAAAATCCTGGAGCGGGCCAATGAAACCATGTCCGGGGTTCTGGAGACCTTCCATGGCGGCGCCTATGTGGTCCCTTTCGAGCGAAGAATAGCCCAAGACATATTCATCCCCCCGGGAAAGGCCATGGAGGCCGCCGATGGACAGGCGGTAGTGGCTAGAATCACTATCCACCCCTCAAAGACCAGGCAGGCCATGGGAGAGGTGATAGAGGTGCTGGGTGACCCGGAAGACCCACAGGTGGAGATCCAGCTCGCTTGTTCCAGGTTTCATATCAGGAACCAGTTCCCTCTGTCGGCGCTGGAGGAAGCAAAAAAGGCAACCCCCCCCGCCGGAGGGACATACGATGGGAGGATCGACTTTCGCGGCCGGCAGATAGTCACTATAGATGGCGAGACCGCCAAGGATTTCGACGACGCGGTAGAGGTCCAGGACCTGCCCGGCGGAGGCTGGGAGCTGGGTGTCCACATCGCCGATGTTTCCCATTACGTGACGGAAGGATCCTCCCTGGACAAAGAGGCCGCCCTCCGTGGGACATCGGTCTACTTTCCTGGCACGGTGATCCCCATGCTCCCCTTCGAGCTCTCCAACGAAATCTGCTCCCTCAATCCGAGGACGGACCGGTTCACCCTAAGTTGCGTCATGCAAATATCCCCCGCAGGGGAGGTGACAAACTCACAGATCAGCGAGTCGGTGATAAGCACCGTGGAGCGAATGACATACACCGATGTAGCGGCGATCCTGGAAGAGGAGGAACCATCGGCCAAGGAGCGGTACGCCGACCTGGTCCCCATGTTCCGGCGAATGGGCGCCCTGGCGGAGGTGTTGAGGGAGAGGCGGCACGCTGATGGCGCGCTGGATTTCGACCTGCCGGAGTCTGAAGTGATCCTGGACATCACCGGCCGCCCGGAGAATATCATCAGGGCCCAGCGCAATGTCGCCCACAAGCTGATAGAAGAGTTCATGCTGCTGGCCAACAAGACCGTGGCTGCCCACCTGCACGACCATGGGGCCAGGCTGCTAAGCCGGGTGCATGAACGACCCGACCCCATGAAGATCGATGTTTTTCTCAACTTCATCTCCGCTTTTGGCATCAGAACCACCGAACCGGAGAAGATAAACTCCAAGTGGCTGGCCAACATTCTGACGCGTTTTTCCGGCAGGCCGGAGCAGAAGCTGGTGACCCACGTCATGCTCCGCTCCATGAAACAGGCGCGTTATAGCGCAGAGGCCAGGGGCCATTTCGCCCTGGCGTTTGCCCATTACGCCCATTTCACAAGCCCTATCAGGCGATACCCGGACCTGATCATCCACCGGACCATAAAAAGGGTGGCGAGAAAAGAAGCAGCCTCCCCTGGATGGGAGGAAGGCCTGGACAAGATCGCGGAGCATTGCTCCACCACCGAGCGCGCCGCGGAAGAAGCGGAGCGGGATATCGTGAAGCTGAAACAAACCCAGTACATGGCCAACAGGGTGGGGGAGGAGTTCGAGGGAATGATCTCCGGTGTGACCAACTTTGGCTTTTTCGTGGAGTTGGACGATCCGGCAGTGGAAGGCCTGGTGCGGATTTCCACCATCGGGGACGACTACTATATTTACGATGAAACTGGCCACACTCTCACCGGCGACAGGAACGGAAAGGTGTTCCGCCTGGGAGACCCGGTACGGGTGCTGGTGTCGGAAGTCTCCGTCCAGCGACGCCAGATAGATTTTGAGCTTATCGAAGCTTCTGGCGCCGCCCTGACAACCGGGCGAGGCAACAAGTCGCGAAGTGACAAGTCACGGGGCGACAAGTCACGGAGGGATAGGTCGAAAAGCACCAAGCCAGCCAGTGGCAGACCTCGCCCAGAGGGGGCCAAGGGCAAAGTGAAGGGAAAGGCTTCTGTAACGCGGAAAAAACGGCGGAAATGAACCGTGCGGATAGAGTCATGATTGGTCCTAGCATCTATTCGGCTGGCAGGATGGCCGTTATCACGGTTTGCCTGGCGCTCTTCACTGTGTCCGCCATCAAGCAGGCCCTCACCCATCATTCCTTGTATGAAGCTTTTTTTAAACCGGATCGAAAAGGGGATAATTACAGCCCGATGCAACTCAAGGAAATAGCCCTTCGTCCAGTGTTGCCTGATTCCGGGGTGGAACTGGCCGGTTATTATTCCGACTTATACGAAGTGGGCTATAGCAAGTGGGGGAATTTTTTCAGGGCCCGATACGTGGCTCTCCCTCTCATACTCACGAGGTTCCACCCTAGCCAACCCCTGGTTTTGGTGGAGATGAGCTCCGCTGATGGAGTGAAGGAATTTTGCCTGAAATGGGGATATAAAGTCTCCAGGGAAGGCGCCCCGGGAGTGGCTCTGTTAGAAAAGGCGCCCTAACCATGCCGCAGGCCAGTATCTTAGTTGGGATTGTTACCCCAGCGCTGTTCGGGTTTTTCCTTACGAGCATTCTGCTTCGGCCAGAAAGGGGGGTGGTGTCCTTTCTCGTCCGGCTATCCCTGGGCTGGGGCGTCGGTGTCGGTTGCTTTTCCATTCTTCTCTTTTTTCTGATGATATCGCCTATCAATCCGCGTTTTTTACCGTGGATCGAGGTCGCCGCCGCCGGTTGCCTGGTAGCGGCCTACTTTTTATCGATCCGGGGCAGGGGTGGATATGACGAGGATTTTTCCGCTCCATCGCGGCGGCAGGGCTGGATAGCGCTTATGGCGGGAGTGGTGTTTATTATTGTCATGGCCGCGGCGGCATATGTGTTCGCCGCCAAAGTGGCGATTACTCCTGAAGGCGAGTGGGATGCATGGATGACGTGGAACCTTAGGGCCAAAGCGTTTTATTATTTCCAGGATAACTGGGACAAGCCCATAAATTACATCTATGGCTGGACCCACCTTGACTATCCCCTTCTTCTGCCTCTGTCTGTCACCCGGTTATGGATGCTGAGTCAATCCGCTTCACACTCCATCGAGCCGATCATTATAGCTTTTCTTTTTACATTCTCCCTGCCACTTATGGTTTTTTCCTTCATCTGCTCATTGCGCGGAGCCGCCCTGGGCCTGGCGGCTGGCGGCGCGCTACTCTCGGCGGAGACTGTCTATCTGCTGGGGGGATGGTTGTACGCGGATCTACCCCTGACATTCTATATAACCGCCTCTGTAGGCCTGGCCGCCATGGCCACTGAAAAGCCGGAACGGGCTGGAAGGACTTGGGCCCTGGCGGGGCTATGCGCCGGGCTTGCCGCATGGACCAAGAACGAGGGAATGTTGTTCCTGGTGGTGATTATTGGCGCCGTGGGCGCCGTGACCCTGGCCAGGAGTGGGTGGCGCCAGGCGGCGCGCAGGCTGGGAATGATCGGCGTTGGGATCGCCGCGCCTACGATCACACTAATTGCTTTCAAACTCGCCATACCCTCCCAGAATTTCCTGATACGCTCCAATTCCTTGGAGAGGATCTTAGACAGCCTCACCGATCCGGAGCGCTATGCTTCCATAGTCATCGGGGTTACATATGAGATATTTCATTACGGTGGATTTGTGGTGGCCGGCAATCACTTCTCGGCTCCCGTGCTGGCCCTGATATTTCTGGCGGCCTGGGGTCCACGTAAGGGGTCTATGCGTCTGGAAGCGATCCAGATATCCCTGGTTTGCCTGGCAGCCATGCTGGCCGGATACTCTACTGTATATCTTTTATCCCCCCTGGATATCAATTTCCAGATACTTACAACTGTGTCCAGGTTGCTGACCCATGTTTGGCCGCTGTTTCTGCTGTGCGTAATGTTAGCGGCCTCTAGGGACCAGGAGAATGAGTCCACCGCTCCCGTCCCAGCTGAAGAATCGGCGAAGAACCGGGATCCATGAAATCATGAGCAACGCCCCATTCCTGCAACAGGTCAGGGCTCTGGCCGTTGGATTATGCCTTGCGCTAATGGCCCTTTCCGCCGGACAAATGCTGGTGGATCATCATGCCATTATGCAAAGAGTTTTCAGTTCGGCATCTGGTGAAAATAGCATTGATCCGGTGATGGTCAAGGGGCGAAGGCTTCTGCCGGTGCTGCCGGTTTCCGCAGATGAGCCGGTAGGTTATGTCACGGATTTCGAGGAGCCAGGATTCCGAAAACAGGAAAATTTTTATATAGCTCGATACATGGCTCTGCCGATTATCCTGAAAATGTTCAAGCCTGGGCAGCGCCTGGTTGTGGCGGATATGCGCTCGGCAAATGGTGTGGAGATATTCTGCCAAACATGGGGCTACAAGGCGATTAAAGCGGAAGAAAGCGGCGCCACTCTGCTGGAAAAGGTTCCCTGACTATGACGAGTCTGTATATAGCGCCCGGATTCATGGTTTCGGCGTTGATCGGGTTTTTTCTTGTAAGCCTGCTACTGACATCCAGGGAGGGAGAAATGTCCTTGATAATCAGGCTATCCATGGGCTGGGGTGTCGGGACGGGCCTCTTGTCCATCCTCTTTTTTTTCTGGATGACCATTTTCCAATCAAGCAGCCTTTTGCCCATGGTTGAGGCAGCGGTCACATTAGCCCTCGGTATATTTTATTTCAGATCCAGGGGCAAGTGGGCGCCCCTGCCGGGAGCCCATTCTCCAGCTACACAGGAAAGCAGGGCCATCACCCTCTTCGCCGGTGTGGTGTCGCTTTTTCTTTTGGCCTCCGCGGTTTATGTATTTCTGGTCAATTTGGCTATACTGCCCCATGGAAGATGGGACGCATGGATGATCTGGAGCCTGCGTGCAAAAGCCCTGAGCTATTTCCACGACGACTGGAGGATGGCATTCGACCCTTCATATGGCTGGACCCACGCGGGATATCCGCTCTTGCTGCCAGCGTCCATGGCCAGAGTGGCGATCCACTACAACCTATCCGGTTGTCTTCCCATGAAAGTGTTCGAGCCCATTATTCCAGCCATTACTTCGTTTTTGTTCACCTTTTCGGTTCCGGCTCTGGTTTTCTCTTTTATTTTCCATTTGCGAGGGGCGGCCCTGGCCCTGGCCGCAAGCGCTATGCTGCTATCTGCGCAGATGATCTGCTTGCAGGGCTCCTCACTATATGCCGATCTGCCTTTGGCGTTTTACATGCTGGCGGCCGTGGGGCTGGCGGCAATCGCCATGGAGGGGAAAAAGGAGAATGGGAGGACATGGGCGCTGGCGGGTTTCTGCGCTGGCCTTGCCGCATGGACCAAAAACGAGGGGATGCTATTTGTGTTGGCGCTTATATGGGCCGTGGTGTGCGCATCTTGGCTCAAGGGTGGTTTTCGGCGAGCCTTGCCAAGGCTGGGGATGTTGGCCTTGGGATTGGCCCCGCCAGTGTTTACCATCATTGCCTTTAAAATTGCCATACCCGCCCATAATTACCTGATATCCGCCAACACTGTGGAAATGATTTTGGCCAAGGCTCTTGATCCGGATCGATACCTCTTTATACTTTTCGGCATGGTATACGAAATATTTCACTATGGCGGAGTAATTTTTGCCGGATACACATTACCTGCGCCGGCCCTGGCCCTGATGTTTCTGGCCGCATGGGGAACCAGGGAAAGAGCCTTGCGTCAGGAGCCGGTCATGATGATCATGCTCTCCCTGACGGCAATGCTGATCGGATACACTGCGGTTTACATCATCACGCCCATGGGGCTTCAATATCAGTTCACCACATCCGTGGCGCGGTTGATCACCCAGGTGTGGCCGATTTTTGTTATGCTGGTGACACTAGCCGCCCGGCATGGGGATGGAGAGGGTAGCGCCGCGGCTTTTACCGAACTGGCCGACAATGGAGGCGAAGATGGCTGATATATTTGAAAACAGGGTTCTGGGCAGAACCGGTTTTAATGTACACCCTCTGGGCGTGGGCGCAAGCTATGGAGTGGGAGCCCAGGGAATCCGGGAGGCTTTCGACCGGGGAGTGAACTACTTTTACTGGGCGTGGCGCCGCAGAGGCGGAATGGCCGATGGAATACGTGAAATCGCCAAATCCGACCGGGAGAAGGTCTTCATTGTAGTCACCAGCCTGGCGCCCAGCGAGTTCATGATCAGACGAAGCGTTGAAGGAGCCCTGCGCGCACTGGGAACCGACTACCTTGACGGACTTCAGTTCTATGTCCGCAAGGACCACCCTCCCTCCATGGGGTGGTGGATGGACGCGGCGCTGAAGCTGAAAGAAGAGGGAAAAATCCGCCATATCTGCTCCACTGGCCACCACCGACCAAACTTCGCCAAATTCCACAGCGAGCCCTTCATGGATATCTTCCATGTGCGATACAACGCTGTTCACCGTGGAGCGGAGACAGAAGTGTTCCCCCAACTGCCGGAAAAGGGAAGCCCGGCCCGGCCAGGTGTGGTGGCATTCACCGTCACCTGCTGGAGAAAGCTCATCAACGCATCGCCGAACAGGATCGGCGGGCTGCCAGTCCCCACCGCCGGAGATTGCTACCGCTTCGCCATGACCAACCGGAACATAGACGTCACCATCTGCGGTCCCGCTGACGAGGAGCAGATGCGCCACGCCCTGGACGCAGTGGAGAAAGGGCCTATGACGGAAGATGAGATGGAATGGATGCGAAAGGTGGGCGCTCTTCTGTATGGATAACAGTGCGATGGCCGCCTTCAGCTTGTGCGAGCACATCTGGTCCATGGCCATCCATAGGGCCTTTAAGTGGATTATGACGGCCTGGTCGTAAACCGGCTTGGGGCCTGGCTTGCGGGCTGGAGCCCTCTTCCTTCCTGGCGTTGAGGATCCGGACGGCGTATTTGCGGTCGCAGCCGCAAACGGCGCAGAATTCGGAGAGGATGGCGCCTTTTTCCTTGCGTCCGGCTTTGCGGTATCGGACCCTGATCTTGGCAAGGCATTCTTTTCGCGAGTTTTTCCCCATATTCCACGCTCCTTTCGGTTACATGAAACATGAGGCGCCGAATCATTTTCGCCCCTTACTTCGGTTACATTTAATTTGAGGCAATTCGGCAGATCGCTATTGCGTTTGGTTTTTGGAAGACAGAATGTATAATCTAAAGTCCGTTGCGCATAAAATTGCGAACGTGGCCCCCGTAGCTCAGGGGATAGAGCGCCGGATTCCTAATCCGTAGGTCGCAGGTTCAAATCCTGCCGGGGGTACCATTAAATCAATGGGTTATCGGGTATAGCAAAAACCGGGTTATGGCCTAGTAAGCACCTGGTAAGCAGTACGTGGCAATTTCAAGCGTAAATTCAGATAAATTTCCATAGCCCTTTATATATCTAAACCGCCACTTTTGCCCTCCACCACGTCCATTGAAACAATTTTTTTCCCCACCAGATCAAAAAAATTCCCGGCTCAAATATGGCCGGGAAGGGTATTTTTAAAGTTTAATCATCACCGTTATATCCCCAGACTTGACGCCTTATTTGGTTCAATTCTTCCGGCGTTATTGTCCCAAGCTCAGGCTTTACCGGCTCAAGCTTTGTCGGCGCGTCCAGGCCGAGCAACTTGGCTTGACGCTCCATGGCCTTTAACATCAGACTGGCGGCCTTCCAATCCCCTTCCTTGGCTTTCTTGTAGCTTATGCCGATAATGGACTCCAGACGCAGAAGGGCGATATCCCGCTCCATGATCGCTGTTTCATGGGTATCCGCGCGAATTGCCTCCAGCTCGCTTTTAATGTACTTGTGGACCATCACGGCGGAAACACCCAGCCGCTGGCCAATTTTCGCCAAGGTCAGCCCCTCCTTGCGAAGCTGGACCGCTTCCCTTTTCCGCTCCAGGGATATTACCTGCGTCTTACCTGTAATTTTTTTCATTTTTAACCTCTATGGTTAACCTATTATAACATATTTCATGTAGAATATGCTTAATTTGCTTAGGTTTTCTATTTGCCTTCCGTTTACCCTCGCTTAAAGTGTTCTATGGCTCCGAAAACCCGCCTGCAAGGCACGCTTCGCTCTGAAGGCCTTGAGGGCGGAACTTCTCCGCCATCTACGAACACTGCGAGGGACGAGACGGAAACAGGTTAAATCAATATCCTTGTTAAAAATAGGTATTTAGAATATCCTTTCTTAGGGTGAGCGCTAAAGAAAGGATCGTTGCGTAATTGAAAACCTTAAGAAAGGGAAAAAGAACCGGAGAGTTTGTTCTCAACGCCGTTGGTGGTGAACAGGTTCGCGCCTATCTGCCGCCACCACTGCCGCCAGAACCATCGCTCAATCTGGAAAAACTCTATGGTCTGATGGAAGACGCCAACAGGTCATTAGGACGGCTTGACGGCATCGCCTCAATCCTGCCGGACACTCCGTTATTCCTCTACATGTATGTCCGCAAGGAAGCGCTGCTTTCTTCCCAGATCGAAGGAACACAATCGTCCTTGTCTGACCTCTTGCTTTTTGAAAGCGATGAGGCTCCCGGAGCGCCGCTCGATGACGTCCAGGAAGTCTCCAATTACGTCGCCGCCATGAATTACGGGCTGGAGCGATTACGCGGCGGGTTTCCGTTATCGCTTCGGTTGATAAAAGAAATCCATGGAATCCTGCTTGCGATGGGGAGGGGGGCGACCAAGCAACCTGGTGAATTCCGGAGAAGTCAAAACTGGATCGGTGGCACACGTCCGGGCAATGCAATCTATGTTCCGCCGCCGCCCGACAAGGTGCTCGGTTGCATGGGTGAACTCGAAAAATTTATCTATGAGGAAGAGTCAAAGCTTCCAACGCTAATCAAGGCGGCCCTGATCCATGTACAGTTTGAAAGCATTCACCCCTTCCTGGATGGTAACGGACGTTTGGGCCGGTTGCTCATCACTTTCCTTTTGTGCGCGGAAGGGGTTTTAAGCGAACCGATTCTTTATCTCAGTCTCTTTTTTAAAACGCATCGTCGCCGGTATTACGATCTTCTGCAAGACGTGCGTGAAGAAGGCGACTGGGAAGGGTGGCTGGAATTCTTTCTAACCGGCGTGAAAGAAACATCAGATCAGGCGGCGGAAGCGGCCCGCCGAATTCTTGCCGTTTTCGAGCGGGATCGGCGCAAGATCGAGGACCTTGGCCGACCAACCGCATCCGCGCTCAGAGTGCATCAATATCTGCAATCAAAACCGATTCTGTCTGTACCTGTCGCGACCAAGGCACTGGGCCTGACCGCTCCTACGGTCAGGAAATCCGTTGAGCATCTTCTGGAGCTGGGAGTCATGCGAGAGATCACCGGAAAAAAACGAGGCAAGTTATTCGTCTACGACGATTATCTCAACCTCCTCAATGAAGGAACGGAGCCGTTGCGATAATGCTACTCGATAACAAAAAGAACGGAAAGGTGGGTGACAAACTACGAACTCACTTAGCCAATGGCTCAAAGCTATCAATCATATCCGGTCTGTTTTCGATCTACGGTTTTGAATCTCTGAAAAAGGAACTGCAAAATATAGACGCTTTACGCCTTGTCTTGTCACAAAATCCAATAAACAGTAATTTGCAGGAAGCGGGAATTGCCTCCCTATCCGGAGACAGGTTTGAGCTACGGTTCAAGAACCAGCTCAATCAGGCACAAGTTGCTAAAGAATGCGCTTCCTGGCTTAAAGAAAAAGCTGAAATACGTATAGCAACAAACCCCATGGCCATAAGCCAAAATCTCTTTCACGTTCAAGAGGGGAATGGGGAAGCAATAGCCATTCAAGGCAGTTCCGAGTTCACCAGCACCGGTTTTGGATACACGGAAACTGACCGGTACCACATGAATACCTGCTCAACGGGCAAGGCAAGTACGATAGCAATGCTGGAGTGGTTTGAAGCCATCTGGGATGATCCATCGGCTGTTCAGGATGCAAAGGAGCTACTTTTACGTCAGCTTTCCAACCTGACAAAGGATCATTCTCCTGAATTTATCTACTTTCTTACCCTCTACAACCTGTTTAAGGACTTCATCGAAGACATTGACGAAGACAACATTATCAAGGCCAAAACGGGATTCAAGGAAACCATCGTTTGGAAAAAGCTCTATAAATTTCAGCGCGACGGAGTCCTGGGTGCAATAGACAAAATCGAAAAATACAATGGTTGCATTATCGCAGACAGCGTGGGCTTGGGTAAAACTTTCGAGGCGTTGGCCGTTATCAAATATTACGAGTTACGCAATGATCGCGTGCTTGTGCTATGCCCCAAAAAGCTAAGGGATAATTGGACGGTCTATACAGTAAACGACAAACGTAATCTGCTCGCCAAGGATCGGTTCAACTACGACGTTCTCAACCATACTGACCTGACCCGCCTGCAAGGCCGCTCTGGCGAAATCAATCTCGAAACCCTGAACTGGGGTAACTACGATCTGGTTGTGATTGATGAGTCTCATAATTTCCGCAACAGCAGCTCATCAAGGGAAGGTCTTACCCGTTATTCCCGCCTGATGAATGAAATTATCCTATCTGGCGTTAAAACCAAAGTCCTTATGCTTTCAGCCACTCCTGTTAATAGCCGAATGAACGACCTGAAGAATCAGGTCGCTTTTATTGCTGAAGGACTAGATTTTGCCTACAGCGACTTCGGCATTGTAAGTATTGAGCAGACCTTGAAGAAAGCGCAAACCCGGTTTAATCAATGGCTCAAGCTGGACGATGAAAGCCGGTCGGTCGAAGGATTGCTTGACAGTATGAACTTCGATTACTTTAAGCTTCTGGACATTTTGACAATTGCCCGGTCGCGCAAGCACATTGAAAAATATTACGACATAGCGGAGGTAGGCGATTTTCCCGAACGTCTAAAACCGATAAACATTAAGGAAGATATCGATAAGGGAGGGAAGTTTCCGCCCTTGGAAGAGATCAACCGGAAGATTCGAAAGCTAAATCTCAGCGCTTATTCCCCACTTAAATATGTGCGAACAGAAAAGCGAGAGGAGTATAACCGCAAATACGATATCGAAGTAAAAGGCGGATCAATCTTTCGACAGGTTCACCGAGAACAAAGTCTGATCCACCTTATGCGAGTGAACCTGCTCAAACGCATGGAAAGCTCGATAAATTCATTCAGCCTCACTTTGGGAAAGCTTCAGGGAGAGGTGGATCGCCTGATGGAAAAACTTGAAAACCACAGTAGCGAAGACCTCGAGGAGCTGGGGATCGAGGATATTGAAGTCGATGAACCTGAATTTGACCCCTTCCTTATTGGCAAAAAAGTAAAGGTGCTAATCAAGGATTTGGACGAAGTTCGTTGGAAACAGGACCTTGAGGATGACCATGACAAACTGACCGAACTGCTATCAGAAGCACGAGACATCGAGGCGAAGCGCGATGCCAAGCTATACCGGTTACGCGCAATGATCGAGAATAAATGCCAAAATCCGATCAATGACGGCAACCGCAAGATCATCGTCTTTACAGCTTTTACCGATACCGCCAATTATCTCTATGAACATCTTGCCGAGTGGGCAAAGGAGACCTTGGGCGTGTATTCGGCTAAAATCACAGGAAGCGGCACCAACAAGACTACAATGCCAGGCATGGGGAGCAACTTCGATACTCTTCTCGCTTCCTTTTCTCCAATCTCGAAGGAGCGGAGCAAAATAGACGAAGGGGCAACTGATGAAATTGACCTCCTGATCGCCACGGATTGCATATCTGAAGGGCAAAACCTTCAGGATTGCGATTATCTGATCAATTACGATATACACTGGAATCCAGTCCGCATCATTCAACGCTTTGGCCGCATAGACCGTCTTGGCTCAAAGAATAAGGTTATCCAACTCGTCAACTTCTGGCCAAACATGGAGCTGGATGAATATATCAACCTGGAAGCGCGGGTAAGCGGCCGTATGGTTCTTCTCGATATTTCCGCAACTGGCGAGGAAAATGTAATCGAGCAGGACACCACTGGCAAGATGAACGATCTTGAGTATCGGAGGAAACAGCTTCATCAGCTCAAGGATACTGTCATCGATCTGGAAGATATATCGGGTGGCGTTTCAATCACCGATCTTACCCTAAACGATTTCCGGATGGACCTGTCCGCATTCATGAAGGAGCACTTGGGCGAATTGGAGCAATCACCCACCGGGCTTTATGCGGCCACGACGCTAGATTCCGAACTGCAAAAGGAAGAGCTGGAACCTGGTGTGATCTTTTGCCTGAAAAACATTGGCAAGACGGTTGCAGAGGAGGAAGGCTACGCGCTTGCTCCCTATTACATGGTCTACATCACCGACGATGGCCAGGTGAAATACACCTTCACCCAGTCAAAGAGGATTCTTGACGTTCTGAAAAAGCATGGCCATGGGCAAAAACAAGCAGATGCCAAGGCCATTGAGCGCATGAACAAACGAACCAGAAACGGCAAAGATATGAGCCATTACCGTTCGCTTTTGGAAACCGCCGTCAGTAGTATCGTAGGCAAGTCAGAAGAGAAGGGCGTAGAAAGCCTGTTCAGTCGTGGGGGAACCAACCTGACCAAGGAGAGTTTTCAGGGGATGGAAGACTTCGAGGTCATCAGCTACATGATTGTGAATACGCCATGACCACAGCTATCACCCTCGATCAGTTCTACCAGAATATGGCCCTGCCGGAAGCATGCGCCCTTGGAAAGCGAATATTCAAAAAGCAGTTTTACGACAACGGCCAGCTAAACGCCGCCGACAAGAAGGCGTTTGTCGAGGATATAGAAAGCATCGAATGGCGTTACACGCTAAAACCCTCAACGATCAATATCCCCAAGCACGAAGACGAAACCCATGAATATCTGGAAGTGGCCATTCTTCAGGTTCTGCTTTCGGCTATGGGGAAAAGCGCACGAATCGCAATGGCCATGCAGAAAGCCATTCCTTATCCGGTTCTGATTGTCTTCGTTTACGGCGGCCAGCTTTCGCTTAACGTGGCGGAAAAGCGAATCAACCGCGCCGACAGCAACAAGATCGTTGTTGAGACCGCACACGATAGCGGATGGATATCCTTGCAGGAACCGGAACAATGGCAGACCGATTTCTTCAATGATTTTCAAGTCACTAATTATTCCTTTCGCAACTTCTTTGACTTCTATAAAGATATGGTGAAGCGGATCATAGCCCTGAACTGCGCCTGTCATACCGGTCAATATTCGCTAGGTACAAGCGTTGATAGGGTGGAAGCTTTGCGGCAGATGGAAAAGTTACAGCAGGAACGGAACGAGACCAGCAACTTGCTCAAAAAAGAAAAGAACCTGGGAACACAGGTTCAACTGAACACACGGATCAAACAGATTACGGATCGCATAGAAGCGATTAAGGGCGAATTATGAGGGGATGCGCATGGAAAAAATGACAAAGCAGGACGGCAAAAGCCTCGATATGGTGAAGGGGAATCTAGAAGCTTTAAAAACCATCTTCCCGGAAGCTTTTACAGAGGATGGCGTTAACTTTGAAACACTGCGGCAGTTGCTTGGCGACGAGGTTGATGATGGCGAGGAGAAATACGGTCTCAACTGGCATGGCAAGAAAAAGGCCCGCCAGATCGCATTGACTCCTTCTCTGGGAACTCTGCGCCCATGCCCGGAAGAGAGTGTCGATTGGAACACCACACAGAACCTCTTTATCGAAGGGGACAATCTGGAAGTCCTGAAGCTCTTGCAGAAAAGCTACGCCAACAAGGTCAAGATGATCTATATCGACCCGCCCTATAACACAGGGAAGGAGTTCATCTATCCCGACAAGTTCCAGGACAATCTTGATACATATCTCAAATATACCGGTCAGAAAGATGATGAGGGGTTCAAGGTCAGCTCCAACACGGAAAGCTCAGGCAGGTACCACACCAACTGGTTGAATATGATATATCCCCGCTTAAAGCTAGCGAGGAATCTTCTTCGGGATGATGGGGTCATTTTTATCTCAATAGATGATAATGAATCTACAAACCTAAGGATAATTTGTAATGATATTTTTGGAGAAGAAAATTTCATTGGGTCATTAATATGGAAACGCCGAGTGTCATCAGCAATGGCTGATAATAACGTTTCATCTGATCACGACTATGTAGTTTGCTATCAAAAAGGCAATCTAAAAGGGTTTGCTGGATTTGAAAAGGATTTCAAAAGATATTCCAACCCAGATAATGATAAAAGAGGTCCTTGGATTTCAGACAATTTGACTGTAGGTATGAATTCGTCAATGCGCCCTAATCAAGCGTATGATTTAGTCGATCCAAAAACAGGTAGTACATACCCATATAATCCTAATCGTGTTTGGGCTTTTATTCCAGAAACGATGAATAGAATGATTGCTGAAGGCAGGATTATTTTCCCGGACGATCCTGCAAAGCGTCCAATGCAAAAACGATTTCAGAATGAGCTTAATAATACACACAACCCTTTTTCTACTTTGATGCTGGATAGAGTAGGGTTAAATACAGAGGCTACCCGGACTATCCAAGATGTAATGGAAAGGAATGTTTTCGAGTATTCAAAGCCTGTTTCACTGCTTAAAACATTAGTTCCGCAAATATGTGTAAGCAAAAACGATATAGTTTTAGACTTTTTTGCAGGTTCGTGTGTAACTGCTCATGCAGTTCTGGACTTAAACAAAGATGGAGATGATAATCTCAAATTTGTCATGGTTCAGCTTCCAGAACCATGTGATGAAAAGTCAGAAGCATTCAAAGGAGGATATAAAACCATAGCAGACATTGGTAAAGAACGTATCCGCCGGGTAGCCGCTAAAATCAAGGAGGAAACTCCGTTATATCAAGGCGATCTTGGATTCAAGGTCTTCAAGCTCGATAGCAGTAACATCCAAACATGGAATCCGGACAGGGATGATCTGGAACAGACGCTTCTGGATCATGCGGATCATCTTGTGGAAGGGCGGAGCGAAGAGGATGTTCTCTATGAATTGCTCCTGAAGCGTGGTGTTGATCTGACCGTACCCATTGAGCAAAAGGAAGTATCCGGCAAGGCTGTTTATAGCATCGGTTATGGAGTGTTGTTCACTTGCCTGGACACCTCCATCAGCCGGGATGATGTGGAAAGCCTCGCCCAGGGGATCGTCGCATGGCATGAAGAGCTGAAGCCGGAGAGCGACACACAAGTGGTCTTTCGGGACAGCGCGTTCGCCGATGACATTGCAAAAACCAACATGACAGCCATTCTTGAACAGAACGGCATCGCTCATGTGCGTAGTCTGTGAGCGGGGATTACTACATGAAATTACATTTTGAAGACAATCTGGAATATCAGCATGCGGCTATTGAGGCCGTTGCCGACCTGTTCAGAGGGCAGGATATTTGCCGGACGGAATTTACCGTTACTTACCAATCCGACGATGGCGCACAAGGCAGGCTTGGCATTGCAGAAAGTGAACTAGGTATCGGGAACCGTCTTCAGCTCCTGGATGATGAAATACTGAAGAATTTGCACGATATCCAGCTCCGTAATGGATTGCCCCCGTCGGACTCCCTTGCCAATGGCGACTTCACCGTCGAGATGGAGACCGGAACCGGCAAGACCTATGTTTATCTGCGTACCATATTCGAGCTGAACAAGCGTTATGGCTTCACCAAATTCGTTATAGTCGTCCCTTCCGTGGCCATCAAGGAGGGAACCTACAAGACACTCCAGATCACGAGGGAGCATTTTGAAAACCTCTTTCCGATAGCCAAAGGCTACGAGTATTTCCTCTACGACTCCGGCAAGCTTGGGCAGGTGCGCAATTTTGCAACCAGTCCTAATATCCAGATCATGGTTGTGACCGTCGGCGCGATCAATAAAAAGGACGTGAACAACCTCTATAAGGATAGTGAAAAAACCGGTGGCGAAAAACCGATTTATCTTGTCCGGGCAACCCATCCAATCATCATTGTTGACGAACCGCAGAGTGTGGATGGTGGCATGAAAGGTCAGGGAAAAAAAGCTCTTGAAGCCATGAACCCGCTCTGCACATTACGTTATTCAGCAACCCATGTAGATAAACATCACATGCTCTATCGCCTAGATGCCGTGGACGCATATGACCGTGAGCTGGTCAAACAGATCGAAGTGGCCGCTCTGGAAGTGGAAGGTGGCCATAACAAGCCTTATGTGAAGCTGGTCTCAACGCACAACAAAAAAGGCTCGATCACGGCCAAGGTGGAGCTGGATGTTCAACGAGGAAAGAACATCCGCCGCGACATAGTGACCGTGGAGGATGGAGACGATCTGGAGCAGGAAACTGGCCGTGCAATCTATGAGAATTTCCGAATAGGAACAATCACCTGTGGGAAGGGTAATCAGTCCTTGGATATCAGCATGCCTGGCGGTGAATACACCATGCAGCCGGGTGAGGAGGTTGGCGGCGTTAATCCAGACGATCTAAAGAGGCTGATGATCCGCCGCACGATCAAGGAACACCTGGACAAGGAAATACGCTTTGCGGCGCAGAAGCGGGAAGTGAAAGTGCTTAGCCTGTTCTTCGTTGATAGCGTCGAATATTACCGAAGCTACGATGAAGACGGGAATGCGGTGAAGGGAAAATACGCCCTGATGTTTGAAGAGGAATACCGCAAGCTGGCGAAACAGGCGGACTACCACACGCTGTTTGAGAAGATCGATCTCGATACCGATGCCAGTGATGTTCATAATGGTTATTTCTCAATCGACAAAAAGGGCGGATGGACAGAAACAGCGGAGAACAATCAATCCAACAGAGACAGTGCTGAACGCGCCTATAACCTGATTATGAAGGATAAGGAAAAGCTTCTCAGCTTTGACTCTAAGCTCAAATTCATATTCTCCCATTCAGCCCTGAAAGAAGGGTGGGATAATCCGAACGTCTTTCAAATATGCGCTCTGCGTGACATGGGATCAGAACGCGAACGGCGGCAAACCCTTGGGCGCGGTTTGCGGTTATGCGTCAACCAAGAAGGCCTTCGGCTCCGTGGTTTTGACATTAATACGCTTACCGTAATCGCAACCGAGAGCTATGAGCAATTTGCAGAGAACCTCCAGAAGGAAATAGAGGAGGATACCGGAATCCGGTTTGGCATCGTAGAAAAGCATCAGTTCGCCACACTGCCCGTGACTGCCGAAGATGGTACGACGCAACCTCTGGGGGTGGAGAAATCAGAAAAAGTCTGGGATTTCCTGAAGGTGAATGACTATCTGGATAACCGAGGGAAAGTTCAGGACAGCTTGAAAACAGCGTTAAAAGAAAACACTCTGAAGATACCAGAGGAATTTAAGGAGCAGGAAGCAGGGATCAAAGGTATTCTGCGCAAACTTGCCGGGAAGCTGGATATCAAGAATGCGGATGAGCGTGTTACCGTCCGGACACGAGAGGCGGTACTGGAGAGTGAAGAGTTTAAGGCTCTATGGGATCGCATCAAGCACAAGACGACTTATCGTGTCGAGTTTGACAATGCGAAACTTATTGAGGATTGCGGAAAGGCCATTTTGGCCGGGCCACCAATTACCAAAACCCGAGCGCAATTCCGTATGGCGGATATTGCTATCGGGAAGGGTGGGGTGGAGGCTAAAGAAACAGCTACGTCGGGATTTACATCGATCAACGAAACCGATATTGAACTTCCGGATTTACTGACGGATTTGCAGGACAAGACGAGCCTGAAGCGGCGGAGCCTGGTCGAGATTCTCACCGGTTGCCGTCGCTTGAACGACTTTATGAAGAACCCGCAGGAATTCATCGAACTAGCGACGGAGGCAATCAACAGGATAAAACGCCTTGCGCTTGTTGACGGCATTCGATATCGGCGTGTCGGTGACGATCACTACTACGCCCAGGAGCTTTTTCAGCAGGAAGAGTTGACCGGATATCTCAAGAATACTCTGGAAACGCAAAAATCTGTTTATGAGCGTGTCGTTTACGATTCCGCCGGTGTTGAAAAACGCTTTGTCGAAGATTTGGAAGGGAACGAGGCGGTCAAAGTCTACGCCAAGCTCCCCGGCTGGTTCAAAGTGCCGACGCCGCTTGGCACATACAACCCTGACTGGGCGGTTCTGGTGGAAATCGACGGGCAGGAAAAGCTCTATTTCGTTGTCGAGACCAAGGGCAGCAATTGGTGGGACGATCTGCGCCACAAGGAAGGGGCCAAGATCAAATGCGGTGAAAAACACTTCGCCGTGCTGGCCGAAGGCGACAACCCGGCCAAGTACATTAAAGCCACCTGCGTCGATGACATGATGAAGAATGGTTGAGGGATATTAGAAATGATGGAAGATAATAAGCCACTCAATGTGCAAGTCACCTCCAAAGAAACACCCACTCTTTTAAATACTGACCGCCTTCGGTTGCACTTGAAAGAAGATGGATTGGCAGTGGCTTTACTTGACGTATGGCTTGATGATCCAAAACTCGATAATCAGGCGCGTATGCTTCAAATTATCGATAGTTATCATAAAAAAAAGCAAGTGAACGATGGCTAGGCCCCAACTACGAAAAATTGAAATCCAGGGATTCCGTAGCTTTGGCTCTGGGAAACAATCATTTGAATTATCCCAAACTGTATCGGTCCTTTGGGGTGGGAATAGCCAAGGTAAAACGAGCCTTGCCGAAGCTATTGAATTCCTTTTTAGTGGCCAAATCGCCCGTCGCGAGTTGCTAGCCAGTACGAAGGACGAGTTTTCAGACTCACTCCGAAACGCTCATATCCCTAATACACTCCCTGTTTTTGTATCCGCTGAAATAGTATGTGCTGACGGAAAAATAAGGCAATTAAAGCGCGTATTGAGCGAGGATTACAAGAAAGGAAACCATGGATGTATCAGCACACTGGAAATTGATGGACTTCTTTGCCTAGATGGCGATATTGAAACAAAATTGGGTATTAAGCTCTTCCAAGCACCCCTAAGCTCACCAGTGCTGGCCCAACACACTCTTGGATATATATTTTCCGCTGGCCCAAATGATCGCTCCACCTATTTTAGGGCTGTGCTGGATACACAGGATTTAGAAGATTTCCGTGCGGCTATTGCCGCCCTATCAGAGTATATTCCCACACCAGTCCTAAAAGAAAATGGACTCTTGCATGCTATCGAGATCATACCAGAGCTGGGTAATACAAGCAGTGCCATACGGAAATCCAAATCGCTGTCCAATTTAGAGAATAGTTTACTTGATGCAACAACTGCTCTCCTAACCAGCCTGGGGCTTAATCCACAAGATCAGCTTGCGGCACAGGCTATACAGATCGAGGAGGAGTTAATAAAAAGACGTGCAAAGTCATTTCCCCTCGATCTGTTTACCAAATCCTCCTTCGTGCCATGGGATAAGAATTCAGGTAGCTTGGATCAACACATTAAAATATTTTACGAGGAACGCGCTAAAATTGACGTGGAAACCCGAAGACTTGTCGATTTATTCAAGATGGCTTTGCTATTGCCTGAAGCCAGTAATGAGCCTGAAGTAGCAAACTGTCCATTATGTGGCACGATTGACGCTTTAACGCCAAAGCGCATCCATGCGATACGCGAACAGGTTAAAGATACAGAAATATACCAAGCGGCCGAGAAAGATATCTGTCAAACTCTACAAGCAATATCAACAAGGTTGTCTTCCTTGACTACAGCTCTGGATTCCTCTTTGCCAAAATTTATTTTGGAACAACCACAGGCCAGACGTGCAAAAGGATTTACCGTAACCCGCATGCGTGACCTCGTGAATGATGCAGCCATGGTTACAAATTGGCTTGTTCCTACACGCCAAATTATCCGTGCTTCAGTAACCTTTAGAAAATCAATTATCGATGCACAAACAACTATCAATACTGTCATAGACAGTCTAGATATATGGAACGATAAAACATCGATAACCCGTGCACTCGATAAAGTTAAATCAGCTCAAGATGTATATGCACAAAGCATCGATAATTATACGCAAGTGGCAGAGTTGCTCGTCGGGCCACTGAAGAGTGCTGTTGACCAAAGCACGAACACTAAAGGCTGGGAAGAACTGGCCAAGCTGGCACACAGTCCTACCGCCTTGTGGAATGCACTTGTAGAAACGGCCACGTATGAGCAGAAGAAGAAAGACCTTAACAGGGCACTCAAGGAAATTGACGCTGGCAATGGCAGGGTTGCGGATGATAAATTCGCCGATATGAGCACAGAAGTTAAAAAATGGTGGGATTATTTGCGACCTGATGAAACAACATTCTTTGATGCTGTGCAACGGCGTAGCACAAAAGCACGGCGAAATATTGACATTAAAGTCGGCCTTTCTGCTACTGAAGATCGTAGCAATCCGGCATTCCGAAATGCTGTTGCCGTATTTAGTCAATCGCAATTGCATTGCCTTGGTCTTTCGATGTTCCTAGCCCGAGCTGTGCAAGCTAAAACGGGATTCATTGTAATGGATGATCCTGTTTTGACTAGCGATGACGATTTTAGACCTAATTTTGCTTCAACTGTCATCGAGGGTCTGTTGAATGAAGGGGTGCAATCCATAATTCTGACACAAGATCATTCGAGCTGGAAAGATATTGGACATCGTTGGGTACACCGCGATGTTGCCCAATTTCAAATTGTGTGCAACAACCCACTTTTGGGAACTGAAATCAGAAATCAGAATGATGGTCTTGCTACTATGATTGCAAGGGCACAGCCATTTGTTAAATCACACGACCTTGACCAACAAAAAACAGGTGCTACCCAAATACGATTATCTATCGAACGTTTCGGTAAAGAAATTCTTGTACGGAAAAGTCGCCTTGACGGTAACCAGATAGCTTCCATAACTGACTATGACGGAAAGAACTTCGGTGAATTCAGTAATTCTGTTTATGCCCTTCTCACAAAAGACCCTGCTCATCCAGGCAAGCTGAAGGCTGCGCATTCATACGTTACGCCAGGGGCACACGACGATACTCCTCCATCGTCAGGCAAGCTTTCAACGGCACTTGGAGACCTGAAGAAAATGAAGCGCGACTATCTAGACTCATAAAGACGGCAACCGCTAAGGGTAAGTCCCCTTTTCAAACATGATAAAATACATTATCACGTTTAAAAGAAAGAAACATTGTCAAGGTCTGAAGACTCAATAGCAATATCATGCAGGACAATGATATCCTTGATCCGGCCATGTTTTCTCCGCCCACCTGGCTTTGATCACACCTCTCCTAATGAAGTTTTTTTCCATTATGCTCAAAATATCGCATCATGGTTAACTGCGCCGCGCAAAGGTATAGCTAGAAATTGGAAATGCTTTTCTGTCGTCAATGTGAGAAAGCCATATGTAAATCTGGAATTTCCCATATACCTGTCATTGAATGGATTACATTGCCAGACGGATAATTACATGACCTATGATTCATATACAAAACATACAAAACCCTAATCCAAAATGAAATCGCCAGAGTTTTGTATGTTTTGTATACGTGTATACGCAAAGGCCTTTCCAAAAAGATAGGGGGCGCGAGCCCCCCATCGTTTGGCTTACCAGTCCACTGCGAGGGCGGGGTTTACCTCATAAATTTGACTTGGGCGCCCTGGCCGTGTCTCGCTGGGCAAATCCCGGATGATATAGCGGTCAGCCAAGATTTTCAGGCTGGAATCCATCGCTGAGGCTTTATTAAAATATCCCTGCATAGCTTTGAAAGCATCACGCTTTGTAAAACTTTTCAGGTGCATTCGTTCTATCCATCGCCATATCCTGGTGGCGCCCTCGATGTCAGGATCGGCGCCCATTATGTTAAAAGCTGCCAGGGCATGTTCTGCAAGGGCTTCCATCAGCCTGGTTGATCTTTTCATGGTGTCTGCATTGACATGATTTTCCCAAGGTGAGCTTTGTGCGTATTGCACACAATGGAATAATCCAGCAATCCTGGCCACAGCTCCGGGGAGCTTTGCCGCCCAGTCACGGATGTGCTCATACTTCATACCTTCCATAAGGTCAAGCTCAATGTTTTTCGCATATTCATGCCAGATTATTGAAGCGTCATCTGACAAATACAAAACATACAATTCATCACCGGAATTAAGATTGAGAAGACTATTGATCCCGTCATGATACGCAGACTTAATATTATCCGGGATTGGCCTTGTTATATGGCTGCGAGTCCCTAGTGGACTTCGTGGCAACGCGTAAATAAATCGTGCCAATAGGCCGCGCCCACGAAATTCCGGAGTATCATTGAATCTATGCAAAACGGAAGGCTGAGGACTGATGCCAATAGTTAACGCTGGTTGATTCAAGATAACCGATGGTCTTGATCCCCGGTCCACACGCACCGACCCGCCAGCATGGCCTTGCAGAAAAATGTCAAGGTTGGCCGCCCCTTTGCTGTATCGTCCCGCCATGATGCCGAATATCCCGGCTTCATCGGAGAACAGGGCGGCCCTTTCGTTGTGATCAGCCATGAACGCGCCAAGCTTTTCCGGAGTGATATCCTGGACGAACACCCGTGGAGGCGTTAATACAGCTGGCAATGTGGCTTCCATTATGGCTAACTCGTTCTGAGCTTTTTCAAACTTATCCCCCTCCAGCTTGGCCACTGTTTTCCGCTTTTGTTCTATTGCAGCTTCCAGCGTTTTCCGCTCCGATATTGACCGCTCAATATCCGGACGCATTTCCTTTTCTTTGGCCGCCTCCCACTCCACCAGGGGAGCAGTCATATGTCCCACAATGGCTGTTTTGCGATTGCCGCTTTCCAGCGCCGGGCAAACAAATAATGAGAGCGGCTCTTTATAGCCCGATTTGACTTCAATCTTCATTTTCCCCTGCACCGCGCAGGCCACCACGGCCACACCAAACAAAGCTGATAGCGCTTGGGGCGTCTCTGTGAACTCGGATACTGCCTCAACCATATCCCGAAGCCAGCCTGGTAAGGAGTCAATCGGGATGTCAGGAAGTTCCTGGTGGTCAAAACATACGGGAGCGGGCCAATCGGTACTTTTGCTTTCCGGATTGGCGAGTGGCAGTGAATCGAAATCATCATTTGTGACGTCCGGATTCGCCGATAGCCAGTCAACGCAATCGCCCTTCTCTGGCAAGATCAGCCTAGCAATATCCACCACTTCAACACTGGCCGCTAAACCCTCTAGTTTGGCTGCCACGGCCTTGGCATATTGCTGGCCTGATTTATCGTTGTCTGGCCATATCACACAACGACGGCCTTTTAACGGCTCCCAATCCGCACCATTGGTGGAAGTCGCCCCGCCGCTGGTGGTGGCCAGCAGGCCAATGGCGGCCAGGGCTTCTGCGCATTTTTCACCTTCCACGATCCAAACGGTTTCGCTGTGATCGGCGGCCAGAAGCTCCGGCAGGCGGTACAGTGGCTTCCCGCCTTCGATTTTGGGTTCATTCGTGTACCACCGCCCACCCTCTTGATGAAGAGGTATATATCTTTTGTCGCCGTCTGCCTTTTCAATACGAAGGCGATTAAATACTTGGTCATCCCCGAAAACATAGGGATAAATCCCGGCCACCTGCTCGCCTTGGTTACATTGCTTGTTGGCCATGGCCTTGACCTCTGACGTGATATAATACGTCGTGAGTTTTTCCGTAGTATTGGGGGTCGTGTTCATAGCACGCCCCCGATCTCTTTAACAGTATCCCGGAAGTTTAAGCCGTATCGCTTCATATGAAAATCCACGATCCCGCCACCCTTCGCGCCGCAAGCAAAACACTTGAAAGCGCCTGTTTCCAGATTCACTGAAAGACTTGGCCGGTTGTCATCATGAAAAGGGCATAAGCCCAAAGCCCAGCCGCTAGTATTGGCTTGCCCTAGCTTCTGGACGTTGGCCGGGTAATAATCCGCCGGACTGGGAAGTGACCGGCGGTTGAATCGTTTATACTTACTTCTCATAATTCACAGCCTTTCCGGCGCCCAAGCCGTCATCGGACGTACTTGCGCGTTCGTTCGAAGCAAGCCACTTTTCGATGTCGCCACGGCGATAACGAACATTCCGCGCAATCTTGAGATACTTAGGCCCTCCGCCACACCCGCGAAGTTTGATTAAAAGACTCGGAGTAACCGCCAAAAACTGGGCCGCCTGTTTCGTGGTCAAAAGCTCGTTTTCTGAAATCATCTTTTCGTTCCATCAAGTAATGTTGATAATCAACGGCAACCGCGCCGCTTAAAGGATATAAAATCACACTCTCGATGATATAAAAAACTACCATTTCTATTTATGGTAGGTTTGTTTTTGAGGTAGGTTTATTCGAGCGTGTATTGGAGCGGGTTTTATGTGATACCTATCTTGAGAATATTTCGATCCGAGGTAGGTTTTAGAGGGAAAAGGTAGGTATTAATTTGGCGATTCTTGCTTTCGCGGACGGCCATGCGGCTTTTTACCGGTTTGCCGAATAGTTTTTTTGAGCGTAATATCTGAATATTCGTGAACTGGAAACTGCGTTCTATCTTTATATTTGCCCTCCCGATAAAGGCGGATTAATTCGTCATGAGTTGAGCTGGGATTTTCCTTCACAAGGCGATTGAGAACACCAAAGCGTTCCGCCGCCTTGGCTTGGCGTGTCTGCTTCCCTTTGACCGGCGATTCGATGCGCCACATGGATTCCTGCGCCTGGGCTTTGCGATTCTTCGGAAAAAGGAAGGCGGGCTGTTGGTGAAGGCGCTTTGCTAGGTCTTTCAATATATCGCGGGATACCTTTGTTTCATACAGAAACATATCCTGCCATATCATCCTGCCATCGATGACTGTTGGTTGTCCTGCTTGCTTTCCTATGTTCAAAAAGGCCTTCGCTTGCAGGTTCATATGATTACTATATGGTCTTGCATAGTTTTCAGATAATGGCGATTCAGCATATTCGCGACTATCCAAAGCGCCAATAATGAGGGAGAGTATTTTTCCGACACATAATGGGATTTCGCTCTCTCTCAAGGGCGATACTTTTATTCCTCCAATATGTTGTGGCGGCGCAAAACCACACCAAAGAAAACATACCTCGTATAGAGTAAAAGATCCATCAACCTTCAACTGTTCATAGTCATTATCGGTCAGTGGCTTCAGCATCGCGCCCTCCTTCCGGCGCCCTGAAATAAGATATTGACCGGCGGGGCTGGTTCAGGAAAGCCAGCTTTTCGGGGATCAACCTAGCCGGTCAAAGTGTAGCAAAAATAGCATGAATAGCAATTGCAGGCCGCCAAAGCGAATTATCGCGCCAAGGCTAGCGGATGCCGTTAAGTCAATCTATTGGCAGTAATGGCAGTGGCTTTACCTTAGGTATTTAATCAATCCCGCCCGCTTTCTTGAATGGCAGAACGTCCGCGCCACCTTTTCGCCCGGCCCGTGTAAGGATTGCGTCCGTTATCCTTTGCATGGGCGCCCTTAGCCTTTCCGCGTCGTGAACTATATAGCCCTCCGTCACGTCTCCGGCCTGCTTGTGGTTCAATAATCGCTTCAAAGCGTATCCGCTTATGTCCAGGCTTTCCGCCACCGTGGCGAATGTCCGCCGCAAGTCATGGACAGTAAACTTCACCCCAGATATGGCTGTTATCTTCTTCATTTGGCGCCGGGGCTCCATAAGGTGGCCGGTTTTGCTTCTATCTGGGAATACATATTCACTTGATAGGTTCGCACCACGGCGCCGGTCCAGCATTTCATAAACCATATCGCTCATGGGCAAGGTTAGCGGCTGGCTGTTCTTTGTGTCCGTTATGGTGAAGGTCTTTTCTGCCATATCAACATCGGCCCATTTCAAATGGGCCGCCTCTTGCCGTCTTAATCCCGTAAAGAGAATCAATTCCAGATAATCCGGGACAACTTCCGTTGTCTTTGTGCTTTCCATCAATTCGCTTCTTAGCGCGTCCAGAGCGTCAAGAAACACGCCAAGGCTTGAATCCTTAATGTAGGTCCGTTTCCTGTCCACTTTATACCAAGCTCGTGTTTCGGAAAGACGCTTGACGGGATTTACCTGCAATAGCGGCTGGCCATCGTTTGTTTCGTATTTTGCCATCGCGAAATTGAAAACCGCCCGCAATACCCTCATGGCCTGATTCCCCTGGGCGGGGCCGTGATCCTTGGCGATATCAGCATGGCGTTGTTGAATCATGTTCTTAGTAATTCCCCTTACCTGCTTCCCCAGCCAATCGCCAAACCGCTTTTCCACTTGGTACCTATAATCAAGAACTGTCCGGGGCTTTAATTGTTTCCGCGCCATCATATATTCATCAAACGCTTCCCTTAACGTCACCTGGGCCGCTCTGGCCGCTTGCTTTTCCGCCATGGGGTCCACGCCCTGGGTCATTTCCGAAAGCCGTTGTAATGCCATTGAGCGGGCTTGGTCCGGAGTTAATTTCCCATGCTTCCCTAAGGTAACCCTTACTGAGCGGCCTGATACGCGTGATTGAACAACATACACCTTCCCGGAAGGAACAACCTTTACACCGAAGCCTTGCAAAGCCTTATCCCAATAAAAGACCGATTTCCCCGGCTCTGTAACGGGGGGAAGACCGTCAACCGCCGATTTTGTGATCTTCATTTTCGCCATTTCCGCCTTGCCTCCGATAATCGGTTTCTGCTTACTAGAAATCCTAGTAAGCGCCTAGTAAGCGCCGCGTGGAAATATGTAGGGCTGGCTGTACAACCCTGTATAACGGAACATCTTCAAATAATGGCGTAAATAAAGGCGATTGTCAACTATGTGGATATTTATATCACTGGGTAAAACCCAGTAAACCGGGCCATATTCAAATTCCTAATCCGTAGGTCGCAGGTTCAAATCCTGCCGGGGGTACTTTTTCTACTGTATACCAAAAACGCCGCTTCTCCTCTCCGCCAATTCTGAAGACGGGGAACACGTAAGCGTTCCTCCATGACAGAATCCACTTTCCACGGCGTCCACACCTCCTGCTGGTTAAACAGAAAGTGTAACGCATGACTCCGGTACGATATGTCACCTATGTCTCGGGTAGCTCAGAGACTCTTTACTCACACAAACGGGATGGTGCGGTCCTCCCCGGCTTATCCGATTTTCCAAGCCGCTGTTGTTCGCGTCCACCCCGATGGCGCAGACTACGTGCAGGGCCCTCAAGAAAGAGCGCAACATCCTTTAAACTCCATGATAAATATGGTAGAATCCGCGCATTGCATCTCTGATGCTAGGTGGGGCGAATGGTTATCCAGGTCAAATGGTATTTCATTGCCGCGAGATTGGCGGCGATCCTCGTAGCCTGTGTGTATAATTATGGATGAAGTCATGAGCAGAAATGCACTCCTTTATATTCTGGTTGCCATGGTGGCTGTTCCTCTGTTCATTCTGAGCAGTTGCGGAAAGATACAGGACAGGGAGCCTACTGTAGCTCCTGGCGCATCCGCTGGTCCCGGAACAGACCAGCCTGGGACAGGCCAGCCTGGGACGGGATCTTCCAATTGCGGACCCGACCAGAAGATGGAGAACTACAAGGCTGTGTGGGTGTATACCAATTGCTCGCCTCCCGCCACCTTGCTGATCAATCCGGATACGGAAAGCGACAATGGGACGCCGCTGAAAACTCTGGATGTAAACCGAGGGATGATCTCCTTTCGATATAGCGGCATGCATAATGACATGATCCCCAGCAATCCCACTTTCGCCTTGTTCTTCAAATCCAGGGGTTGGGAAGGTTATGAAGCTAACTGGCAGTGGATGACCACGAAGCAGGGGGGCAAGTTCCTGCAGCACAGGCTGGTCTCCCAACGGTTCGATGGCACCTGCGGCAGACGTTATTGTGAGGTGTGGGAAGCTATAAACGAGTTACAATTCTTCGACGAAACCGATGTATTTCAATGGGACTGCCAGTGGGATACATCCGCCAGTAAAATCGCCTGCGTGGTTGTGAAGGTTGGCGATCCGAAGATCATGTTCAGCTTGCAGACAGATCCGAAGGGCCCGTTTTTCATCCTGACATACCTGGGCCTGGGCAATGGCGCATACGATGGGGACAAGTACCTGGGCTACCAGGGGCAACTATCCGATGTGAAGCTGACTTTCTTCGAGGCCCCCTGAGAGATATTTGAAGGCTGTTAAATATCTCCATAGACGCTGACAATCCAATGTGAGGCATCAGACTTTTCAATGGTTGTCTGTGTCGTGGCATTTACGATCGGTTGACATTTTCCCCGGAGGCATGGATTTTTGGATACTATTTTTCCATACACTATCCAGGCGTTTTCTGATTTGACGACCGGCACACATTGCTCGTTACCATCTTTGGATCTGAACGAAATATAGGTCGTTTGCGGATTGCGCTCCCCGCTGGAGAAGCAACGGTCCTCGTGTCTGGCAGGATAGCTCCACCCAGGTTTCCTCTGGTAAAAAACGCGTATAGATCCTTAGCCGAAGGAGACGATAGAATCTGGATAGACTGGACCTCTACTGATACCGCAATCTCCGCCGACGCGGAATGCGCCTCCCGCCAATGCGCTGACATGATGGTTAACACCAGAATAAGCACTGTTCCGCACTTTACACTAAACATCATACTACCTTGGACGGGTAATACCCGAGTGCCATTAGCTACCGCATATCTTATGCCATAATATGCTTTCAGTAGACATTATTATATCTAACGGAAAATGGTGGGATTACTAAAGATCGGAAATTCCGGAGAGGTGCAACCAGAAGAGGTGTACTATTTATAATAGGACTCGAATCCTAATAGTTAGATATTAATGGGTCCATTATGGTGCTCTGATTCGGGTCTGAAACCTGACTGAACTGGCTGTCATAGAATGACTATAGAATGACTATTGATTATGGAAGGCGCCCTGCGCGTCACTGTAAAAGGTTAATAAGATAGGCCTTAGGGCCTTTCTGGTGGGAAATGACTGAAGTGTGCTGGTCAAACGCCCTCACCCCCCGCTACCGCCTCCGGAAAACCACTTCCCCCCCTATCATCGCCATATGACACACCGCCGCCGGGTCCAATGGGTGGCTGGAGTAGACCGCCACGTCCGCGTCCTTCCCTCGTTCCAGCGTGCCTGCGCGGCGGGCGATCCCCAATGTGGCGGCGGGAGTGGTGGTGATCGCCTTGAACACCTCGTCGCGGTGGGCGCCATGGTCGCGCACCAGCTTGATCGCCTCCTGGCGCAGCTCCTGGATGGGAATCACCGGGTGGTCCGTGATCAACGACACGATGCACCCGGCCTTTATACAGCGGGAGGCGTTATCGCGCACCAGGTCCTTTAGCTCCACCTTGGAGCGGCCGGTGGTGGATGGGCCAAGGTTCAGCGGTATCCTTTTTGCCGCCAGGATGTCGGCTATCTTGTATGCCTCGGTTCCATGCTCGATAACGATTTTCATCCCAAACTCCCCGGCGATCCGCACTGCGGTCATGATGTCGTCGGCGCGATGGGCGTGGACTCGGGCCGGTTTCTTCCCGCCGATGACAGCCTGCAGCGCCTCCATCCGCAGGTCCAGCGGCGTTTCGCTTTTTTTCTTTTTTCTTTTCTCACGATAGTTTTGCGCCTCCACCAGGGCTGTCCGCATCAGGGCTGCGATCCCCATGCGGGTCATGGGAGCCTTTTTCTGGCCACCGTACACCCTTTTCGGATTCTCGCCGGTGGCCATCTTCTGGCCGATGTCCTGATCCACGATCATCTCCTCCACTGTGCGACCGCGAGTCTTCACCACGCATGCGGCCCCGCCGATCACGTTGCCGGAGCCGGGAGTGATCATGACGGAGGTGACACCATCCGCCCGGGCCTCGGCGAATGCGGGGTCCTCCGGGTCTATGGAGTCTATGGCGCGCACATGGGGAGTAACGGGGTCTATCATCTCGTTACCATCCTCGCCCATCTCACCGGAACCCTCGGCGTATACGCCCAGATGTGTATGAGCGTCTATCAGGCCGGGAGAGGCGGTCATCCCGGTGATGTCGATGGTCTCGTATTCGTTTTGGGGGTACCCGCGTTCGGCCCCGGCGTATTCTATTTTCCCCTCTTTAATGAGTATCAAACCCTTCTGCGCGATCCCTTTCGGCAGGATGACCGAGCCGCCGCGCAGGGCGATTTTATTTGCTTTAGCTTTCATGTGAACCATCTCCCTTTCGTCCGGGTATTGTATCAGGTTAGGGACGGGGATAGGAGAGGGCGACGGCTACTCATAAGGGATCGACAGATACGTACTTACCTCCTTGGCTGAACAGCCTTGGATTGAATTTTCCAATTAAATATCATCCTCCCATCTTCCTCACCACTTGGGCGACCTTGGCCGCTACCCTCTCCGGTGATTTCATGATCGCGCTTTCCCAGATGCGCACAACTTTCCATCCCGCTTTTTTCAGGTTCGCGTTCACTCGCCGATCCCGCTCCATGTTGCGCTTTATCTTCGTCAGCCAATAGGAACGGTTGCTCACCCCTGCCAGTTGTTCCTCCAGGCTTTTATGTCCCCGCAGTTTCCACTGATTGCCGTGCCAGTAGTCTCCGTCCACAAACACGGCCACCCTGGCGGAGAGGAACAGGATATCCGGTTTCCCCGGGAGAGCGCTCCCCTGGCTGCTCCCCCCCAGCCGGTAGCGCAATCCCATGGCGAACAGAGCCTTGCGCAGAGCTATCTCCGGTGTAGTATCCCTGCTTTTCACAGCGGCCATGATGGCGCTGACGCTCTTTGTGTCTCTTGGCATGGTATAGAAAGGGTAGCACAAGGGGATGGATGGCTGAATCGTCCGCTGGGGGCGCCGAAGAAGCCACAGACGCAATGCACCGATGTTTAGTTGGGGGATTCCTTGACTGGCACGGAAAGGGTTCCTCCACCTCGGATAACGACTGCTGTCACGATCATCATCACGAATAGAAACAGAAAGACAGTCGACTCATGCCTGGAGACCAGAAGCCCCGCGGAGACACCTCCCACGAAGGTGCCCATGAACTGGCTGAAGTTATAGACGCCGATTATCGATCCCTTGTGGGTGGGATCCGCCAGCTTGGAGACAGCGGAGGGTAATACAGCCTCCAGCACGGAGAAGGCCGTGAAGAAGATGGAGAATCCAGCCAGGGTGTATGGCAAAGTGGTTCCCAACCCCAGGATAAGGTATGCCACGCATAACGATATCAGCGATCCCGCGATCACGCCCCGGGCCCCGCCAGCATCGGCTTTTTTGGCGGTGAGCATCATGGCCACGGCGCCCATTATGCTCAGTGGCAGGTATATCTTCCACAGTTGGCTGGTCTCAAACCTCTCCGCGAGCCGGAGGGGAACCACGAAAAAAGTGGCTATCATGGCCATGTTGACCATGAAGCCGGTCATGTTCAGGCGAAGCAGGTCCGGCTTGGCCGCGTGTTTGATTATCACCCTCGGGTCGAGGGTATTGAATTCGGTTTCGTGGTTATCGGCTTTCTTTTTTTCCGGCACCAGGAAAAGCGTCACAATCAGGGCCCCAAAGCAAAACAGCACAGCCAGCCAGAAGAGAAACCGGATCCCGGTGGCCCCGGAGATGATCGGACCGAAGATCATCCCCATAACGATGCTCCCTCCCACGGAAATCCCCAGAAAGGCCATGGCGGTGCTCCTGTGGGAGGGCTCCGTCAGGTCCGCCACCCAGGCGAAGCAGGCGGAGGCGATGGCCCCGCCCCCCTGGAGCATTCGCCCGGCGATGAGAACATATATGTTGTCTGTCAAGGCGCATATGGCGCTACCAAACCCGAAAAGAATCAGGCCGAACGCCACCACCTTTTTTCGTCCTATTCGGTCGGAATAATATCCGAATGGAATTTGCAGCATGGCCTGAGTGAATCCGTATACGCCGAAGGCCAGCCCTGCTAATAGCGCGGAGGAGTGGGGCAACTGCAAGGCGTATATACTGAAAACCGGAATTATCATCGATAGCCCGAGCATACGGAGGGCAATCACGCCGGAAAGACCCGCGATCGACTTTTTCTCTAATGAAGTAAAACCAGCCATAAGTAGATAAATGGAGTATCGGATTTTGGAGACAAAGGATGTTAACCCGATATGAGGGAAAAGACCATTTAATTTGTTCGTATTTCAGTCTCATCGAGGGCTGATGGAAAGACTCCTTTTCGATAGCGCTCCAGCCAGGCCGGGCGGAGGCCTGACATTATTGCCCCCTCGCGCAATATTACATGTATACAGGAACCCAACAATATTGCAGGCTGATATGCCGCCTGATAAAGACTCCCAGGACCGATATGACGCTTTGACTCGCAATCCCAGGGCATTGGCCCACCCACACGGAGCTTTCTGGTCGAACAGCTTAGGGATGGTGGAAGATGCGTCTGCGCGCTACAGACGTTGGTCAACGCTAATATATCGACTCTGTCACGCCATTTGGCTGCCCTGAGAAGCACCGGTGTTGTTGTTGATTACCTTCATCGGCTTTATCTTCTATGCTTTTGCACGGGGTATCCCCTCCTTCCGCGACGGTTCGCGCTCCCCCGGCGATCATGGGGTGGACAAGAGATGGAACTTCCTATCTAAATACCAATAGCTCTCTCTGTATTGGTTTCGTGGAGAGGAAATCCACGGACCCGGGTTCACACTACCTCGGTTTATTACATTGCTCCTTCAGTGGGATAGATTTCGGGATGGGTCTATATATGACATTTCTTGCCCTCCGTCCAACAATTTGTGCGATATAAATCACACTTTAACCGCCTCTCTTCTCTTCGCTAGTTATGTCGCGGTAACTGCACAAGATACAACGACATATACTCGCCTTTTAGAACGAATTGGCATGATATATGCCTCTATATGGATACAGGAGTATGAATGAGATGAGACATGGAAGGCATGAGGGAAAGGGAAAACTGAGCCGCAATGCGCTTATGTCCATTTTCCTGGAGGAAGCCCGAAGAATATTGGATGACGACCAATCCGCCAGATCAGCGGCGGAAGAGGCTATACGCAACTTTTTGCGGAATTATCCGCAAATGTTCGAATCCGACTGACGGCTTGATATGGGCGGGCAGACGAGCCATGGGAGAAAAACCTTTGGGGTTTGCTGACTGGGCAGGCAGGGCCAACCCACCCCCGATTCCGCGGCCGTGACATCCCCGGAAGAGGAGACCTTCATATACGGTGCGAACCGAGGATACCGACATGCAACCATGTCTAGCGGCAAAGCCGCTCCAGCGCGCCCCACGCGGTGGAGTCAGACCACCTTGCGGACCAACGCCATGTCCTCTTCCGATGGCTCAATGAACTCGACACCGATCTCGATAGTACCATCGTCGTTTTTATGGTAGTGGGCCAGCTTCCCCTTTATCCGGACCACATCATCCTCAATTCCCAATGCGACATTTATGGGAATCTCGAAAGGCATGGCGGCGGGAAGCTCCATCAGAATACCCCCTTCGGATACGTTGATGGACCTGCCCATGCTCGGTGTGCCCTGGGCGCCACCCTCGGTGAACGGGGTCACCTCGGTAAACAGCAGCTTGGCCACTCTCTGGCTTTTTCTGGTCTTGCTCATTGCTTTCATTCACTCCACCTCCTTAACAGACCCACTTCTACGTATAATATTGGTCTAATCCACCAGATATGATTATATATTATAAAAAGTCTCCCATGTACCAAGGGCATGGGATGACGTGGCGATCAAGGATTCCTTGCGCCTGGCTTCAATGGTTCCAGGAGCAAGCTGCGGAATTATGCTCAAAAAGCTATCCGGGGCGCCATCTTCACTTGGCGGAGCCGGCTTTTTCTTCTAGTTTATCAGTCAGTTTGACGAAATTCTCTGGTGTGAGGGGGAATCCGAATTTCTCCACCAGGTCGGCCCCCGGTGAATGAAGAAAGTTATCGATCTTCTTCTTCAGATCGAAAGGCGCGGATTTGTCCAGCATGTAGTGGCTTAGAAAATTGGCAAAATGCACTATGGTGGAAAGCTCCTGACTCTTGTCATCTTCCCAGGGATTGTGGTGGAATCTGATGCCACCGACCAAAGCTGGAGGAAGACCCCATTTCTCCAGTATCCTCGCCCCGACCTCGGCGTGGGTGGCGCCGAACTCCGATTTCTCCAGCTCCCATATATCCTTGTCCTCGCTGGAGGTTTGGGAGACCAAGCCTGAAAAGGATCCCCAAAAGGAACGGGACAGCAGCAAAAAACCCACATCGTGGATAAGACCCGCCAAGTAGAACATGGCGCTGTCGCTCTGACCCATCTCCTCGGCCAGAACCCTGGCCACCTGCCCGGTGAGCACACTATGATCCCGCATGCGAATCAGATACACATAGCCGTCGTCGGCTCCGGTGGAAAAGTAGCTGGAGGTGGCCGATTTCATGACCAGTTCCGCCAGTTCCTTGATGTTCAGGATTTCCGACGCCTGGTTGATAGAGCTAACGGCGCCAGCGCGTCCGTTCTCCGGGGAGTTGGCCACTTTCATCACGTTTGCGGCAATGGCGGGATCCCGCTCGATGATGGAAACCATATCCCGGAACATGAAAGCGCTGCTGTTGGCAAGTTCAATAAGTTCCAAGGCCGCATCCGGCAGGATGGGAAAAGAGACCAAATCAGAAATGGCCTTTTCAAGCTGCTCGTTCAACTCACGCTCCTAGGAGGTAAACAGTCTTAACTTAATTTTTTCGACGCTTCCCGCATTTCCCAATTACTTCCAGGTCAAGCGCCCTTTCAACTTCAACGGGGTGAACAGCTGGGGATATCGTGTCTCCACCCGGTTTTAATACCCTACTCGTTGTATTTTAACATATTTGCTATATATCGCCTACAAGCAAAAGCGGCGGAACCACGGGAGCTGCCCTTGCCGAGAACCACAGCCCAACCATAAAACCGCCACGGTGGGAACCGCCACGGCGGGAACCATCGCGACTGACACCATGGCCCCCATTCCCCTCTCGTCTGTTAAAACAGTGTGTATATAAACGGCGCCACAACCGAACTTTCTGTCAGAATGATCAACGCGCCAAGGGCCAAAAGGGATATTATCACCGGCAAAAGCATCAGCTTTTTGCGGACTTGCATATACTCCCAGAACTCCTGCAAATCGCTATTCGGTTCTTGCTTGTCTTCTTCCATATTTTCCATTATTGACCTCCGTTTACAATTTACCACAGTCCCACGCCTTTTCAAAGCCGCCATGGCTACCCCTTTTCATCACCGCATCTCTTTGTCATAATGGTCATAATCCGAAACAAATTAAATCCGACTACAGCGCAATGACACTACAAGCGGCTTTCTGGTTCCCCCGATATAGACTTCCCGCGCCGATCACCCGGAAGCGTTTCTACATTATCTTTGCCCTATCCATGGCGCTGGTCATGATGGCCGCCGTCACGTTCATGAGCGGCGCCTCGAAACAGGAGATCACCACGGCCAACGGTTTCACCTGGTGGGAGAGGGGCGCCGAAAAGCCGCTGCTCGATTCACCAGCGCTGCCACATTCATTTATCTGGCCCATAACAAGAGTAGATGTTTCATCCCCATTTGGCATACGAGATGGGCAATGGCATAGAGGAGTTGACCTGCGCGGGCCAAAAGGGACCCCAATCCTGGCGGCGGCAGGGGGAGCGGTGGTCTATTCCGGCATGGGTGAGGCAGGTTATGGTAATACAGTCATCATCGACCATGGAGAGGGCGTTCAGACTCTCTATTCCCATAATAATCGCAACGTATTCAGGGCTGGGGCCATCGTCCCCAAAGGCGAGACCATCGCCTACGTCGGCAAGACCGGAGCCGCCACAGGATATCATGTCCACTTCGAAATCCGACTGGCCGGCCGCCCCCTGGACCCCGCAAAGCTGTTGCCCCCATTGCACTCCAGCAAGCCTTGAGTATTACCTGACGCTGATCCGACCCGTCATAACCTTCCTCCCATCGGCTATCCCAAGTCCGCATCGGGTGAAACACCCTGCGGTTTCCTTTGTCAAGTTCGGATGAAAAGCTCGAAACAATCGGGACATAGCCAACACAATACGTACCATGACATGAGATGATCCGTGACATAAGGTGCTGGCATACCCGGTTGGTTTATCTCCTTTTTTGCACAATAATTGAATTTGTTTGCTTAAGTGAAGAAATGATATAAGATCAGACTCACAAGGGGAATTCCGGGTAAGTTTGGATAATTGCGCCTTGTATTCAATGCGCATGTTGTAATTTATCGCATCGGCGGCAGATAGGCGATTGTGTGGGGCCATGCCGTGTCGTTGGATGCGGCCTTACCACAGGAGATGACCATGCCCAGCGCCGAGAACATATTATTAGCCACATTCCGTTGCTCCAGGCACGGAATGATTCTGGTTCGCCTGGACCAGCGGCTTGTGCAAGTAAATTCCAAATTCTGCGGGCTTCTGGGTTACCAGGAGAACGAATTGCTGGAAAGGCCGCTTGCCGAATTCACTTACCCCGAGGACGCCATTCTGGCCCAGAAGCTTTTCGACAATGTGGCTAACGGGCGAATGAAGCGATTCGAGATTGTTTTGCGCCTTGTTAACGAGAGGGGGGAGAACCTGCTGAGTCATCTAACCGCCCATTCTGTATTGGACGCCTCGGGGAAACCTGGGCTTTGCGCCATCGCCGTGGAGGACATTACCGAAAAAGATAAAGCGGAAGATAAGCTGAGGATCGCGGCGAAAATATATGAAAGCTCCGAGGAGGGGGTGGTGGTCACCGACAGGGAGGGGATTATCCAGTTTGTAAATCCCGCCTTCACCATGATAACCGGCTACTCCCCTGAGGAAGCGTTAGGCAAAAATCCGAACATACTCAAGTCCGGAAGGCACACCCAGGAGTTTTACGAGCTGATGTGGGGCTCCCTGAACACAGAGGGTAAGTGGGAGGGGGAGATATGGAACCGAAGTAAGAACGGCGAAGCTTATCTGGAGCGCTTGAGAATAACCTCCATTAGGGACGCCGCCGGCAGGACAACCCATTACACAGCCATTTTCAGCGACCTTACCCAGATCCGGGATACTGAGGAAAAGATCCGCTATCAGGCATATCACGACATCCTTACCGGACTGCCCAACAGATCCTTGTATTTCGACCGTGTTCGACAGGCCATCACCCGGGCCCAGAGGGGGGGGAAGAAGCTGGGGGTGATGTTTCTTGACCTGGACGACTTCAAGAAAATTAATGACAGGCTGAGCCATTCGGCCGGCGATCTGATGCTGCAGGGTGTGGCCACCAGGCTGGTAGGTTGCTTGCGGGATACAGACACTGTTGCGCGAATCGGCGGCGACGAGTTCACAATCCTACTAGAAGATGTGGACGGCGAGAAACAGTCCTCCGTGGTGGCAGGGAAAATCATGAGATCCATTTCGGAACCTTATTTTTATAATTCAGAAGAGCTCTTCGTCTCCGCCAGCCTCGGGATAGCCATCTACCCCGCCGATGGCGCTAGCGTGGAGGATTTGACAAAGAACGCCGATATCGCCATGTATCACGCCAAGGACTTGGGGAAAAACAATTTCCAGTTTTTCACCGAGTCGATGAATCAGAAAGTGGTCAAACGGCTGGAAGTGGAGACCAACCTGCGAAAGGCGCTGGACAAGGATGAGATGTTCGCATGCTACCAGCCAAAGGTGGACCTGAAGACGGGGCGAATTGTGGGGATGGAGGCGCTGATCCGCTGGCGCCGGGATGGGCTGGACATTGTGCTGCCCAACGAGTTCATCCCCCTGGCCGAGGAGACGGGGCTTATCCTGGGACTGGACGAGTGGATGCTGGGGAAAGCATGCGCCTTCAACAGGAGAATCCATGATGGAGGGGACGAGGAGTTCTCCGTGGCGGTGAACGTGGCGGTGAACGTATCCGCCAAGGCCTTTGAAAGCCCCGACCTGGTGAAAAGTATCCAGGATGTGGTGGCCCTTTCCGGCCTGTCTCCACGCTACATCGAGCTGGAAGTGACCGAAAGCTCCATTATCCGCAACATGGATCAGGCGGTGACCGTCTTATGCAGGTTGCGCGAGATTGGATTTAATATTTCCATGGACGATTTCGGCACCGGCTACTCGTCACTAAGCTACCTGGCCAAGCTTCCCATAAACATCCTGAAGATCGACAGATCATTCATCGTCGACCTGGTTTCCAATCCAAAATCACGGTCCATCGCAAAGGCGATTGTCTCCATGTCCCACGAAATGGATATCAAGGTGGTGGCGGAGGGAGTGGAGAAGGCGGAACAGCTCGAATACCTTCGTGGCATAGGTTGCGACGAGGTGCAGGGATACCTGTTCTGCCGCCCGCTGCTGGAAAACGATATGGAAGACCTGATCAAGAGCAGGGTGCAGTACCAGAGCCACTGATAATCCGCTACTCGTCATGCGGGGTGGCTGGGCCACCTATACCCGTTGTTTTCCAAAAGCCTCATATCCTGTACAATCTTGCGGTAACATCGCTTGCGATGATATCGCCTGCGATAACATTGTGGGCAATTACCAAAAGTTAACATAGGCTCAGGAGAGTTTTAGATATGACCGACATCCACGCCGCGCGTCACTCTGCGGCCCACGTCATGGCGGAGGCCATACAGCAGCTCCATCCCGGCGCCCAGTTTGCCTACGGCCCGGAGACGGACGATGGCTTCTACTACGATGTCAAGATACCGGAAGGCTCCATCACCGAGGAAGACCTGCCGAAGATCGAGAAGATCATGAAGAAGATCGTCAAGGCTCGCCACAAGTTCACCATGGAGGCGGTCCCCCGCAAACAGGCCATAGAGCTTTTCGCCGGGCAGAAATACAAAGTCCTGACTCTGGAGAACCAGCTGGCGGATCAGGAAACCGTGAGTGTCTATCGCCAGGGAACGTTTACTGATCTGTGCCGGGGCCCCCATGTGGAGCATACCGGCCAGATATCCGCCTTCAAGGTGGACCGTATCGCCGGCAGCTACTGGCTGGGGGACTCAAAGAATGAGCCGCTGCAGAGGGTGTATGGTCTCTGCTTTTCCACCAAAGAGGAGCTGCTGGAACACGTCACCCGCGTCGAGGAGGCGAAGAAACGGGACCATCGGCTGATCAGCAAACAGCTGAAGCTTTTTTCATGGCACGACGAAGGGCCAGGATTCCCCTTCATGTTGCCCCATGGCCGGGTGCTGTTCAATCTGCTGATAGACTACAACCGCGCCCAGAACAACAGGCGCGGATATGTGGAGATTCACACTCCCCAGATGTTGGTAGAGGATCTGTGGGCCACCTCTGGCCATACAGGATACTACCGGGAGAACATGTACTTTTCCAAGGTGGACGACCGGCAGTTCGCCATCAAGCCGATGAATTGCCCCGGCGGGATATTGGTTTATAAGGAAGACCGCCGATCCTACCGAGAGCTGCCGCTGCGGGTGGCGGAGTTCGGCCTGGTTCACCGACATGAGCTCTCCGGCGTGCTGCATGGGCTTTTCAGAGCGCGCGCATTCACCCAGGATGACGCGCATATCTACTGCGCCCTGGAGGATATGGAGAAGGAAATCCAGGACGTGGTGGCCCTCACGCTGGAAACCTACCGCGACTTCGGATTCGACGAGTATGTGATATACGTCGCCACCCGGCCGGAGAAAGCTATCGGCGAACCGGAAGTGTGGGACCGAGCCACGGAAATACTTAAGCGCGCCCTGGCGCACCAGGGGCTGGAGTATAAGATCAAGGAAGGGGAGGGAGCCTTCTATGGACCGAAGATCGAGTTCAATGTCAAAGACTCCATCGGCCGCCAATGGCAGCTGGGTACGGCGCAACTGGACTTCTTTCTGCCAGAGAGGTTTGGCATGGAATATATCGGCCACGACAGCGCCACTCACACTCCGGTGATGCTTCATCGCGCCATCTTCGGTTCGCTGGAGCGGTTCATCGGCATATTGATTGAGAACACAATGGGCGCCTTCCCCCCATGGTTGGCGCCTTTGCAGGCGGTGGTTCTGCCGATCACCGACGACCAGAACGACTACGCCATAGCCACTGCGAAAAAGATGCGGGAAGCGGGATTGCGCGCCGAGGCGGACGTATCCTCGGAACGGTTGCAGAAGAAGATTCGCAACGCCCAATTGTTGAAGATACCACACATGCTTGTGGCCGGTGGGCGGGAGGCGGAGGCGGGCGCCGTGGCGGTTCGCCTGCGCACCGGGGAGGATCTGGGAGCCATGCCGCTGGAGGATTACATAGCCGGAGCCACATCGCAAGTGGCGGCGCGGTCTTGGGACCTTTGGAACAAAACGGAAGCAGAGGAGGAGAATAATGGCCAAGGATAGTTCGTTTGATATTGTCTCCAAGGTGGAGATGGCGGAGGTGCAAAACGCCGTGAACCAGGCCACGGCGGAGATTAAACAGCGCTTCGACTTTAAGGGATCGAAAGCGGAAATCGATCTGGACCAGAAGGAGGGATCGTTGACCCTCATGGGGGATTCGGAGCCGCAGCTGAAAACCATAATAGACATCCTGCAATCGAAATTCATCAAGCGCAACGTGCCGATAAAGGCGCTGATCTATGGCGACCCGGAGGCGGCGGGAGGGGGCATGAGCCGACAGAAAATAACACTGCAGCAGGGGATCCCGATAGAGAAGGCGCGGGAGATAGTGAAACTGGTGAAGCAGATGAAGAACAAGACCCAGGCCTCCATCCAGGATGATCAGGTGCGGGTTTCCGGGAAAAACAAGGACGACCTGCAAGCCGTGATGGCGATGATCAAGGAGCAGGATTTCGATATCGACATGCAGTTTACGAACTACAGATGAGCATACCCCTCTTCTGCGTGGACGCCTTCACTAGCCTGCCGTTCAAGGGCAATCCGGCCGCCGTGGCGATCCTGGATAACGAAGCGCCGGAGGAGTGGATGCAAAATGTGGCCGCGGAGATGAATCTGGCGGAGACAGCGTTTGTGGTCAAGCAGAAGGTGGGGGAATATGGTCTGCGTTGGTTCACTCCCGCCACCGAGGTGGACCTGTGCGGCCACGCCACCCTGGCTGCGGCGTATGTGCTGTGGGAAGAGGAGTTGGAGAGATCGAAGACGATAACCTTCCACACCAAAAGCGGGGCGCTGATTGCCAAACAGGATGGCGAAGCCATCATGGATCGAACCATCGCTATAGACCTGCCGGTGGTGGAGGTTGCGCCCGCTTTGGCGCCTGCCGGACTGATGGCGGCGATGGGTTTACCAACGGACCTGCCAGTCTACCTGGGTGAGCGATATTGCCTGATCGAACTGGAGAGCGAGGCCGCCGTCCTGGCTGTGGCGCCGGACTTTTCACAACTTAAAAAAGTGAGCGCATTTGGCGTGATCGTCACCGCCGAGGGTTCAGAGCCAGAGGTGGATTTCGTCTCCCGTTTCTTCGCTCCGGCGGTGGGGGTAGATGAGGACCCTGTCACCGGCAGCGCCCATTGCCGCCTGGCGCCATACTGGTCCAGGAAGCTGAAGAAGGAAAATCTTTCAGCCAAACAAATCTCCCGCAGGGGTGGCGAGTTAAATGTCCGCCTGCCCGGTGATGGACGGGTGATCCTGCAAGGTCGGGCGGCGCTGGTGTGGAGAGGCGCCATCAACACCTCATTCTAAACGAGACGTGGTTTCATAAGTTTCCCCTTTTCTTCTATAGCCATGGACACGGAGAAATCCGGAATGGCGTCCAGACTTGGGATTTTTGGCTGCGATCTCCGCCGGTTTTTAAGTTACACTAGGCTCATGAGACCTATCGCATTGACTATCGCGGGGTCCGACTCTGGTGGAGGCGCTGGAATCCAGGCGGATCTGGCCACGTTTTTCGCTCACAAGGTATACGGGACCTCTGTCATCACCGCGCTGACGGCGCAGAACACCATGTCCGTGGCCGGTGTCCATGCCGTCCCAGCGGAATTCGTGGCCCTGCAGATGCGGACCGTGCTGCAGGACATCCCCGTAAACGCGGCAAAAACCGGTATGCTGTTCAACGCCCTAATTGTGAGGGCCGTGGCTGAAGAGATCAGCGCCACCGGGCTGACTACGCTGGTTGTGGACCCGGTGATGATCGCGAAGAGCGGCGATTCTCTGTTGCTGGATGACGCCGTGGAGACACTGATCGCAGAGCTTTTGCCCCTGGCTTATTGCGTCACCCCGAACATCCCGGAGGCTGAAAGGCTGGCCGGCGTGACCATCCATGGTGTGGACGACATGAAGAGAGCGGCGGAGAAGATCCTTGCTCTGGGGCCCAGAAACGTGGTGGTGAAGGGGGGCCACATGAGGGGGGAGAAGACGCTGGTGGATGTGGCGCTGGTGAATGGAATGTTCCACCAGCTAGCGCGGGAGCGCATCGATACACAGAACACTCATGGCACCGGGTGCACATTCTCCGCGGCTATCACCGCCGGGATGGCCGGGGGGTTGGATATCTGGTCCGCGGTAGAGAGCGCGTGGGTGTACATCGGCAAGGCGATAGAGAATGCATGGTCCCTGAACGAGGGGCTCACCCCTGGAAAGGGGCTCACCCCCGGAAAGGGGCTCACCCCCGGAAAGGGGCTAGCTCCTTCGGGCGACAGCCCTGTAAAAAGCCACAGCCCGGTGGAGCGATTTTTCTAGAGCCTGCGATCCGGGATCAAGTTTATTCCACTTTGTCCGGGGTGGACTGTTCCTTTTCCATTTGCATCATGGGGCATTTATCAGTCCCCTCTTTCATATGCATCATTTGGTGATCGCTTCCCTTGTGCATGGCGGCGCACTTTTCCGGAGTCATGGCGCATTTGCCATCTTTCATCATGGGGCATTCATCCTCGCCAGCGTGCATTCCAGGCTTCCCCTTCATCATGATGCAATCGGCCATGCCTTCATGTTCCGCTTTCATGGCTTCATGTTGCGCACGCATAGCGGGATATTGCGACTGCATGGCTTCACTCTTGCCATGCTCCTCACCAATTGATGGGTGGTTCAGAGGGAAGATTCCTTCCCGTCCGCCAAATTTGGTGGCCTTGCCCGCCAGTTTTGGAAACCTCTCCTGAGCGTAAGTGGCGTGGCAGTTCATGCACCCCTCACTCAGCCGATAGTAGAGATAGGGGACAACGTTCCATTGTTCGGCTTTGGCGGCGCTGGCCAGCATCCCGGAGAAGTCGTGGAAGTCGGTATCCATTTTCACGAATCCCGGCGGCAAAGAGTGGTGTAGCTCCTTCATTTGCTCCGGCTTCAGTTTTTTCGCCAGGATAAAGCTCTCTTTCATACGAGTGGCTACATCGGCCACCTTCACCGAATCACCGGAGGCGATGGCGGGAACCAGTTCCGTCATCCCCTGCTGAATAAACCGCATCTCCTCGGCCAGCAACGTTTTCAATTCGGGGGAAAGGTTCAGCTTCCCCTCCGGCGCCATGGATTGGCTCTCGCGGGAATGGCCTTCCGCTGATTGACTCTCGTCGTGGGTTGCCGATGCCGATGGGGCATGATGGGCCATTGCCCCACCGCCGTAGGCATTGTGGTGGCACCCGGCCATGGAAATGATGGCCGCAGCCAGAGGAGCGAATATGGAGTATCTTGTATTTTTATTCATAGGAGTTTTCCTTATCTATATCGACTACTTGACACAAGGAGAACCTCAACTTTAGCACACCGGAAGACCCATCGCGAGAAAAACCAGGGCCGGATTAAGTTCACTCAGCCACCGCAGGCAGCTCAACATAAAACACGCTTCCATCACCCGGCTTGCTTTCCGCGCGGATGACGCCTCCATGGGCGCTGATGATCTCGTGGCAATAGGCCAATCCCAGGCCTGTTCCCACTTCTCCTGCGGTGCCTGGCGTTGTTAAGCGCATGTCGATCCGAAAAATATCCTGAAGCAGCCTGTAGTCTATTCCCGTTCCAGTATCCCGCACCGCCACGACCCCTTGCTGGATATCGGGCCGGAAGAACGTCACCGTGTCCCCCTTGTGGCAGAACTTTATGGCGTTGGAAAGGAGGTTTGCCAGCACTTCGCCGAAGAGGTCCGGGTCCACCGAAATTACGAAATCATGTGGCATGTCATTGACAATGGTCACTCCCTTGTCCATGGCCAGAAATTCCAGATCCAGAATATGGGAATTTGCAAGATGCCACATATCCGTGGGCTTTCTGGAGACACCTATCTTACCGGAGGAGAGCCTGCTGATATTCAATATGTTGTCTACCAGACGTAGCAACCTTTCCGAAGAAGCAAGGACACGGGTGACGATCTCCTCGTTTATGGCGATAGTGGGGGTGTCCGGATTTTCCAGCTTTAATAACTTTATCATGTTGATCAAGGAGCCTATGGGAGCGCGCAGGTCGTGGGAAACCATGCCGACGAATTTGTCCTTTAGCTCGGTGGCCTGTTCCGCCTGTTCCTTGGCTTGTGTCAGCTCCACGGTGCGTTTTTCCACCATCGCCTCCAGGTCGTGCTTCGATTCCGTGAGTACTATTCGTACTTCCTCCTCGGCAAGATCCTTTGCCACCATTTCGATTCTAATTTTGTCCGCCAGTGCAAAAGAGAGAAGCAAAGCGTTGAGCGCCATACCCACCTCCATCGAATGGATTGATACAAGGTCCGCTTGGCCATGCCCCAACAGAGCCAGATTTGTAAACATAATCCCAATAACGGATGACACCCACGCCAGGATGAAATACCTGGCCTCGCGAAACTTATAGAAATATGCCGCCACCCCGATGAACGTCATGATCCATGGGAAGATTGTCGCGATGACAATGGAGGTGTGGTTGGCTGAATGGTGAGCTCCATTTAGAACACCATACGCCGCCACTGTCAGAAGAAGCGCTTGAAATCCCGAAAGAAACCGGTTTATCCGTGGCATCCGCTGTGGAGTGTTGAAAAAGACTTTTGTAAAAAAGACTCCCAGAAGCATTGACAAGTACGCCGCCAGGAATAGCGCCCGGTCCTGAAGCCATGGAGATCCGGGCCATAAATATTGATATGAGTATCCTGTATGGGCGGAAATCATGAAAGCAAGGCTAGCGATATAAATTACAATATATGCATGGCCTTTATTCCCTAGCAACAGAAACATAAAGATGTCGTACAGAAACACGGCCAGAAGAAGGCCGAACCACAAGCCGTAGTAGAGGTTCAATCCTTGAATATGGGCGCTTAGGGCGTGCTGGCCCCAGAGCATGAAAGGCGCCTGGAGCGGCTCATCGCCGGTTATCCGGACAAACAGCAGGGTCTCTTCGTATGCATTGTTCGATAGAGGGAAAAGAAAGTGCGGGCTGACGATGGGCCGCCGGGCAAACGGATAATTGGCGCCAGCTTTCATGCTGGTCCTTTTCCCCTTATCTTGGATCAAATAAACATCAATCGAATCTATCCAGCATGAAAATTGCTGAAGGACCAGATGGTCATGTTTATTGGTACTGTTTCTGATGATAGCGCGAAACCAGAAAGCGCTCCTGGAAATCCCGAAATTCGGGATTTCCTGCCCTAATGGAGCGAACCGGTCCCTGTATGGGGGGGCGATCACATCTTCGAAAGTCAGCTCTCCGGTTTTGTCCTCCAGAACATCCATATGGGGACCCAGCAGATAGCTGGAAGTATTGGCGTCGAGTTCCAGCGCAGT
>Ga0224496_10000096_pt1 | contig 63862 bp, 62 predicted proteins | sample SF_Jul11_sed_USG_2_FD_168127 | JGI IMG/M metagenome (GOLD analysis project Ga0224496, IMG submission 168127) | Sediment microbial communities from San Francisco Bay, California, United States - SF_Jul11_sed_USGS_8_1 | ecosystem: Environmental > Aquatic > Marine > Sediment | place: USA...
ATTTTTCGATGCCACCGGTCGCTCCCAATTTGTAGGGTCGCCCGACCAGCCTGATTTTCGCCTACAGGCGGAAGACGATTCGGACAATCGACTCCTCAATGACCCAGAAAACGGGCTGTTTCGTGCCATGGGACAACTCGGACTGGTGGAGGAGCTAAAAGTGTATGCTCCTACGGATCCCGGCCTCCTTTGTACCATTGATACCACCATCACAACCAACACCAACCCTTCTCTTCGGCAATCAGTCCGAATGCAGTTGGGGGCCCTGGATCTACCTTCACTGAAAGCCGCGGTCCAGGTCGGTCAGCACTTGGGTTTGTTCCTTCCTGGCGGTGAATCGCCGGTCACCATGCATTGGGGTGACTTAAAAGTGGGTGGAAACCTCGTACTCAAACAGGCGAAAGATCTTCCGAGGAAAAGCGCGATCGCGCCCGTGACCGGGCAGGGCTATGACGAAACCAATCAGCGAGAGGATAGGTGGATGGAGGCATGGGTGGGAGGAGATGTGCGGCTGACCAACCCGGCGGTCCCTCCGACCACGGATGTCCTCCCCAACCTCCATGTAGGGCAGAATCCTATTCCCGGCATTCGATTCGATGAGTGGCCGTACGAACATCTGAAACGAATAGCCAAACGATTTGGTCGGTACTTTGCGATCGATCGTGAGGGGCTTCTCTATCCTCAAGGGGTTGTTGAGTTGGGCAAAGGCCTCCCTCCAGAGGAAGCCTTACGGTCGCAAACCCCTGGTGATCAGCTGGGTCTGATCTTTATCGATACGCTCGACCAAACGGCGCCACACCCCGACAATCTTGGAGTCCTCAAGCTCCGGGCTCCGTACCTAGAAGGTACGATAGTGATGCAAGGGCACGTCGTGCTGGCCCCAAATGGGACTGGTACAACCGTCCAAGCTCTGAGCCCTCCAATATCTGACCAAAACAACGCGCTCGCTCGAACACCTATTCATCTGTCGGGGGTGCATCTTAACGGCGTGCTCTATGCCAGCGGGACCATCACTGTCACTGGAAGAACAAAGCTGTACGGTGCGGTAGTGGCCGGGGAGACGATTGCACCGTCAGACTCAGGCAGCTCGCTTGAGGTGTGGTACGACCACGATCTCGGGCAGGGGCTGTTCCGTGGCTTGCCGGTCGTCTATCGCGCTCCGGGGACCTGGGTGGCACGTTACTGAGATAGGGGTACGGCGAATGACTCTGGCGAGCCATATGATTCAGATAGAGGCACACAAAAACCAACTTCTTATTGTCTATGTCAAAGGATGAGCTAAAATGATGACGCAAACTCTGGTCACACGTCCGAAAAGATCAGTTCTTTCAGGTGCAAGTCTAAAGAAACAACAGATGGGCAAGCAACCCCGTAAGATGACGATGGAGCGCAGTCTCTTAGACTGTATCGCCTATCGTGGTCTCATTAGCCAGATCGATCTGGATACTGCAGTAGAGGAGTCATTATCGCGCGAGGTCGACCTGGAAATGATCTTGCTGGAAAAATACCGGGTACCACGCGCCGCGCTCGGATTGGCGCTCAGCGAGTTCTATCAATGTCCGTATGTCCCGTATGATGAGCGGACGGTCATCGACCCAGAACTCTTAAAAAATCTCAGCTTCGATTATCTCAGGCGAAACTCATGGATTCCTCTGAAGCGACAGGGGACCGTGCTTGATGTTGTCATCAATGATCCACACGATTTGGAAAAAGGGCTCGATATCCGGCGGGCATTCCCCGGCACTACCGTTCGCTTCTCTGTCGGACTTCGGCGTGATATCGAGCAGTACCTGTTCGTGGCAACAGGACAGGCTAACGGGGGCTCTATCACCGATATCCTTGGGGAACTCGTCGATGAGGCAGGTATTGAGCGAAGTGCCGAGGGAGAACCAGGCGAGATCGACGAAAACGACTCGGCCATCGTACGGCTTACAAATCAAATCATTGCAGAGGGGTACCGGCTCGGGGTTTCCGATATCCACATTGAGCCATACTCCGATCGAAAAGAAACGGCCGTACGGTTTCGAGTCGACGGCACCTGCTTTACCTACATGCGCATTCCCGCTGTCTATCGGCGGGCCATTGTCTCGAGACTGAAGATCATGGCCAATTTAGATATTGCGGAACGCCGAAAGCCCCAGGACGGGAAAATCCGCTACAAATTGGCAAAGGATCGTGAAATCGAATTGCGTGTGGCCACCTTGCCGACTGCCGGCAGCAATGAGGATGTGGTATTGCGGCTTCTGACTCCCAAGGAAATCATGCCGCTAGAGGCAATGGATTTTTCACCGGAGATATTGCAAGTCGTCAAGGAACTTTCGGAGCGTCCATATGGGGTCTTTCTTTGTGTGGGACCCACTGGGTCGGGAAAGACCACCACGCTACACGCGGTGATGAGACACATCAACAGCGACGAACGAAAAATTTGGACAGCAGAAGACCCCATCGAAATCACCCAGGAAGGTTTGAGACAAGTTCAGGTCCATCCCAAAATCGGGTTTACCTTTGCCTCCGCGATGCGGGCATTTCTTCGTGCAGACCCTGACGTGATTATGATCGGCGAGATGCGGGACAAAGAAACGGCCGACATCGCGATAGAAGCGTCACTCACTGGGCATTTAGTGATGAGCACGCTACACACCAACAGTGCGGTGGAGACCGTCACTCGCCTGTTGGACATGGGGTGCGACTCGTTCAACTTTGCTGATGCGATGTTGGGTATCCTGGCCATGCGTCTTTGTAAGCGCATTTGCCTTCACTGCAGGGAGAGCTACCACCCCACGCAACAGGAATATGATGAGCTGGTGCAAGGCTATGGAGCTCGGTACTGGGAGAGGCTGGGTGTCACGTACACCGAGGATTTCACTCTCTATCGGGGAAAGGGTTGTGAGGCGTGCAATAACAGTGGGTTTAAAGGACGGGTGGCCTTGCATGAGCTTCTGGTTGGGTCAGAAGATCTTAAAAACTTGATTCAAGGGAAAGCGAGAACCGCTGAGATCTTGAGCGTGGCAATGCGAGATGGCATGGTCACCTTGTTACAAAATGGCATCGAGAAAGTGCTAAGAGGTGTGACGACATATCGTCAAGTACGGGCCGTTGCGATCAAATAGCATCAGCCCGAGACAACCGATTCTCTAGCCCGCCTTATTCACGAGGCGTGAACAACGAGCCCGCTGGCTGACGGTTATGAATGAACCGGACTAGGGAGTCTGCTCTAAAACTAATACAAAAGCCTTTAATCGCATCTGCCTATCCTGTGAAACCCGAATAAACTCAATCCCGCAGCGGTGCCCTGAAACCCAACGCACGGCCGCCAATTCAATATCAACCGGTGCCTGCCCGTCTAATAAGTCAATTTCAAGTGAAAGATACGTCGCATTGCCGGGTGGGCATTCGGCTGTGAAAGCGCATCCATGAGCCGAAAGATTTAAGACCGTTCCATCCAGCTTGTCGTCAGTGGTTTTAAATGTACAAGGAAGCTGGACGGCAAACCGTTTGACCTTACGAGATTCTTGTCTCATCGATTCACTCGGAGCCTGATGCAGGTTAATCCCCCCGACCGTCAGAATATGAGTGGTAAGGTGCCGTTGCAGCATGCACTGTCGGTACGCTAGTGATGCTGGCAATTTCTGTCAAGCAGACCCGGTCATTTCCTCGTACGAAACGGTACAACTCGCGCGACGAAAATTGTTGTTCCTAGGTGCGAAAAATGGGCGAAACCGAAGACCATGGCCATTCAACCACTTGTGCAAAGTCAATGAGTTAGGAGGAATAATCGTCTTTCATAAAGAGGCACGCCCCTTGCTCAATCTCGAGGCGCCATGAAGAAGAACATGCCAATCTTGAGCCAGGCCACGTCAGAGGAAGGCGGTTTTACCCTCGTAGAAATCGCCATAGTTGGGGCTATTCTTAGTATCGCGGCTGCGCTGTCTGTCCCGAACTTTCTTCAGATGTACGCAAAACATGAGCTGTACCAAGCAACCACAAGCCTCTATAACCGGTTAGTCCTTGCCCGTTCTTCGGCAATCAGCCGAAATGCCATGATTGCTGCAACACCGAGCAGTACTCCCATGGGACTGGACACGGTTGCGTTTACCGCGCCTCTTGGGCCGGAGACCCTTCCGGAAAAGATCAGATTCATAACGCCGCTCCCTGTGAACCCACTCGGGTTTACACCGCGGGGCTTGAGTACGAATCCGAACCCATTAGGGCAGACAATTCAATTGCGGAGCACCCGAGACCCAAATCTAATTTATTCGATCACCCTGATGCCGTCGGGGAAGGTAACCTGGTGTCGGCAGGCCATCAATCCGTGCGTCATCAATGAACGGTCATGAGCAAGAAGGTGAACGGATCATGAAACGACACAATGAAAAGGGATTTACGTTGGCAGAGGTGATGATCTCCGCTGCGATTCTAGGTGTCGGAGTCATGGGCATGGCGGCCATGCAGGGTGTGTCCTTTTCGAAGAACGTGGATGCCAACGACTTGTCGGTCGTCACCAATGTTGCGGCCGACATGATGGAAAGAATCCAAAGTAATCGACGATTCGCGTGGGCCTACAACAATCTCGATACCACTGGGGCGGGGAACTGCTTGGCGGGTGGAATTCCAGCTCCTGCCCCGCCCGCGCCATTTTTCTGGATTGCGCCATCGGTTCCCGCGACCAGAGGAATTCAAGGTGATTGCACCCAGTGGCGAACATTGGTCTTGGCCACAAACTTATTAAACGCACGTGGCACTGTACAGGCGGTTCCAGTGCTTCCGCTCAGACCCGATTCCAGCGCTGTGCAGTTGACGGTACAGCTTCAATGGAATGACCGTGGGGCAGGACAGCGCACGCGCTCGGTGGCTTTTCGGACATTGATCGAGCCGGAATAGGGTCGTTGAGCACGTGAAAACAGGATACGCAGGGAGCGCCCAATGAGACCATCGCTAAAATTGTATGGCTGGAATCAAAGCGGCTTTACACTCGTGGAAATCATGGTGGCGACGATGATGACCGCCGCGATCGTTGCGGCGGGATTCGGAGCACTCGTTGTCAGTCAGAAGACTACGCGCATTACCGGGCAAATCAGTAACACCCAGGCCACAGCCAGAAATGCTTTGGATATGATCACGGCCGATCTGAAACTAGCCGGTTTCGGGATGCGTGGTCTGACAACCACGGTGGGAGGGTGTCACATCAATGGGACGCCATATGCCCTCGTGCCAGGTGATAACAATCCTCTTGGGGCGGATACCGGGCCGGATACCATCTCCATGGTTGTGCCGATGACGAATTCCATCACCGCGGTGGGACCATTGTGGCAAGTCTTTGTGCCGGGAGCCCCTGGAACCATCGGAGGCCTACAAACACCGATTGCAAATATTCCTATGCCGGCCAATGCAACTACGGCGATGGGGAATGCCATCCCTGGTGGTGGGGCTGCATTACTCGGAATGCCGGTTTCGATCGGGGGAATGGCTGGTTCGACCATATCGGCCGTCAGTCCGGGCGGCCTGACACTCAATCCGGCCATTCCTGCCCCTGCGGCTTTTGGAAGTGGAACACAGGTATACCTGCTGCAATGCATCACCTATCAGGTGATTCCTCCTCCGGACAATCTCAACCTCTGCCAAGGGAATGCTCCCTGTTTAGTGCGTGGCGCGGTCCCGACCGTACTAGTAGGTCCGGGGGGGCCTCCCAATTGCAACCAGGTGAATTCAGGATGTATTCCCATCATGGACGGAGTTGAGGATCTTCAGCTGGGCTACGCCTGTGATGGTTGCGATCCCCGTGTCAATAATGGAATCCCTGATTTGCAGCCGGACGACCTCAATTTATCGAATCAGTTCGACCAGGCGGATTTCATCACGGACCGAAATTGGTTTGGAACAGCTGGGCCATACGGGGCGTATATGACTCCAAGGACGATACGGTTAGTGCAGGTAAACATCGTAGCCCGTCAGACCAGAGCTGATCAAGGGATGGGAGAAGGTCAAGCAACACCTGTGCATACAACGACATTTCCCGTCATTAGTGATCACAATCATACGACCGGGCTCTTTGCGCTGGGAGACACCGCATCGCCGGCACAACAATCGGCCTATTTCCAGTTTCGCCGACGAATCTTGACTCGGACAATCGAACTCCGCAATCAGAGGTTTTAACATGATAATTCCCTCCGCAATTCCAATGAAAACCGGGGTGGCTAGCAACGAGCGCGGCACGTCATTTATGACGGTGATGCTATTGATGCTGATCATCGGGGCGCTCGGAGTGGCTGCGCTCACCATGACAGGAATGGAAAACTCCATGGCCGGATCCCTACGCATGGTCGAGGAAGGGACCGACGCGGCGGAGGCTTGTGTGGGATCGGCGGTCCGGGCGATTCGATTGACGATTGACGATCCTCAGATGACAGGGCCGGCTGCAGTCCTTATCGCACCCCAGGGACCGGTACCCGCGGCCAATCAGGGGGTGTTTACTCAGGAAATCAATGGCACTCTCCGGAACAACACGGATATTGCGGTTGGGGCGGGGAATGCTCCCAATCTTGTCATGAACGTCAACGGGTATGTGGTGAATGGAGACATCGATTTTCTGTACTCCAAGCGCCGGACCGGTAGTGATTTTGCCGATCCAGATAAGCCGACCTACGATCAATATTATCGAATCGATTGTCTAGCGGCCAACGCGGCGACCGGGGCAACGAGCCGCGTCATTGTGACCTTTGACTGTCTCAACACGACTGGTGAAGGCTGCGTGAAGCGAGGGAGCAACGGGTAAGACACAATGGACGGGAGGCCCTGCATCGCTATGAAACCTGCAAATCGTGGTAAAAACTCATCGCAACCTTGGTCCAAACTGACGATCCTTTCTACGATCATTGTGCTCGCCAGCACCACCGGAGTGCCTCAAGTAAGTCGTGCCGATGAGCCGTTTCCTGCTGCGATGGCAGGCTATCCCACGGGAACCATCACGGCGATCCATGAAACGACGTTTGAGATAAACGGGCGGACCGTCAGCTTGGTGCCCGAGGCTGTGATCGTCGATCGCCATGGTGATCCAGTCGCGCTGACCGTCATCCGAGTCAATACAGACGTGAGATACCGCATTCAAAAGGGAACGACCGACAAGATCGACTGGATGTTGGTGATCTTACCCGAATAGGGACGATGGATGAGAAACAATAGGTCACAGGCGAAAACTCCAATGGAGGGTGCCATGAAACGCGGGAATCAAGCAGTTCGTGGGACCGTCGCGCTGGCGTTGGCAGGTTACCTTGTCTGGGCCGGTTCAGCGCAGGCTCAGACCATGGATCAGTACTTTGCTGTACCGCCCTTTGTCAGTGATCAGGTCGCTCCGAACATCATTTTGGTGCTGGACAATTCCGGGAGTATGAGTGGCCTTGGATGCGATCAAAATGGCGACGGAGACTGTGTCGATTCAGCCGATCTTGATTTCGTGAACACGACGAAGTGGTCAGGGTACTTCGACTCGCTCACCTGTTATACCTATGACACGGGTGACAATCGGTTCGAGCCAGCGACGGTCAGGGCGACATTGGCCACCGCCTGCAGTTCTACCCAATGGGACGGCAATTATCTCAATTGGGCCACCTTCCGTCGGTTTGATGCGCTGAAGAAAGCGATGATCGGAGGAGACTGTGTCGCTGCTCGAGCGGCTGATGGCACCTGCCCCGCAACGGGAACTCCCGCGCTCAAGACGGTCAGAGCACAGGCTAATGGCGTGAATACGGAGTCGGCGCTAGCCACTTACAACGGAGGAACTGGGCTCAATACCTATGTTGGCAGAATTCCGACAGCCGACACGAGTGGGACACCAAGCAATCTCTACATTGGCACTGCCGCAGCCTATTTCTGTGTGGATAACGATAACTCGTTCAATAGCAACTGTGGCGACAGCTATAGTGTACGAAAGTATGAACTCAGGATCGGGTACAGCACTGAGCCGACCGGCACGATCCAGCAAATTGGTGCACAAGCTCGATTCGGGCTATTTGAGTTCAAACCGACAGGGGATGGCGCCCGCATGTTGGTGGGCGTTGGGTCTCGTCAATCCATCGATTTTAGTGGGAGCACCGTCGAAACCTTCAATACGAACACGGCTGCCATGATCGACGCCGTCCAAGAATCCTTCCCATCGACCTGGACACCTCTGTCCGAGTCGCTGTACGAAACGACTCGCTATATCGCACAGATCAATTCTACATACCTGTCATCGTCCTATGTGTATCCGATTGCCTATGCGGGTGGTAATTCAAACGGTGTGGCATTCCAGGGAAACGGTGTCGGCTCGATTGGTGGTTCAGAAATCACGGCTCTCACCGGCACTGAGGTCTGCCCGGCTGGCTATATCACGAACGCCTGTGGACGCGATCCCTATTTCTTCGGCAGCAATCACACGCCGGCCTGGGCGACGACCTCAACCAAGGTGGCCTGCTGTAAGACGTTCGTCATCCTCGTGACGGATGGAGAACCGACGCAAGACACCAATATCCCAGCCGGATTGCAGGACTATGCGCATGGGAGACATGGTCTCCACTGTAATGGAGGCAACGCGACGATTCATGCACCGAATGGAACTTGCAATACAAATAGTGCGACCCCCCCGGCAACTCTGCTCGGGGAGCACAAAACGGATTATGGTAGTAGCGGAAATCATTATCTGGACGACGTCGCCTATTGGGCCCATACGAATGATCTCCGGCCCTGCAATGGTTCAGCCGATGGGCAGATCTCCGTCTTGAACGTCACCGGGCATTGTCTCCCAGGCCTACAGAATGTCACGGTGTACACATTCTTCGCCTTTGGAAACATTGCGGGTCGAGAGCTGCTCATGCACGCGGCACAACTCGGAGGGTTCGAGGATACGAACGGCAATAACATTCCTGACTTGGTGTCTGAATGGGACAAGGTCATCAATGCCACCGGTGCTCCAGGCAGCGATGGCATTCCGGACAACTATTTTGAGTCGTCAAATGTCGATGACTTGCAGGACCGCCTGATGGCGACCATCACCGCAATTCTGAGGAAAAGCGCATCAGGCACCTCCATATCGGTGCTGGCCACATCCGCGACCGGTGAAGGGTCGATCTATCAGGCCTATTTTTTCACGAGTGACGTCGGTCAGAGTGGCGCAAACGTCAAGTGGACAGGATATTCGCATGCACTTTTCGTCGACGGCTTCGGGAATTTTAGAGAGGATACGAATCAAGACGGGAAGCTGACGTACGATCAAGATCTGATCGTGACGACACGGTACGACAATAATCCCACCAGTCCGACCTATAAGAAAGTCCTGGTCGATAAGTTCGTAGATGCCAATGCAGACGGGGTGGCCGACAGTACGACACCCACCTTCACCGGCGATCTCAAGTCGATCAAGCCTATCTGGGAAGCGGGCACAGAACTCGCTAATGCGACGTCCGCCTCCCGCAAGATCCTGACCTGGGTCGATACTAATAACGATGGGATTGTTGACCCAACAGAACAGATCGACTTCAGTGCGGCTAATTGTGCTGCGCTGCGGGACTATCTGCGGTATCCAGGCGATACGTGCGCGGGAGGGACCAACGCTACGAATCTCATCAATTTCATACGCGGTGATGAGATCGCCGGGTTACGGACCCGGATGCTTGAGGTCCCGGTCGGCAGCGGAAGCTACAAGGTCTGGAGGCTGGGTGATCCCATTCACTCGACTCCGACGGTCGTGGGTGCTCCCAAGGCACGCTACGACCTGGCGTTCGGAGATCCCACCTACACAGCCTTTTACGCGAAATATCGAAATAGACGCCAGGTTGTCTATGTCGGCGCGAATGACGGGATGCTCCACGCTTTTAACGGAGGCTACTACCATAAGGGCGACGATCCTACGACAGCCGCCGACGTGGAACATGGTTGGTACACGAAAAATCCAACGGACAATTCGAGTGGTGCGAATTTGGGAGCGGAACTCTGGTCCTTCATTCCGCAGGAATTGTTGCCTCATCTCCAGTGGTTAGCCAGGACAGACTATACCCACGTGTATTATGTCGATCTGAAACCGACGATTGCTGAGGCGAGGATCTTCACCCCAGATGCCGATCACCCGGGAGGTTGGGGAACGGTCTTGATCGGTGGATTCCGGATGGGCGGCAGTTGTGGAAACTGTGCCGCCGGTTCAGGAGCTCCTCCGATGACGGTCACGATCGGAGGAGTTCCTCGAACGTTCTATAGTGCTTACTTTGCCTTGGACATCACGAACCCGGAGGTAGATCCGAAGTTACTCTGGGTGTTTAGCGACAGCCAACTCGGGCTGACCACCAGTTATCCGGCTGTTGCTCGCATGAATCCGAAGACCGATAGCCCCATCGATCCGACCAATGAAAAGTGGTATGTACTGTTTGGGTCGGGACCGAACGGGTATCAGGCCAGTCTCTCAGCAGCTTCACCCCAGAACGGAACGCTTTATACTGTTGACCTCAAGAAGGGCCCTAAAGTAGCCGCAGGTGGCAGTCTAACGACCATGCCAGTCGGCACCTGGCAATCCTTCATGGGGCATGTGGTAGCGGTAGACAAGGATTCCGACTGGAGGACGGACGTGGCATATTCGGTCCGGACAATCCACGATGGGGCTCTTCCGTGGCGGGGTAAGCTTTACCGCCTCACCATGGGCTGTTCGACGGCGCCCTGTGATCCCAATACATGGGGTATTGCCAACGGAGGTAACCGGACTCCCACGGAAGTGATCGACACGTTCTACGATGCGTCTCTCGGGACCACGGTGGAGGTCGGGCCCTCTGCGTCGGCTCCAACCGTGACCCTAGACGATGCGGATAAAATGTGGGTCTTTTTTGGAACGGGTCGATATTTCAGTAACGCGGACAAGGTTGATAACACCATTCAACGCCTGTTTGGAATCAAGGATTCTGTGTTGAGCGCCACATGTACTGAGACGTCCACAACAAGTTGCCACGATGATGATCTGGTGAATGTCACCAATGCCGTGATTTGTATCGTCTGCAGTGGCAGTACCAATCAGGTGACCGATCCGACCAATCCTGGTGTCACGACCTTCAACGGAACCGGAACCACGTCGATGATCGGCTTAGTTGCTTCGAAGGATGGATGGCGTGTGACGATGCCCGGGACGGTCAACATCACCGATCCTGTGACACTTGTAACCACGAATTATTCAGCTGAACGTTCCGTGGTCAACCCGACCTTGGTGGCGGGGACGGTCTTCTTCCCAACATTCGCCCCAGCCAACGATTTTTGTGCGTCGGATGGAGCCAGCTACCTATACGCACTCTTCTACCAGACCGGAACAGCGTCAACAGCTCCCGTTATCGGCACGGCGACCTCGGGTAGCAATACTAACGTGAATGCCAAGACGTCGTTAGGGACTGGACTTGCATCAAGCGGAACGATTCATTGCGGACAAGGGTGTAGTTATAACGTACAGATGTCTACTGGTGCGTTTACACAGGGTAATGTGAGTCTTGAGGGCAATTACAGTCGCTATGTGAATTGGGTGCATCAGCGGGATTAGGAATTCCAGTTGGCACTGTCTCAGGGAGTAGAACCGAAAGTTGATGAAGGACATGTCGCGTCGTAGACACAACGTTCTGGAGCTTGGGCTCCTGTTAACGGGGATCGCGCTGGTTGGTGCCTGTACCGGCGGTGAGGTGACCGAGGCGACTGCTCCAACTGCTCGGACGTCAGGTAATCGACCGCCGGTTGTGTCCATGGCAGTGATTGTGAATGCTCCTCTTTCCCAGGCTGCTCCTGCTGCCGTGCAAATTCAGTCGGAAGATCCAGAACGAGAAGCGGTTTCGTTTCACTATCAGTGGTATGTGGACAACGTGCCTGTTGCGGCCCAAACAAACGCGACGTTGCCATCCGAATACTTTAGGCGTGGGCAGACGGTGTTTGTGGAGATTATTCCGACAGACGGCACGAACAAAGGTCAGCCGTATCGAACGGCAAGCGTTGTCGTGGGAAATGCCTCGCCAAGAGTAACGGCGATTTCACTGGTGCCTCAGACGGCGCGACCTGGGGATAGGCTTGAGGCGCAGGTTGAGGCGAGTGACCCGGATCATGACCGGGTCGACCTCACCTATATATGGTATCTCAATGATGCCGTCATTAAGGAGGGGGAAGAGTCTTTCCTCGATACAACCGGCCTTACTGCTCCTGATAAGATCACGGTTGAAGTGAGAGCTAGTGATCCTGCTGGCTCTTCAGATTCTTCGAAGTCCGAACCGCTGGCATTGGGCAATAGTGGCCCAACAATCGTATCAACTCCTCCTACCGCAGCTGTTCAGGATCGGTTTGACTACTCGGTACGAGCGCTTGATCCAGACGGCGATCGGTTAACCTATCACTTGGAGATGGCTCCTCCCGGTATGGTCATCAGTTCTGAATCAGGTCATATTGGGTGGCAGATCCCGACAGGTCAACAGGGAACATTTCATGTCAAAATTGTCGCGAAAGACGAGCATGGAGGTCTCGCCACGCAGGAGTTCGATTTGACTCTGACCAAGAAAACCCCATCTACTGCGCCCGGAGCCTGAAGTTTCACTAGGACCTTGCATCGGCTTGTCTAGACTTTTTCTTGTCTGCTACAATACCCAAGTTGATGTAGGAGGGAGACCAACCATCGCTCGTGCGTAAGCTCAAACTACGAGAGGGCACCAACACCGCTGTCCTATTCGGTCACCATGACCGACATCTCAAGTTGATTGAAGACGAATTGGGTGTACGGCTGTCTGCACGTGGCGAAGAGCTTACTTTGGACGGCCTCCCCGACGCTGTTCGGCAAGCCGAACGAATTCTCCTAGAACTTGCCTCCCTCACGAACGAGGGCATTACACTTCAGACCGACGATGTGACTCACGCGCTGGGCGCCTTACGCCGAACTCCCGAGGCCTCACTCAGAGACGTGCTCGGTCAGTCGGCGATGGTTGTTACTAAGAAGCGTTTCGTCGGCCCCAAATCTCCGACTCAAAAGTCCTACATTGAAGCGATTGAGCAACACGATATCGTGATCGCCATCGGACCGGCTGGGACTGGGAAAACATATTTAGCCATGGCTATGGCGGTGAGTGCCTTGATAAATAAGGAGGTGAGCCGAATTATTCTTGCAAGACCTGCGGTCGAAGCAGGCGAGAAGCTAGGCTTCCTGCCAGGCGACATTTACGAAAAAGTAAATCCATACCTACGCCCGCTCTATGACGCGCTGTTTGACATGATGGACATGGAACGGGCCAATCGGTTGATTGAGAAAGGCGATATTGAGATTGCACCTCTCGCGTTTATGCGTGGGAGAACGTTGAACGATTCCTTTGTCATTCTCGATGAAGCGCAAAACGCGACGGCTGAACAGATGAAAATGTTCCTCACTCGGATGGGATTCCATTCCAAGGTCATTGTCACTGGCGATATTACACAAGTGGACCTCCCGAATGATCGGGTGTCTGGCCTCAGACAAGTCAAGGAGATTCTTCAGGATATTGAAGGTATTGCCTTTATCTACTTCGATGAGAAAGATGTTGTGAGACATCGACTCGTTCAGGACATCATCAAAGCCTACGATCGCCATCAGGCGGTGAGCAGTCGTGATTCTCAACAAACTCGTGAGCCTCTCTCATCACCACAGCATCAATCCTCGATTTTAAGCAAGCCGACAACCGCCGGTTCGCCGTCGGTCGGCCATGCAAGGCGTTCTCGGTAGATGACCGTGTATCTCCGGGTGAGCCTTATGCGGTATACCGTCCGACGACCTTCCCTTATCCGTCTGGCACAACGCATCTTGATGGCTGTAGGAGAGGGGAAGTCTGAATTGAGCTTGGAATTGATAGGGGATGCACGCATACGTCGCTTGAATCGCGAGTATCGCAAACAGGATCGGATCACTGATGTACTGGCATTCCCAATGCGTGAGGGCATCGTGCCTCGGGGTAGATGTCCTCAGACAAGCATGCTGGGAGACGTGGTCATTTCGTTGCCGACTGCAATTCGTCAAGCTCAAAAAGCGGGACGATCGATTGATGTTGAACTGGCGGCACTGTTGGTCCACGGTGTGCTTCATCTCTGCGGGTACGATCACGAGCGTGGCCCAGGCGAAGCGGCGCGAATGTCACGTCGCGAACAGAACGTTCTCTACATGATTTCTCCAGTGCCTCAGGTGGTTGTGTGTTCTCACCAACGCCAGAGGAAGGTTTCTTGACGATGGGATGGTTTCAACGACTCAGTGAGGGGCTTGGCAAAACACGCGGTGTCGTACAGCAGTCCCTGGATCGATTTCTTGGACGCGCACCGGACCAAGAGTTGCTGGAAGAGCTCGAAGCCTCATTGCTCACTGCTGATCTTGGGGCTCGGGTCGTTGATCGCTTAATCAAGCAGGTCAACGAAGAAACACGAGGGCCTGAGGCACAAACTCCAGAAGGACTCCGGAACGTCCTCGGGCGATCGCTCTACAGCATACTCAAAACCGTATCCGGTCCTACGCTTGATCAGCTCGTAAACGAAGGGCCAAAGCCATTCGTGATCCTGGTCATCGGAGTCAACGGTGTCGGAAAAACGACGACCATTGCCAAGATTGCCCAACGGATGACGCAGGCAGGGCGTCGCTCATTGCTCGTTGCTGGTGACACATTTCGGGCGGCCGCGATTGATCAGCTCCAAGTGTGGGGAGATCGAATCGGTACAGAGGTTATCCGTCAACGTCACGGAGCCGATCCGGCCGCCGTTGCCTTTGACGGCATTGTTGCGGCCAAGGCTAGAAACACGGATGTGGTTCTGATCGACACTGCCGGCCGACTACATACCAAGTCAAATCTTATGGACGAACTAAGGAAAGTGAAACGGGTGATTGGCCAAGAATTGCCTGGCGCGCCACATGAGGTGTTGTTGGTCTTGGATGCCACCCTTGGACAAAACGCGTTAGGGCAAGCCCGACAGTTTCACGAAGCGATGGGGGTCACAGGACTCGCTCTGACGAAATTGGATGGGACCGCTCGGGGTGGTATTGTCGTTGCTATTGCAGATGAACTAAAACTTCCGCTCCGTTTAGTCGGTGTAGGAGAAGCAGCCGATGACCTGCAGGATTTCAATCCTGAGGCATTCGTGGCGGCTTTGTTTGGACAGCCGGCCTCTTCCTTATAAACCACGCGTTTCCTTCTCTTATCGCTCACCTCATGCTATCTTTTTCTCAAGGGAAGCTGTGCTTTACAACTGGATGGGATGTGTAGAGATGATCAAGCTCTTGATCGTAGACGACGACCAGATGAATTGCGATCTGTTGCAAAACGTGTTCACCAGACAAGGATATCATGTCATTACGGCAACCAGTGGGCAAGAAGGGCTTGACCTGTTTCGTGCCTCCAGTCCTCGAGTGACTCTATTGGATCTACGAATGCCGGAGATGGATGGACTCACCGTCTTGAAGGAGATCCGAGCCATCGATCCCCATGCGCCCGTGATCATCTTGGGTGGGGGAGCGACTGAAATTCAGGAGAATCAGGCGCGAGCCATACGGGCGACCGATTTCATTAGAAAAGGGCTGTCATTGGACGTCCTGGTTGAAGCTGTGAATCGAATCACGCAGTTGTCGGTGCAGCCAGCTCCCACTCAGTTAGCGTCAGGAAACGGGGAGCCGATTCAGCAGCTTGACGAGTCGATCTTGGTGGTTGATGACGAACCTCTCGTGTGCGATCTCCTTGTCAAATTCTTGAGTCTTCGAGGGTATCGTGCGATCGGGGTCAAGGATGGACAGGAGGCTCTTCGAATCATTGACGATCGGCCACCCGATGCAATCTTGCTCGACCTGATTATGCCAGGTATGGCGGGAATTGATGTGCTTCGCGCTCTGCGCGAAAAAGAATATCCTGGCGGCATTATCATCATGACCGGGAGTCAGAGCGAGGAATTACTCGAAAAAGCCTGGGCATTAGGACCTCAAGAAATTCTGATGAAGCCGGTTGATCTGGAACGCCTTTTGACGGCAATCCAGCTTGTACTCGTCTGTCGCGAGTGTTAAAAGTTTCCTGATGGGTATCAGGAAGCGGGTCTTCTGGCAGCACCTCCTCGGTCTTCTCCTAGCTATCCTCCACACTGCAGAGGGTAATTCAACCCCGCTACAGAATGACGATATTATCTCGGTCCATCACAACACTTCAGTCACGCTGACCCCGGCGACCCACGAACTGGCGGCGACGGACCAGATCGACCTGGAGGTGCGTGCGCAGGTCAGGTCCGTCCGTTTCACGCTCGCGCAGACGTTGCAGGTTGAATCGATCAGGCTCGGGCAAGAGAGTTCAAGCCAGGTCGCTTCCTTCACGACGGTCAAAATTCCTGATTCTTCCGTGCAGCGCATCGTCGTTATGCTCCCCGAGGAGCATGGCCGCAAGGTGACGTTGGTCTGGGTCTATCGAGGGCCGATCAATGATCCTCCGAAGGAGCCCCGTCACTTGCGGTTTGTTACGCCCAGTGAGACGGCGGGACATATCGGCCCTGAGGGTGTGTATTTGAGCGGTGAAAGCCAATGGTACCCAGATGTCGAGGGTTCCTTCAGTACCCATCGGGTCACGACTCAAATTCCAGAAGGGTGGACGGTGATTGGATCAGGGCGGAAGATTGCGGAGAACCTCACCGCTGGAATGGTCTCCTCAACGTGGGTCGTTGGGGAGCGGTCTGAAGCGTTCACGCTCGTGGCTAACAAGTTTGTGACCAAATCAAGAGAATGGAACACATCGACAACGGGGCAGCGGGTCGAGATTCAGACCCATTTTTTGCCGGACAATGCTGACTTGGCGGATGAATATCTCGATGCGACCGCACAGTACCTCGATGCGTATGTTCAGATACTGGGAGCCTATCCCTTTGAGAAATTTGCGGTGGTGGAGAACTTTTTTGCGAGTGGTCTCGGCATGCCGTCGTTTACCCTCCTCGGCAGCGGCAGCATCAGGAGGCATTATATACAACCTTATGCCTTAGGCCACGAGATCGTGCATTCGTGGATCGGGAATTCGGTGTTCAATCGTGATGGTCACGGCAACTGGGTCGAAGGCTTGACGACCTACTTAGCCAATTATTACTGGCATGAATTGGTTCAGGATGATCGTCAAGCCTTGGAGCAGAGGCGCATGATGCTGCAAGGATACAATCTCTATGTGAGACCTGAAGAGGAGTATGCCGTATCACAGTTCTTTAGGAAGCACGACGAGAAGGATAATGCCATCGGGTATCACAAATCGGCCTTTGTCTTTCACCTGCTTCGTCGAGAGATTGGCGATGAGCCATTTTGGCGGGGCCTGAAGACATTTGTCAGCCAATATCGTAATCAACCGGCGGATTGGGAGGCAATCGAAAGAGTCTTTTCTCAAGAGAGTGGGCAGAATTTACGGTGGTTTTTTGCACAATGGGTCGAACAGCCCGGCGCTCCTATCATCTCGCTTGGAGACGTTCGCGCTCGCAGGGTGAAAAAGGATGGAGACCAAGGTGCTTGGCAATTGACCATCCGAATTGAGCAGTCGGAGAAACCCTATCGGATTGCGATTCCTATTAGGGTCGTGATGGAAGACACTATCGAATTGAGATCGGTGATGCTGAACCCTTCTCGCACAAATATCGTCGAGCTCATACTGCCCAATACGCCACTGTGGGTGGAACTTGATCCGGAGATGATGATATTCCGGCGCTTGGCCAGGCATCAACTGCCACCTGTCCTGAACAGTTACGTCACCGATTCGCACAAGACGGTGCTACGGGCGTTTTCTGACCCTGCATCTCCGCTGGAGCAGATCGTATCTCGTATTGAGAAGCACGAACCGACAGATTCACCCAGGACGAAAGTGGTTGTGCTTGAAGGCCACGCGATTCCTCGTGAGGGCTCGGTCCTGATACTTGCTGATGCCGATCAGAGACAAGCCGTTCAATCAGTCGTGCTCGAGGCATGCGGGGACCGTGTCGCGCTCAAGGATGCCGGATTTCGAATTGATGGCCAGAGCTATGAGGGGCCAACGATGGCCGTGTTGTTTTCCTGTCATCGGACGAATGTGCCGGGTAGCGTCATGACGGTCCTGTATGGGGTGACCTCCGACGCGGTTGCGAAAGTAGCTCGACTCCTGTTTTATTACGGGTGGCACAGTTATGTGATTTTCCAAGACGGTGCTGTGAAGCAGCGAGGGATATGGCCGGGGCAAGAAGACACAATGGAGGTACGGATTGATGACATGTCGTAAAATCTCCGGAGTATGGCTATTGGCGCTCTTCGTGTTAATGAGCACTCCTGAATTCGGAGTGACGGCTGATCGCGCGAAAGAAACGATTGCCCCCACTCAGTCTCTAGAACGGCATTTGGCGAATATTCGTCAACTGACCTTCGGTCGTAAAAATGCTGAAGCCTATTTCTCCTTCGACGGTACCAAGCTGATCTTTCAATCGACCAACGATTGGACCAAGGATGTTCAGGCGACACCGTTGAAACCAGCTGCCAGTGGGTTGGGTTGCTATCAAATGTATGTGATGGACTTGCAAAGTGAGACTCTGCGTTTGGTCAGCACCGGCGTGGGGGCGACGACATGCGGCTACTTTTTCCCCGGTGACCGACGCGTGCTCTATTCCTCCACACATGCGGCTAGTCCAAATTGCCCCCCGCAACCAAAGCGGGACGGGGCGTACCGATGGGCGCTCGACGACTATGACATCTACTCGGTCCGTATCGATGGTCAGCAAGTACAGCGGTTGACCTCCACGCCAGGCTACGATGCAGAAGCGACGATTTCGCCGAACGGAAAAACGATTGTATGGACATCGGTGAAGGACGGGGATCTGGACTTGTATACGATGAACCTGGACGGGACGAACGTTCGACGCCTAACCGATGACTTGGGGTACGATGGAGGTGCGTTCTTTTCACCAGACAGTACGCGCCTGGTCTATCGTGCGGCTCATCCAACCGACCCGGCAGAAATCACGAAGTACAAGGAATTATTGGCGCAACGGCTGGTGGAACCCGGTCAGCTGGAACTGTTCGTGATCAATGTAGATGGATCAGGCAAGAAGCAAGTTACCTCGAACGGCGCCTCAAACTTTTCTCCCTACTTTCATCCCGACGGGGAACGCGTCGTCTTCTCCTCCAATCTAGAAACAAGAGGAGAGGGGGGGCGCCCAAGTTTTCACCTGTATCTGGTGCGTGACGACGGGACGGGGACGGAGCGGATTACCACCGAGGGGCATTTCAACAGTTTCCCCATGTTTTCGCCGGACGGCAAACGTCTCGTCTGGGTGTCGGATCGAAATGCGAAGGCTCCAGGTGAGTTTAACGTCTTCCTCGCTGATTGGGTTCCCTAAGTCGAGGGGAGGATTGGCGATGAGCGCTTGGTGACAAGTTCCAGGCATTCAGAAGTCGTTGAGACACATCCCATCCACATGGGCGCATTCTCTCCTTTATTCCTCGAAAAGATATGGCCTCTAGCGGCCTTCGGATGTTCTTGTGCGGCATTGGCGATCAGCTTTCTCGGCTGGGCTCAGTTTGATCTGCCAGTCACCAAGTATGTGCGATCGGTCACGGTGCATCTGCCATGGGATCAACTCACCACTCCGTGGATGGCATTCACAAGCAATACCGGAGATTGGATTGGCCAAGGGTGGCGTCTCGCTTCGTTGAGCATTCTGCTCCTCGCAATCGCCTGGGTTATGGAGAAGCCAGCGATCAAGGTCGCCGCCGTTCAGTCCTTGATCGCTCACGGAATTGCGGCGGTCCTGGCCAACGTGCTGAAGCACCTCATCGGTAGGCCTCGCCCGAAGTTCGTTCACTCAGGGGACTGGCAGATCGCGATATCCTGGGTATCGGGCCTAGATTCGTTTCCATCCGGGCACAGCACAGCGAGTTTTGCGGTTGCGACCGTGTTGGCGAAGCGATTTCCCCTCTGGGGTCCGCTGTGTATCAGTGTCGCGGCTTTTGTGGCCCTCAGTCGTGTGCTTCGCGGATCACATTTTCCGACGGATGTGGTTGGGGGCGCGGTCGTAGGCATTCTGAGCGGGTCGCTCGCTGCGGCTCCACTCAAAGCATGGCGCGCTGCATTACAGGAAGGATGTCGGCATGCGGCGATCGGAGTCGCAACAGTCTTCGCCGTATTCTGGACATTGTCCAACAAAATGGATGATGGATTCGTGGGCATGCTGTTTGTACCATTGGGTGTTGTTGCTGTAGCGGGTGGTGTATGGCTTCGGCGGACCTATTGGGTCAGCCAAGAGCGGGCTGCAAGAAGCTGGCAGTCGATGACCTCCGTATGTCTGATTGGGTACGGGCTCGCCGCGATGACGACATCACTGCTCGTACTCTCGTCGGTAGGATTTGCGTGCCTCGCGGTCTCGTTCGATAGGATTGAGAAGGTCCAGGGAGGCCACGACAAATCGTCTGGCTGGTCGGTTGTGCAAGAAAGTGCGCTACTTGGAGGCGTGGTTCTTGCCATTCTAATGTGTATCGATGCACGCGGCGTGCTGCGGTTTCAGTAACATGTGTTGAGAGATAAATCAGCCAGTCGGGCTCCATGCGTGCCCTCAGACGCTCGCACCAGCTCCGGTTACCATGCGGAGAAACTGCACAAACATGAATGCGGATTCAGCCTAGTGTCCGAGCAACATGGATGGAGTTGTCGGGGGAACTACCTTCGTACCCTGAGGAATGTCCACCATCTGCTCGTTCCCCAATAAGACATAGCCGAACCGTTTGAGAATCGGTTGAAAACCTTCAGCTTCTCTTGGCAAGGCTTCCTGAAAATATTCCGGTAGCAGAATCATCGTGCGACCTTCCTTACTCAAGGCCGTACGCAGTCGGTCGAGTTCATTGGAAGGAATGAACAGTACGGTACGCCTTGCATAGAAGGCGGTTGATGGTCTGGTTATGCCAAAAGCGATCAGTTGGTCGGTTGGATTCAAATTCAGCCCGGCGGCGTAGGCCAATTCCTGCGGTGGGGCGATGGCATAACGATTGACATCAGGAATGACGACAAGGATGGCGAGGAGGAAGACGCTAGCGAGCGCGGCGCCGGCCACTCCAAAGGTCAGGTGGCGCTTCGTATCGTTCAGCCCATAATAGCCAATGAATCCCATGGCTGCCACGACCATGATCGCACCGAGATAAGGGCCGATCCCGAGGTCAACCTGGGTGGCGAGTGGAAACTCTTTTACCATCTTTCCGGAGAATTTGTGGAAGAGGAATGGTGCACTCGCGAGCCCGACTGCCACCAGGTAGCCGATTCCCATCATAACGTGGATTGATCCGCGCAATCCTTTGGTCGAAGGCTCTTTCAGCCCTTCGGACCAATAGGAAGCGGCGAGAAGAGCACAGGCGGGAAACAGTGGACCGATATAATGTGGGAGGCGGGTGGAGGACAAGCTGAAAAAGATGAATGCCCCGATCACCCAGAGGCCTGCAAACCATTCCAATTCATGACCGGATCCTGCCGGTTCGCTCGTTCCTGGCAAGCCATTCCGTACGTACAGCAAGGCGGGGGATTCTCGCCAGGTTGTATAGGCTCGGTAGAACGCGGCGGGTAACAGCGCGCTCCAAGGGTAAAAGCCCAGGAGTAAGACGGGAAAATAGAACCACCATCCGCCTCCATGTCCTTCCATCGGAGCAAGGAATCGCCCGACCGTATGAACCTTAGCCTGAGAAGCATAGGCATCTCCATGGATAACGAGCATGGCTACATACCAAGGACCAGCCAGAATGAGGAAGAGCAACGTGCCTGCGATAGGAGCGCCTCTGCGCCAAAAGACCAGCCATTGCCGAGTGGTGATGAGATACAGCAGGGCGGTAATCAGCGGGATGGCAAATCCTACCGGCCCTTTTGTTAGAGTGGCGAGGGCCATGCCGCCGTAAAATCCCCACGTCCAATGTCGCCCAGCACCCTCTTCGTGGAGGCCGAGCCAAAAACTATAGAGCGACAACGTGGTGAAGAAGATCAGGACGCTATCAGTAATGGCCATTCGTCCAAGCGCCAGGATCTCGATGTTCAGCAGCAACATCAGCGCGCCAAACAGACCCACGGTGGGACCGCGAAGCCGGGAGAGAAACAGGTAGTGCATCACGATCAACCCAACGCCAAAGAAGGCGGACGGGGCACGTGCCGCAAACTCGTTCACCCCAAACACATGGTAGGACACCGTCATTAGCCAATAGACGAAGACCGGCTTCGCAACGCGTAGTTCGCCGTTGAAGGTTGGGGTAACGAGATCGCCGGATGCGAACATTTCACGACCGGCTTCAGCATTTCGGCCCTCGTCCCGATCGGTCAATCCCATACTGCCGAGGCCGATGAAAAACAGCAGACCAGCCACGAGCAGCAGGAGCAGTAGCTGGATGGGTTGAGGTGAGGGGCGATCCATTGTTCAGTGTGAAGATTACCCGTGCGGGATAGAAGGAGCCGAGCGGGAGATGTTGACCGCGTTTCTCATGCCTGCGGCCGCGGCTTGTTTTTGCTTTGGTCCGAGCGGTGAATGAGGACCAGATTTCGTAAGTACACGACTGCCCCAAGGCTTTGCCCTGAAATAAATACAGGATCCATGCGGTAGATCGCGTACGTGAGCGTGATCAGTCCACCGATGAGACTCATGTACCAAAACGAAATAGGAACGCGGCTTTCCGCATTTTTCTCAGATGCGATCCATTGAACCAGCCAACGACCGAAGAAGAGGCCTTGACCGAGGAAGCCGATACCGATCCAGATCGTCTCAGTACTCATCAGCTATTGGAAAGACAGTGGTCATCGTTGTGGCGCAATCGGAGGGAGTCTGTTCGATCATGTTGGCTCACGTCACGGGCCCCCTGAATTTATACAGTAACACCCGATGTTGCATCCATCGTACTGCGATCAGATCGTAGAGGGATGTGAACAGGCGGTTGCCCATGCCGTACTTGGATATGCCATGGAGGCGCGGGTAATGTCGGACCGGCACCTCGGTCACCGTAAAGCCATGCATCAAGGCGAGGGCGGGAAAGAATCGATGCATGCCCTCAAAAAGGCGGATACGCTCCAACACCGGGCGTCGAAAGACCTTGAGCGGGCATCCCGTATCATGGACACCGTCATGAGTGAAAAAGTTTCGGACAGGGTTCGCAATCCGGGAGGAGATCATCTTCACGAGTCCATCCTGTCGTTGCTGCCTCCAGCCACAGACCACGTCGTAGGAGCTTGTATGAGGAAGGAGTTTCAAAATATCTTCGCTATCTTGTTGAAGATCGCCGTCGATCTGGATGATGATCTCGCCCAATGATTGCCGAAAGCCCGCATCAAGCGCGCACGTTTTGCCGTAATTGCGGTCGAAGTGGAAGACGCGCACGCAGGAATGTTCGCGTGCCAATCGGTCCAATTCGTCGCTACTCCCATCGCTACTCCCGTCGTCCACAAAAAGGATCTCATACGGCCGTGAGCTGGACAACTCATGAGAATCCATGACTTTCAAAAGACTTGTGATGAGAGGAGATAAGTTGTCTCGCTCGTCCTTGATAGGGATGATCACGGAGGCCCAAGGGCTGGAAGGCAGTGTCATAATGCGCAAAAGCTCCAGCAGCGGCCGGAGAGGAGATTATTAAGGAGCGCATTCTAACGGAAGGTCGAGAGTGGGTCAAACATGCGACCATGATGGCCGGATGTATGAGAGGCGATCACGCTACTGATTGGATGGCATGATGCTGAAACGCATTGTGCCCATGAGGGTCATCTCGTTGACTTGCTCACCTGCATGGATCTCGACTTTGTATCGTCCCGGTTTCCAACCAGTCTTCGGAGCGGACAACTTCAAATAGCCGCTCTCATCCTCCAAGGTGATATACATCGCGTCTTCGCTGATGATGGTAGCCGGATCGACACCCACGACTCGTTCGGGACTGCACCGGCCGAACACTTTGAAGGCTTGGTAGTGCTGATGCAGAGAGAAGACGACATAAAGGGCCTGTGCCTCGGCGGGAAATTCCTCGGTCGGCTTGATCGGTACGATCTCGTGGGCCTGATGCCATCCCAGTTGCTCCTCAAATCCTTCTGCCATGACAATGGAGCGGAACATGCCCTGTGGGGGCGCATCAAAATCATACGTGGTAACCTCGTCCGAACGGTTCTGGAACTCAGAAATCGGGACGTTTTCAGTGAGGGGCATCTCCTCTGCTCCACCAATCTGGGCAGAGGAGCACCACCCCCCTAGGAGCATGCAGGCAAACAAAACTGCCCGAATCATCATGCCTGTCTGCTACACCTATTGAGACAGCACTGTCAATAAACGGAGCGAGTTGCCCATTGCGGCATTTTCCAGCCATCTGCTAGGATTCCGCCCACTGTACGGCCTCTTCATCAAACCAATTGCGAGTGATCGTGGAACATGTTGCAAGATGCTGATGCCTTGCCTCAGCTGATCGGAGAGTATAAGCCGCTTGATCAGTGGCAGACCCATCTCAATCAGCTCTTTTATGGGCTACGAGGGGATAAGCTCCGATCCTATTACCAGACGTTTGCATCGGCGGACTTCCGGCTGGCCCATGCGTTGGCGGCTGATTATTACGAGCGTGTGGCGAAGCGAGAGAAGACTGGCAGTCGTCCACCGTCGTTCTCTGATCGTTTAACCATACTGGAACTGGGGCCCGGCAACGGCAACCTCGCCGCCTGTTTTCTTAGTCATCTCAACGCGCTCGATAGACAACGTGCCATCTATCCGCGTGTGCGGTATATCATGGTCGATTGGGAACAACCGGTGTTGGATGGGGCGCTCGCTCACGCCGACCTGGCAGGCCATCGAGATCGTGTGGATACCCATTGCGGATCCATTGATCATATAGCCGGGGTGGCCGATGGGACTATCGATCGAATCATCTGTAACGAACTGTGGAATGACCTGCCTACTAAGTTGTTGGCGAAGCAGGGAGGCGAGGTCGAAGAAGAGTATATCCGCCCCAATCTCAGCGAAACACTGCATGCCACCATTCAGGACTGGTCGGCATTCGTCCGAGCGTTCCAGGCCAAGGATCTCGGTGTGCTCGAGACCTTTCCGCCGTTCCTCGACGAACTCGTGTGGGAAAAGGAGTATCGCAAGGTCGAATGGAAAGACATACCCTATCGGAAAACTATCGTTGAATTTCTCCAGGGTATTGACCAAGAGGTGGTCGTGCCCGTCAATGTGGGTGCCTTCGCAACGCTCAAAGAGGCTAAGCGGCTCTTGGCCCCGGACGCCATTGGATTCAGCGCCTTCGATGCGGGGACCGCCGACATGAACGTCTTGAATGATCCAGAGAAGCCTTGTTATGGCCAGTTCGGCGGGCAGTACAGCTTCATGATCAACTTCGCGCTGGTCGAAGCCGTGGCAAAGCATTTGGGGATGAACAAGACGAGTCTGGAGCCACAGCGGGAGTTCGTGGGCCGGTCGCTAAATACGAACGCCATCACCCTCATGGAGCTGCTAGCCACCCATCCCAGTGCAGGCCCCAAGCTCCAATCCTGGGAACAGGATCGACTGGTCCTGAAGACGATCAAGGCGCTGAACGAAACCTTCGAAAGCCCCTATCGCCGTCGGCTCGAATTTCCACTTGGGACGAACATACCACCAGACGAGCGGGAGACCTTAGGCGCCATTCTGCGAATGCTGAAAGAGAATGGTATTCCAGATACCGTGGCCTATCTGACCGAAGACGAACTTACCCATGCGCAGAAAGAGTTAGAAGATCTTGGTTACGAGCACGAGGCCATTAAGATGGCCTTGAGCGCCCCTCCCAGCCCCATCGAATATTGCCACTTCGCCTGCCGGTAACGTTCCCGTACTCAGCTGGTTAGTCGACACTTTTCCTGGATCGCTTGGTGACGGAGCGATCTGAAGAAAGTGAGCTCATGGTCAGCCGGTCGGCGTCAACGGAGCGATCAGCAGGGAGCTCAAGGGGCTGGCGAGCAGGGGAGCGAGTATTAACCCGAACTGCGGAAAGTGATCCTGTAATGACAGGAACAAGCCATGCTCCCTGAGCCATTGGTCAGGTTCTGGCTCGGCTGACTCAGAAGGCCGTTCCAGCAGTTGCGCCTCGGCTCGCCTCGCTAGGAGAAGGGCGGCGGGCAGGTAGGTGGCTACCAACATCAACGTAAAGGTGACGCCCCAAAAGAGGGTAATGGCAAGGGCTGTTCCAAGCACCGCCTCTTGACCCGCATTGTCGGCCACCAACGCCGCTGGCCACCGTAGCCAGGCTCCCATATGCAGGATTCCGGAGACGAGAATGGCCGAGGCGGCGGTCAAAACCTCCTTCAGTCGCTTCATCTGTGACGCATAAAATCTCGGATCAGGCTGCTGGCCTGTGCTCGGCGGTGCGAGGGTGCTGCAAGCCGCTAGTAGAGCTACAACGGGGACGATCAGGGCTTGCACGTTCACGACGGACACCACCACCATGACATAGCGCAAGAGATGCTCCCCGATTCGCTGAGGTCCAGCTTGGCGGAGGTTATCGTAGCTAAAGCTGAAGATGGCGCGGTACAGCGTGTGGGTATCATCGAGTGCCCAGATAAAGAACACCCCGATCGAGGCAAAGAAGATTCCAATACTCGTCACCACCAACAGCCTCGGTCGCGAATGACATTCGTAAATGATCATCGCGCATAGAATGAAGGCGTACAGCCCGGCCACCAGCGCCAGCACCACAGTGGTGAGCCAGATATACCTGGACTTGACCTCCACGAGAAATCCAGTGGCGCTGAACGACTGTTCCGGAGCCTCTGAGGCTGAGTTCATCAGTCGCTTGGTGAGGCCGTGAAAGTCATCGACCGTGATGTTGGAGCTGAACTCAAACAGACCGGTCGCGAGCAGCAGGATAAACATCGGGGGAATGATGAGGAGTAAGAAGCGATAGTCGGAAGTGGATGAGGGAGCCGAGGGTGTCATGGCATCTAGGCGTAGCCAACGCAGATCGCAGACGCACGAATAGAGTGGCGCATCCTAGCACACTTGTTCTGCCTATTCGTGGAGAAGTTAGGCCACTCGCATCTGGTCAAGAGATGCTGGCACACTGTTGCCGCCGATGTCGGGAATGATGCAGAGCTCCAGTACCGTGACGTTAGGAAGGTCGACACGATGATCTTCTGTTTCGGTTGTTGATCCTTGAGGACTGAAGTTCCATTGCTGACGCGCGAGATCTCGGAAGGTCTTTCCGCCATCCTGCGAACAGCGCAAAACATACTCTTGGGTCCGATCGGTTTCAGACTCCACGAAGTTCAGCCGAATATGACGAACTCGTTGTGGAGAAGAAAAGAGGAGGCGGATTGTTTGCTCTCCAAGCCCTCCCGCACGCCAGCCCGACGTCCGATTGGGTAACAGTGCGGCTTCAATCGGATGTGCAGGGTCTTCCGAGGTGACTTCGACCTCCGCCAGGCTGTCGAGATCCAACCAGTTGGGGTCATCGGATGCAACCTGTTTGTGAACTGGATCGAGAATTCGTTTACGCATCGAAGGACCTCCTGAAGGTGAGAAGGGGGGGGTGGTACGGGTTATCGCTCCTTGAGCCGGCCGAGCGTGCTCTCCACCGATCGCTCGAGTTTATCCGCCGCTCCACTCAAAGCGAGCTCGACTGTCGCGGCCTGATGGGTTACGGCGATGGGCTGGTGGCTAGCCAGCCGGGCTTCCAGGACGCACCGGATGTCGTCTCCCTTGGTTTTGTGGCTATTGGTATCGCTGAGATGCGCTTCGACCCGGGTAATCCGATCACGAAATCGGCCGATTGCTCCCTCGATACTGGTCTCAACAAGCGAGACGATCTCCTCACGTCCGTGTATATGATTATCGGTATTGACCTGAATCTGCATCCGACGACCTCCATCATGTGAAACTCATGAGCATGGACCCTACTCGCCAGGTCGAAAAAAAGTCAACCGAGGCGGGGCTAAGAATAGCAAGCCATTGTCCATGGATTGGGACAGGATTGCATGGAGTAAGAGGAGGAGTAGAGCGCTGGCAAACATGGCGTTTGAGGGAATATGAGTGGTGGTCGAACCTGCTCTCCTGCGTCATGCACGATTCAAGATTCGACCTCAAACTCATATTCCTGGTACCCAGGCATGGTGGATGAGTCTGCATTGCCAGGTCCGCGTAGCCCCCGTTCTTCCCGCCTTCCAACGATGGCTTGGCATGGTCTGCCAGGACTTAAAGCTGATTCATTGAATCCTCATGAAAGCTACAAGATAATACGTACTGCTGTGAGTCCGTGAACAGGTTCTCTGGTCTGGAGGAGGCGTGGCTATGAGTGAAGGTATCGTGTCTCATTCGCGTTCAGGGCGAACGATTCTATGTGTGGCGGCGCTTCAGGTTTGCGCCATTGTCGTTGGGGTCGGGAGTACGCCCCTGCCGGCATTCGCCGGGCCGCAGGTACCGTTTAGTGCGAGTGGAACCATCTTGACGATTGATACCGGCGATGTCCGCCCGGCTGGTAAAAGTGGGCGATTCATCGTGAGAGATCGTCAGATTACCGGTACACTCACCGGATCCATTGGAGGGACCGCGGGAGCGCCATTCGTCATCACCTACGATTCCAATGTGCCGATTGCGACTCAGTCTGGCCGCATTCATGCCCGGTTGATCGCCGGTGTCTATGAAGCGAATGTCACAATGGCGTCAAGTACTGGTCCGACCCCCGTCGAGTGTGAGACTCCAGATGGTGCGATTTGTTTTGCCACTCCAGCCGGAAATTTTGTTCCAGGGCTTCTACTGAATGGTCGGATGAATTTTCTGAATGGCGCCAAAGGCCAAGGCACTGTAAACGGTTGGTTGATCCCGATTTTAGACGAGCAAGGGCATATCGTCAGCATTGCAGCCAGCCTCCTGAGTTTGAGTGGCCGGTGGACTCAATGAACGCCGGCGTGCAGGCCTTGAAGTTCCGCTGTGACGAAATCTGCTCTTGCCCCGTGCATGCCAATGCTCAAGGGGATCAGCCAATTGATCTTAGGCGGTAGTGACCTACGGATACGACTCGTCCTAAAGATTGTTCATGAACTCGTGTATAGGGAGTATCGTGACCGCGCCGACTTTTCGCCACCGCGCGGTTGCAGGCTCAGGCAAAGGTAGCGTTTAAGTTTCCGCTCCTCTACCAGCGCCTTCAACGATTTCATAAATTAAGGGTCTGGTCCTGCATTCGCATATAGGCAACTCGCGCGCACGTCAGTTTCGTCGTCCCCCGTTCATGATGCTGGTCACAACAAATTGCAGACGAATGTCACGTTCTAGAATGCTCACGATATTTGTCTTCATGCGTGTCGCATTGACTCATTAGAAATCCGTTTATATACTAAAATTTTAACCGGAGGCGATCGAGATGAAAATCCTGCTAGGGCTGCTTGTCGTCGTAATACTGCTTGGCGGTCTCGTGCTCTCGCTCCCCTTCCTAGTCGACCTGAACAAGTATCAAGACCAATACAAACCACTCATCGAAGACGCCCTCAATCGTAAGGTTCAGCTACAAGATATCCGTTTAACGGTCTGGCCAAGAATCGGCGCGAGTGTGGCAGGGTTTGCCGTGCTGGACGATCCGTCCTTCGGCTCAGGTCCGTTTGCATCACTCTCGTCGCTCGATGTCGGTGTGAAGTTGATGCCGTTGTTGAGCGGGCAGGTGGAGGTCGAAGAGATTACGCTTCGTAATCCGGTCATCACGGTGATCAAGAACCAGAAGGGTGTCTTGAATGTATCGACGATCGGCCGAAAAGGCGTGGCGGTGCCTGAGACACCCTCGCGCGCGCCGGTTCCCTCGGCGGAGGGTCCACTTAAAATTTTGGCGATGTTGGCGGTGGATCGAGTTTCAATCGACGGCGGAAAACTGACCTACCGGGATCTATCGGCAGCCAAACCGACTGAGTACGTATTGCAAGATATGGAGTTGCTCCTTCGTGAGGTACGTCTCGGTCAGACGCCCAACTTACATTTCGCGTCGCTCGTTCAGCCGTTCAACATGCCGGTGAAACTCGACGGTACGTTTGGCCCACTGAAGGAAGAGATGGACATTGACGCGATCAATTTCCAGCTTGGTGTGGGGAAAACGGACTTTACGATCACAGGAAAAGCCGGCGGGCACGACGCGACGGTCACTATCAGCTCGCCAGTAATCAATACTGCAAACCTTCCCATCGCTCTTCCCCTCAAGAAACCGGTCGAGATCAAAGACCTCAAGGTTGCGGCGGAAGTGAAGGGGCAGGAGGCCAAACTTAATGCACTATCATTCCAGTTGTTTGAGGGCGAGGTGAAGGGGCAGGGTAAATTGGTCGCGGGGTCCGATGCCCCGCCGTTCAGCGGTGGCGTCGTGGTGCAAGGACTGCAGCTCGGTCCGGCGCTCAATGCTGTTGCCGAGACGCCGGTCTCCGTCAGCGGAACAGCCGGTGCGGATCTTTCCGTGCAAGGGCGAGGCTTCTCGATGCCCGATTTGACCAAGGCGTTGCAGGGAACCGGTCACATGGCCGTGAAGGATGGCAAGATCCAAGGCGTCAATATTCTCCAAGAAGTGACGTCAGCTCTGAAAGTCGCGGGTATTTCAATCGGTGATCCCAACGCGACGGTCTTTTCGACGATCGAGACAGATCTCGCCATTAAGCAAGGAGTCATCAGCTTGCGGAATCTGTTGATGGATAGCCATGACTTTCAGGCCACCGGCGGCGGCACGATCGGGTTCGATCAGCGTCTGAACTTAATTGTGAACCTGGACCTCTCGCAGGAGGTGAGTCAGAAGCTCGCCGGCGCGTCACCTGTCGTCAAGGTTGCGATGAAAGACGGGCGGCTCAGTCTACCGCTGACGATCACCGGCACCGCGCAAGCACCGGCGTACGGAGTCGATGTCAAAGGTTTGACCGGGAAGGTGCAAGAGCAGGTGAAGAAGAAGGTCGAAGAAGCCGTCGGCGGTCTGCTCAAGGGTACGACGAAACCGGAGGATCTTAAACGGGAAGGGCAGGAATTGCTCAAAGGACTGTTTGGCCGATAGCAGACGGCTGAGAACACCCGCCAGCTCAGTTCTCGCGAGAAGGCGGTCATGGAAATGTCATCGATCCGCTTGCACAAAATGCCGTGCAATACGGCTTGCATGCGGCGGTCGCTCTCAGCATCTTCGTCTCGGGAATCTTCGCGGCCGTGTGGTTGAGAGGAATGCCTCATAGTCGTGAGAACAGCAAGTGCTCGTGCTGCTAGTTCGACTACTCCTGGTTCGCATCGTCAAGATTCTGGCGATGCTCTTCACTTCTGATGAGCGCGCCATAGCGTATTCACCATTCAGCCCCATGGAAAGAAGCCCGAGAGATTTGCTCTTGTTGAGCGCGCGTACCGGTGCTAGGATTGTGTCCTCAGAAGCAGCAAACAGAAGGGGCACGAACCATATGAGCACGCGTGGGAAAATGCGTGTGGCTCTTTGTGACAAAATGCCGAACAACAAGGCAGCACTGATTGAATGGCTCGGCCTCGTGTGAGCCGATGAGATGAGGTGAAGTTATGGGTGCTTCCACTTTCAAAGGTCAATCTGTTGCAGCTCATGGAAACCCACCGGTGAATTCTGCCCGAGAAGGTGAGATCTCGCACGCCGATGATCCATCCGCCAGCGGGAATCTGAACAAGATCCGAGACATTCTTTTCGGGCAGCAGGCCCGCGAGCATGACCGTCGATTCGCGCAACTCGAGCAACACTTGATTCGCGAAGTCACGGATCTCCGTCATGATCTGAAACGGCGGTTTGAGAGCCTTGAACTGTATATCAAGAAAGAAGTCGATGCCCTCACGAGTAGGCTCACAAAAGAGCAAGAGATTCGTGGGGAATCGGTTACGAAGCTAATGCAGGAGCTTACCCAATTGACTGCGACCCTGGACAGCAAGGCACGCCAACTCGAAAGCCAGGCCGCCCAGACGCAGACCCATTTCATGCAGCAGTTGACCGACCGAACGACCGAACTGACGACCGACATTCGCGCTCGACATGCTGAGGCAACCACGGCCCTCAACCAAGCGGTCCATGACCTCCGCGCTGAGAAGACCGATCGTTCGACTCTTGCAGGAATCTTATTAGAAGCGTCCAAACGGCTATCCAGCGATGACGCGAATGCGGGTCGTCCATGAGCAGGATCATCGTATCCGGCTCTGACGAGAAACCAGCCTGTCGCGTCGCTTAGGTCAGGACGATTCACGGTTGTCTTCGTTTCATGTCGGTTGTATGACTATTACACAGGCCAATGTCTAGCGATTTCCGAAGCCCTTGTTCCGAGTCCTCACCTCCTGAAGGAGTCACGTCCGTTCAAGAAGACTGGACCCAGCTCCGCACGTTATTGTTGGCCCCCGAACAGACGCAGCTCGACGAAATCCGAGAACGGCTGGACAACCGAGTGGTTCAGTCAGAGGATGTCAGCCACGTGCTTCCCGAGGCCTTCGCGCTTCGCGGCGACAACGATCAACAGCTGTCGACGGTTCTGACTCCCTATGTGGAGAATGGTTTAGCGGCGTCTGTTCGGAAGTCGCCAAGGACGATCGTCGATGCCATCGCTCCGATCATCGGGCCGGCCATTCGGCAGGCCATCGCCCGCGCCTTACAAAGCATGACGCAGTCCTTCAATCACTCGTTGGACGAAAGTGTGTCGATGCGAGGCCTGCGCTGGCGAGTGGAAGCCTGGAGAACGGGGAAACCCTTCGCAGAAGTCGTGCTGCTCCATCGGCTTCGGTATCGGGTTGAACAGGTATTTCTCATCCATCGCGAGACGGGACTCTTGTTGCAGCACGTGGCTACCGATGGAGCCGTGATCCAGGACCAGCATGTCCTATCCGGAATGCTGACGGCGATTCAAAATTATGTACAGGATTCGTTTGGTGGCAGGCAGGATCAGACGCTTGAGCAGTTCCAAGTCGGTGAATGGACAGTGTGGAGCGAACAAGGGTCACAGGCCTACCTGGCCTGTGTCGTTCGCGGAACACCTCCCGCGAGTCTGAGAGATATCCTGTGCGACGCGCTGGATCACATCCATGCTCAGCACACCGATGCCTTGACCCATTTTGTTGGAGACGCAGCCCCGTTTACAACGACACAGCCCCACCTGGAGAGTTGCTTACAAGCCCATTATGACTCACCACCGAAACAGGGGTCGCTGAAACTGTGGATTCTCCTCGGCCTTCTTCTGCTGGGATCGGCCTGGTGGGGATGGATGACGTACCAGGCTCATGCCCGGTGGTCCAATCTTCTCGAGAGATTGAGGAACGAGCCGGGCCTCGTCGTCACCGAAGCGAAATCAGCGTGGGGAGGGTATCACCTCGAAGGGTTGCGAGACCCCTTGGCGAGAGATCCTACGGCGATGGTGGTCGAAGCCGGCCTTGAGCCCACGACGGTGAAGGCGATGTGGTCTCCTTATTATGCGCTGGATTCTCCGCTCGTCCTGGCTAGAGCGCAATCGATCTTGCAGCCCCCAACCACCGTGAAGCTGCACATCGAGGGAGAAACGCTGGTTGCGACTGGTTCCGCACCGGCTGACTGGGCCAGAGAGACCAAACGACTGGCGGTACTCGTTCCCGGGGTCTCCCAGTATCGCGACGACGGTCTCGTGACGACATCCATTCCGGTTCTCCTGGACCAGATCAACCGCACCATCATTCACTTTCGCTCTGGTTCATCAACCGTCGAACCGGCAGAGCAGGCTGTACTCGATGCGGTTTCAACGACGCTACGAGAATTGGATCGGGCGGTGTTGCCCTCAGGCCAGCGCGTGGCGGTCGAAATACTGGGGTCAACCGATACGACCGGTTCAGTAGCACGCAATCTACAATTGAGCAAACAACGCGCGCAGGCTGTTCTCGCAATCCTCGGAGAGAAACGCCTCGGTGACGGCACAGCGCTGGTCACGGGCACTGTCCGGCTCTCTGACCAGCGTGAGGCAACGAGCGAAGCCGGTAGTCAGCGAATTGTGACCCTGCGGGCTTCTCTTACGGTTCCTGAGCAGATCCATGGGACGGCGCGTCCATGATCCAGAAGAAAATCTGCATGCTGGGTGGATTCGCTGTGGGTAAGACTAGCCTCGTGCGGCGGTTCGTGAGTAACGTCTTTTCGGACCACTATCAGACGACGATCGGCGTGACCGTGGAAAAGAAATCTGTCATGGCCGGTGAGCAGGGAGTTCTACTCATGTTGTGGGATCTGTACGGAGAGGACGAGTTCCAACATGTTCGGGAATCGTACCTGCGAGGCTCATCTGGTTACATCGTGGTGATGGATGGCACCAGGAGGGCCACACTGGAGACGGCACTCGCTCTGCAAGAGACCGCTGTCAAAACGATGGGTCCTGTCCCGTTTGTCTCGATTATCAACAAGGTGGATGTGCGATCTCAGTGGGAAATCGACGAGCGAGAGATTGAGCAGCTGCGAGCGCGAGGCTGGACCGTTCTGTTCGGCAGTGCCAAACTCGGGCAAGGAGTCGAGGAGCTATTCCTGAGCGTCGCGACTCAAATTATGCAGGCAGTACCTCTCTCCAGCGAACGCGCATGAGACACCAGCCGCTTCACTCCGTTCCATCCGACGATCCACTGTTCAATCGCGTTCTCTCAACTCTCGATATTGCAGTCCTCGAGCGTGACGAACATTCCGGCGAGTTCCAGCTACAGGGGATGGCGCCGGAGTGGTGGCACATGCGCGTCGGTCCTGAATCATGCACGATGTTGGATCTTGCACAATGGTCGCCGTTTTTGCGGGAGTATGTCGCTGCCGATCATCCCGCATGGACAGCTGAATCTGGTACGGTCGAGAAATCAGGCGCATGGACAGAATCCGATGGCCAGGGGGGTACCGTGACCCTGGAAGCGACAGTTCTATCAATGGAATCCCGAACGATCCTGCTTATTGAAAGGCTGGGATCCGGGTTTGAGCAGATGCGAGCCATCGTGCAACGCGCCCGTGAATGTATGCTCGCGGAAGACGTCACCGTGAAAGCTCATCACAAGACGGAGACGCGCCTGATCAACCAGCTCGAGGTCAGCGAGCGCACCAAAGACGGTGCACTGGCGTTGCTTCAGTACCTCAGACTCGCCGCGCTCGTTCTCGATGAACATGGCCGCATCACATTTGCCAGCGATCGAGGGCTTGAACTGCTGGGTATCTCGACTCGAGAGGTCATCGGGCTGAAGTGGGAAGAGGTGTTTCCGATTCATCAGCAAGACCGAGTGATATTCCGCGAGATGATCAAGGCTCCCTCCGACAGGCGCACGGCTGGGCCGTTTTACATTAACAGTTCTCATCCGGCTTGGATTGAGCTGGACATTCATCGAGATCCACGGCACCCGGGTTGTCACATTTTGGTGATGAATGACCGCACAGAGCTCCACGCACTCCGTCGCGAGCTCAACGAGCAGGCATCGTTTCATGATCTCGTGGGGAAGAGTCCCGCGATGCTTCGAGTGTACCAACTGGTCCGAGACGTCGCATCCGTTGATACCACCGTGTTGATCGAAGGGGAGACGGGGACTGGAAAAGAATTGATCGCGCGAGCCATTCATTCCTCCAGCGGAAGACGGAATAAGCCCTTCATCGCCGCCAATTGTGCCGGACTCACCGATTCAATTCTAACGAGCCAACTCTTTGGCCACAGACGCGGAGCCTTTACCGGGGCGGTGAATGACCAGCAGGGACTCTTCGAGGCCGCGGAGGGCGGAACCTTATTTCTCGATGAAATCGGAGATATCCCGCCGCCGGTTCAGACGGCACTGTTGCGGGTTCTCCAGGAGAAGGAAATTACCCGGCTGGGAGAGAGTCGACCGCGCAAAGTGGATGTGCGCGTGCTGGCGGCCACGCATCACAACTTGAGTGAAGACGTCATTCGAGGCTCGTTTCGAGCTGATCTTTTGTATCGGATCCGCATTGCTAGAGTTCAGCTTCCCCCGCTGAGAGAGCGTCGCGAGGATATCCCATTACTCGCACACTCCTTTCTCATGACGATCTGTGCTGCTTCCGGGAAGACCATCGACCCTCTCAGTCCGGAAACGCTCCATGGACTCATGAGCTATGTCTGGCCAGGAAACGTACGTGAACTGCGGAGCGCCATCGAATTTGCGGTGATCAGCTGCAGGAGGGCAGAGGTGTCCCTCAGCGATCTTCCACCGGAAATCGTAGGGACGCCGGGGGTGCCAACTCTGGCACCCTGGATTCCTTTGCAAGACCGAGATGAGAAATCCCGCCTGCTTGCCGCGCTCTCCGATGCCAAGGGCAATCGAACCGAGGCTGCGAAGCGACTGGGAGTCAGTAGGGCCACGTTCTATCGCCGACTGGTTGAACTCAATATTCAGCCTCGCTAGCTGCATCTACAGAATCAGTTTCATCCCTTCCCATCGATCGGTTTCGGAAGCGGTTTGCCGCTCCTGTTCACGCCGACCTTTCTTCTTGACCACACCGCATTTTCCAGTGCCGCAAGTGTCTCAGCCAAACCATTACCGGTCTCATGAGACATCCAGCTGTTTCAGGATGAGACAACTCGGATTAGTCCCGTCATTCCCAGTTTCGATAGAACGTATTGATTATCGAGGGAGTGGGACTCCTGGAGGATCAGGCATGAAGCTTGATCTAACAAGAGGTCCGTTGAGACAAAATATGAATAGGACTGACTCCCAGAGGGCCAGCTCCGCTGCGGTCTGCATCCATGTAGTAACGGAAGGACTATCGTGATGAACGTCTTGCTCGTTGAGGACCAGAAAGACACTCAGCGCCTCTTTGAGCAGATCCTCGTATCACATGGTCATACGGTTACGGCTTGTGTGGACGGGGAAACTGCCTGGACTGCCTACCAACGAGATCCTTATCCCCTTGTCCTGTTGGACTGGGAGTTGCCTGGTTTCACGATCGGTGGATTGCAACTCTGTCAGAAGATCAGGGCCCATGGGCGGGGGAGCCAGAGCATCATCGTGATGACGACTGCCCACAATACGCCTGAGGATTTGGTGGCAGTGCTGAAGGCCGGAGCGAACGATTATCTGGCCAAACCCATCAGCCTGGATTTTCTCAAGATGCGGCTCTCGATCGCAGAGCAGTGGGCTATCGCCGAGTGCGTTGCCATGGACTTCGCTCCAGGACCATGACGAGAAGTCCCGCTTGCTTGCCGCGCTCTCCGATGCCAAAGGCAATCGAACCGAGGCTGCGAAGCGACGGGGAGTCAGTAGGGCCACGTTCTATCGCCGACTGGTTGAACTCAATATTCAGCCTCGCTAGCTGCATCTACAGAATCAGTTTCATCCCTTCCCATCGATCGGTTTCGGAAGCGGTTTGCCGCTCCTGTTCACGCCGACCTTTCTTCTTGACCACACCGCATTTTCCAGTGCCGCAAGTGTCTCAGCCAAACCACTACCGGTCTCATGAGACATCCTGTTGTCTCATGCTGAAACAACCATGGTCGGCTCCGTTATTCCCGGTTTCGATAGAACTCATTCATTGTCTAGGGATAGGGACTCTTGGCTGATCCGGCATGAAGTTTGATCTAACAAGAGGTCCGTTGAGACACAATCGGGGCGATTGGGCGAAACGGTGAATCCTTACGAGGAATCAGACCAGAGAGGCGTCAAACCATGACCACTTACGGGCTACTCGTCGAAGATCATCGGGGACAGAACTTCCTACTTACGACCGAGTCTTGTCCGAAGATGAAGACCCATCGGTTGGTCGTACTCCACCGAATCGACGACACATGGCAACCGGTGACGGGAATGCAGGCGCAAACCTGTCGAGAATCGGTTATCGGCGCATTCGTCGATTTCTTTGTAGACATTTGTAGGGTCCTGAACTCCACCGGGTCGGAATCGGAAATGGTTTCCGCGAGTACTCCGATGTCTCGCCGTTCTCGGATCAGGGCGTCATCTAAACCAAACCTTTGGACCATTCGATGATTGAAATCGCGTATCAGGATCTTTGGCCAATGGAATTGCTCGGGCACGTATCAGGCTCAGAGCCACACCCTCTTCTGGTATGTCAGTACTGCGGGTTTGTTCGGGACGATGAGCCGTGGCAACGTGACCGGCCGGCAGCTTGGATCGCGATGAAGGCGTATCGAAACAGAAGCGCAGTACGACTCAGGGACGTGCCATTCGTTCATACGTATTGTCCAAACTGCCTGCCGCGAATTCAGGCAAACAAATTAGGCCTCCGAGACCTGGCGACCACAGCAGCCGCGCATAAATCCATCAGGACGCCTTGGCGTGCGTGGATCGACAGGGGCTGGATCACCTTCATCAAAGGCATGGTCGAAAGGAAGAAACGCGGATGAATAGGGATCTCTCACCTGGTTTCATGAGCGATGCCAGCACAGTAATCGCACCGCTTACCATCGCGTTTATTAGCAGGCAGTATGTCGTATGGCTCGGCTTGCAAAAGATTTTCGAGGGTAGAGAGGCCAGCCGGATCGTGGTGCAACTGTACCAGCAGCTGACACCTTGCGCGTTACTCCCCGAGAACCAACCCGATCTGTTCCTACTCGATCTGGGAACAGAACGAGATCCCATCGGGACTATCAGGAAGATTAGGGAGTCGGCCCCGAAGAGCAAGATCGTTGTGTTGAGCGGCCTCGAGGAGATGGACCTCACGCGCAAGACACTTGAATACGGCGTCGATGGCGTGATCCTGAATGTTCAACCCCCTGCAGTCGTGCTGGCTGCGATCGAGGCGCTGTATCACCCCCCTAATTACCCCGCTGCTGCGGAACGCAATGAAGCGGTGTATGTGGAGCTGAGTAAAGCCGTCAAGAAGAGGGCAGACTTCGAACCACAGCCACCGGTGTGGACCGACGTATTGACCGAGCGCGAACAAGAGGTTGCCAGAATGGTCGGTCAGGGACACTCAAACAAAGAGATCGCCTACCGGTTGTCTATTTCTGACAGTACGGTACGTCATCATCTGACTAACATTTTCGGCAAGATCGGAGTGCCCAATCGGCAGAAGCTTCTGTTGCAAACCCAGCATTTCCGGTTCCCCTCTGTCCAGCCGGACTCTTAAGGCACCCAGATCAGGGCGGGCCCGACGAGATCAACCGAGTGTGCTCATCCGAATGTGGGACTGATGATGTGGGCCATCTGCCCCGGTAGAGCGAGAAACTATTCTTAGACCAGACGGGACAGGCGCAGAGCAAGACAGCACCCACATCTTGTCTGTCAGCTGGGAGCACCATTCGAGACAGGTAGGGGCCAAGACGTTCGTCGTGGGAGGCCCTACTCAGTGCCCCGTAGAACCTCATCTGGGCGGGTCGGAGAGAGGAGAGATCGCCGTTGTGAAAGCCACCCCTTGTCGAGTCGTCAATGGCTGTAGGAGATCCTGGGATGCGCTGTAAGCGATGCAGCGGATTAATGATCGTAGAACTATGCCCAGAGGAGGAGTTCAAAGAAAAAGCAGCAGGGCGGGGCGCGTTACGCTGTATCAATTGTGGCGCAATGGTGAATGAGAGGATGCTCAGGAATCTAGCCGCACAACATGCCGGAAAGTTTCAGACTCTAAGACGGAACGGGCCAAGAGTTCGGCACTCGGGCCACCGGTTCTGCATGGAAGAGGAACGATAAGGAGCGTGAGACGGGCGAGGACCGCATCGTGGATCACGGAGTCACTGTGGGGTACTGGCACAGGGAGACGCAGACCATGTGTTGCCAAGAGCCGTTCCGTTTCGGCATCTCGGAAAGCGGCGCGCATGACGCAGATTCGCAGGACCTAAGCCATGAACATGTCGCAAATGAGGGATCATTGGGTGAATGAGTCAACAAGACAACAACATACTGTTCGTGTGTTACTGGTTGATGAGTCCATGCTAACCCTGCAAGGTCTCAAGACAATGCTTGCCAAGAGGAGTCACGTAGAAGTTGTCGGTATCGCCACCACATCCGGTGAGGTGCTCACAGCAATACAAACCCACCGACCCGATGTCGTCATCTTGGAGGTCCATGTGGGCCGAACGAGCGGCATCGATCTCTGCAAAATGATTCGGGAGACACATCCACGTATCGGCATTCTCTTTTTCACCTCCCATGACGATAAAGATATGCTCCGTGCCGCAATTCTGGCGGGTGCGCAGGGATATCTATTGAAGACCGCCGCCGCTGATGCCGTCGCGAGGAGCATAGAGATCGTGGCCACTGGTCGGGCGATTATGGATCAGCAGCTGACTCAACAGGTCATCGCATGGGTAAGGGATAGAGGTCGGGTTGCGCAGGAGAGGGTCGAGGATAATGGTTCAAAAGAAGATCTTCGATTGTTGTCCTATATTGCGTGCGGCAAGACCAATAAGGAGATCGCCCAAGAGTTGAACGTCGCACCGACCGTGGTCGCGACTCGCCTACGGAAAATCTACAAGCACTTGAGAATATCTAGAAGATCCGAAGCGGCGCGTTACTATGTGCGCATCGAAGAAGGCCTGGATCCGTAGACCGAATTCCGACGTATCGAAATCATTGTGTCGTAGCCGAGTGGTCATACGGCAGGAGCCTCGAATTGATGCAACCGACTAGAAATTTCGAGGGCGATCGACTGAGCTCTCATGGAAACCAGCTTGAACGCTCGATCACGGTGGAGAAGATCGACCGGATCCTGGGAGAGATTTAGCATCATATCCACGCAAGTCAGCAGGAGGTGGAAAATTTGACAGCAATCAGAACAGACTTAACCAGCGGGGCAACACCCGGGAAGGAACTATGACAAACAACGTCGTACCTCCATTGAAGCAATGATTCTATGACAACCGGGATGCAAGTCCATCTGAGAAGGGGAACCCCATGAACCAGATATCCAACAGTACCGCTCGTACGGGTTCCTTCAGTTCCGAAACGCACCTCGGGGTGACCTGGGTCGCGATGGCAGGCATGGTTGCGCTGCTGATGCTGATAGGGACTCCCCTGGCGTCAGCTGAGCAGACTGCCACCGACTCGGTGAAACGCACGATCGATGCGGTGCTCCATATTCTCACCAGTGACGAGCTGAAGCAGCCGGGCCGCTCGGTGGAGCGACGGCAGAAGATTGAGCACGTAATCCGGCAGCGCGTCAACTATGAAGACATGGCCAAACAGGCCCTGGGCTGGCCCTGGATAGGACTGACTGAGACAGAGCGGCAGGAATTTGTGGCCCTCTTTGTTAAGTTACTTCGAGACACGTTTGCCGGTCGCATTGACAACTACGCCGACGAGCAGGTGCGCTATCTGTCTGAACAGCACGAAGAGAACTGTGCCGAGGTGAAAATGAAGCTGTCGGGCCCGAAAGTGGACACCCTGCTCGATTTTCGCGTCGTCGACCAGGACGGGGATTGGTATGTGTTCGACGTGGTCATCGACGGCGCGGGGATCGTGAGCAATTACCATGCGCAGTTCGCCAGCATTCTTCGCGATCATTCGTACGCGGATTTGGTGAACAAGATGAAAGAGAAGACCCTCGTGGTGAAAGCGTTTGAAACGACCACGGCTCCATAGTTCCGCACTCAAAGGCAGCGAGTGGGCATGGTGGTGGTTAGCCCGAATATCGCCATTGATTTCGGGGATGAGAAAAGGTGCGAAGGTATGTTGTGCCTCAACGAGTGATGGTATTTCTGTGTCGTCGCCGGTGACACAGTCGCCGGATAGGCATAAAACAATAGGATTGTTCCAGTTGGTGTTTCATGTGCGTTTCAAATAAAGAAGGTACGCACTTTGCTTACCAATTGTCTGGCAACAATCTGACTCAGTGTCGGCGCCAACAATGTATACACCTAAATCCAACTAGCTCTAGTGAAGTACTTAGTCCTATGTTAAAACCTTTCTCAAAATTTAAAAGCGGTAGGCTCTCGGCCTGCATCGGGGCTTCTCCCAGAGAACGGAAGACGATATTTCCACGGATTCTGCAGATTGTGGCGGGGTGCCGTCCATGAATCGAAGCGGCGCTCGGAGCCAAAGTCGATTTTGAGATAGGTTCTAGTCATATGATAGTCATCATGAAGGAGGAGAAATGAAGGGTCTCATCGTCACAATTGCGTTGCTCACGGTTCTGCCTCTGACGACTACAGCGGTGAGCGCTGCGTTTCCCTCAGATGACTCGATTCCAATGCCACAAACTGCAGTTCCAGCGCAGGATGTCGTGACGTTGAAGGACGGCAGTGTCATTCATGGGGAAGTGATAGAGATGGTGGGTGGGGTGCTCCAGATGAAGAGCGCGCTAGCGGACGATCTGATTAAGATCAAGTGGTCTGAAGTGAGCAGGCTGGCAGTCTCTCATCCAATTCCTTTCCACTTAAAGGAGGGAACCGTGCTTGTCGGCACAGCCGAAGAGGGTGAGCCTGGAACGATGAAGCTGAAAGCTGGGCCTACTGGAAGCACGATGAGCGTGCCGATGGATGCGGTGACGAAGGTCAACCCTGTGGTCCAACCGCCGGTCATCTATAACGGTAGCTTGAACGCGGGCTACTCACAATCTACGGGCAACAGCCAACTCCGGAACGTCAGCATACTCGCAGACTTCGTGGCCCGGAGTGAGCAACTCCGACTGAGCTTGCTGGGGCGGTACGTCTACGGCGACAATGCCGGGAGCCTCAACGTTCGAAATGCCCGAGGAACGATCAAGTTGGACTTCTTTATCACCAAACGGCTGTACTGGTTTGCGTCGGCCTATGTCGAAAACGATTTTCTCCAAAATCTGAAACTGAGAACGGCGATCGCCAGTGGACCGGGGTACCAATTCCTCGAGCGCGGAGACCTTGCCGGTATTTTTAAGGATATGACCTTTTACGCCGAAGGCGGTCCGGCCTATTTCAATGAGGACTACCGCGATAACAGCATCACCGGTGATAGGGCGAGTTTTCGCGCACGCGTCGCGATGAAATGGGATTGGCCGCTGTGGGATGGGCGAGTGACGCTCTACCATTACAATGAGATTTTCCCCTCAGTCCAGAACGCGTCGGATTTCTTCTTTACGATGGATAATGGGGTTCGCATGAAGATTTTGGCCGGTCTGGCGAGTGGGTTCCAGGTGACCACCCGTTACAACAATCGCCCGCCCGCCGGCACGGGTGACACCGACAATTTATACTTGCTCACACTGGGGTATGCGTTCGACACCACCCGCAAGCGATAGGCTGAGTGGTGGGTCAGTTTGAACTCAGCGACGCCACCGCACGTAAATTTCAAAACTGATGGTAAGGCGTCGAGGCTCAATTGAAAGGTGTTCACTATTGACCAGTCTTTGTTTGACGAGAATGAGACTATGCTAGCCCAACATGACCCACGACTATAGGTTTGTTGCAGTATCATCCTGAGCGGCGTTCTCATAAGGAGGAGCACATGCTGAAAGAGTTCAAAGAATTCGCCATGAAGGGGAATGTCCTGGATATGGCGATCGGTGTCATCATCGGGGGGGCGTTTGGAAAGATCGTGTCGTCCCTCGTCAGTGACGTCCTGATGCCGCCGATTGGGTTGCTGATGGGCAAAGTGAATTTTTCCAGCTTGTTCATCGATTTGTCGAACACATCCCCCCAGTCTTTGGACGCAGCAAAAGCTGCAGGAGTGCCGACACTCAATTACGGAGTGTTTCTGCAAAGCGTGTTCGATTTTCTGATCATCGCGTTCGTCATCTTCATGTTGGTCAAGCAGGTGAACCGGTTTAAGAACGAGGCTGCTGCACCTCCACCCCCACCGCCACCAGGGCCGACGAATGAAGAGAAATTGTTGATGGAAATCCGCGATGCACTCAAGGGCCGTCCGTAAGGCGACGGCTCCAACCTGGGCTAGAACGTGGCGGGGCGTCTGCCACACACACGAGAGAAGAAGGAGATCATCATGCGAACGTTCAAGACCTCGATGATGCTGATAGGAGTCGTCGCGCTGGCTGGTTGTTCATCGTTTAAAGACCATCCTTCTACCCATATCAAGCAGCCGACCGTCTGCGTCGACAAAGGATGGTACGGCTATTACCAAGGCAGCGGGTGCCCTTCTACGACGAAAACGGTGGCATCGGATGCCTCAGCTAACCGGCTTGCTGCCCTCGAAAGGGAGCGTCAACAGTTAGCTGATGAACTGGCAGCAGCGCGGAGACAAAACGGGGATCTGAGCAGCCGGGTCAGTGATTTAGAGCGACAGCTCGCTGAACGTGATCGTGAAATCGCGGCCCTTCGGTCCGGATCCGGAGCGAGCGCCGCCCTGGCAAGCCAACTTGCGGGGGCTCGGGGCGATCTGAGCCAGTCACAGAGCGAGAAAGATCGGCTGGCAGCAGAATTGGCTGCGGCGAATCAGCGCAACGCTGATCTCGAAAGTCAATTGGCTGATCGTGACAAAGAACTCGCCGGTCTACGGGGTGACTTGTCTGCAGAAATGGCAAAGCTGAAAGAGGCAGAACGCGGATTGATCCGATCGCTAGGTCCTCAAATCAAGAAGGGTGATATTACCGTCAATTTAGACGACGAGCGACTTTTGATCAACTTGGCGTCCGGCTATCTCTTTGCGTCAGGTGAAGATGAACTCAAGCCTGCTGGTGCGGACGCCTTGAAACAGGTCGGCGGAATCTTGAAAGACTATCCAGAGTATAACGTCGCCGTTGATGGACATACCGATAACCAACCGATCCGCGGTGCGTTGAAGAACAAATTTCCAACGAATATGGAGCTGTCGGAAGCCCGTGCCGCTAACGCGGCAAGAGCGCTGGACGAAGGTGGGTTGAGCAACGCCACCACTCATGGATATGCAGATACCAAGCCTAAGGCGACAAATAAAACTGCGGCAGGCCGGGCAAAGAACCGCCGTGTGGAAGTCGTCGTCACGAAGTAATCACTCCACCCATCGCAGAGGGGGCAGCGACATCTCCGTTGCCCCTTCTGCCTGCCTACAGAGACGACAACTCCCTTCCCCGTGGCTCCCCACGTATAGACTCTCTGAGATCTCCAATAGGGTCGATCCGGTGTGGATGTCCTGCATCCAGCAGCGTTTGGGCCGCCGCACATCCTACAAGCCAAGCTCAGACAGCCCAGGGTGATCGTCGGGCCGGCGACCGATTGGCCAACGATACTTGCGATCCCTTTCGAAGATCGACACGTCGTTAATGCTCGCGATCCGCCAACGCATGAGGCCACCGTCGTCGAACTCCCAGTTTTCGTTCCCGTACGACCGAAACCAATGTCCGGACTCATCGTGCCACTCATACGCAAATCGCACGGCGATCCGGTTATCGTGGTACGCCCACAGTTCTTTGATGAGGCGGTAGTCCAGTTCTTGGCTCCATTTGTGCCGCAGAAAGCGAACAATCGCCTCCCGTCCTGTTAGGAACTCTGAACGATTTCGCCACTGACTATCGGCACTGTAGGCCAGCGACACATTTTCGGGGTCGCGCGTATTCCAGGCATCTTCTGCCATGCGGACTTTCTGGGCTGCGGATTCAGCATCGAACGGGGGAAATGGAGGTCGACTGCTAGGGTCTGGTGGCATATGGTTCTCCTTGGGATACATGACAGCCGACGACCGCAGAAGATGTATTCATATCAGGTTGTTGATCACTCTACCCCAGTTCTAAGAGCCTGTAGCTCGGTCTCTAGTTCGGCGATGCGAGTTCGCAACGGTCCCACGAGTTCCTCTACCTCTGCAACTGAGTACCGTGGCGTGATGTACTTCGGGCAGTTCCAGTCGAACGAAACGACGTCAATGAACACCAGCCGCTCCACCGCCGGCTGCATCTTTGGATCAGCAAGCTGCGCCACGACTTCTGGATGAACACGGGCATCTTCGATGCGGGCATGGCCAAGAATCTTCAAGCGTGCTCGGTTCTGGTAGTCCATGAGAAACAGGGCTACTCGATCGTTCACCGAGACGTTGCCGGTGGTAAGCAGTTGGCGATTGCCCTTGTAGTCGGGGAAGGCGAGCGTTGTCTCGTTGACCACCCGCAGGAATCCCTTGGGCCCACCGCGATGCTGAATATAAGGCCATCCACTTTCGCTGATTGAACCGAGATAGAAGCTGTCTCGAACTGCGATGAAGTCAGCCTCGGCCTGTCCCAGCGGGTCTTGTTCGGGAGTCCCTGCGATGTTGACTGGCCTTCCATAGTAGTGTTTCTGTGCTCGGTGTACGGCTTCCGTCATCGCCAGCTCTAAGTATTTCATCGCCATGGTGTTGTTCCCTCCGCGGAGAGGACATGACGATGGGTCTCGTCGCATGCCCTCTCATACTCAATCTCAGAACACGATCGTATTCCAGCCCTCAGCCACGTACCGGCGCAAGCTCAAGAGCCCTGCGGTTCCGGCGAGGGCATGGTCTTTCACAATCGGCACGCCACAGGACTTGACGCTCTCCGTCGCCCCGAAGACCTCTGCGCACCCGCACGACGCGCCTTGCACGACATCGCGCACCGCATTGTAGAGGCCATTGGCCGGATGTGAGAGTTTCGTCAGCTCAGCCGGCCAGCGCGTACCGGCACCATTGAACACCACGGCGACTTCGTCGCCCTTCTGTTTACATTCTGACGCGAGGGCCAGCGCGTTAAAGACTCGCCCAAGTGCTTCCTCTGAGCCACTCTTCGGATCGGACATAATGATGATGGCGGTTTTCATGGGTCCTCCTTCGACTGAATGATTTCCACAACATTGTGGGTGTCTATTGGCCCTGCTGTCTGCTTGGAACTGGTCATGACATTCATTCGTTATGGCAAAGCTGATGCCAGGCTCCAAGACGATCGGTGAAGCGAGATATACTGCTGATGAGACAAGGAGTTATAAAACTATTCGTGGCTAGATGAATCGGAACGAAAGAGCGACGCCTCCACGAGATGTCGTGGAGCTACGAGATATGGTGGGAGTGGAACGTTGGATTAGTGGTTACGCAGTGGGGCGAGGTTTTTTAATGCCGAGCTTCTGCATGCGCGACCGGAGCGTGTTGGGGTGGAGCCCAAGCCGGGCGGCGGCGCCCTGCTTTCCTTCGATGACCCAATCCACATTCTGTAGGATGCGGAGAATATGGCCTCGCTCAACCTCTTCCAGAGAATCGGCTATCGGCAACAGTGGGCCGGAGTTGCCCTGAAGCATCACATCGTCGATCTGAAGCAGTGGTCCCTTTGAGAGAATGGTGGCTCGTTCGATGACGTTTTCCAACTCACGGATGTTGCCGGGCCAGGCGTACTTCATCAGGCGTTCCATGGTCGATTCAGATACTCCGTCGATCTTTTTCCCGATCTTGCCGGAGAACTTACCGACAAATCGATTGACCAAGAGTGGAATATCAAGTGCACGAGCGGAGAGAGACGGTACCTCGATCGGAAACACATTCAGTCGGTACAGAAGATCGGCTCGGAAAGAGCCGGCCTTTACCGCCGCGTACAAATCACGATTCGTGGCAGCAATGACTCGGACATCGACTTTAATCGAATGACCGCTTCCGATCCGTTCGATTTCGCGCTCCTGCAACACCCGTAGCAGCTTGACCTGCGCATCCAGCGGCAACTCTCCGACTTCGTCCAAAAAGATCGTTCCGCCATCCGCCAACTCAAACCGCCCGATGCGGCGCTGTAATGCCCCGGTGAACGATCCCTTCTCATGTCCGAAGAGCTCGCTCTCGACCAAATTTGCAGGGATCGCTCCGCAGTTGACCTTCACCAGCGAGCGAGCCTTCCGTGGGCTGAGATTGTGAATGGCCCTCGCCATCAACTCCTTGCCGGTTCCAGTGTCTCCTCGGAGCAGGACCGTCGAATCCGTCGGCGCGACCTGTTCGATCTGTCGGAGCACCGTCATGATGCTCGGACTGTCGCCGATGATCTCCTCGAAATTGTTCTGAGACTTCACCTCTTCACGGAGGTAGAGGTTCTCCGCCTCAAGTCGAGTTTTGAGCTGCGCCACCTCTGTAAAAAGCTGCGCATTCTTGATCGCAACCGCCGCTTGATTGGCAAAGATGTCCAACCGTTCGAACTCTTCGTCGCTCAGAGGCCTGCGCCCGAACATCGCGATGACGCCGAGTACGTCCCCGCGAAACACGAGGGGATAGCCGGCAAAGGACTGCAGTCCGTTGTCTTTCATCCATTGCTTGTTTGGGAGTCGATCGTCGCCGAGGACATCGTTGGTCTGCATCGGCCCAAACCCTTGAGCGATCTTTCCAATCTTGAGCGCCCCCAGCGGAATGCGGCGGTATTCTCCATTGAGATCGGTGTAGAGCCCCGCGCTCGCCTTGAGATGCAGACAGCGAGCCCGATTCGTGCAGTCTGCCGCTTTGTGACAATCGGCGCAGAGATCGCCGGGACCTAAGAGCCAGATGCGGGCAAAGGCACCGTCGAGCTCGTCTACGAGTCCTTGCGTGATGGTGGTCAGCACCACCTGAAGGTCGAGACTCGACGCCATCTGGAGCGTGATGCGCTCCAACGCGTCGTGAGACGGGCGGGAAGGAACCCAAGAAGAGGGATCGTCCATCTAGTGATCTCCGAGCCGGACATTGCCCAGCGTTGAGGACGATAAGTCCCTGATAGGGGATTGTCAATCAGCAGAGGGGCGAGGTCGCCTTGCCGAACCAGTTATTTCATCCGCACGCAACTCGACCTCATGGTCGGCAATCCCACCCCACGAGTTCAATGCTTCGCCGTACCCTCAGTCGGTGGGGTTAGCGAGAGGGTTTAAGGGGACTGCTTCCTTATTCGCCTGGTGAATTCTGAGGGGGTGGCTATTGCAAAGCAGGTGGGTTGGCACTGATGGATTGCCAGGCCGTTACTCTTTCCTGGCCGACTCGCCAGTGTGTGATTGACAGCTCAGCGTCATCGCGTATATGGTTGCCATATACAACATAAGGCATGAGATGACGCGACTGCCGGGTGTGGAAGGGTTTAATTGGGACGAGGCAAATCTTGCCAAGAATTGGGAGAAGCACCGGGTTACTCCGTGGGAATGCGAGCAGATCTTCTTCAATCTACCGCTGGTGGTCGCCGATGACCTCGCCCATTCTATGGTGGAGCCTCGATATTACGTGCTGGGACAGACTGATGCCGGACGCCGCTTGTTTATCGTCTTCACCATCCGTCGACGGCGCATCCGTATTATTTCGGCCAGAGATATGAGTCCCAAGGAGCGGAGGATGTATCGTGACCAAACTCAAAAAAAGACCGACGTTCAAGAGTGAAAAACAGGAAGCTGAGTTTTGGGTGTCACACGACTCAACGGAGTATGTCGACTACGCCAAGAGTCGTCGGATGGTGTTTCCCCGGTTGAAGCCGTCCACCGAGACAATCTCGCTTCGTCTGCCGAAATCCCTCTTGGATCAACTCAAGACGATCGCGAACAAACGCGACGTCCCGTATCAGACACTGCTCAAGCTCTTCGTGCTCGAACGCGTCCAGGCTGAGTTGCATCACAAACCCGCCAAAGCCTCTTAGCGCGCTCCTGATCACGGCGATCCTGAAAAGCGGGGTTGAACGTGATGAGTGGAGTGGGTCAGAGCGAAAAGGGTCCTAGCACCGTGGCATGTTGTTCCGGGCCAAGACGTTCATCGTCACTTGGTCGGGCTTGCCGTCGAAGTATTTGAGCAATGCGGCTTTGAAGAGAGTGTTGTCGGTGGCAGCGGTCAGAAGCAGGGTCATGCAGGACCGGAATTTCAGATTGTCGGGGTAGGAGAAGATTTTCTCAGCGCGGTGACCATTCACGTCGAGCACAAGCTGCGTACATTCTCGGAGTCTTGGGCATAAGACAGGGTGCTGCAGATAGGTCCTGGCCTCGTCGAGCGAGCCAATGCCAAATTGCTGCGCCATCGCACTGTGCCCAAGACCTTGGATTTGCGGAAAGATGAACCAGATCCAGTGACTGGACTTTCTCCCGGCCCGCAGCTCAGCAAGGACTGCGTCATAGACGCACTCTTGAGCGTCGAGGAAGCGTTGTAGATTGTCAACGTCAGCCATGCGGTGTTCTTGTGAAGCGATGCGGTTTCAGGTTCCGTAGCATTTTGCAATATTCAGGATGTCCCTATTCTGCTCTCCTATCTCACTGGTGGCGATCAGGCTACTGAGTGCCTTTACTATCAATACTGTTGTCAGAGTCGGTGTCGTCTTCTTCATAGTCCCTATTCCGCATTTCCCTTCTAGATTCGGCCCGACGCCGTTCGGATGCAATCATGAGGTCGAGCTCTGCAATATGCTTTTCAGCGAATGCTTTGACCGCAGGTCTTTCGTCTGTCAGCCATTCGGTCAAAGCTACCTTCCTGGCCTGTAATGCCTCTGCAAAGCCAAATTCTCCCCTGACTACGCCCGTGTTGTCGATACTGACCCGGACCTCGTTCAATTTGTGCTGGTCATCTGGAAACCGCGACACAATTTCCTTCAACACACTGTGGGCGGAAGTGACACCGTCATAGTTCTGGAGTATCGCCAGTGCAAAATCTGCCTCCATATCACCGCCGGCTTTTGCCAAGTTGGCAAGTGCGGTAGCGAACTCGGTGGTGGGGTTGGGAAATACAATGCTGAGCAGGCGCCCACCTCGAAACTGGAATAGCTGTCGGTCTATAGCGAACCACGATAGTCCCTTGCTGATTGCGAGCGACGGGTTCTTGGAGAGGTCTTTTTCAAGACCATGGAACTGAAATGGTACCGCCTCGAAACGATCTTCGTATTCAGCATCAGCAGTCTCCTGAGATAGCCGAGTCCCGAAATAGTCCCAAACCGCCTCTGGCTGGCGCTCGGCAAGTCTGGCCAAGACACGCTCGGCTTGATACTCTATCCTGCAAAGGTAGCCAAGATTTTTCAGGAGTTGAGTCGTCCTCTCCGGGCTCAATTCCTCAAAGAACTTTGTGACCTTCTGCATAAACCACGCTTGTGAGACCCACCGAGAATCCTTTCGATCGTTCAAGAAGGTCAGAGCGTCTCGCACGAACGTGTCTGCGTCTGTAATTTTCTCGGTTCCGTAATACTCCAAAGCAAAGAGTAGGCAGTCGGTGACAGCCCCTTGGTCGTCTGTCGCAATTGCGCGTTTCAACAGGCGAGTGGCAAAGTCTGGCTTCGTAACATCTGCCTTGCGAAGGTGCCATGATATGCTCGTGAGCCTCCTTGCCGATTCAAGTTCGCCCTCCAAGATCCGCTCATAGATATCGACTCGGCTGCTCTTGGCAAGTCCATTGAGGAAGCCTGGGAGAAAGTTGCGTAAGTCGTCAGAGGCCTTTGTGAAAATCCGGTCCGCGACCTCTGGCTTAGTCTCAGCCAACTTGCTGATAAAATTACCGTAAACTGGAAACGTGGCCAGATCAATCGACTTAGTTTCGGCGCAACGCTCGATAAAGTCGAACCAGTCGTTCTCGTTCTCCGAGTTGATGCCATCGATGTAGCGGTCCGCTTCCCTACGCCGATATTGGTCGGCTCCTTCGAGCTCGAAATCCTCATTGGTCCAGTGATCTGGATAAACAGATCCAAACCCTACAAGGACCTTATATCGGACAAACTGGTCATCGACGTTTATGTGGTCACGAAACTTCAAGATAGCAGACATAAGCAGCTTGGCATCGGACTGACAATTGAATCGGTTTTCTGGGTCATCTGCAAAACCCTTCGCCCGTCGATAGTCGTAGAGGAATCGGTGCTCCAAGTGCTGCAGTAGCTCGTAGCTAGTAACCTGAGCACGTTGCGTCACGAATTCTACGATGCGTGTGGCATCCCTGAGCGTTGTAGCTAAGAGTTCATTTGAACATTGCCCCTTATGGGGGATCTTTGTTGCGGCGTCCAGAGCGATAAGAATTGTGCGCTTCTGTGCGTCATCGGTCGATCGGTCATATGCTGCGAATAGAGCTTTGAGCGCCTTGTCGCGAACAGCTGCGAGCTGTTCGGATACGGGCAGGGTGCCAGTGCTCATGACGACGGAATCGGCCTTCCACTTAGTGCCAGTGATGTCTGACTGAATGGCTTCGGTCCAGACGGCTAGCGCGATAGGCCGAACCTTGTCCACTTCGGCATCGCCCATTCCCGCAAGGTAATCCACCAATGCCATTTGATTCATTGGCCCCACCTGTTTGTACGCGTCGATGTTGTATTCGGACAGCTTCTTGACGATGTTCAGAATCTGCTGGCGGATATCTTCGTCTGGTTCGATGCGATAGATATTAATAAGCAGCTGCAGAGTTCCAACTACATCGGCATAGCGCAGACTCCCAATGATCTCGAATACAAGCGACACAACGGCTTCGGCAAGGAAGCCTTCCATATTTCCGCGGGTCGTTTCTATAGGGACGGGCTCCGTGCAGCGTGCGGCTTTGACTGCCGTTAGCAAGGAGTCTTTCAGTCCCTCGTAGGCAGTCTGTGGGTCGTCGCAGATTGGAAGGGCGTAGTCTTTTAGGCCAGACAGAATCTCGTAACGCTCGTTGTTGTTCTGCGCATCATTCAGTAGCTTGGTAATGTCTTTGTCGAAGAGCTCCTTGCCTCGGAGGAGCCGTTCATAATCCTGTTGGGCTTTCTGAAACTCATACCCAGCTGGGATCAGGTACTTGTCCATGATTCGAGCAAATCGCCGCTCGATACCCTTCATGGCTTTCCCACCATAGCCATCTCCCAACTTGGTTTTGTAGAGAATGTCGTGGGAGGTCTCGGCCCAAGCATGCTCGAGAATGGTCTGAATCTGAATCTCGCACCGCAGGCCAGCAAACCTCGCATATTCTGGAAGGCTCAGGCGCTCCTCACGAAGCCGAATTGTATAGTGAACTGCGCGGTATCTGGTGCCTTGGTTCTCCTGAGTGGGATGGTGGATCTTGGCTGAATCCTCCTCGATCTCGAAATTGTCTCGGATCAGTGTTGATGCCAGGAAGCGATCAACATCGTTATTAGTGTAGAAGATGAGACGGGCGCCGGCGAGATCGCGCCGATCCAGCTCCAGTGTCTGTGTGTCGAGCTTGCCTGTCTCTATCAAACGACACCGCAAGCTCTCGACCCCTTTTGCGCGACACTGAATTGACTGAGGGCGAGGCAGATTGTCAGTGGCTAGGATGGCCTTCTTCAAGATGAAGCGGACCGTCTCAGCGAAGGCTTTGTAGGTCCCAAAATACCTCGTCTCGTAATCGTGAAGGTTCACGGCACTCAGATATCTCTTTCAATCTCACTCAAAAAAGAAAATGGTGTCAGAAAGCAATTCGCCTACCGGACGGTTCGTATCAACACCTACCCCTGTGTTGGGTAAAATGCAATGACACATAGGGGATATTCGGGTTCTTTTTGGCGAATTTCCTCATCGTGGGAGGTCGGCGGGGAGAGTGGCGGGCAAGAATCTTCGCTAGCACTCAGTGCGGCTACAAATCGTCGAAGTCGCTCACGGTTTATCTCGCTCAGCCGGTTGGGCTCTAACATGTCCTGATTGAAGGCTGCCGGGAGACTTCTTCGATCCGGTCCGCCGGAATGGCGGTGAACTCGTCGCGCACTTCCTGAGGAATGCCTTCTTTGCCGAGGTTGTCGATCGCGGCCCTGTGGCTCATCAAGCCGATGTAGTCGTGCCGTACCACGCTCTACCGTGGCAGATACTACGAGGTTGAGTTCTTTCAGCGGCCTGCCCGCGATAGGGCGTCCATCCTGTGGATGATGCGAAGGGGGGACTTGGTCCTGACCGCTCTTAGGCGGCAATCTGCTCAAACGAAAAATGAGGAATATCCGCTCGATCTCGGGCGTGCTCGATCGTCAGGGCACAGATATGTCCATCCTGATCGATATCGAGTTGCGTGTTCTCATCGAGGTCCCTGGTTTCTGCTACGGCTGCCGCTTTAAACTCAATATGGAGCGTATCCGTGTCTTGAAAATACTTGATCGTCATGATTTGAATCCCCTGTCAAAAAATGCGTTGTGGACCGTCTCATGATCCGACAGCAACACCACCCGCAGGTACCGGTTCTCCAACTCTTTGATCGGCGCCCAGCGCCGGATACGTCCATCCTGTTGCACAACCTCTCTCACCGGACTACTGATCACCCGCTGGATCCACTCTTCCTGAATGAGGGCGCGATCAGGGCGCTGCCGAATGAACTCGAAGTACTTTGTACATTTCACCGTGCGCTCGCACCCGACAGCCCTGCACAGCACATGCATCGGAGTGTACTGAAAACCATGTCGTTTATCTACTATTCCTCCTCAATGGTTTCCCGCAGCGGTCAATCCTGATCCCGCCATCCTAGCTATACTGATCCCACGTATCACATTGTTTAATCGACCAGAACACGGCCTCCTTGAGTTTCTTGAGGATCACGTTGTCGGGGTCTCGAATAGCCTGCAGCTTTCTGTCGAGATCGTAGAGGGGCTGTATGGCACGCTTATCCGGTATCTTGCCGAGTGCCCACGCGACTTCCGTCAAGACGGTCCAATCTGTCTTTGGATCCTGGAGCTTCCCCAATAACGGAAGCACCACGGACACATCCCCATGGATGCCACCGATCTGCCCAAGTCCTTTCGCGGCGGCTGCCTGAATCTCTAATTGAGGCGAGGAATTCATCATGTCGATGAGAAGCGGAATGCCATCCTTCCCAAGATTGCCCATGGCGACGAGCGCCTGTTTCGCAAGATCTCGGTCCTTGAGCGCTTCTTTCAGTTTTGGCAGCGCTTCGTCTGCCTGCATTTCCCCCAGGAGCGACATGATTTTGATTTTTCGAGCCTGGCTGGTATCCGGGGAGTCGACCATCTTGAGGAGGCGATCGGCATGGCCCCATTCTGCCGCCAAGAGGAGGGGGAATTCATACTGTTCCAGCGCTTCCTGTAACTTGGTCAACGAATACACGCCGGGATCAGCTGCCTGAATGGCTTGTGCGGCCGCAACCGCGTCCTCAAACTCTGTGCGCACTTCCTTCTGCCAGTTGATCTTCATGCCTCCCAGGAGATAGGTGAGCTGGCAGGCAGGGCCTTTCCAAAGCCGAGCCGGGGCGTCCGGAAGGTCCGCGTCTCCGCCAGTTGCTGTCGTGCCTTCCCAGGTCTTGCGTTGCTCGCATTTGACCCGAAAAACGACATCATGAGGGGTAGCAGGGTCTCGAACAGTCGCGTATCCGACTTCGCTGAGACGCTCCGCAACAATGTCAGCCAAGGCAGTACTCTGTGCTTCGCCTTGATCAGTGCGGGCGAGGACGTGGACCAATATGGTCTGAATGTGCTCCAGCTGAGTTCGCTGCTCTGGTGTGAAGTATTCGCGGTAGGCCAGCGCGAGACTGTGTAATAGACTTAGAGCTAAGCAGACCCCAAGTCCAGATACAACGAATCGAGTTCGCATGGATCACCTCTGCCGTACGCTATCGAATCACCGGATACGCAGAGCATCCTGAGGTACCAAACGCTAATGTGCCGTTCGGATTGCAGTATACACTGAAGAGCTCACATCAGAACTCCGAGAACAATCAATCATGACATCGTATTGACAGTTTGTAGGTCCCAATGCTAATTTTCGCTGCTCTACTTCGTGACTCGCACGAAACTTTCAGGTCTGTCCAACTAACAAAGAGTGAGTCAAGAACGGTGATTAAGATAACAGTTGCGCGACGTTATGCACAGGCACTCTTCGAGCTTCTCGATCAATCCAGCATCGAAGTCACAAGGAATGCCCTCGACGACCTCAGTCAGGCCATGAAGGAGTCAGACCAGCTGCATCACGTCGTGGCGTCACCCGCTTTTGGGGTTGAGGAGAAGATTGCCGTCCTGACGGCGCTTGGGGATAAGCTCGGCTGCCCACCAATCGGCAAGGCATTTATCGGTCAATTGGTGAAGAAGAACAGGGTGGGGTTCCTGCCGGAAATCGCCCAGGCGTTCGGCAGGCTCGTTGACCAAGCCAAGGGGACTCAGCCGGTGACGGTGGCCTCTGCAGCGCCTCTTCCAGTGACGGAACAGGATCGTATCAAGGTGCGTCTGCGCGAAACACTGAAGCGCGAAGTGGATGTGACGTTTCAGGCCGACGCCAGTCATCTCGCCGGTTTGCAGATCTCTATCGGCAGCACGGTGGTCGACAGTACGGTCCGAGGCCGCTTGCGCGATTTGCAAGTCACGTTGACGCGAGAATAAGGAGTTGTCATGCAGATTAGGGCGGAAGAAATCAGTGCCATTATCAAAGAAAAAATCAAGGGCTTCGACAAGCAAGTCGATGTCAAAGAGACCGGTTCCGTCATCCAGGTCGGGGACGGGATTGCCAAGGTGTACGGCCTGGATGGAGCCATGGCCGGTGAAATGCTCGAATTTCCCGGAGGCCTCTACGGAATCGCGCTGAACCTTGAAGAAGACAACGTCGGCGCCGTGTTGATGGGCGACTCTGTCGGGGTTAAAGAAGGCGATCCGGTCAAGCGTACTGGCCGCATCGCGGAAATTCCTGTGGGTGACGCGTTGATCGGCCGCGTGGTGAACGCGATCGGCCAGCCGATTGACGGCAAGGGAGCCATCAAGTCCTCGCTTTCTTCGCGCATCGAAATGGTCGCCCCTGGCGTCAATACCCGCCAATCGGTTCGGGAACCCTTGCAGACCGGCATCAAGGCCATTGATGCCATGATCCCCATCGGCCGTGGACAGCGTGAATTGATCATCGGCGATCGTCAGACAGGCAAGACCGCCATCGCCGTCGATACGATTATCAATCAAAAAGGCCTCGGTGTATTTTGTATCTACGTCGCCATTGGCCAAAAACGCTCGACCGTAGCGCGCGTCGTAAAGACCCTTGAAGAAAATCATGCGATGGAATACAGCATAGTTGTGTCGGCCAGTGCCAGCGACCCTGCGCCCATGCAGTTCTTGGCGCCATTCTCGGGCGCAGCAATTGGCGAGTATTTCCGCGATAACGGCAAGCACGCGTTGATTGTCTATGACGATTTGTCCAAGCACGCGGTGGCCTATCGTGAGTTATCCTTGTTGCTGCGCAGACCACCAGGCCGCGAAGCCTATCCAGGCGACGTGTTTTATCTGCATTCCCGGTTGTTGGAGCGCGCGGCGAAATTGAGTGACAAGCTCGGCGGCGGCAGCCTCACGGCGCTGCCGATCATCGAAACCCAGGCCGGCGACGTCTCGGCCTACATCCCGACCAACGTGATTTCGATCACCGATGGCCAGATTTATCTCGGCAGCGACCTGTTCTATTCCGGTATTCGTCCGGCGATCAACGTTGGTCTCTCGGTGTCTCGCGTCGGCGGATCCGCGCAGATTAAAACCATGAAGCAAGTGGCTGGTACCCTTCGGCTCGACCTCGCTCAATATCGCGAAATGGCAGCCTTTTCCCAGTTCGGCAGCGAATTGGACAAGGCGACTCAGATGCAGCTGGCGCGCGGCGTTCGTATGGTCGAATTGCTCAAACAGGGCCAATACAAGCCGATGCCGGTGGCCGATCAGGTCCTCTCCATTTATGCAGGTGTGAATGGGTTTCTGGATGATGTCCCGGTCGACAAAGTGCTGCAGTTCGAAGCGGACTTTCTACACCATGTCCAGCAGAACCATCCTGACCTCAAGAAAGAGGTGGCCAGTATCGGCAAGATCGACGACAAGGTCGGCGGCCGCTTGAAAGAAATTCTCTCCACCTTCAAGCAGAAGATGGGGTATGGGGCGAAAAGCTGAAACTCGTCAACCGTCAACGGCCACATGTGAGACGCCCGGTTGATCCGATGACGCCTGATTGAGAGTGATGTAATGCCGAGTTTACAAAGTCTGCGCCGCAAGATTGCGGCGTTCAAAAATACGCAGAAAATCACCAAGGCCATGAAGATGGTCGCCGCGGCAAAGCTGAAACGGTCTCAGGACCGCATTCTGGCTGCTCGTCCCTATGCGCACAAGATGCGCGGGGTGTTGAGCAACCTGAGTCAGCGTGTGAACCGCTCCTCTCATCCCCTCTTGCAGAAGCGCGAAGGGAAGAAAGTCGAAGTGCTCGTCGTTACGAGCGACAGAGGGTTATGCGGTGGTTTCAACGGCAATATCGTCCGTAAGAGCTCGGAGTTCGTCCGACAGTGTGAGGCGCGTGCTCTACAGGTCAATCTCAGCCTTGTCGGCCGGAAAGGCCGCGATTACTTTCGTCGCCGAAGCTGGCCCATCCGTCAGGAATGGACCGGGGTTTTCGACAAACTCAGTTTCGAACATGCGCTCGACATCGGTGCTGATCTGACGGATAACTTTGTGAAGGGCACGTTCGACGAGTTGTATGTGGTCTATAACGAGTTTAAATCCGCGATCCAACAGCGGGTGATCGTCGAGAAACTGTTTCCTGTCGATGCGCAGGAAGAATTCGGTTCAGCGCCGAATGAAGGGATCAGTGGCGGCGGGTACCTCTATGAACCGGATGAAGCCGAATTGTTAAGTGCGTTGATACCGAAACATTTCCAGGTGCAAGCCTACCGGATTTTATTGGAGTCCGCAGCCGCCGAACACGGCGCCCGCATGGCCGCAATGGATGGGGCGACGCGCAATGCAGGCCAACTCATTAAAAAAGTGACGCTTTATTACAACAAGACCAGACAGGCGGCAATTACGAAAGAATTGATGGATATCGTCGGTGGCGCCGAAGCGCTGAAATAGCCGATCCCGTTTCGTCGAAAGGAGCACCCAGTGGCAACAGGCACAGTCATCCAGGTCATCGGACCGGTCGTGGACGTCGAGTTCCCTCCCGGCCAACTCCCGAACATCTATAACGCGATTACGGTCACCCAGGAAGAAAACAAGGCGGCTGGTACACCTGCCATTCGGATTACCCTTGAAGTTGCTTCGCACCAAGGCGAAAACCGCGTCCGCAGTATCGCGATGTCGACGACAGATGGTCTGACGCGCGGGATGGATGTGCAGGATACCGGAGCCCCGATCTCCGTCCCTGTCGGTCGAGAGACGCTCGGTCGCCTCATCAACGTGCTCGGTGAGCCAGTCGATGAGCGGGGGCCGATCAAGGCAAAGAAGACGTATCCCATTCACCGCCCCGCCCCAAAACTGGAAGACCAGGAGACCAGGACAGAAGTTTTGGAAACCGGGATCAAGGTGGTCGATCTGCTTGAGCCCTATAGCAAGGGCGGCAAGGTTGGGCTTTTCGGCGGTGCCGGCGTCGGCAAGACCGTCATCATCATGGAGCTCATCAACAACATCGCGCTGCACCATGGCGGGTTCTCTGTGTTCGCCGGTGTCGGCGAACGGACTCGTGAGGGCAACGACCTCTGGCATGAAATGCAGGAGTCGAAGGTCATCGATCCGGATGACTTCACCAAGTCAAAGGCTGCGCTCGTGTATGGCCAGATGAATGAGCCGCCCGGAGCCCGCCTCCGTGTCGCATTGACCGGCTTGGCGGTCGCCGAATTCTTCCGCGATGAAGAAAGCCAGGACGTGCTGTTGTTTGTCGATAATATTTTCCGGTTCACGCAGGCTGGTTCAGAGGTCTCTGCGTTGCTCGGCCGCATGCCTTCGGCCGTCGGGTATCAACCGAACCTCTCGACAGAAATGGGCGCCTTGCAAGAACGTATTACCTCGACGAAGCGCGGATCGATCACGTCCGTGCAGGCGATTTACGTGCCTGCCGACGATTTGACCGACCCGGCGCCGGCCACGGCGTTTGCCCACTTGGATGCGACCACCGTGCTGTCACGGTCGTTAGCTGAGTTGGGCATTTATCCGGCAGTCGATCCTTTGGACTCAACGTCACGTATTCTCGATCCGCAGGTCATCGGGGAAGAGCATTACAAAATCGCGCGTGGAGTGCAATCCGTGCTGCAGCGCTACAAAGACCTCCAGGATATCATCGCGATTCTCGGTATGGACGAATTGTCTGAAGATGACAAGATGGCCGTCGCGCGTGCCAGGAAGATCCAGCGCTTTCTGTCACAGCCGTTCCATGTGGCCGAAGCCTTCACCGGTGCGCCCGGAAAGTATGTCAAGCTCAAGGACACGGTCCGTAGTTTCAAAGAGATCCTTGAGGGGAAATATGACCACTTGCCGGAGCAGGCGTTCTATATGGTCGGCCCGATCGAAGAGGCTGTGGCCAAGGCTGAAAAAATGGGCGCGAAGGTATAAGCGGGAGCCAGCTTCGCATGGTGAGCAAAAGGGGATGAGGGGATGGCAGGGACAATTCTGTTAGAAGTCGTCACACCCGAAAAGCTGCTGCTGAGCCAGCAGGTTGATGAGGTGATCGCACCCGGTTCAGAGGGAGAGTTTGGTGTGCTCCCAGGACATTGCCATTTTCTTTCGACTCTCCGCATCGGGGAACTTCGCTACCGTATCGGCGATCAGACTCATTCCATGGCCGTTCTCTGGGGGTTTGCCGAAGTCACGCCGACCAAAGTTACCGTCATGGCTGAGGTTGCGGAGAAGGCCGAAGACATTGATGTCGAGCGAGCAACAGCCAAAGTAGCTGATGCAGAACGACGACTCCAGGCGGGAGGCTTGCCATCCGACGTGAAAGAAGCTCAGATAAGTCTTGAAAAGGCTCGCATGCGCAAGAAGATTGCCGAGCGCGCCAGAAAGACCAGCCACGCCTGATACGCTGATTCCACGTAGTTCTATTCCTCACTCGCTGATTCTCGTCCTTCATTCTGGTCGCCAAAGAGGGTGTTTCTCGTTCCGATGAATTTCCTCTATTGGCAGCAGTTCGACCTTCTGCGGTAGCGTGGATTCCATGATCACGGAATTCATCATCACTTCCGGAGAACAACCCAAGCGATTGGACGTCTTCCTTGTGAATCGAGAACGAGATATCTCGCGGTCGGCTCTCCAGCGTCTGATCGAGTTAGGTCGGATCCGACTCAACGACCAGGTCGTGAAGCCAAGCCAGAAGGTTAAGCCTGGGGATAAAATCACGATGGATGTACCGAAACCGGAACCTCTTTCCATGAAAGGAGAGGCGATTCCGCTCGAGGTCCTCTTCGAAGATGAGTCGCTCCTTGTCTTGAATAAACCATCTGGAATCGTCGCCCACCCAGCTCCGGGAAACTGGACAGGTACGCTCGTCAATGCACTGCTTCATCACTTCCAGACTTCGGGTGGAACAATTTCAACCATCGGAGGGAAAGAACGGCCTGGTCTTGTTCATCGACTAGACAAGGAAACTTCCGGCGTCATGGTGATTGCCAAGACCGATTCGGCGCATCGTGCGCTCTCAACACAGTTCAAGCACCACACCATCACTCGGGTCTATGAAGCCTTGATCTGGGGTGTTCCGAAAAAAGGTCGTGGGCAAATTGACCTCGCCATCGGTCGGGATACCAAAGATCGAAAGAAATTCTCAGCGAGGACAACGAGCCCGAAGGAATCTGTCACGGAATATGTAGTCGACCGTCGGTACGGCAAGTTGGCGGCTCATGTTCTGCTCTATCCACATACTGGCCGTACGCACCAGCTGCGCGTTCATCTCAGCTCCCTGGGACATCCCATTCTGGGCGATCACACCTATGGTGGGAGATGGGTTTGTGCCATCAATGAACTCGAGATTCCACGGGTGATGCTCCATGCCAGAACTCTCGGCTTTACGCATCCCACGGCAGGAACGATGGAGCAATTCACGAGACCGGTGCCAGGAGATATGGAGACGGTAATGTCCGCACTTGCACGACAAACCGTCCCGGGAGAGAATAGGTCGAAGGAATAGCTGGCAACTTCCACTTTCTGAGAGCCTATGCTGACCGCTGAAGTCCTTGATGCCATCGGAGGTTTGACGTCGCATATTAAAATCTATGCAGCCAAACTTCCGTCTATTGTGCACCTGAATGCGGTACCGTCAGGAGTGAAACCATCCATCGAGGCCATCGAGAGCTATGAAACGATCGTCTCTCGTACGCGCAGCCAAAGCGCAGGAACTCCGTACAAAGGGCTGAATGAATTCTTGGTGTCATCGCTCGAAGCATTCGAAATCGGGAACCTTCTCGGCGCGGGTCAGCCGTTGCTCACGGTCTTGGATCATCTCGAACGGATGCAATCCGAAAAAGAAATCGAAGTCGGACGACTCGATGAACAACGACTCAAAGAGTACCGTAGCGCGTTAGGCAAGGTTCTTCCTGGAAATCAACCTGAATTAGATGGCGCGGGAGGTCGGATATCCTGAAGCCCTGAGGGGTTCAAGCAGACGAATCCGTACGACGGAAATGGGTGTCGCGAACGATCCACAAAACAGAACGCACGATGAACGGTTACGGTCAGTGTCCCATCTTGGGGCCTAACGCGTTTGCTCCAGCGGTGACGAGTTTGAACCGCGACGTGGTCCCACAGTGCGGACATTTTGCCCGAACGGTCTCAGGATCGAGTACCTCATACTCGTCAGCTTTCAACCACATGAGTTGAAAGCATTTTGAACAGCTACGGACTTGCGTTGACATGAGTTTCCTCGTACACTCCAAGAATAAATACGAGGGATACTCTAGTATAAGATGCCTCCAACCCTCAAGTCCGCGTTTACCTATTCCAATCAGAGACCACCCAAAGCCGCTCAGCTGCTACATCTATTCCATCAGGCGCCCTGGGCCAAGGATCGATCCCTTGATGATGCAGAGGAAATGCTGCAGCATACCGATCTGACTCTGTGCGCATGGGATGGAGAGAGGCTCATTGGGTTCGGCCGTGTACTCACGGACTTCATTTACCGTGCAACTATCTGGGATGTGATCGTGGATAAAGCCTATCAGGGCAAAGGGATTGGAAAAGAAATTGTCCATCGGATTCTCAACCACCCACGGCTGAATCGGGTTGAGCTCGTTTGGCTTTGCACTCGGCGGCCAGGTTTTTATGAAAAACTTGGATTTAGTTCGAAGGAACAGACCGGAATGGTTTGGAGACGAAGCCGAGAAAGCTGTTGAGTGAGTGGGGCAAATTCTACACACAATTCGAATATCTATTGGGTAATCGTACTATGACGAGGAGGACATGATGGGCATCATTGCCAGATGGGTTCTGTTCAGTATCGCGCTGACTGTAGGAAGCCTTGGCTCTCTTCACCTCGAAACAGCCACGGCTGCCGAGTGGGTCCATGAAGGTATGGCCGAGGAAGGGAAGATTACGGCAGGATTTCGTGTCGGGCCGAGTTTTGTGACCCAGGGTTCCGGCGTGTCCACGGTTGGGCCTCTGATAAATTTTCAAGGCATGTACGACCTCAATAAATGGGTTCGGGTCGGCATGATATTGGAGTGGCAACGGCATGGGGTTGATGTGGGAAGTGGTGGGGTCAATACCATTTCTATTCTTCCGGTGAATCTGGAGTATCGTCCCGGCCATTTTGGCCCACTCGTTCCATACCTCACGACTGGGATCGGGGTAAATGTGAACACGCATGATATTTCCAATTCATTTGCTTGGCGTATCGGCGGAGGAATTGACTATGCATTGAGCAACTTAGTATCTAGTGCGCCCAAAGGCCTCATGCTGAATGTGGAAACAGCCTGGAAACGAAACCATCCTTCTGGTGATTTATCAACGATCGGCTTGCTCTTCGGGGTACGCCATACATTTTGATTCAAAACGAGCGGTGGCCTTATGGGATGTGAGGCCATTTCGGTGTGGCACTGCACTCTCTACATGCGGCCCGATGGGTATGTCGTATTGGTGGTCAAGCGAGGAGCGGCACACGGTTGTTAATGAGCGTGAGCGGCTCCTGTCCGCTTCACGCGTTTGGGTGAAAAGAAGAGGGAAATAAAAAATATTGAGGTGGCTAACAGAACGATAGCCGGACCAGAGGGGACGTCCCAAATAGCCGAAATGAGGACACCTGCTACGGAGGTCGAGATGCCGATGGTTGCTGAGTACAGGGTCAGTGTTCTGAGGCTATGGGTCAGCTGGTAAGCGGTCGAGGCTGGAATCAGAATCATGGCGAACACCAGAATGGCACCAACCGTCTTTAATGACACCACGACCGTCAAGGCGACCAGGGTCAGGAGAAGAAAAAATATTTGTCGTGCGGGAACACCGGACGCTTCCGCCATTTCCTGATCGAATGCGATGAAATAAAGCTCTTTCGCAAATAAGAGAATGAGACCGAGGACAAGAATACTTAATGCCCCAATGATGCGTAGTTCTTCAGGAGTGACC
>Ga0224496_10000097_pt1 | contig 63779 bp, 52 predicted proteins | sample SF_Jul11_sed_USG_2_FD_168127 | JGI IMG/M metagenome (GOLD analysis project Ga0224496, IMG submission 168127) | Sediment microbial communities from San Francisco Bay, California, United States - SF_Jul11_sed_USGS_8_1 | ecosystem: Environmental > Aquatic > Marine > Sediment | place: USA...
TTCGGGGTGATGCAAACTCAGTCGCCAGGCGTGCAGCGCCTGCCGGTTGAAGTTCTTCAGTTGCTCGATGTAGCTCTCATCAGCCCCCGGCGGCAGACGCGAACGTCCTTCATAAACCGGATCACCGACCACCGCATGCCGCAGATGCTGCATGTGCACACGGATCTGGTGGGTCCGGCCTGTCTCCAGCTCGACATGAAGATGCGTGTAGCCACGGAAACGGTCCAGTACGCGATAATGCGTCACCGAAGGCCGGCCATCTTCCCTCACGGTCATGCGAACACGATCATACGAATGACGGCCAATCGGCTGATCGACCGTGCCACCGCCCGTCATCACGCCGTGCACCAGCGTCTGGTATTCACGGTGCACTTCTCGCTGCTGTATCTGATCGACCAGGTATTTATGCGCGATCAGCGTGCGTGCCACCACCATCAGACCGCTGGTATCCTTATCCAGCCGATGAACAATACCAGCGCGCGGCACTTCGGCCAGCGAGCTGTCATAAAAAAGCAGCGCGTTCTGCAATGTTCCCTGTCGGTTCCCTGCTGCGGGATGCACTACCAGACCGGCCGGCTTGTTGATAACAATCAGCGACTCGTCCTGATAAACGATATCCAGCGGGATATCTTCAGGCGCACACTCGTCATCAAGATCCACCGCCTTCACATTCAATGCCAGCAGCTGCTCAGCGTAGGCTTTGGTTTTAGGTTTGGCGGGCTGACCGTCGAGCAAAATCAGTCCTTCCAGCAACCACTGCTTTAAACGACTGCGGGAATAATCAGGCATCAGCTCAGCGAGCACGACATCCAGCCGCTGGCCTGATAGCTCTTCAGGAATACTTATTGTTGTTTGAATTTCGGGCATTAGAATGGAAAATACGGCTCACAGAATCACTGTAGGACAAGGAACTTAGTTATAATGTTCCATTCTAACGGATATCGGATAACAACTGACAATAATGATCAGGCAGATTTATGCATAAACACAACCCTAGCCACTTCACCCGCCCGTTATTATTTTTGACTTCCATAGTGCTAACCGTATTTTTATCGGCCTGTAGCACCATGAGCGCCGACCCCACCGCTGAATGGACCGCCAAAGATTTCTATGATGAAGCCAGGTCGTCCCTGGATGCCGGTGAATTTCAAACCGCCATCAAAAATCTCGAAACGCTGGAAGCACGTTTTCCTTTCGACCCCTACGCCAAACAGGCGCAGCTGGATGTGGCTTATGCCTATTACAAATTTGAGGAGCCTGAATCGGCGATCAGTGCGGTCAACCGTTTCATGCGCCTGCACCCCAGAGATCCACACATCGACTATGCCTATTACCTGAAAGGTCTGGTGAATTTTAATCGCGGCTCCGGTTTTCTGGATGACTGGTTCCCACGTGACCATGCCCGCCATGATGCCTCAGTCATGCAACAGTCCTATAACGACTTTTCCACGCTGGTTCGCCTGCACCCCGATAGCCATTACGCCGGTGATGCACACCAGCGAATGGTCTTTTTGCGCAACAAGATGGCGCAGAAAGAAATTGAAATCGCTGAGTTTTATATCGAGCGTGAAACCTGGTTGTCCGCAGTCAACCGCGCCAAGATCGTGATCGAGCGTTATCAGGATTCCATCTGGAGCCATCGCGCACTCGAAATTATGGTGGAAGGATACAAAAACCTGGGGCTCAATGATCTCGCTACTGATGCTCAACGGATACTTAGTCTGAACGAGCCCGGCCGCAATATACAAACACCCGCACCGGATGAGAATCGGGGCGAGCCACCTGCAATGGCTCGCAACCTGAACCCAGCTCAGTCCAAATTATAGATTTCGCCGGTAGCCTGAGGTGATCGGGTAACGCCGATCACGGCCAAAGGCGCGACGGGTAATGCGCACACCGGGTGCAGCCTGACGGCGTTTGTATTCGTTGCGTTGCACCATAGTGGTGACCTGCTCAACCACTGACTTATCCAGCCCCATGGCAATAATATCTTTCATCGGCATATCCCGTTCCACGGATAATTCCAGAATCCGGTCCAGCACATCGTAATCGGGCAAAAAGTCCTGATCGCACTGGTCTGCACGCAGCTCAGCAGAAGGTGGCCGGGTCAAAACACGTTCAGGAATGACATTCCCCAGTGCATTTCGATAACGACATAGCTGGTAGACACGAGTTTTGCTAACATCTTTCAGCGGAGCGAAACCGCCCGACATATCGCCATAGAGCGTGGTGTAACCCACCGCCATTTCACTTTTATTGCCAGTGGTCAGCAGCATACGGCCGGTTTTGTTGGAAATCGCCATCAAAATCACACCACGGCAGCGCGCCTGAATATTCTCTTCGGTAGCATCGGCTTCTTTTCCGGCAAACACACCGGCCAGCAGGCTCAAAAATTCCTCAAAGACCGATTCGATGGGAATAATATCGTACTGTACGCTCAGTATTTCTGCCTCGGCGCGGGCATCTTCAAGGCTCATATCAGCGGTGTACTTCGTGGGCATCATCACCGCATGCACATGATCAGCGCCCAGCGCATCAACCGCTATCGCCAGCGTCAGCGCCGAATCTACACCGCCCGATAAGCCGATGACGACACCGATAAAGCCATTTTTATAGACATAATCGCGCACGCCGAGAACCAGCGCTTTATAGATTGCCTCGTCTTCTCGTAAGGCAATAACATCACGCTTTTCAACCGGCTGCACCTGCGATGCAGTCACGTCCACATAGTCGATGAAAGTCTCAAAAGCCGGTGCCCGCGAGACCGGTTTACCCTCGCCATTGACCACCAGCGACTCGCCATCGAACACCAGTTCGTCCTGACCACCGACCATATTCAAATACAATATCGGCATGTGATTTTCGCGACCGCGCTGCGCCAGCACGTCCAGACGTTCTTCATACTTACCGACATGATACGGTGAGGCATTGAGCACCAGCATGACCTCGGCACCGGCGGCTTTGGCATCGGCCAGAGACTGCTTTTCCCAGACATCTTCACAAATGGCCAGACCAAACTTTACCCCTTTAAATTCCACCACCACACTCTGCGAGTCCGTCTTGAAATAACGCGCCTCATCAAATACAGAATAGTTGGGTAATGCCTGCTTGTGATAACTGGCGATACGCTCACCGTTGCGCAACCAGACAGCGGCGTTATAGAGCTTCTCACCAACGCGATCAGGCATACCCAGCAGAACATCGATATCATTGAGCTGCGACTGAATACGAGCCAGTTGATCGACAACCTGGGCATTAAAACCGGGGCGATACAGCAAATCCTCCGGTGGATAGCCCACCAGCGCCAGCTCGGGGAACATCACCAGATCTGCCCCTTTCGACTTGGCCGCGCGTGACAGATTGATGATCTTATCAGCATTACCCTTGATATCGCCGACAAGAAAATTATCCTGTACCATGGCGACTCTAACGGTTTTCTTCATATATGAGCCCTAACTGGCTATTATCGAACTTACGATACTAAGCAAACTTTTCGATCAGGTCAGGATTTTATCAGAGAGCAGAACAGGAAATGTAAAATAAAACCTTGTGGCTTTCGACGATGAAACACACTATACATAATCGGTAATCTCGGAACTAAAAATCTTCTTTACAATGAACAAAGCAACCCAAAATATTTTAAATAACATTCACTCCAGCCCTGGCTGGCATCGTCTCCGTCTATTTAATTATTACCGGGGTACGCTCTCTCTGTTATTTCTTACTATTTACCTAAATGGCTGGATAGACTTATTTATCTCAGCCAAAGATTTTCAGTCAACCCTTTTTCTTTTTACTGTTATTTTTTATTTATGTTCATTCATTGTTTTTACACTCGGCATTCAACGACATAAACCCAATATAAAAACCCAGGCGATTATACAAACCTGTATTGATATTGTTGCCATTGTCACCATCACACACGCTTGCGGTGGAATAAAATCAGGTCTTGGCATGTTGCTTATCATCAACATATCCCTAACTAGCTTATTTATGCCCAGGCGACTCACTCTATTATTTGCCGCCGCCACAACACTGATGATTCTCGCTGAACAAATATATTCATATCTCCTAATTCACGATTTTCACGCATCCTTTACCCAAGCCGGCATTCTGGGAATACTTATTTTTGCCTGCGCTTTTATAGCGTCAAATTTTTCACAACAATTACGTGATACAGAACAGCTCGCTGATGAACAGGGACGTGACCTGGAAACGGCCACGCAATTGAGTGAGCATATTATTCATAGCATGAGAACGGGTATTATTGTACTTTCACCCAACGGCAATATACTGATGTCGAACAATGCGGCACAGAATATTCTGGGCAATATAAAATTACCACCTAATACCTCATTAAAGAAAACCGCTCCCAGCCTGTTTCAACGTTTTGTCGAATGGCAACTCAACGAAGAATACCCACAACAAACCCCAATTCAACAAAGTCATGGTTTACCTGATATACAACCGGGGTTCAGTGCAATCGAAAAAGACAAAGGAACACAGGGGCAAACTCTTGTTTTTCTAGAAGATGCCAGCCAACTCAATCAGAGGTTTCAACAGGTCAAACTAGCTTCTTTGGGACGCTTAACTGCGAGTATTGCTCACGAAATTCGCAATCCTCTTGCTGCCATTCAACACGCTTCTCAATTACTGGAAGAATCCATTGATGAACCAGACAATTTAAAATTAGCTCGTATTATTACTTCTCAGACCCAACGACTTAATGGTGTAGTTAAAAATGTTTTACAACTATCCAGAAAACAGCATAGTAGTCCGGAAGTTATTAACCTGATGAACTGGTTAGTTCAATTTAGAAATGAATTCTGCCCCTCCAACGGAATGAACGAGACACAAATAGACATCAATATTAAACCTGAATCATTATCTATATTATTCGACCCAGAGCAGCTCTATCAGGTTTTCTGGAATTTATGCACTAATGCAATCAATCATTCTGGGCTAGACATTCACCAACTAACTATCAAATTATATAGTCAGATATCTGATGAAACCCAGCAAGCTTTTATCGATATTATCGATAACGGCCATGGTATCGATGGAGATATTGCAAACCATATATTTGAACCTTTTTATACCACCAGCACAGAAGGCACTGGACTCGGGCTGTATATTATCAAGGAAATTGTTGAAAATAATCGTGCTAAAATCAGGCACATTGCCCAGCCAGATAATGGCAGCTGCTTTAAAATTTGTTTTATGCAGGCGGGCGGCAAAACAATTCAAGAAAATAGCTCTTCAACGGACACACAAGTATAAATATGTCTAAGAAACATGTGCTTATCATTGATGATGAACCCGACATCTGTGAACTGATTGAAATCACACTAACGCGTATGGGTTTTCAGACACAATCAGCCTACACCATTGCCGAAGCCTATACACTACTAAAAAAAGAAACCTTTGATTTATGTTTGACTGACATGCACTTACCCGATGGCAATGGTATTGATCTGGTTCAGTATGTACAAACCAATTACCCAACATTACCTATTGCCGTCATTACAGCACATGGCAATATGGACTCTGCCGTCAAGGCCCTCAAAGCTGGCGCTTTTGACTTCGTCTCTAAACCAGTCGATATTCATATCTTACGAAATCTGGTTTCATCCGCAACGAAACCCAATAACTTCGAGCAAAGCTCAAATGCTACGACAACAATTACCGGTCAATCCAATACCGTCAAGCAACTGCTCAAACATATCGAAAAGCTGGCCCGAAGCCAGGCGCCTGTTTTTATTCATGGTGAATCCGGCTCGGGAAAAGAACGTGTCGCCAGAATGATCCATGAACAGGGCAGCCGTGCCGATGCTCCTTTTGTTCCAGTTAACTGTGGAGCCATACCGGCTGAATTAATGGAAAGTGAATTTTTTGGCCATATTAAAGGTAGCTTTACCGGGGCCAGTACCGATAAACAGGGTTTATTTCAGGCTGCTGATGGTGGTACGCTTTTTCTGGATGAGATTGCCGAACTGCCGATGCACATGCAAGTTAAACTACTGCGCGCCATTCAGGAAAAAGCTATTCGATCTGTAGGCAGCTCACATGAAATTCCGGTGGATGTTCGTATACTCAGCGCCAGCCACAAAGATCTTGCTGCACAGGTTAAAGAAGGGCATTTTCGCGAAGATCTGTACTATCGCATCAACGTTATTGACCTATCTGTGCCCAGCCTCAAGGAACGTAGTGAAGATATACCCTTACTGGCCGAGCAGATACTACAAACCCTTGCATCCAAATCTGGATGCAATTCAGCTCCAAGCCTCGATAGCGCCGCCCTCTCAGCACTGTCCAACTACCACTTTCCCGGCAACGTCCGTGAACTGGAGAATATTCTAGAAAGAGCTTTGGCAATGGCAGAAAATAATGTCATCACAGCCAATGACCTGCACATCAAACCCCAGCAGACATCAGTTACCGAAGCAGGCAACACTATCAATTTAGCAAGGCAAGAAAAAAATGCCATTATGCAGGCGCTCGAAGAAACCCGCTGGAACAAAACCGCCGCGGCAAAACGACTCGGCCTCAGTCTTAGACAGCTCAGATATCGTCTGGAAAAAATGGATATTGACTAATTAGCTATACATCAATAACTAATATCAGTGCAAAAGAGATTTATTCTCAACAAAATGTATTACAAAATTGTCATTTTTTTACATTAATGTCACATTGAAGTCATTTCAAAAATCACAGAAATTCAGATAAATAATTGTTTTATATAGTTTTTTATTTAGCAATTAAAACTGGCACAGCAACTGCTTTGTATAAGACAATCCCCGAATAATGGGGTTTTAAATAAACAAAATAATACCCATTACACAATCTACTTTATTAAAGAGGAACTACCATGAAAAAAGTACAACAAGGTTTTACACTGATCGAGCTGATGATCGTTGTCGCGATTATCGGTATTCTGGCGGCGATCGCCGTACCTGCTTACCAGGAATATGTTGCAACATCCAAAGGTGCTGCGGGTATGAAAGCTGTAGGTAACTACGTGACCAAGCTGCAGACCTGCATTCAAACAGACATTGGCTGCGCAAGCCTTGGAACTGAAGTGGCCTCTCAAGCTGGTCTTACAATAACTCCTGCTACTCCAGTAGTGAATACAGATGCAACTCTTGAGTTCGACAATCTCTCTTGTCTGATTACCGCAACTGTGACCGCTGATGGTACAACTACCTACACAGCAGCCTTGGGTTCAGCCCCTGGAAATACAACTTTAGCTCAATGTGAGAAAGGCGCTAACCTTTAAAGCTAGCAGTGCTTAAAAAAACCCCGCTTTTGCGGGGTTTTTTTTACCTAAGCCAATCAGGCCGGACATTTAAACTATTTACATAAACAAACATTACACTTAACTAACAATCCCAATATAGCGCTTTATTATTAGGCCACAGTTATCATTCATCATAAAATCACTACCACTAATACATATAAATTCCAGATTGCTAGATAATTTTAAGTATATAGATCAAAATGCTATTGAGGCTATCCTATATCGGCCAATGCGTAAGGAGTGTGATATGAAAAATAATTATTACAATAGTGGGTTCACCTTAATTGAACTCATGATTACTGTTGTCATAGTAGGTATGCTGGCTGCGATTGCACTACCCTCCTATTTTGCTTACGTCAAGGACACTAATGAAAAAGCAGTGAATGCCAATGCTCTATCTCTAGCTAATTTTGAAAATAACTTTTTTTACGAAAATGAAACCTATGTAACGGGTACATACACTCCTGGCGCAGCCAGCTCATTATCAGCCGCACTAGGATGGACTCCTTCTGGTGATCAGGATAATTTCAAATATGCTGTCAGCGCCGGTCCTTGTGGGGATATCAAAGAATGTTATACCATTACCGTCACACTCATTAGTGACCCGACAATAAACCATACTCTATCTGGCCCCTAATACCAAATATCTTATGCACAATAAAAAACCCGGGAAACCGGGTTTTTTATTGTGCATAAAATTATACGAATACATCTTTAAATACGACAATTTAATCAGTTTTCGTCTATGCTTGACGGGTATGAAATTTAGCTATATTTTTCAACTAACACTCATCATAAACCCTAAAGTATCGGAATAATTAATTCGCCTATGTCTGCACAGCCACGTCTCCAGGGTCTTTCTCGCAAGCTAGTCAATGATGGTCTTATTGATGAAGAAAAAGCCATCGAAGCCATAAAAGGCGCTCACGAAGAAAAAATAACCTTTACCCAGTATCTGGTCGACCACAAGATACTAACGGCGAAAAAAATCGCTATGGAAGCCTCTGCTGAATTTGGTCTACCTGTGTTTGATCTAAATGCGCTGGACATGGAGATCATTCCGAAAGATCTGGTCGATGACAAACTAATTGAAAAACACCATGCCCTGCCCCTGTTTAAACGCGGCAACCGCTTATATATAGGCATTTCTGACCCAACTAATCTGGCTGCTATCGACGATATCAAGTTCCAGACGGGCAGCAATACCGAAGCAGTACTGGTCGAGGTTGATAAACTTTCCAAAATCATCGAAAAGATACTGGACGAAGACGATGGCATGGATGACATGCTGGACGAAGGACTGGATGACCTTGAGTTTGCTGATACTGATGCTGATCCAAACAAAGACGAAGATACCGGTTCAAATATTGATGACACACCTGTGGTCAAATTCATCAATAAAATGTTACTTGATGCCATTAAAAAAGGTGCCTCCGACCTTCACTTTGAACCGTATGAAAAACGATACCGTGTGCGCTTCCGTATCGACGGCATGTTACGTGAGGTCGCCTCCCCTCCAATTGGTCTGAGCATGAAAATGGCGGCTCGTCTCAAGGTGATGTCAAAAATGGATACCTCCGAAAAACGGGTACCACAAGACGGTCGTATCAAGCTAAAAATCTCCAAAAATAAAGCTATCGATTTTCGTGTTAATACCTGCCCGACGTTATTTGGCGAAAAAGTGGTAATGCGTATTCTGGATCCTTCCAGTGCATCACTCGGTATCGACATGTTGGGTTATGAACCGGATCAGAAAGAACACTACATGAATGCCCTGTCCAATCCCTATGGCATGATTCTGGTGACTGGCCCCACCGGTAGTGGTAAAACTGTATCGTTATATACCGGCCTGAATATTCTGAACAAAGAAGACACCAATATTTCAACCGCCGAGGATCCGGTAGAAATTAACCTGGAAGGTATTAATCAGGTTAACGTTAATGAAAAAACAGGCATGACTTTTGAGGCTGCGTTACGAGCATTTCTGCGTCAGGATCCTGACATCATCATGGTCGGTGAGATTCGAGATCTGGCCACCGCTGAGATTGCTATCAAAGCGGCACAAACCGGCCATATGGTTATGTCTACTCTGCATACTAATGATGCGCCTCTAACTCTGGCACGTCTGGTGAATATGGGTGTACCACCATTTAATATTGCTGCTGCCGTTAACCTGATCATCGCACAGCGATTGGGACGACGCTTATGTGAAAAATGTAAAACCGTGCATGATTTACCTGACTCTGTACTGGAAGAAGAAGGTTTTACTGCCGAGCAAATCAAAGCTAAACCCACCTTGTACAAGGCCGTAGGTTGCGATGCCTGTGATAAAGGCTACAAAGGTCGTGTGGGTATTTATCAGGTTATGCCTATATCTGAAGCAATAGGAAAAATTATTATGGATAATGGTACTGCGCTTGATGTTGCTGAACAGGCGCAAAAAGACGGTGTAAACGACCTAAGACAATCCGCTATATTAAAAGTGATTTCCGGCGTGACCAGCCTCGAAGAAATCAATCGTGTCACCAAGGACTAGCAGGAAGGTAATAAATCATGGCTACAGCTAAAGAATCAACAATGAGCTCTTTTTCCTGGGAAGGTACCAATAAACAAGGGAAAACCGTTAAAGGTGTAAAAACAGCTGCAAGTATTGATGCGGTTAAAGCCGAATTACGCAAACAGGGTGTCACTGCCAAGCCAGGAAAAATAAAAAAACAAAATAAGAAAACCCGTGGTAAGAAAATTACGCCCAATGACATTGCAGTGTTCAGTCGACAGCTTGCCACCATGATGAAAGCAGGCGTACCACTGGTGCAATCTTTTGATATCGTTGGTGGGGGTCACTCCAACCCTAGCATGACCGAATTAATTATGAAGATCAAAGCCAGCGTCGAAGGAGGCAACACACTAGCCACCGCTATGGGCGAGCATCCTCTTTATTTCGATGATTTATTTGTCAATCTGGTCGATGCCGGTGAACAATCAGGCGCCCTGGAAACACTGCTAGAAAAAGTCGCCACCTATAAAGAAAAAACCGAATTACTAAAGAAAAAGATCAAAAAGGCAATGACCTACCCGATTTCCGTTCTCGTGGTCGCCATGGTTGTATCTGTAATTCTACTGGTATTCGTGGTACCAACATTCAGCGAAATGTTTGAGAGCTTTGGCTCCGAGCTACCTGCATTCACACAAATGGTGGTCCATATGTCGGAATGGATGACTTCAGATGGCTGGATTCTTGGTGTTATCGGTGTTACGGTCTTTGTCGCCTTCACGGAAACCAAAAAACGCTCCAGAAAATTTAATGAAAATCTCGATAAAATGTACCTGAAAATGCCTATTATTTCGGGACTTGTTCACAGTTCAGCCGTGGCCAGGTTTGCTCGAACATTAGCAACAATGTTTGCAGCAGGTGTACCTCTGGTTGACGCCATGGACTCAGTTGCTGGAGCTTCAGGTAATATCGTTTATAAAAAAGCAATTCTGGCTATTCGTGATGAAATTGCACAGGGCTCAACATTACAATCCAGCCTTTCGCAAAGAACTGATCTTTTTCCTAATATGTTGATACAAATGGTAGGTATTGGTGAAGAATCCGGTGCACTCGATGCTATGTTATCCAAGGTCGCCGAATATTTTGAAGCCGCAGTAGATGATGCAGTTGAGAATTTAACGACTCTGATGGAACCCCTGATCATGTCATTTCTGGCAGTCGTTATTGGTGGTCTGGTTATTGCTATGTATCTGCCTATTTTCAAAATGGGCGAAGTGGTTGGCAACTAAGGCGATTACACTTGGAAATTCTAAACGTTTTTGAAACTACGCTGTGGCTGTTTTATGCCACCATACTTATACTAAGTTTATGTGTTGGTAGCTTTCTTAATGTTGTCATTTATCGGCTGCCCGCCATGCTGGAACGTGACTGGCGTATCCAGTGTCATGAATATTTGGAACTAGGAGATGCCAGGATTGATGACAAACTACAGCACCTCTCTTTAGCCAAACCCGGTTCTACGTGCCCTCATTGTGGCCATAGAATTCGTGCCTGGGAAAATATCCCAGTCTTAAGCTATCTTTTTTTGAAAGGAAAATGTTCGTCCTGCAACTCAACAATTTCATTACGATACCCTGTCATAGAACTCATTACGGGCGTGCTGTCAGTTATTGTTGCAATAAAATTTGGCGTCAGCCTGACTACGCTTTGCGCATTATTTCTTACCTGGACGCTAATTGCTCTCACTCTTATCGACTACGATAAACAGTTACTGCCTGACGACCTCACGTTACCACTGCTTTGGCTTGGACTTTTAATCTCTTTTTTTAATGTCTTCACAGATACCGAATCGAGTCTTATTGGAGCCATACTCGGCTATATGATTCTCTGGACTGTCTTTCAGATTTTTAAACTCGTCACTGGTAAAGAAGGTATGGGCTTTGGTGATTTTAAGTTATTAGCCGCACTGGGCGCCTGGATGGGCTGGCAATTACTGCCGCAAATTATCCTGCTCTCCTCAGTAGTGGGGGCTGTAACTGGTATTTTCATGCTCATCACCGGCCTGACCAAAAGACAACAGCCGATACCTTTTGGCCCCTATCTTGCCGTTGCCGGCTGGATAGCATTAATGTGGGGACATGATATTAATAGGCTTTATCTATCCAGCCTTCAATAATGTTGAAGGTTGGGTTAACAGGCGGCATTGGCAGTGGAAAATCTACAGTCTCTGAAATATTTTCCAATCTGGGTATTACTATCATTGATGCTGATCGTATTGCACATCAACTGATGCAATCAGGAAGCGATAGCTTTAATGATATAAGACAATTGCTCGGCGATGAATTTATTAATATCAATGGGGAGTTGGATAGAAAAAAAATAGCACAAACTATTTTTTCAAACCCCCAAAAAAAAATTGCTCTTGAAAAAATTCTACATCCCAGAATCAAACAATACCTGCTGCAGGAAGTGGAACGTTTTAATAGTAAAAGCTATATTATTCTGGAAATTCCCCTACTTCTGGAAAGCCAGTTTACGGATTTAGTAGATCGAATTATTGTCGTTGATGCTGATGATGACATAAGAATCCAACGGACTAAACAGCGCGACAACCGTACTGAAGAACAAATCAGGTGTATCATGAATCACCAGATAGACCGTGATCATCGTCTACAACAAGCTGATGATATCCTGAATAATAATGGCAATATTGAAGACCTACGCAAAGCTGTCACACTTCTCCACCACAAATATCTAGCAATGGCAGCCTAGAAATCTGGAGCAGCTATTTTGAATATGAGTGGTTTTGTGTAAAAATCCACCCCAATTAACCCTAAGATGAATACCGTGACTGAGTTCTACACATACGAACAACCTACCAATGAGCGCATCCGCGCCTTCCTGCGCCTTGAAAAACTATTTCGGCAATTTAATTTTCATTTAAGACAGGGCAATGCATGGAGTAATGATATCGCTATCGATTCGATTAATGAACTTCTGGCCTTCACTAGCCGCTCAGATATAAAACTGGAGGCCCTCAAGGAACTCGAGCGGCAACATGCACGTTTAGAGCGCCTGTCAACACGCGCACACATTGATAAGAATCAACTCGAATCGTTATTGATCAAACAGAAAAAATTGATCATGGAACTTCAGTCTATACAGGGGCAGCTAGGACAAAATACTCAATCTATTGAGCTTCTCTCTGCTATAAGACAAAAAAGCTCCATACCCGGTTGTATCTGTGATTTTGATCTACCTGTCTACCAATACTGGCAGAGTCTGCCCGAGTCGACGCGTAAGAGTCACCTCCAGAAATGGTTTGAGCCTTTCAAGATTCTTGATCATTCAGTCCATTTGATTCTGGACGTATTACGCCACAGCGTAGAAGATAGCAACGAGATCGCTACTAATGGTTTTTTTCAGAAATCCATCGATACCAACCAGGCTATTCAGTTATTAAGAATAAGTATTGTGGCAAATAGTAACTACTATCCTGAAATCAGTGCGGGGAAACACCGTTTTTCTATTCGTTTTATGAGCAACGAAGATCCTTCAAGTCGACCTGAACAATATAACGAAAATATAAATTTCAAACTTAACCTGTGTACTATTTAAAAGTACGCTAACAAGTCAGATATCCAGCAGTTTTAAACAGGGTTCCATAACGCCCCTATCGCAGCTATACCCTGAGCACCAGCTAACCAGGCTTTTTCAGTATCATCCTTAGTTACACCACCTAAAGCATAAACAGGCACATTTACCTGAGTTATCATTTCTGAAAATTGCTGCCAACCTAAAGGTACTGTATCAGGATGTGTAGCTGTAGCTTGCACTGGTGACAATACCATGAAGTCAACTCCTAAAGCCTGCGCTTCAATCATCTCCTGCAGATTATGACAGGAAACAGAAAGATAATCGCAATCTGGCCTTTGCGAATATTGCAGCAGCTTTCTGCTGTTCAAATGCAGACAGGATGGGGTAATTAAATGTGCGAGCTGATCAGGAATATTGAACATAAGCCTGACGCTGGATTGCTCACATAAATCAGTCGCAAGTTTTATAATCTTAGCGGCAAATTTTTCATTCGTTGTTTGCAGCCAGTCATTGGTGAGCCTTAGTTGCGCCAGTCGGATACCGCTATCAATAGCTAATCCAAAGCGCTCTTCAAATTCATAAATAGAATCGAATTTTCCTGTAATCAGGTAATGCTCGGGTAAATTTAGAGATTGAATAATCGGAACATTCGCAGCTGGAAACTCAATTGGCTCAAGTTGATCAATCGCCTGCCAGCGAATTGTCTGACCTTCTTTACCCACTGCTTGCCCAGTGTAATCGTCTACCTTCCAGACATCGAGTAAAACTGTTTTATCTGGATATTGGTGCCTCACTTTTATCAGCGGGCGGCAAGACTTTACATGGATGCCAAGTTCTTCTTCCAGCTCCCGCAACAGTGCTTGTTGAACCTGTTCGCCGGATTCAAGTTTACCCCCGGGAAACTCCCAAAAACCACCCTGATGAGCATTGGATGCGCGCTGGCTAATCAATACTTCGTTATTGCTATTAACAATAGCGGCAACAGCTACATGAACAACTTCTGTATTCAAAAAAACTAACTTCGATAGTTTGAATTGATAGTCACGTAATCGTGGGACAAATCAGTGGTCCAGATTGTGGTCGAGACATCGCCACGACCGAGAATAACTTTGATGGTAATCTCAGGCTGACGCATAACTCGCTGACCTGCTTCTTCGGTGTAATCTGCATCTCTACAACCGCCTTTAACAATACGCACATCATCCAGAAAAATGCTAACATTTTCTGCAACCAGATTTTTAATTCCAGCATTGCCGACAGCAGCAAGGATTCTTCCCCAGTTTGGGTCGCTGGCAAACAAAGCTGTTTTCACCAGTGGAGAATGCGCAATGGTATAAGCCACGTCACGCGCTTCTTTCAAAGAGGCCGCCGTGTCCACATTGATGCTAATAAACTTTGTCGCGCCCTCACCATCGCGAACAATGGCATGCGCCAGGTGCAAACATACTTCATCAACGGCCCGGGCAAAAACTGCTGCATCATCGCTGTGCGCATCAATCAGCGCGGTGTTCGCAGCACCAGAAGCTATCAAGATGCAGGCATCATTCGTTGAAGTGTCACTATCGACCGTGATCGAATTGAAACTTTTTGCAACCGCACCATCAAGGCAATGCTGTAAATAAGTATTTTCTACTCGTGCATCTGTACCGATATAGGCAAGCATAGTGGCCATGTTGGGGTGAATCATGCCTGAGCCCTTTGCGATACCAGTGATAGTCACCTGCTTGCCACCCAACATAAATTGTTTAGAGATAGCTTTAGCGATTGTATCAGTTGTCATGATGCCACGCACTGCTGACATCCAGTTATCTTCTGTTAGACACTGACTGACCGTCTCCACACCCTTGCTCAAGACATTCATTGGCAGGGACTCGCCGATAACACCGGTGGAAAAAGGTAAAACTTCTTCCACTTTACAGTGAAGAGCTTTGGCGACCCACTCACAACTTTCAATCGCATTCTGGATGCCCTGCTCGCCAGTTCCGGCATTAGCATTGCCTGAGTTAATTAAAAGTGCTCGAGGTTGTATTTGAGCAAGATGTCTTTTAGCCACAATCACAGGTGCAGCCGCAAAAGAGTTTTTGGTAAACGTTGCTGCGCAATTTGAACCCTGGTCAAGCTTGATCAGGACAAGATCTTCTTTTCCTTTGGCCTTCTTGATGCCACAGGCTACCGAAGCAAGCTCAATACCTTTAACAGGAAGAATATTAACGGGTTCTGAGAGACCTACTGCCATATCACACCTTCAAACGATAAAAAGTATTAACGATTAAACCAACTTACCATGACATTGCTTGAATTTTTTACCTGAACCACACCAGCAAGGATCATTACGACCCAGCTTTTTCTCACCGCGAACAAAAGGCTGCTCTGATGATTCATTATTTTCAGCATTCTGTTTCTGATGCATACCATCAGCCTGTTCATGTTGATAATTAACATTCTCAGTTTGTGCATGACCACGCTCTTCTATATTTTCAACTTCTTCGCGTGCCTGAATTTTTACTTTTGATAAAATAGAAATCGCTTCATGCTTGATCTTATCCAGCATTTCCGAGAACATTTCAAAAGATTCACGTTTATATTCCTGTTTTGGATTTTTCTGTGCATAACCACGCAAGCCAATACTCTGGCGCAAATAATCCATGGCAGCCAGATGCTCTTTCCAGATCCTATCGAGAACATTTAACAGCACATATTTTTCATAATTACGCATGCCCTGTTCACCAGCTAACATTTCCTTAGCATGATAATCTTCGACCAATATTTCCAGAATACGTCGACGTAAACCTTCCTCATTCAGTTCATCATCCTTGTCCAGCCACTGCTGGATCGGCATTTCACTGCCAAACTCCTCATACAGTGCATTTTCAAGTCCTTTTATATCCCACTGTTCATCCAGACTACCGGGCATAATAAAACTTGAAATAACATCTTTCAGAACATCTTCACGAATAGCTTTGACGATGTCAGACAAATCATTCTCTGACATCATTTCATTGCGCTGCGCATAAACTACCTTGCGCTGATCATTGGCGACGTCATCATAGTCCAGCACTTGCTTACGGATATCGAAGTTATGGCCTTCAACTTTACGTTGCGCATTTTCGATAGCTCGATTGACCCATGGATGCTCAATCGCTTCACCACGTTGCATGCCCAGTTTTTTCATCAAGGCACCGACACGATCAGAAGCAAAAATTCGCATCAAATCATCTTGCAGTGATAAATAGAATCGCGTAGATCCAGGATCACCCTGACGTCCAGAACGGCCCCGCAACTGGTTATCAATACGTCTGGACTCATGTCGTTCACTGCCAATTACATGCAGCCCTCCCGCCTCCAGAACTGTCTGATGCCTTGCCTTCCATTTGGAACGAATTTCATCAATTTGTGCTTGCGTTGCATCAGGTTTTTTAGTCAGCTCTGCTTCCAGATTTCCACCCAGTACAATATCAGTACCACGACCAGCCATATTGGTGGCGATGGTAACCGCACCCGGTTGCCCGGCCTGTTCGATAATGTGTGCCTCATTTTCATGCTGCTTGGCATTCAGTACATTGTGCGGGATTTTTTCCTGCTTTAATTTGCTGGAAATTAATTCTGAAACATCAATAGAGGCTGTACCTACCAGTACCGGCTGCTGGCGCTTAACACAATCACGCACATCCTCGATGATCGCTTCGTATTTTTCTTCCTGAGTTAAATAAACCAGATCTGTATTATCGTTACGGATCATTGGCTGATTAGTCGGAACCAAAACAACTTCCAGATTGTAAATCTGTAGCAACTCACCAGCTTCAGTATCAGCAGTACCAGTCATTCCCGATAGCTTTTCATATAGACGAAAATAATTCTGGAAAGTAATTGAAGCCAGCGTCTGGTTTTCACTCTGTATTTTTACGCCTTCCTTCGCTTCAACCGCCTGATGCAAACCTTCAGACCATCGACGCCCAGGCATGGTTCGGCCGGTAAATTCATCAACAATCACCACTTCGTCATTCTTTACAATGTACTGAACGTCCTTTTTAAACAAAGCACTAGCTCTTAGTGCTGCATTAAGATAGTGAATCAGATTAATATTGTTGGTGCTGTATAAACTTTCATTGGCAGGAAGAATGCCTTCATCAACAAGAATTTCTTCAACCTTCTGGTGTCCCTGCTCAGTAATATGTACTGTACGATTTTTCTCATCAACCGAAAAATCACCTTCTTCAGGTGCGTCTTTCTCTTCTTTGTGCTTACCCTGTTCTAATTGCTTTACAATTTCCTTAAATTTTACGTGCAGCTCACTGCTATCATTTACAGCACCTGAGATAATCAAAGGCGTTCTTGCTTCGTCGATGAGAATCGAATCTACTTCATCGACAATAGCGAAATTCAATTCACGCTGAACCTTTTCATCTATGGTGAAGGCCATATTATCTCTGAGATAATCAAAGCCAAATTCATTGTTAGTGCCGTAAGTGATATCTGCCGCGTATGCTTTCTTTTTCTCATCGTGATTCAGACCGCTGATGCTGACACCGGTCGTCAAACCGAGAAAACCGTATAAACGCCCCATCCATTCTGCATCACGACTTGCCAGATAATCATTAACGGTAACGACATGCACACCTTTGCCTGACAAAGCATTGAGATAAGCCGCCAGCGTTGCCACCAGTGTTTTACCTTCACCGGTACGCATTTCAGCAATTTTTCCGCTATGCAAAACCATGCCACCGATCAACTGTACATCGAAATGCCGCATATTGAGCACACGTTTACCTGCTTCACGCGCTGTAGCAAATGCTTCAGGAAGTAAATCATCCAGCGTTTCACCCTGCTGGTATCGTTCGCGATATTCGATGGTTTTTGCCGCCAACTGTTCGTCACTCAAAGCTGATATTCCGGCTTCAAGCTGATTAATTTTCTCAACGGTTTTACGGTGCTGCCGGATTAATCGATCATTACGGCTACCAAATATTTTACGGAAAACTTTGTTCATCATCTTTGACAAATAACCTGTGACAAAATACCGAACTGACAGGTCCGATATCTAAATGAAATCAAAAGCGCATTATGCCCGAGAACCAGTCTCTGGTCATGGAAATTGAATGAATAATTATCTTAACTGCTGGATTCAACAAAACGGAGAGGATCAACCTGGCGGTCATTAAGCAACACCTCAAAATGTACATGAGGTCCTGTTGAGCGACCTGTCGAGCCCATTAACGATATAGCCTGGCCTTTTTCAACTGTATCTCCGACTTTTACAATAATTTCTGCATTATGCCCATAACGAGTAGCATAACCATGGCCATGATTGATCTCTACAAGGTTGCCGTAACCATATCTGGGACCAACCCAGGTCACTACTCCACTAGACACAGCCACAATCTCACTGCCTTCCCTACCCGCAAAATCCATACCCTTATGCATCTCAAGCTTGCCAGTGAAAGGATCAGTTCGTTTACCGAAATACGATGATGTCCAGCCTTTGGTGATAGGACGTCCAGAAGGTCGAGTTTCTTTTTTCACCTGCTTACTCATCAATACATCTTCCAGTATTGATAACTGCTGCTCACGACTATCTAATTGATCACTCAAATCGCCCAGTACACTCTCAAATCCCACAGAAACTGAACTTTCTGGTTCATGGGGGCCACCGAAAGCGGGTTCATGGGTAAAGTTAAATTCTTTAGAATCCAGCTTGGACATAGTAACTAATCGCTCACCCAGAGCATCTAAACGGGTAACATGTGCTTGCATCAGACCTAAACGTGCTGCTAACGCATCCATTTCAGATTGTGCATTGGCGCGTGCTTTTGCAATCATGTTCTTTTGCAGAACAAGTTCTTTTTCCACCTCCGTCAACTGATTCAGTTGCCCAGAGCTTGTTCCCCACCAGTAGCCAGCTACAGCCATAAGACTCATAAACCCGGACAGTATAATGCCCGAAGCCATCACCCCCATCTGCCAACGTACTGGTTTGCCGCGATATTTACCTAAAAATATAATATTCATATTACAATTCTAATAACCATGACTATTGTGATAATAGCCTATTTAATGAGATATTCAGCACTATGAAGCCTTTCAATCGCCTGTTAAATCCAGTTCTTATATCAAAATCACACCAATTAGAACAGCTCACCTCTATCCTTAATGGAGAACTATCACCAGAAACCGCTGGACATTACCACATTGCAGACATTGATAACAGTACGCTTGTTGTTATCACCGATTCCCCCGTCTGGACCACAAGATTACGGCAACTAGGTCCTATGATCATTGATATTATATTTAATAGAACAGGGGAAAAATTTCAACATATCCGCATTGTGAGTCGACAGGGTTCAATTAAGGCACCTTGTCAGATCAGTAATACCATTAATCGTGTACTTAGCAAAAAATCAGGCCAACAAGTAGCCCAAGCTGCTGAATACATTAAAGATAATGAACTCAAAGAAGCGCTTCTAAAGTTTTCTAAACGGGGTAATACAGCAGACTAGAAAGCCTGTAGTGGCTGCGTATATGAAATAGGCGATGAAGCATTTTCATCCACAAAAGTAACCTCTTCCCAGGCTGATTCATCAGCAATCAATGCTTTTAGTAATTTATTATTTAGTGCGTGGCCCGAACGGTAACCTGAAAAAGCACCTATCAGACTATGTCCCAACAAATACAAATCACCGATAGCATCCAAGATCTTGTGCTTAACAAACTCATCCTCGTAGCGCAGGCCATCCTCATTGAGTACACGGTACTCATCGACTACGATGGCATTATCGATACTACCGCCTAGAACCAGATTCTGTGCTCTCAGGCGCTCAATATCATTCATGAAACCAAAAGTGCGGGCGCGACTCACCTCCTTAACAAAGGATGTGGTTGAAAAATCTATTTCCGCTTTACAGGGCATCCCCTTGAAAACAGGGTGGTCGAAATCGATAGAAAATCCTACTTTGAAACCTTCAAAAGGGTCAAAACGTGCCCATTTATCATTTTCTTCAACCAGAATAGGCTTTTTAATACGGATAAAACGTTTAGGTGCTTCCTGTTCTGCAATGCCCGCAGACTGAATCAGAAATACAAATGGGCCTGAACTACCATCCATAATAGGCACTTCACCTGCACTCACATCAACATAGGCATTATCAATACCCAGACCCGCCATTGCTGATAACAAATGCTCAACTGTAGAAATACGCACACCATTCTGTTCCAGAGTGGTCGATAAAGTCGTTGGCCCTACATTTTCAGCGGTTGCCTGAATCTCAACAGGCTCATTCAGATCTACACGACGAAAGACAATTCCAGTTTCCGGTTGCGCAGGACGTAATGTCAGGTAAACCTTCTCACCAGAATGCAGACCGACGCCGGTTGCACGAATTACATTTTTTAGTGTTCTTTGTTTAATCAACTTACTAAGCCCTAGTGTATTTTAGCATCGCCCATGACTGAGCGACTGAAGCCAGCCCAGCATTTTCACATATTTAACAGAATAATTGCAGTTCTTTTTCAAGCAATGCCCATATTTTGAGCGAAATTCACTCTTACCTCACTCAGCAATATCCAAAATCTGTTTTTACTGAAATAATTAATCTGCCTGACGACGAAGAAATGCCGGTATATCCAGCAAACTTTCATCATAAACACCTGAGCGATCATTATTACTTTTACGTTGCACAGCCGGTTTTTCCAGTTGTCCGTAATCAACATCACCATTCGTATTACGTGGTACGACATTAATTTCTGGTTTTTTGGCCATTTGTGGCACACCCAGACCAGTGGCCACCACAGTGACTCGCAACTCTTCACCCAGCGTATCGTCAATAGCCGTACCCATAACAACCGTGGCATCATCAGAAGCAAAAGAGCTAACCACTGCTCCGATATCCTGAAATTCGCCCAGTGTCATATTAGCTCCCGTCACATTAACCAGAATCCCTCTGGCCCCAGACAGATTCACATCTTCCAGCAATGGACTTGCCACGGCAGCCTGGGCCGCCTCTTTAGCACGATTTTCACCTGTTGCCCTACCTGAACCCATCATGCCCATACCCATTTTAGACATCACGGTACGCACATCGGCAAAGTCGACATTAATTACGCCGGGATTAGTGATCAGCTCAGTAATTCCCTGAACAGCACCACTCAATACATCATTGGCACCATTAAAAGCGTGCATCAAATCAAAATCTCGGCCGTATACATCGAGTAGCTTGTCATTTGGGATGGTGATCAATGAGTCAACATTTTGTGTTAACTCTTTAATTCCATGCATCGCGATTCTCATACGTGAAGGACCTTCAAAAGAGAACGGCTTAGTCACTACACCGACCACAAGAATTCCCATCTCACGCGCCAACTGAGCAACAATCGGCGCCGCCCCCGTACCGGTGCCACCACCCATGCCAGCCGTGATGAACAACATATCGGTATTAGCAATCGCGTCCTGAATCAGTTCTCGATCTTCGAGCGCCGCCTGTTGCCCTACCTCAGGTGTGGCACCTGCTCCCAGGCCTTTAGTGATGTTACAGCCAATCTGTAATGATTTGGCGCCTGTTATCTTGGTCAATGCCTGGGCATCCGTGTTAGCGCAAATAAAATCTACACCTTGAATACCACTAGCAACCATATGTTTAACCGCGTTACCACCGCCACCACCTACACCCATTACTTTGATGACGGCGTCCTGTGCTACTGAGTCCATAAATTCAAACATAAGCGTTCACCTTTGTCTGTTTGTTATTATTATTTATTCCGGCAAAACACCGGGCCATTTTTAAATCTTTCTGCGTTAAACCTGCCATTACTTTTTTCACTAAAAATTCCCCTGAAACCAACTTTTCATCCGCCCGAATACACCCTTTAATCCCCCTTCCATCATGATGTGACTGGTTCCGATATTTCGATGCTGACTACCGAACAACAACAAACCCACACCTGTGGCGTAGATCGGATTACTAACCACATCCGAAAGGCCTGTTACGTATTGCGGTAAGCCCAAACGAACTGGCATATGAAAAATCTCTTCTGCCAGATCAATCACACCCTCCATTTTTGAACTGCCCCCGGTCATAACAATGCCGGCTGCAATAATTTCTTCAAAACCACTTTTGCGTAGTTCAGCCTGCACCAGTGATAGTAATTCTTCGTAACGCGGCTCAACCACCTCAGCTAAAGTCTGGCGTGATAATTTACGTGGTGGTCGATCACCCACACTAGGCACTTCAATGGTTTCTTCCGGATTAGCCAGTTGACGTAGTGCGCAGGCAAACTTTATTTTGATGTCATTGGCATATTGTGTTGGGGTACGTAGTGCCACGGCAATATCATTTGTCACCTGATCGCCAGCGATAGGAATAACTGCAGTGTGACGAATCGCGCCTTCTGAGAACACAGCAATATCCGTAGTACCACCGCCGATATCAATAAGACAAACACCCAGTTCTTTTTCATCCTCAGTTAATACAGAGTAGCTCGATGCCAGTTGCTCAAGAATAATATCGTCAACGTCAAGCCCACATCGACGTATACATTTGACGATATTTTGAGCCGCACCAACTGCACCCGTGACTAGATGAACTTTAGCCTCAAGACGTACACCAGACATACCGATTGGCTCACGAATGCCTTCCTGATTATCAATAATAAATTCTTGCGGAAGAATATGTAATATCCGCTGATCTGCTGGAATAGCGACTGCACGCGCCGCATCAATAACACGATCAAGATCACTATTAGTTACTTCTCTTTCTCGTATTGCAACAATACCGTGTGAATTAATACTTCTAATATGGCTACCTGCAATGCCGACGTAAACTGAATTTATCTGACAACCCGCCATCAATTCAGCTTCTGCAACAGCACGCTGAATAGATTGAACCGTCGACTCAATATTTACGACTACACCCCTTTTGAGACCGTATGAAGGATGCGAGCCCAGGCCAATAATCTCAACATCACCTTCAGGAGTGATCTCACCGACAATCGCAACCACTTTCGATGTTCCGATATCCAGACCCACGATCATATTTTTATCCGTTCTCTTGGTCATATTGTCTTACGCCTCTCTGACAAGCACATGCTTGATGGCAGTATTATTATTTTTTATTTTCATTGCAAAACCATTGGGATAACGGAAATCAATCACCGCAACATTTTTTAAATTAAATTTATCCATGTTCGAAAAAACACGGACAAATCTAATCAGTCGGTTATCGGCATGATCACGTCCCAATTTAACTTCAATTTTATCAGGCATATTTTCAGATAAAAAATGAAGGCTCCATGCACGTCGGTCATCCAGATTCAAATCAACCACATCAAAACCCATTGGTAAAAAATCTTTATTAATTGCCGTTAAAAACATCCACATTTTGTTATGCAAGCCCTCAGGGCCATTTAACCTCGGCAACGGTAATTGATGACTAATAATCTCCGGCTTAAACACATCGCCACGATCGCTGATCATAGCGTCGTCATTCCAGTAGGCTACAGCCCGCTTTTCTGTCACTTTTATGTGCAGACTCGATGGCCATTGTCGACGTACTGAAACATCATCCACCCAGGGTAGACTAATCAATGCCGCTCGCATTGCGTCCAGATTAAGTGAAAAGTATCCACCATCTATCACTGCCACCACCTGATCTCTGAAACCATCATGTGAAATATTTTTAAACTCACCCTCAATTTCCACTTTTTCTATCGGCAAGATAGTTTTAAATTCATATTCTCTCAACTGATCAGCAAACAGCCAGCCAACCATCATTAGTGCAAAAACAAAAGTTGTCGTTAACAAACGATGTTTATTACTCACAGCATGTCCCTCTAAGAATCTCAATAACCAGCTGCTCAAAATTAATACCGGCCTGCTTTGCCGCCATCGGCACCAGGCTATGATCTGTCATTCCGGGGACGGTATTTACTTCAATCAACCAGGGCTGATTATTTTGATCTATCATGAAATCAACACGCCCCCAGCCGCTAGCATCCACAGCGTTAAACGATTGCTTGATCATGAGTGACAACTGTATTTCAGTTTCCTGACTCAGACCACATGGACAAATGTATTTTGTATCTTCTGCCTTATATTTCGCATCAAAATCATAAAAAGCATGCGATGTTTCTAATCGAATCATCGGCAAAACACGATCATTTAAAATCGCAGCCGTATACTCCTTACCTGTTATCCATCTTTCAGCAATAACAACGCCACCACATGCCTTTGCTTTCTGCCACGCAGATATCATTTCACTTTCATCTGTGACCTTGCTCATACCAATACTTGATCCTTCAAGTGCCGGCTTCATTATTAATGGCAAGCCCACTTTCTTTACTGCATGCGCACAGTCCATCTCACTATTCAGGATGCAATAATCAGGTGTTGGTAAGCCGGCAGCAAGCCAGATTTGCTTGGTACGAAGTTTATCCATCGACAATGATGATCCCAATACCCTTGAACCTGTATATGGAATTGACATTGCGCTCAGCAAACCTTGTATAGTGCCATCTTCACCACCACGTCCATGTAGAACAATAAATGCACGTTCAAATTTTCCCTCTTTCAGTACCGTCGCAATATCATGATCTACATCTACTGCATGCGCATCCACGCCCTGCGCCTGCAGTGCAGTTAACACAGCTTTGCCACTCAACAAAGAAATCTCGCGCTCTGCTGACCAGCCACCCATTAATACAGCCACTTTTCCAAACTCACTAGTCAGGGCACTCATACTTGCCTGTCTCCAACGATGCGTACTTCTGTTTGCAAATTAACACCTGTTTGCTCCAGAACCTGTTTTCTTACAAACTCGATTAAGTCTTCAATATCAGCCGCTGTTGCCTGCTGATCATTAATAATAAAATTCGCGTGCTTTTCAGATACTACGGCCCCACCAATTCGTTTTCCTTTTAAACCACATTGTTCAATTAAGCGCGCCGCATAATCATTCTCAGGATTACGAAAGACAGAGCCACAATTAGCTGTTCCAGTAGGCTGGGTTTCTGCACGTTTGGCTAGCAGCTGTTTAATATTTACTGATGCCTTCATATTCGCATCAAATTTCAGTAATGCTGAAATAAACCACTCATCTTTTAGACCTTCGACACTTCGGTATGAAATTTTATAATCTTCTGGCGTTCTCTGATGAATATCACCTTGACGATTAATCGTTTCCACATAAATAACATGTGACCAGGTCTCACCACCAAACGCACCAGCATTCATCGCTAATGCTCCACCCACCAAACCAGGTATACCCGCAAAAAATTCAGCACCAGATAAATTTTCACGTGTGCAGAATTTTGCCAGTTTCGCACCTGGCACACCGGCACCAACATAGACACAATTATCTTCTCTACGCTCCAGCTGCGACATCACCCCCTGGGTAGCAATCACTGTTCCATGAAAGCCACCATCACGTACCAGAGTGTTACTACCCAGCCCTAACCACAACAGATTTTCTCTCTCTGGCAGTGACTTCAACAATACAGTCAGATCATCTATATCTACTGGTGCACAATAACAATCAGCACGACCACCTGCACGCCAGCTAACATGATTCGCCATCGATTCGTTATAATGAATCTCACCTCTTATTTCTGCCGTCAGAATCAAATTGGCTGCCTCCATCTCATGCCTTCTCCTGCAACTGGACCGACAAATTCTCTGCTACTCTGCCAATCGAACCTGCACCCAGTGTTAAAATAATATCGCCATCCTGAATAATTGCTCGCAGAGAATCTGCCACTTCATCAACGTCCTTAATAAAAATTGGATTTACTTTGCCTCGTGTGCGTATCGCTGCACACAAAGATCGACCATCTGCACCAGCAATCACTTCCTCTCCCGCCGCGTACACCTCACTCAATAACAGCACATCAACATCAGCCAGTACATCAGTAAAATCTTCGAACAGGTCACGTGTGCGTGTATAACGGTGTGGCTGAAACACTAGTACTAAACGTTTGTCTGGCCAGCCCGTGCGCACTGCCTGCAAGGTTGCTGCCACTTCGGTAGGGTGATGACCATAATCATCAACCAGAGTCACCTTACCTGCCGGTGTTTGAATATCACCATATAAATGCATACGACGACCCACACCTTCAAAACCTGCCAGGGCCGACTGGATATCGTCATCTTTCACTCCCAGTTCATGCCCTATCGCAATCGCAGCCAATGCATTTAATACATTGTGTGTGCCAGGCATGTTTAGTGTAATCGCCAGTGGCTCACTGCGCTCTGGCAACATGACGTCAAAAGAAGTTTGCATACCCGATGGTTGAATATTGAATGCGTATACATCGGCTTCATGTTCAATACCGTAACGTAATACCGGCCGGGTAATTTTTGGCAAAATATTTCTGACTTCTTCATTTTCGACACAAACCACTGCCAGTCCGTAAAAAGGCAGATGGTGCAAAAACTCAACAAAAGCTTCACGCAATCGTTCAAAATCATTATGGTAAGTAGGCAGATGATCTGCATCGATGTTAGTGACTACTGACATCATGGGTTGTAAATACAAAAATGAAGCATCACTTTCATCTGCTTCAGCAACCAGATATTTACCACTACCCAGACTCGCGTGTACCGATGAGCTATTTAATTTACCGCCAATCACATAAGTAGGATCAAGATTACCCGCTGCCAAAACACTGGTTACCAGTGAAGTTGTAGTGGTTTTTCCATGAGTCCCAGCTATCGCAATACCATGACTAAAACGCATCAGTTCTGCCAGCATTTCAGCTCGGGGCACAATAGGAATACGCAATTCTCTGGCTGTTTTTACTTCTGGGTTCTCTGCATTGATTGCACTGGAAGTCACCACCACATCAACATTTTTCACTTGAGCCGCATTATGTCCCTGATAAACCTTGATACCTTCTTTCTGCAAGCCCCGGGTAATCGCATTGTCCGCAAGATCAGAACCACTGACTTCATAACCCAGTGTATTCATCACATCAGCAATACCGCTCATACCAGCACCACCAATGCCGACAAAATGTACTTTTCGGATCCTTCGCATAAAGCTATCAAAAGGTGTTTGTTCAGTATTCATATCAGACCACCTGCTAGCATACAACGCTCAGCGACTTCTTTAGCTGCATCAGGCTTTGCCTGACGACGCGCAGATTTTGCCATATGTAAAAGTCGATCACGTTGCTGAGTTAATTCACTAATGATTGAACTCAGCCAGTCAGCATCCATATCTTTCTGTTGACAGACTATGGCCGCATTAACTTTTGCAAGATAGTCGGCATTTGCTGTCTGATGATCATCAACTGCATGAGGATAAGGTATCAGGATAGATGCCACACCGGCAGCCGCTAATTCAAATACTGTCATCGCACCAGCTCGACATATCACCACATCCGCCCAGGCGTAAGCAGCTGCCATATCATCAACAAAAGCTTCCACTTTGGCCTCAACATTAAATTTTTTATACAAAGCTTGCGCTGCTTCGTGATTTTTCAAACCTGTCTGGTGCCACACTTCGGGTCTGGCCTCTAGCTCAATTTTTGAAACCGCTTCTGGTACCAGCTCATTCAAACGTACTGCACCCAAACTTCCGCCCACCACGAGCACACGTAAGGCAGCATCATGGCTGGCCAGCCTTAATTCCGGTGATGGCAAATTGATAATGTCTTTACGCACAGGATTACCAACATAATGGGCCCTGTTACCCAGCGCTCCTGGAAATGCTTCCATGACTTCATTAGCTACTTTCTCCAACAGGCGATTGGTTAATCCGGCAACCGCATTTTGTTCGTGTATTAACAAGGGCTTTCTCAGTAACCACGCCATCAAACCACCGGGACCAGAGGCAAAGCCGCCCATACCAAGTACCGCGCACGGTTTTCTTCGCAACAAAATCAGCAACGCCTGATAGCAGGCCACGATTAATCGTGTCGGTGCCAATAAAGTATTCAACATACCCTTGCCCCGCCAACCAGAAATACTTAACCATTCAATTGGATAACCTGCCTGTGGAACCAGTCTTGCTTCAATACCCGCGCGTGTACCTAACCAGATTACTGGCACCCCCCTAACACGTAACTCGTCAGCCACTGCTAATGCGGGAAATACATGACCACCTGTACCACCCGCCATAATTAAGATAGGTTGCACTGCTCTCATGCAGCACCTCCAGCTATAACTGCTTTATTCTGACGACGACTTTTTCGACTCACTGCCTGTTTTGAAAATTCACCGCACTCACAATGAATACGCAATAACAATCCTATAGCCATACAACAAACAACCAGACTACTACCACCGTAACTCATTAATGGCAGAGTCAAACCCTTGGTTGGCATCAAACCCATATTCACGCCCATATTGATTACTGCCTGAAGTGCCAACCAGATACCAATACCATAAGCTACATATGCCGCAAAACGATTACCACTTTTTTCTGCTTGCAGGCCAATTTTAAAAATCCTGAAAAATAACAGTGTGTACATAAAAATCACAAAACACACACCCATAAAACCAAATTCTTCGGATAACACGGCAAACAGAAAATCAGTATGAGACTCAGGCAGATAAAACAGTTTCTGCACGCTACCACCCAGGCCAGTTCCAAACCAGCCACCAGTGCCAATTGCAATAAGTGACTGCGTTAACTGGAAACCGGTATCAAAAGGATCTGCCCAGGGGTTCATAAATGATGTCAAACGTTCCATACGATATGGTGACGAAATAATTAGCATCAACGCACTCGCACCAAACAAAGTCATAAATGAAGCAAATTGAACGAAACGCACACCACCCAAAAACGTCATTGCCAATACTGTACCCATAATCACCACTGTTGAGCCAAAGTCTGGCTCCAATAACAACAGCAACCCGGCCAAACCCACCATCAACATTGGTTTTATAAAACCTCGCAATGTCGTTCTGACTTCCTCGCCATGACGTACTAAATAACCCGCCACATAAATCAACAAAAACAACTTCACCACTTCTGAAACCTGAAGATTAATTATGCCCAGAGAAATCCAGCGGGTACTTCCATTAATTGTTTTACCCACACCAGGGATCAGCACCAGCACCAGTAAAAACAAGGCAAAACCAAGTAGTGCAACACCTGATTTTTCCCACTGCACCAAGCGTATACGATAAACCAAAGCAGCCGCTATCAAACCAATAATTACAAACACCAACTGACGCTGCAAATAATAAAATGGATTAGAAAAATTTCGATCTGCCACACCCACCGAGGCAGAGGCGACCATAACCAGGCCCAACGATAACAGCGTAATACAAACAGCCACCAGTACAGGATCCAAATGATCCAGCTGCCACGATGTAACACGCTTAAACTCGGACTTAACAGTTGGCACAGCCATACGCACACTCATTGAATATGCTCCCGAACAGCGTCTGCAAATGCCTGTCCTCGATGTTCAAAATTACGAAACATATCAAAGCTAGCACAGGCGGGCGCCAGCAAAACATTATCACCTGCTTGCGCCAACTCGGAAGCTTTAATAACTGCTTCATCCATATCTTTCGCATGTATAATCGGTACAATACCGTCCAGCACAGCCTCTATCAAATTTGCGTCACGTCCGATTAAAACAGCGGCACGTAAATGTTTTTTTGCCACTTCCGCAAGAAGGGAGAAATCGGCGCCCTTGCCCTCACCACCTGCAATTAATACGTGTTTACCTGGTAATCCTTCTATACCGGCAATACTGGCACCTACATTGGTTGCCTTAGAATCATTAAACCAATTAACACCGTTTTTTTCTGTCAGCCACTGCATACGGTGCTCTAATCCAGAAAAATTTTTAATAGCCTCAATCATAAATCGCTGTGGAATATTTAATACCGACCCCAATGCTAATGCTGCCAGCACATTGGCGGTGTTGTGCATTCCTTTTATTTTTATCTCATCGACACTTAATAGACGCTCATTGCCATGACAGAGCCAGGTCACACCACCAATATCACACAAACCAAAATCACCCTTTGATGGTTGCTTCAGCGTAAAACCTATAGAGTTTGCACAAGTACACAATTGATTTTTAGATAGCTCATCATCTCTATTCACCACGCATGTTTTGGCATTACGATAAATATCCTGTTTGGCCATCACATAAGCATTTAGATCTTCATATCTATCCATATGGTCAGGGCTGATATTCAGTACAACCGCAGCTTCCATTGGTAAGTTCTGCAAAGTCTCCAGCTGAAAACTGGATAACTCCAGAACATATAATTCATAATTATCTTCCAGAAGATCCAATACAGGCGCACCAATATTGCCACACGCAACTGCATCTATGCCTGCGCATTTAGCCATTTCAGTCAATAAAGTAGTCACGGTACTTTTACCATTTGAGCCCGTTATACCAACAACAGGAGCGGTAACTTCGTGTGCAAATAAATCTATATCACCAGTAATCTCCACACCTTTTTCTTTGGCTTTCTGTAAAACCCATTCAGATACCGGCACACCAGGACTCACAATAATACGCCGAGCAGAAGTAAATAACGCTGCCTTAAATTTTCCTGTATGCAACTCTACATCAGGGAAATGTTCTTTCAATAATTTCATTGCTGGCGGCAAGTCTCGACTATCAACAACAACAACGCGCTCACCTAAACTACGCAAATAACGTACAACAGACAACCCCGTCACCCCCAGTCCAACCACCAGGGTATAAATTGTATTTTTTTCGAATTGCGTTTTTTCCATTTTTTTATTATCGAACCTTAAGCGAAGCCAGGCCAACCAAAACCAGTATCACTGTAATAATCCAGAAACGAACAATCACTCTAGGCTCTGGCCAACCTTTTAACTCAAAATGATGATGTAATGGCGCCATCCGAAAAATACGACGACCCGTTAACTTAAAGGAAGCAACCTGCATAATGACTGATACCGTCTCCATGACAAAAACGCCGCCCATAATTACCAGTACCAGTTCCTGACGAATCAAAACAGCAATAACACCCAGAGCTGCGCCTAGAGCCAGTGCGCCAACATCACCCATAAAAACCTGTGCAGGATAAGTGTTGAACCACAAAAACCCTAAACCTGCACCCACCAGTGAGCCGCAAAATATCATTAACTCACCTGCGCCTGAAATGTAGGGAATACCCAAATAATTAGCGAAGCCACTATGTCCAGTCACATAAGCAAAAACCCCTAACGCACCGGCTACCATCACGGTTGGCATAATAGCCAGACCATCAAGCCCATCCGTCAGGTTCACCGCATTACTACTTCCAACAATGACAAAATAACTCAGCACTACAAACCAACCACCTAAAGGAACCATCACATCTTTGACAAAAGGCACAATCAAAGTTGTCTCGATGGGTGTTTCAGCCATGCGGTACATAACAATCGCTGCAGTCAAACCAAAAACGGTTTGCCAGAAATATTTAACTCTGGCCGCTAATCCTTTTGAATTGCCATAAACCAGTTTTTTATAATCATCAATACCACCAATCAAACCAAATAACAGCGTTACAATTAATGCCATCCACACTTTTTCGCTTGCAAGATCACTCCACAGTATCGTACTGATGGCTACTGAAACCAGAATCAATGCGCCACCCATTGTTGGTGTGCCCGCTTTAGATAAATGAGACTTCGGCCCATCGTCACGAACTGTCTGACCAATTTTATAACTAACTAATTTTCGAATCATCGCTGGACCAATAAGTAACGACAGCATCAGTGCTGTAATGGTACCCAGAATTGCACGCAATGTAAGATACTGAAATACATGGAAGCCGCTGTGATACTGCTGTAGATATTCTGTGAATATGAGCAACATCAGTTTATCCTCTGTTTATTATTGTTATTATCTGGCAATAATGCCTGCACAACATTTTCCATAGCCATGGAGCGCGAACCTTTCACCAGGACTGTTGTTAATGCATCCATGTTTTTTTTCACGGCTTCAATTAGTTCGGATCTGTCCTGATAAAACTCGGCACCATCACCAAAACCTTTAACAGCATTGCGACTTAGCTCGCCCATAGCAAAAAGTTTTTTGACACCCAGCTGCCTGGCTTGTTGACCAGCTTCAAAATGCAGTGCTGCTGATGACTCACCCAGCTCAGCCATATCACCTAACACTAAATAAGCTTCACCTTCCATTTCTGTTAATACTGTCATTGCGGCTTTAAGCGAAAGTGGATTTGCATTGTAAGTATCATCAATAAGCCGAGCCCCATTAAATCCATCGCACAAATTTAAACGTCCAGAAACGCTGGAAAATGACTGTAAACCTGCAGCAATATTTTTAAGACTAATACCCAGCGACATAGTTACAGCGGCCGAAGCCAATGCATTCATCACATTGTGACAACCAGGAATATGCATATTAATGCTTACATCACCTGTCGCAGTTTTAAACAAATAACTCGAATCAGATTTTATCTCAGCATAAACATCAGCCTGCTGATTTTTCATCGAAAATGTAACAACATTTTTTCCCTGGCAAACTCGCTGCCAGTAATCAGCATAATCATCATCAAGATTAATAACGGCAACACCCTCATCAGCCAGACCACCATAAATTTCCGCTTTAGCCTGAGCCACTTTCTCCACCGAGCCAAAACCTTCAAGATGCGCTGGTCCGGCATTAGTAATTACCGCTACATCTGGTTTAGCGATATGCGTTAAATAATCAATTTCACCGACATGGTTTGCTCCCATCTCGATCACCGCATAATCATGCCGCTGACGTATCGACAACAAAGTCATGGGCATACCAATATCATTATTCAGATTACCCTGCGTGGACAAAACACACTCATCGCTCGCCGCCTTTACCAAAATAGCCCGGCACATTTCTTTAACCGTGGTTTTTCCATTACTGCCTGTAATACCTACCAGTTTGCCTTTAAATTGATCTCGCCAGGCTGCGGCCAGATCACCAAGCGCAATACGCGTATCTTCAACACAGATCTGCGACAGATTAATTGACTGAGGTTCACTCACTATAGCTCCGGCCGCACCCAGACTGGCCGCCTGCTCCAGAAATTTATGACCATCAAAATTCTCACCTTTGAGCGCGACATACAAATCGCCCTGACTCAAACTGCGCGTATCTTTTGACACTGCCATAAACACGGCATCATCACCACGCAGAGCGCCTTTTGTGGCCAGCGCCGCCTGTGACAAGCTCATCATTGCCGCATCTCCAGACATTCTCTCGCCACCAGCCGATCATCAAACTCAAAAACTTCTTTGCCTACAATCTGTATGCTCTCGTGTCCTTTTCCGGCCAGTAATACCACATCATTTTTCTGTGCATGTTCAATCGCACAGGCAATCGCTTCACGACGATCAAGAATAACTTTGACTTTTGATTTATCATCAAAGCCTTCAACAATTTCATCAACAATATTTTGCGGATTCTCACTACGCGGATTATCACTAGTGACAATAACCTTATCTGCAAAATCCTGTGCCACTTTTGCCATCAATGGCCGCTTGCTACGATCACGATCACCGCCACAACCAAAAACACACCATAGCTGACCATCAAAATGAGCTCTAACCGCCCTGCACGCTTCTTCCAGGGCATCAGGCGTGTGCGCAAAATCAACTACCACAGTTGGTGCATCATTCACCACAACCACTTCCATACGTCCAGGCACCGGTGAAATCTCTGCCAGTTTTTTCAATGCTTCTTCAAGCGATCGATTATTAATAAGCAATATCGACAATACCGCCAGTGTATTTGAGACATTAAAATTACCCAACAGAGGAATAAACAAATCACCATTACCTTCGGGTGTTTTAACAGTTACTTCAAAACCTCGTGCTACAGCCTTGATACTCACGGCACGAACAAAATGATGAGCACAACCCTGCCAGTTTTCAAAATCACATTCTAAGCTGTAACCCCAAACTGTCAGGTGGCCCTTACATTCTTTTGCCAAAATTCGACCATATTCATCATCAAGATTAATGACCGCCGTTTTCAGGCCCGGCATAAAAAATAATTTGCGCTTGACCTCGGCGTAAGCAGATAGCGTTTTGTGATAATCAAGATGATCATGCGATAAATTAGTAAATATCGCCGCATCAAACACAACACCATTAACTCTACCCTGATGCAAGCCGTGCGAAGATACTTCCATAACAACAGTTTCAGCATGATTGGCACGCAGCATTTCCAGGTCACGATGAACTGACAAAGCATCTGCAGTAGTTAATCCTGTTTTATTCAGCTCTCCAAGAAAACCATTGCCCAATGTTCCTAAAACACCACAACGTTTATCTGCCTCATCCATACACTGCGCAATAAAATGTGCAATTGATGTTTTGCCATTTGTACCTGTCACGCCAGTCACTTTGAGTTGTGACGAAGGATGTTGATAAAAACGATCTGCGATCTGACCCATTTTCATTTTCAAATCTTCACAGTACAGACAGCACACCTGCTTTGATACTTTTCTAACTATCGCGCCACAGCCTTCACACTCGTCCCAGATAATTGTTATCGCACCATTTTTAACCGCCGCTTCAGCAAACATCAAACCGTGAGAGATCTCACCCTGATATGCAAAAAACAAATTATCTTTTTTAGCCTTTCGGCTATCGATACACAATCCATTAACCTGCACATCATCACAATCGTTCAACAGTTCCGGCACAATAAAACCTGCCAATAAAGCCCTGAGTGATACCGATGCTTTATACTGATCAAGCAACATCAGACATTCTCACCTTTTTTTGCAACTAGCTTTGATTTCATGTTAGGTTTCATTATCAGTTGTTTCTCAGAAATAAGATCTGGAGCCACATCCAACAAACGCATCGCGCCTGCCATTACCTGGCTAAACACGGGTGCCGCCACTTCTCCGCCAAAATGTTCACCATTTCGAGGCTCATCAATCATTACCACCATGACAAGTTCAGGTGAGCCCGCTGGTACCATGCCTGCAAAAATCGATAGATAACGTTCTTCCGCGTACCCACCAGAAATAAACTTGTGCACCGTACCTGTTTTTCCCGCAACACTGTAATTCGCCACCTGAGCACGAATTCCTGTTCCTTCCTCACTGACTACACTCTGCATCATTTTTCTTACAGCTCGTGCTGTTTCCACACGCATAACGCGCTCACCTTCTACCACTTGCTCATTATGTAAAAAACTAACCGGCCTGATTATTCCATCTGCAGCCAGCGCCCCATAAGCACGAGCAAGCTGCATAGGCGTCACCGATACACCATAGCCAAATGCCATGGTTGCTCTTTCAAAATCATTATTCAGTGCACTCACCGATAAACGACCTATTGCTTCACCGGGAAAACCACTACCAGTATCTGCACCTAACCCCAGATTTTGATACATACCCCATTGCACATCAGCATCAACGGCTAAAACAATTTTACTGATGCCGACATTACTTGATTTTTCAATCACACCACCAAGATCAAGCTCACCATAATTACGATGATCTCGAATCATATTGCCCTGCACCTTCATATAACCGGGCGATGTATTTACTTTAGTCGTAGGCGTCCATATACCACTATCTAAGGCAGCGGCCATAGTAAGTGGTTTCATGGTTGAGCCAGGCTCGAACACGTCAGTGACTGCACGATTACGTGCTGACTCAGGGCTCATTTGACTTCGATCATTAACATTGAAAGAAGGCTGATTGACCATCGCCAGAACTTCACCACTTTTTACATCCAGCACGACTGCAGAACCAGCGATAGCATTATGTTTAATCACGGCAGCTTTAAGCGTCCGGTAAGTCAGATACTGCAAACGCCTGTCCAGACTTAAAACTACTGGCTTGCCCGGCTCAACTGGACGAATGTGCTCAACATCATCAAATACTCGACCTAAGCGATCACGAATTACTCTTTTTTTACCTGGCTCACCTTTTAACCAGTCATTAAAGGCCAGCTCAATACCTTCCTGACCGTTATCATCAACATCTGCAAAACCAATTACATGTGCAGCCACTTCACCAGCCGGATAATAACGACGATATTCATCCTGCAATGCTAGCCCAGGTATCTCTAGCGCCATCACTTTACTTGCCAGCTCCGGTGATGCCTGTCGCTTCAGATACATAAATTCACGTGTCTGCTGAGCTGTAATTTTTTTATACAATGCCTTTGCATCTATTGATAAAATTTTTGCCAGCTCAGGTATTCGATGCATATCCGAAATGACTTCGCCTGGATTTAGCCAGATACTGTTAACTGGTGTACTTACCGCAAATGGCTCACCGTTTCTATCAACAATCTGACCACGATAAGCAGGAATAGAAACCACTCGAAGCTGCCTTGCATTACCCTGACGCTGAAAGAATTCACTATGTAAAATCTGCATATCCAGCGCACGCCCTAGTAATGCAACTACGGCAATTAAAAAAACAACAAGCAGGGAAATTCGACGCCAGGGCATCAGAGGCTTCCCAACAACTTTTGCGTTACTGAATATCATGGTTTAATAAATACCACTTCTTCTGCACTCGGCATAACCATAGACAATCTCTCCCGCGCCACCTGTTCGATACGACCATGACCAGACCAGGCACTCTGCTCTAATTGCAACTGCCCCCATTCTGTATTCAATTCATCAACCTGATGCTTAAGACCTTGCAACTCCACAAATAATTTTCTACTTTGATGTTTGCTATAAACCAGCAAAACCGCTGAACTCAACGTCATTATAAATATCAATGACACAACCAAAAAAAATCGTTGTGACTCTGTCATCGCACCCGCTCCAAAACCCTCAAACGCGCGCTTCTTGATCTTGGGTTAGCCGCCAGCTCATCTGCACTCGCAATCCATGACTTACCCACCAGTCGAAATGGTGGGTCCTCGTCTTTTTCCATAATCGGCAGACCCGGCGGTAATTTGGCGCGACTGGAAATGTCACGCATAAATCGTTTCACCATTCGATCTTCTAATGAGTGAAAACTGATCACCGCCAACCGACCACCAACCGCTAACATTGAGGCCGCTGCCTGCAAACCACTTTCAATCGAAGGCAACTCCTGATTGATATACATACGAATGGCCTGAAAACTTCGCGTTGCCGGATGCTTGTGCTTTTCCTTGACCGGAATCGCATCTGAAATAATGCTCGCTAACATAGCAGTGTTATCAATCACCTGCTCTTTTCTGGTTTCCACGATGGCGGTAGCAATGCGCCGGGCGAACTTCTCTTCACCATAACGCTTGAGCACCAATATCAAATCACGCAGATCGACCCTGGCCAGCCACTGCATCGCTGATTCACCCTGCTCGGTATTCATGCGCATATCCAGCGGCCCCAATTTTAAAAAACTAAAACCACGCCCGGCGTCATCCAGTTGCGGCGACGACACACCCAGATCCATCAGCACACCATCTATACGATTGCCCAGCCCACGTTTCACAATGACAGACCCCATCTCACTGAAGTTGCAATGCTCAAATTCAATGCGCGAATCATCCGCGAATCGTTCACGCCCGTAGGCGATGGCCTCTGGGTCCTGATCAAAAGCAATCAAGCGCCCTTCTCGGCCCAAACGACTCAATATGGCGCCGCTATGACCGCCCCGCCCAAATGTCGCATCGACATAAATACCGTTCTGCTTCACATTCAACGCTTCCAGCACCTCATTCAGAAGCACTGGCTGATGACTAAAATCTGTCTCCATACCGTTTAAAGCGACAACTCTTCCAGGGCAACCGGAAGCTCACCTGCGTCATCCTGCACACTTCCCAGCAATGCCTCCTGGCTATCGTTCCAGGCTTCTTCATCCCAGAGTTCGAATTTTTTTCCCTGACCGATCATGACAATCTTCTTGCTCAAGCCGGCGTAATCACGCAACAGGGTCGGCAACAGAATGCGGCCCTGACCGTCCATATCACACTCAGTCGCATGACCAATCAGCAAACGCTGTATCGACTTTGCTCGCTTGTTAAAACTGGGCAACTGCACCAGCTTGCTTTCAATCACTTCCCACTCAGGCAAGGGGTAAACCAGCAAACAGGCGTCAGGATCAACCGTGACCACCAGATGACCTCCACAAATTTCGAGCAAACGCTCGCGATAACGCGCGGGCATCGCCATTCGGCCCTTCGCATCCATCGCAATATTGTTGATTCCTCGAAAATTCATTTATTGTTTTACCCACTTTTACCCACATTTCCCCACATACCGACACTATAGGAAGGAAACAAGGGTGATGTCAAGTATTTTCAGGGCTTCAAAACTACAAAAAATGTCTTATCCGACAAGAACTTAGCTAAAGTTCGGAAGGATTAATTTTGAGAAAAAAAATAGGCTTTTTCAAATCATCAGCTTGGCATTCAATGCTAATAATTTACTTTAAGTTGCGCCCGGAAACGAGCCTCTTAGAAAAAAATAATGGGTCAAAAAAGAAGAGGAGTTGGCCGATAAGCCGGGTTCTGTCGTAGCTTAAAAAGCCGGGACAGTCATTCATCTAGGATATGTGTCGCCACATACCTCAAGCAACCTACCCGGGAACAGCGCGGACCACGCATTATGTCCCCCTATTTGGTCTTGCTCCGAGCGGGGTTTGCCCTGCCATGCCTGTTACCAGCCATGCGGTGCGCTCTTACCGCACCATTTCACCCTTACTAATTAAACCGTGGTTCAACGAGCGGTATATTTTCTGTGGCACTTTCCGTAGGCTCACGCCCCCCAGGCATTACCTGGCACTCTGTCCTGTGGAGCCCGGACTTTCCTCGGTGCATATATATCAATGATAGACGTGCACCGCGACTGTCTTGGCCAACTCCCGCCACTAATATAACAGACTATGCACATCAACATAATCACTAGATTGCCTGAACAGACGACCAAAAAAACGATTTAACGAATGCGTTCGTGGCAGATACTGAAAAATACTACGTTTCCGGTTATCCAGTATGGCACCGGCCCGCTGCAGACGCATATCCTCCGTATCGATCTTACAGCCACGGCGTATGGCATCAATGGCACGCTTACGATTATGACATTGCCATTCTGCACAGGCCAGATTCAGGAATACGGTACCATCCAGCACTTCATTGCTGGCAGCATCACGACAAATCAACAAACCATTTCGATTGGATATGAGCACCTGAGCCAAACCAACATAAGAAGCCACTTTATTGTAGTACTCATCGTGCTCATCAAGATCATTCAATACCACTTCAAAATCACGAGCCGCTGCGTTATAGTCTCTGTCCTCTAACGCCTGCAGACCTTTTTTATACATTTCGTCGTTCATCGTATCCTCTTAAATCGCACACAGCTGCAATTACACCGACAAAACTATACCATATAAAAACACAATCATAGATCAAAAACCATGAACTATCATGGCTTGAACGTACTTCGGCATTAGCATTAAAGCCGCAATTAACATAAGCTATCTCAACAAGATTTTTCGAGATCCCCCTTCATGCCCTGGTTACAAATTTCCGTACATACCACCCAGAATTATGCAGAACAAGCAGAAGACACTCTGCTGGAAAATGGTGCCTGCTCAGTCACTCTCAGTGATGCTGCTGACGAACCCATTCTTGAGCCAGCGCCTGGAGAAACCCCCATCTGGCAAAATATTGTTGCCACAGGTTTATTTAGTAATACAGAAAATCAGGAACGACTGGTTGCAAGTATCAGATCTGCACTTCCAGGCGGTGGCTACAATATCTCAACTGAAATACTGGAAGATCAAAACTGGAGCCGAAGCTGGATGGATAACTACCATGCCATGCAATTCGGTGAACGCCTGTGGGTATGCCCCTGGCACATAGAACCACCGGATCCAGAAGCCACCAACCTCAGACTTGACCCGGGCCTTGCTTTTGGCACCGGCACTCACCCAACTACATCACTGTGTCTGCGCTGGCTCGATCAACACATCCAGCAACAAAAAAGTCTACTCGATTTTGGTTGCGGCTCGGGTATTTTAGCCATCGCTGCATTATTGCTCGGACTCGAACAAGCAGATGGTGTTGATATCGACCCACAGGCACTGGAGGCCAGTCTAGCTAATGCCAGAGCTAACCAGGTTGAAAATCGCTTACGTTTATTCAGCTCAAAACAATTTTCTGCCGAACATCCTCAACAACAATATGAAATCGTAGTCGCTAATATTTTAAGCGGCCCACTGGTCAAGCTCGCACCAATACTTGCAAAACATACACTTAACAGTGGCGACATTGTCCTTTCAGGCATACTCGCCGAACAGGCCGACAGCATTGTCAAAGCCTACTCACCTTATTTCAAAATGGATGCTCCACTTTTTGAAGAAGACTGGGTACTATTACATGGTTGCAGACAAACTTAATTCCCTGCATCATACACAACCATGCAAACTATCTGCCCCCACTGCCAAACTGTTTTTAAAGTATCCGATGAGCACCTAAAAATTGCTGATGGCTACGTACGCTGTGGCATTTGTAAGGAAGTTTTTAATGCTCTAGAAGACAAAGAAAAGTCTATCACTAAAACTGAATTAGCAAGCACATCAGAGACATGCCTCGACAAAGATATCCTGCAAAACGATACAGGCTCAATTGAAACAGGATCTAAACAAAATATAGAACAGCCTGTCACCAAGGACCAAAATACACCTCTGGCAAATAAAGCCCCCACTGATGAAACCGTAGAAAGCCCTACAGCAAATAACATTACCTCTGATAATATCGTTCAGACAGATTTATTCGTCGCCCCGTCAAGTATAAAAATAACTAATTCCGGCCTGGCACCAACTACACCTGAAACAGAAAAACTCAAAATAGCGGAGCCCGTAATAACAAAAACAGGCCCCATTGTCTCAGAAACAAAAACCGTATTTCCAGAACAAATAAAAAGCCAAAACAAAACAAACAATGACATAGCTGACACTCACCCTGAACAACAGTCAGCAGTTACTGCACCGGCAACAGCCCCATCTAAACCATCTGTTGAAAATATTGCCGTAACAAAAAATATTACAGATGCTGCTAATGACAATATAGATGACAACTTATTTGATGGCGTCCAAAGCAAACTGATTCCTGATGAATATCGCATTCCCGAATTGCACAATACCTATTCCATCTGGCACGACATTGCATGGAGTCTGGCCATCCTGATTCTTACCGCAAGCCTGTTCGCCGAATACACTTGGTTCAATCGCAATGAGCTAATCCGCAAGCCCCAGTTACGGCCTCTGGTTACTAAATTCTGTGTCCTCGCCAACTGTGATGCAATGGCATTACGCGAGCCAGGTGAAATTGAAATGACTACCCGTAATATATACACCCACCCTAATGTCAAAAGCGCATTAATGATCTCCGGCACACTGGTCAATCACGCTGATTTTGAACAACCTTACCCGAATATATTAATCGATTTTTCAGATGTTCGCGGCGAAGTGATTGCTTCACGTGTTTTCACTCCTGAAGATTATTTGCAAATCAAAACCACCAGCCTGAGACCTCTGGCGCCCAGAATCCCCATCAACTTCAATATGGAAATACAGGATCCCGGTAAAAACGCCAGTACTTACGAGTTCAGCTTTCTGTAAACCACAATCTTCAACACCACCTATCGGTCTTTGATGTTCAAACTCACAGCTATCTGGCAGACTCATCTCTGATGAAGATTGGTCCTTACATACTTGATAACCCATTGATACTGGCTCCAATGGCCGGTGTTACTGATCGTCCCTTTCGCATGCTCTGTCGCGAACAGGGCGCTTCCCTCGCCGTTTCCGAAATGGTCACCTCGAACAAACAATTATGGCATTCACGTAAAACTCAACTTAGGCTTGATCATACCGGTGAAAGCTCACCACGAAGCGTACAGATTGCTGGCACCGACCCTGCACAGATGGCGGAAGCCGCCCAGTACAATGTCGAAAACGGTGCACAAATCATCGATATCAACATGGGCTGTCCAGCAAAAAAAGTATGTAATGTTATGGCAGGCTCCGCTCTGCTGCGAAATGAATCACTGGTCGCCAATATTTTGCATAGCGTGGTCAACGCTGTAGACGTGCCCGTTACCCTAAAAATACGCACCGGTTGGGATCTTGATAACCGCAATGCCATCAGCATCGCTGCCATTGCTGAAGCTGAGGGCATACAGGCGCTGACCATCCACGGCCGTACCCGTGCCTGCGCCTTTAAGGGCGAGGCCGAGTACGAAACTATTGCCGAAGTAAAATCTCGTATTCAGATACCTGTCATTGCCAACGGCGATATTGATTCACCCGAAAAAGCCGTCGAAGTTCTCAGACAAACCGGTGCTGATGCCCTCATGATTGGGCGGGGAGCTCAGGGGCGACCCTGGATTTTTAAAGAAATCCTCCATTACCTGGAACACGGAAAAAATTTACCCTCTCCAGACACAAATGAAGTCAATTTTCTATTGAACAAACACCTCAAAAACCTGTATGATTTTTACGGTGAGACTATGGGTGTACGAATTGCCCGTAAACATATTGGCTGGTACTGCAAACATCTTTTTAATCAGTCAGTTGAGACCAATTCTGACATCATTGCCGAAATTGAGTCATTTAGAAATAACATAAATAAAGTAGAATCCACAGAGATTCAACTTGAAAAAACAATAAATTTTTTCACTCGCAAAGGGAGCTTACTGGCCGCATGAGCGCACAGAATATTTATTCCATTGATCAACATCTGGAAAAAAATGAGGAGCAACATGAAACACAACAAGCTTCTCTTATATACGATGCCGTAAAAAGCTCAATCAAACGTTACCTACACGAACTTGAAGACACTGAGCCCAGTGAAATGTACGCCATGGTGCTAAGTCAGATTGAACAGCCCTTACTGGAAAGCGTACTGGAACACACCGGCGGCAACCAGTCGCGCGCAGCTGAATATCTGGGCATGAACCGCGGCACCCTGCGCAAAAAGCTTCGTCTCTATAATTTGGAATAACACCCCGAAGTCGAACTTGTTTATCAGAATACCTCTCAGCTTAACCTCCTCCGAACCGACAATCTCCGGTATAATCACCGGCCTTGTAAATACTCGCAGACGAGACCGAAAATGACCGAATTAAACCAGCGTCCTGTTCGACGCGCCCTCATCAGTGTTTCCGACAAAACTGGTATTGTTAATTTCGCCAAAACCCTGCACGAACGTGGCATTGAAATCCTGTCCACGGGTGGTACCGCCAAATTACTGATTGACGCCTTTATTCCGGTCAAAGAAGTCTCACAGCACACTGGGTTTCCTGAAATGATGGATGGTCGCGTCAAGACACTGCACCCTAAAATTCACGGTGGCATTCTTGGCCGTCGAGGCATAGATGATGATGTCATGAAAGCCAACGATATCAGCCCTATCGATCTGGTCGTGGTGAACCTGTACCCTTTCGAAGCCACTGTTGCCAAAGAAAACTGCTCACTAGATGATGCCATTGAAAATATCGATATCGGTGGTCCAGCCATGGTGCGAGCGACCGCTAAGAACCATGCTTACGTCAGTATTATCGTCGACCCCGTTGACTACTCGCGTGTCCTTGAAGAATTAAAATCCAATGATGGCCTGGTCTCTGATGCCACACGTTTCGATCTGGCAGTAAAAGCCTTCGAGCACACATCAAAATATGACGGCATGATCGCTAACTATCTGGGTCGCATCAAAGTAGATGGGACAAAAGATATATTCCCTCGCACCATCAACCTGCAGTTCAACAAGGCGCAGGAAATGCGCTATGGTGAAAACCCGCATCAGCAGGCAGCATTTTATATCGATCCCGCGTCCACCGAAGCCTGTATAGCTACGGCGAGACAAATACAGGGTAAAGAACTTTCTTTTAATAACATCGGCGACACTGATGCTGCACTGGAGTGCGTCAAGCAATTCAAAGACCCCGCCTGCGTTATCGTCAAACATGCTAATCCCTGTGGCGTAGCTGTCAATGACACACTACTGGAAGCCTATAACCGTGCCTACAGCACTGACCCCGAATCAGCTTTTGGTGGCATTATCGCTTTCAACCGTGAACTTGATGGTGAAACCGCAAAAGCAATCGTCGATCGTCAATTTGTTGAAGTTATCATTGCACCCAGTATCAGCCAGGCCGCCAAAGAGGCCGTCGCTGAAAAGAAAAATGTACGCCTGCTGGAATGCGGTACATGGGATACCGACCATATTGCACCTCGTCTGGATTACAAACGTGTCAATGGTGGCCTGCTAGTTCAGGACGCCGACCTGCAGCTATTCAATACCATGGATATTGTCAGTGAACGTAAACCCTCAGAGAGAGAAATTACCGATATGCTGTTCACCTGGCGCGTGGCCAAGTTCGTTAAATCCAACGCCATCGTTTACGGCAAGGACAGCATGACCATCGGTGTAGGCGCAGGCCAGATGAGCCGTATCAACAGCGCGCGTATTGCGGGCATAAAAGCAGAGCATGCAAAACTGGACGTAAAAGGTTCAGTGATGGCCTCTGATGCTTTTTTCCCATTCCGTGACGGCATTGATGCTGCCCATGAAGCCGGTATCGTTGCTGTTATTCAACCCGGTGGTTCTATGCGTGACGATGAAGTAATTGCCGCTGCCAATGAGTACGGCATGATTATGATGCTAACCGGTATGCGTCACTTCAGACACTAGAACCTGATTATCAGATAAATAAAAAAGCCTCGTTTAACGAGGCTTTTTTATTTATCTGATAATCAGGGTTCGAGCAATAATTTAATCTGTTTACCCGCATTCATATGGCCATTCAATCGCCATCCCCCATCACTCAATTCAAGATACCATTTACCCTGAATTAATGGCTGATTAATAATGCCAATATATTGATTATTCTGCCCGTGGTTCAACACCAGTTGTATATCATTGTGATCATGTGTGGCGTATTGCAACTTTAACTGCAAAGTATCCGGGTAATCTTCCAGCCCGCCCTTATTCAAAGCCAAATTAACACGAACTAAACCCTCTGACTCATTTATTTCCAGTGCCGCACCAATACCTTTTTCCAGTGCCTGAGTATCACGTTGTAAATCACGATTAATGGCCATGCCCTGTTTGTAATAGTCATCAGCAACCAAACCATCATCCGTAGTAATCGCCAACCAGATCATGATGACACCCATCACCACTGCCGAAAATGGAATAACGATCATCATCCAGACCAGAGGATAACGATACCATGGTTGAGCCGTATTATTATTTACATTCATTTACAAAGGGCCTATAAAACGTGCTTCTTCACTAATTAACAAATCTTTTTTATGATCCGCCTGCAAGATGAATTGAACCGTACTACTACGCTTCTCTAAATTCTCAGGATCAACTTTTGCTCTGATTGGAATCTCAGTGACACTACCTGCATCAACCTCAATATAGGCTCGATCCATATCTATACTCAAGCCTTCAATGCCTGTAACCGATAAATGATAACGACGAGCAACATTATCCATGTTCATCACTTTAACGATATAAACATTTTCAACTAAACCTTCATTAGTATCACGATACAGACTATTTCGATCTCGAAGCACATCCATCGCTAATGGTTCACGATGAGCAATCGCATAAAAAGTACTCGCAGTGATTGCCAGCAAGATAATGCCATAAACAACAATTCGAGGGCGCAGAAAATTCGAAGTTAATCCATTCAGCATATTTTCAGTTGTGTAACGAATCAGGCCTTTTTCGTAACCCATTTTATCCATGACATCATCACAGGCATCAATACAGGCAGCACAGCCAATGCAGTCGTATTGCAAACCATTACGGATATCAATACCTGTTGGGCAAACCTGTACACAGATAGTGCAATCAATGCAGTCTCCCAGTCCCTGATTTTTTGGATCAATACCTTTCTTACGCCGGCCTCGTGATTCACCACGTTTCGCATCATAAGAAATAATCAGCGTATCACTGTCAATCATGGCGCTCTGAAAACGTGCATAAGGACACATATAGGTGCACACTTGCTCACGTAACCAGCCTGCATTTCCGTAGGTCGCCACACTATAAAAAATAATCCAGAACCATTCCCAGGGACCAAGATTAAAGTTCAATGCATTGCCTACCAGTTCCCTCAGTGGCGAGAAATAACCTACAAATGTCAGACCTGTATATAAAGAAAAAACAATCCAAATGGTGTGCTTAGTGGCTTTAATTCTGAATTTACTAAATGACAGTGGTGATTTATCCAGCTTCATTTGCTGAGGACGATCACCTTCAATTTTTCTTTCTATCCATAAAAAAACTTCTGTCCAGACAGTTTGTGGGCAGGCAAAGCCACACCATAAACGTCCGGCCAGTGCAGTAAAGAAGAACAATGATAAGGCGGCGATAATCAGCAACAGGGCCAAATAGAAAAAATCCTGTGGCCAAAAGACAATACCAAAAATATGAAATTTTCGATCGGGCAAATCAAATAGAACAAGCTGAGTACCTTCCCATTCCAGCCACGGAATAATGTAGTACATACCCAACAATACAAAAACACCGGCTATCCTTAGCGCAGCGAACAGACCATGCACCTCGCGTGGATAAACTTTTTCATGCTTAGCGTATAAGGATTGTTCTACATCAACAGAAGCGGGTATTGCAGTTGCTGCTGCATCAGATGCGACAGATTTGTTAGAAGGTTCGGTCATTGATTATCAATTGCATTAGAGTATTACCAAATTCTGTTATATCTACGCAAAAAAACAGGACCTGGATTGAACTGCCATTTCAGATATTTTATTTTCTGCAACTAACAGTTGCCGAATTTTTCTGGTTTCTTGCAGGGCTTCAAAAAATAGCAGGTTGCCATGCAGTTGGCTACTCCAAACAACCAGAAAGTAAAAAACCCTATCGTATAAGCACCCAAACGACTGATATCGTAATCGATAAATATAATACTAGGATCAAAGATTGTGAAAAAGAGTATCGTCGCAACACTCGCCGTCAAAAAAGACGGCCATAGGACTGAAACGATTCTTTGTATTACAGGTACACTAGCCATGGGACTGAATATTACACAAATCAGGCTTTTTGGCTAGTGACATTTATTCTCATTCAATTATTTACTCTCGTTTGACAGGCTGTATATGTAAGCCGCCAAAATATGCACTTTAGCTTCACCGAGGAATTCAGCATGCGCTGGCATACGACCGGCACGACCCTTGGCAATTGACTGCTTAATAGCCATCGCAGAGCCGCCATACAACCAGGTATTGTCCGTCAGGTTAGGCGCACCCACAGCCTGATTACCGGTACCTTCCGGCATGTGACAGGCCACACAGAACATATCGAACTTGGCTTTACCCGCAGCAGCTACCTCAGTATTTATATCACGACCAGCCAACTGCTGAACATATTCGGCAACCTGAGAGACACCCTCGTCACCACCCAAAGCATCTTCCCAGGCAGGCATAGCACCAGTACGTCCATACAGAATACTCGTCTTGATAGTCTCAGGCTCGCCACCATATAGCCAGTCATTATCACGCAGATTGGGGAAACCTTTGGCACCACGGGCATCAGAACCATGGCAGACTGAACAATAGTTCACGTATAAACGCTCACCGGTACGCATTGCATCACTGCTGGTCGCCAATACAGCCAGATCTTCGTTAAGAAATTTGTCATATAAAGGGCCAAACTCAGCCTCTGCCTTTGCTACTTCGGTTTCATATTCAGAAACCTGACTCCAGCCCAGAACACCCTGAAAACTACCCATACCCGGATACAGCACAAGATACACGGCACCAAATACAATGGTGATATAAAACATGTACAGCCACCAACGTGGTAATGGCGTGTTCAATTCTTCAAGATTTTCATCCCAAATATGCCCAGTTGGTTTTGCTTTCCCACCTTCAGGCAATTGACTCTTATTATTTATCTGAAGCAAATAAAGCATCCAGACGAATCCGCCTACAACTATAGCGCTGATAAACCAGCTCCAGAATTCGCTATTAAAGTCAGCCATGATTACTCCTGATTTGTTTCACTATTACTAATTGGTTTATCGTCATCCATGGCCATACGTGCCGCTTTATCAAACTCGGCTTTACGACCACTACCAAAGGCCCATATTACGACGCCGATAAACATGACAAATGCAACGACGGTCCAGATTGTTTGTACAATGGTAATCATCGGCGTACTTTTACCTTAGTACCTAAAGATTGCAAATATGCGATCACCGCATCCATTTCTTTTTTACCTTCGAGGGCTGCAGGTGCATTTGCGACATCGTCTTCGGTGTAAGGTACGCCCACCAACATCAGGGCTTTCATCTTATCCTGTATCAATGGATCATCCAGTTGGTTCTCATCCAGCCACGGGTAATTTGGCATGATGGACTCAGGCACCACGTCACGAGGATTGATCAAATGAGCACGATGCCAATCATCTGAATAACGCTCACCAACACGATGCAAATCTGGGCCAGTACGTTTTGAGCCCCACAAGAAGGGGTGATCATAAACAAACTCACTAGCAACAGAATAATGACCATAACGCTCAGTTTCTGCGCGGAAAGGACGGATCATCTGAGAATGACAGCCGACGCAACCTTCACGAATATAAATATCACGGCCAGCCAGTTGCAGAGCGGTATAAGGTTTTAATCCTTCAATCGGCTCGGTTGTTGATTTCTGGAAAAACAGTGGGACAATCTGGGCCAGACCACCCCATAAAACAACAACAATTGAAAGCACAATAAGGAAACCAAGCTTAGTTTCTATTTTTTCCTGTAATGTCATATCTGCTTCTCCTAATGCGCTGCTGCGGGTGCAGGAATAGTTGCAACAACCGGCTGACGCTTGGCGATAGTTTTAAATACGTTGTAAGCCATGATCAGCATACCGGACAGGAACATTGCTCCACCCAGAAACCGAACCACATAAAATGGATGCATAGATTGAACACTTTCCACAAAGCTGTAAGTCAATGTGCCATCAGTATTAACTGCACGCCACATCAAACCTTGCATAATGCCTGAAATCCACATTGAGGTTATGTACAGAACAACACCAATTGTCGCAATCCAGAAATGCATTTCAATTAATTTTTTACTGTGCATCTCAGTACCAAATAAACGAGGAATCAAAAAGTAAATGGCTCCAATGCTAATGAATGCAACCCAACCTAAAGCACCTGAATGCACATGCCCCACTGTCCAGTCTGTATAGTGTGACAGTGCATTGACGGTCTTAATAGCCATCATCGGACCTTCAAATGTTGACATACCATAGAAAGATATCGACACGATCATAAACTTAAGAATAGGATCGGTACGCAATTTATCCCAGGCACCTGATAGAGTCATCATACCGTTGATCATGCCTCCCCATGAAGGTGCCAGCAGTATCAATGAGAACACCATGCCCAGAGACTGCGTCCAGTCAGGCAATGCTGTGTAGTGCAAATGATGAGGGCCTGCCCAGATATAGGTAAACGACAGCGCCCAGAAATGAACCACTGATAAACGATATGAATAAACTGGACGCTCAGCCTGTTTGGGCAGGAAGTAATACATAATACCAAGAAAGCCCGCTGTCAGGAAAAATCCAACCGCATTGTGGCCATACCACCACTGAATCATGGCATCTTGCACACCAGCATAAGCTGAATAAGACTTAAACAGTGAAACTGGAACTGCTGCACTATTAACAATATGCAATATGGCTACAGTGATAATGAATGCGCCAAAAAACCAGTTTGCCACATAAATGTGTTTAACTTTCCTCGTCGCTACCGTGCCAAAGAAAACAATCGCATAACTCACCCAAACAACAGCAATGAGAATATCAATCGGCCATTCCAGCTCAGCATATTCTTTTGATGAAGTAATACCCAATGGCAGTGTGATCGCCGCTAACAGAATAATGGTCGTCCATCCCCAAAAAGTAAAAGCTGCTAACTTCGGAGCAAACAGGCGGACATGACAGGTTCGCTGTACTGCGTAATACGAGGTTGCAAACAGCGCTGAGCCACCAAAAGCAAAAATGACGGCATTGGTATGTAAAGGTCGCAGACGCCCAAAAGTCAGCCATGGCGTATCAAAATTCATCGCGGGCCAGGCCATCTGAGAGGCGATCAACACGCCAACAGTCATACCAACAATACCCCAGATAACCGTCATCACGGCAAATTGTCTGACGACTGTGTAGTTATAGGTCATGGTTTCATCATTCATAGATGCATCCTTCCAGGTTCCTGGGAACTGTTTTTTCAAAAAAAATCGTATATTAGAATTGGCGGATATTATATGTAATCTAAAATAACTAATCTACATCAGTGATGTAAAAAGTCGCGATCTCATTAGCAATCATTGTTTTATTTATAATGATTAGCGTTGCCAACCAATACAAAACCTAAAGATGATATCCAGAGTAACTAACAAATCCAATCAAAAATATTCGTACGTTTGTTTCTTTTAGCTAAAACATGACTTATATCAAGTACCACTTGAACCTTATAAGAAATTTAATATCTACCAATTCAATAACATTATCCAGACTTGACACAAGTCACGCTTTGAAAAAAAACCCCCCGTAGAATTGCTCGACCTTAACAATGAGATTTACATGAACAATCAAGTCATCTTCGATAAAGATTTGATCAGTCGCTACGATTGTTCAGGTCCACGTTACACCTCTTACCCAACAGCCGTGCAATTCAGCACAGAATACGGCCCCGAGGATTACTGTGAATGGGTAGATAACAGCAACAACGATCCTATACCTACTGCTTTATCACTTTATCTACACATTCCATTTTGCGATACTATTTGTTACTACTGTGGCTGTAGCAAAATTGTAACTAAAGATAAAGACAAGGCACCCGCCTATATTGACTTACTCAAAAAAGAAATCGCCTTGCAAGGCGCACTGTTTGACAAAGATCGCCCAGTCACTCAGATACACTGGGGCGGTGGCACACCAACTTTCCTTGATAATGAATCCATCCGTGATATTTTTGACACTATCAAGCAACACTTTAATGTACCCGCTGGTGATTCAGGCGAGTTTGGTATTGAAGTTGATCCACGAACAGTTGATGAAGAGCGTATTGCCCAGTTGCGCAATATCGGCTTTAATCGTATTAGCTTTGGTGTGCAGGATTTCGACCCTGATGTACAGGAGGCTGTCAATCGTGTTCATACCAAAGAACAAATTATGGAGGCTATTAATGCCGCCCGTAAAAACAACTTTCATTCCATCAACATAGATTTGATGTATGGCCTGCCCAGGCAGACACTAAAGAGTTTTGAGAAAACAATTCAAACAACCATTGATGCTAGCCCTGATCGCATCGCTGTCTATAACTATGCGCACCTGCCAGAAATGTTCAAACCCCAGCGCCGTATTAATGAAGATGAACTACCCAGCGCTGAAGAAAAATTAAAAATACTCCAACTTACCATTGATAAATTACAGCAGGCAGGCTACGTCTATATCGGCATGGATCACTTTGCCAAACAGAGTGACGACCTGACAAAAGCCCAGCAAGAAGGAACGCTGCACAGAAATTTCCAGGGTTATTCTACCCATGCTGACTGCGATACTGTTGCCATGGGCATCACCGCCATCAGTAGTATCGGTGACAACTACTCACAAAACGTACGAACAATTGAAGATTACAAAATGCACATTGAACAGGGGAAAATTCCAGTTTTCAGGGGCATAGAACTGGAATCAGACGATATTCTACGTCGAGAAATTATCAATCAGCTGATGTGCAATAATAAACTCGATATAGAACGGCTTGAACAAAGATGGGGAATCGAATTTAAAAAATACTTTGCTTCTGCCCTGCCCGCTTTGCAAACCATGGCCACCGATGGCCTGATCATCATGGACGATCAACATATTGAGATCACCGCCTCTGGCCGTTTACTGGCACGTACCATCTGTATGGAATTCGACCGGTATTTAAAGAAAGATTCACTTAAACAACACTTTTCAAAAGTGATTTAACCTTTAAGTCCCTTTTTTTCTTTACCATCGCCACTCTCCCCAACGATGACCTTTAGCCGATGAAGATTCAAGATGCTGATACGACGTCGATCAACCTTAATAATGCCCGCATCCTGATACTGCGCGAACAAACGGCTGACCGTCTCGACGGCCAGGCCAAGATAATTTGCAATATCCTGTCGCGGCATACTCAAAACAAACTCCGTCGCCTTCCAGTGCCTTTCTTCCATGCGCCGGGAAATACTCAAAAGAAAAGTGGCAATTTTTTCCTCAGCGCTCATCTTGCCTAACATCAGCAGCATTTTGTGTTCTTCAGTCACTTCCTTGCCCATAATACGCCGCATTTGATGCTGTAAACCAGGAAGGGTGTTACATAAACTTTCCAGTTTGTTCATCGGGATAGCACAAACACTAGTGGTTTCCAGAGAGATAGCCGTGCAGGTATGATTGCCATCCATAAAACCATCCACGCCAACCAGTTCACCCGGCAAATGAAAACCTACGATCTGCTCATCACCATTCGGACTCTCAACCAGTGTTTTCACACTACCTGAACGCACCGCATAAATCGCACGCGAAGCGTCACCCTCACGGTACAAATGATCGTTTTTCTGCAAAGGTTTACGTTGCTCAACAACCGCGTCCAACTGGCTCATATCTTCCTGATTCATACCATGAGGAAAACAGAGCTCATTCAAATTACACTGACCACAAGAAACCTTGAGTCTTTCAAATGTCACTAATTGGGGCTTATTTGTATCGGTCATGTTTTTTTACTTAATCTCAAGACTTTTGTGAATCCATATTATGCCGTGTTTGCACACTTCATATAAACTGCGAATCTAAAACCCAAACCGCAAAGATATAATCCCTCTGGCAATTAAAGCACCCTTTGCACCTTTTTAGTACCTAAAGCGAAAAAAATAATTGATCTAATGATAAAACCTCAACCCATAAAACCATGTTTCCACTGTGGGCTACCTATACCAAACCAGCTTGATATTCACGTACACATCAACGGTAAAAATGAAGCCATGTGCTGTTATGGCTGTCAGGCGGTGGCACAATCGATTGTTGATAGCGGTATGGAAGACTTTTATAAATTCAGGACCCAACCTTCACTCAAAGCCGATAAAATCGTCCCTGAATTCCTGCAGCAGCTCAAAGCCTACGACAACCCGCAGGTGCAAAAGCACTTTGTTACCGATGGCAGCGAGCAGATTCGCGAGGTTTCACTCATTCTTGAAGGCATTGTCTGCGCCGCCTGCGTCTGGCTCAACGAGCAGCACTTGAACGCCCTGCCCGGGGTGATCAGCGCCAATATCAACTATTCCAACAACCGTGCCCGTGTCCGCTGGGATAATAATCGCATCACCCTCAGTGAAATCCTCGAATCCATCACACGCATCGGCTACCTTGCCCACCCTTATAACCCTGACCGCCAGCAGGTGCTGATAGAAAAAGAAAAGAAGCAGCAGCTGCGTCGCATTGGTATCGCCGGTGTGCTGGGCATGCAAATCATGATTCTGGCGGTGGCCATGTACACCGGCGAGTGGTGGGGCATAGAAGATACATTCAACCAGATGTTCCGCTGGGTGAGTCTGGCGGTGACTGCACCTCTGCTGCTGTTTGCCTCCAGTCCTTTCTTTACTGCGGCCCTGCGTGACCTCAAAAACAAACGCGTTGGCATGGATGTGCCGGTAGCACTGGGTATCGGCATTGCCTTTGGCGCCAGCGTCATCCACACCATTCAGGGCTCAGGCGAAGTCTATTTTGACTCAGTCGCCATGTTCACCTTTTTCCTGCTGTCAGCGCGTTACTTCGAATCCGGCGCACGAAAACGCACCGCCGAAGCCACCGAAGCCCTGCTCAATCTGCAACCGGCGATCGCGACAAAACTCATCGTCGATAGCGATGGTGTATTCGATCACCAGAAACAGCTCAGCCTCTCGGTGGCTGAGCTTGCCATCGGCGATTACGTGCTGGTCAGACCGGGAGAGCACATCCCGGCCGACGGCAGCATCGTTGAAGGCACCTCAGGCATCAACGAATCGCTGATCACCGGCGAAAGCCTGCCGGTCACCAAAACCATCGGTGACGATGTGATTGGCGGCAGCACCAACACCGAAAGTCCACTGGTGATCAAAATCGACAAAATTGGTGACGATACCGTGCTCGCTTCGATTCAGCGTCTACTCGATGAAGCCCAAAACAGGAAACCGGCGATTGCCAAAATGGCCGACCGGCTGGCTTCAAAATTTGTCACTGTCATTTTACTGCTGGCCAGCCTCGTCGCTGTGTACTGGTACCAGACCGACCCCGAACACTGGGTCGCCATCACCATCGCCACCCTGGTCGTCACCTGCCCCTGCGCCCTGTCACTGGCCACACCGGCAGCACTCACCGCCGCCAGCGGCCAGTTCGCCAAACTGGGGCTATTGCCCGCCAGTGCCAATGCCTTGGAAACACTCAGCAAGGCCACCGATTTCGTTTTCGATAAAACCGGCACACTCACGCAGGGCAACATCCGCCTGGTCAAGGCGGTATCACTGGATGACAGCCCCGTCGAAAATCATCTGCAAATCGCCGCCGCACTCGAAGCCGGCTCCGAACACCCGGTCGCCAGAAGCCTGATTCAGGCCGCCGGCGAAAACACCGATGCTGGTGCACCGATCAAAGTTAGCCAGCTCGATAACAAAGCCGGCCAGGGCGTCAACGGCATGATCGAAAATACACAATGGTACCTCGGCAACATCAACTACATTAATCAGATCTGTGAGCAACACTTTTCAGCTTCACAGCTCGCAGAACAGCAAATTAGCGAGATGACACTGGTCGCGCTGGCCACCGATAAAAAAATATTTGCCGTGTTCGCGTTCGATGATGAGATCAGGGAAGAAGCGCCTGCACTCATCCAGAAACTCAAACAACAAAACAAGACCATCACGCTGATGACCGGCGACAACAAGGCCAATGCCCTGCGCATCGCCAGAAAAGTCGGCATCGACCACGTTTATGCCGAGATGAAACCCGCCGACAAACTGGCCCAGGTTCAGAGCATGCAACAGCGTGGCGCCATCGTCGCCATGACTGGTGACGGCATCAATGATGCCCCGGTGCTGGCTGGCGCCGATGTATCCATCGCCATGGGCAGTGGCACACAACTCGCTGCCGCCCACGCTGACTTGATCCTGCTATCTAACCACGTCGAGCATTTGTACACCGGTTATCAAATCTCTACCCGCACACTAAAAATTATTCGGCAGAACCTGAGCTGGGCTTTCGGTTACAATCTGCTGGCCGTACCCGCCGCCGCCACAGGTCATGTTGACCCATGGATGGCTGCCATCGGCATGTCCGCCAGTTCATTGTTCGTCGTACTCAATGCCCTGCGCCTAACCCGATCATAATTAAAGACCAATAAAATTCTATGGAATCGCTTTATCTTTTAGTTCCCCTCGCTCTACTAATAGCCGTCGGCATTGTCTGGGTTTTTTTGTGGGCAGTAAAATCCGATCAGTTTGAAGACCTCGAAGGCCCCGCGCATCGGATTATTATGGATGACGATGACAAGGTAAAAGAAAAAACCGACCACGAATCGACAGATAAAAAACAGTGAATGCCTTTACCACCAATGCCTCGCTGGTGCTTTATCCGACCGAACCCGACTGGGTGCCTGACGATCCGGAAGCATTGATCATTTTTTTGCAGGCAGCGGGACTTGCAGGCGACCCCTTAATCAAACATGAAAATAGTTTTCTAGCGGGTGAAAAATTTCTCGATCACATTAGCTTCATGGGCTGCTCACCCAACATTAAATTCAGTGACGAAAACAATGATGGCAAGTTTACTTTTATACACTTAACGATCACGCCGACCATCACCGCCCTAACCGGCAAACACAGTTTTGCACCGCATTGTCCACACTGTAAAAAACCAGAAAAAAACTGGCGAGAACTTTTGAAAGACAATCAACTGACCTGCAGCCACTGCCAACAAACCGCAAACGCATGGCAATTCAACTGGCGCAAGTCAGCCGGCTTTGCTCGTTGCTTTATTGAGATCACAGACATTTATCCAAAAGAAGCAATCCCCCAGCCTTTACTGCTGGAATCTCTAAAAAAAAGATTTCAGATTTCCTGGGGGTATTTTTTTATCATACCTAAATAAGGCTCAAGTAAAATAGAATTTTTAATTTCAAGACACGTAGAAAAAGGCATCAACACAGCCACACCGTCAAACTAATCGCAAACATGTTTATCAGGATTTTCAGAACTCACATCCATAAATGGCATCATTGGCATCGATGTCATCATTCCTTTCATCGGTTCAGCACATTTCATCATCGCTTCTATGGTCGGATCATCCGCCATTTTCTTTCCATATGAAATAGCCTTTACCTGAGCCTGCGAACGCTTCCCAGCTTGGCACAGTGCAGCAACTTCTGCCTCGATTTGAGCAGAGCTTTTCTCTAACTCAGCCATCTTTTTTTTACCCACTTTCTGCATACATAACTCCATTTCCTCCACATGTTGCATCATGTTTGCAATATCTGCCTCATTCATGGCGGGCATTTCCTGAGCAAAAGCGGCCGCCGGCAATAATAGCGACAGGGTAATTAGTGTTATTCTCATATGATTATCCTCTTGATATATACAAACAAAGTAGCTTCAAAGTGCAGCTAGTATAGTCTTAAGCCATAACGGGAAAAAGTTCGGAACACATATTTATAATACTAAAACAATTTTATTTTGTTCCCTGTTATATCCTTTTTTCTCATGACACCGTCTGGAATTACAGGCGGGAGTCTATAAATGTGCTCCACAGAATTAAAAAATAGATTTACCCTACCCCCTCCCCTCCCAACACGATAAAATCTCACCCTTATTGAATTCAGTAACAGGAAAAACAATGAAAGTTCTTATCGTTGGTGGTGGTGGTCGCGAACACGCCCTCGCCTGGAAAGCGGCTCAATCGCCCAAAGTTGACCACGTTTATGTTGCTCCCGGTAATGCCGGCACGGCGCTGGAACACAAAATTGAGAACATTAACATTGGCGCTGAAGATATTCCTGCGCTGCTCGATTTTGCTAAATACAATGACATCGGCCTGACCATCGTCGGCCCTGAAGCGGCACTGGTCGCTGGCATTGTGGATGCATTTTCCGCCGCTGGCCTGAAAGCCTTCGGCCCGAGTAAAGGTGCAGCCCAGCTTGAAGGTTCTAAAGCTTTCACCAAAGATTTTCTGGCACGCCATCATATTCCCACCGCGGCTTATGGCAACTTCGTTGATGAAGCCGCCGCCATTGCTTACGTTAAACAGTGCGGCGCACCATTGGTTGTTAAAGCCGATGGTCTGGCTGCTGGAAAGGGTGTGATTCTGGCGCACTCCGAAGGTGAAGCCATCAGCGCAGTGCGGGACATGCTCTCCGGTAACCGTTTTGGTGATGCCGGTGCGCGCGTGGTCATTGAAGAATTCCTGTTTGGTGAAGAAGCCAGTTTTATCTGTATGGTCGATGGTAAAAACATTTTGCCGATGGCAACTTCACAGGATCACAAAGCACGTGATAATGGCGACACTGGCCCCAATACTGGTGGTATGGGCGCTTATTCACCGGCACCGGTGGTCACACCGGAAATTCACGAGCGTATCATCAACGAAGTGATTCGCCCGACGGTGGATGGCATGGCCGCAGAAGGCAATGACTACACCGGCTTTTTGTACGCGGGCGTGATGATCGACGAGAGCGGTACACCCAAGGTGCTGGAATACAATGTGCGTTTTGGCGACCCTGAAACCCAACCGATCATGATGCGCCTTAAATCCGACCTCGTTGAACACTGTTTACAGGCACTCGACGGCAAACTGGACAGCTCCACCACCGACTGGGATGAGCGCACCTCGATTGGTGTAGTGCTGGCAGCGGGTGGTTACCCCGACGATTACCACAAGGGGGATGCCATCAGTGGACTGGATAGCGCTGACAATGTCACCACCAAAATCTTCCATGCCGGCACCGCGGAGAAAGACGGTCAGGTTGTCACTAACGGCGGTCGCGTTTTATGCGTCTGCGCACTGGGCGACTCGGTCACCGATGCGCAGGCGAAGGCCTATGAAGTCGTCAATAAAGTTTCATGGAAGGATGTTTATTTCAGAACCGACATTGGTCATCGCGCAATTGCCAGAGAAAAAAACTAAAGAAAAACGTTAGAGTTAAAACCTGCCTTTTAATCGCACACGGCAATGGTTTGTGCGTTATCTATTGTAAGCAAACGCGGAAGGAGATCTGGAAGCTCGGACTTGGTGGAACCGTATTACCAATAAATGTGCCTTTCGGGTTAACCCGAATATGCGTAATTGGCGGTGCGGTGGTATCACAGCCCGTGACTGCATCAAAGGTAGGTGTAGCACCGTAGCTGGTACCACCATCATTTGAGAAGGACAGGTCGTCACCCAGAGCAGGATCATCGAAACTATCGGCCAAGCTGGTAAAGCTGTAACTCAGGGTGCTGGAAGTTGTACCCTGTGTGAACAGTACAGGACCTGAACCCGCGCCACCGATATCATCAACGTACAGTAAAGTATTAGCTGGAACCGGATCAAACACCATCGTTGAATCAAGATCCGCTGAACCTGCACCACTGTTGGTCGCGATAATGTTGTACTGCATTACCGCACCCGGTATTGCCTTGGGGTTGGATGCAATATTGACCGGATCACTGATCGTCTGCACTGATTTCAGTAACATGATGCTCGGTGCGCTCTGCACGGTAATGCTCGCCCAGGCGGTGGTGCCAGTGAGCGCCGCCAGGGAAGTCGCCGCCGTTGCCACAGGTGTGCCAGCCGTGTTGGTCACCGCGCCAGCTGTCGATGAAGTGATATTAACCACCGCTTCACAGGAGATTCCCGCCGCCAGCGAAAGCACTTTGAAACGAATCGCACCATCGCCAGCAACAGATGGGCTGCCATCAGTTCTGGTGACAGCGCCACAGGCGGCAGGCGTGTAACTGAATATGGCATCCTGTAATGTCATACCGGTTGGGAAGGTATCGTCCACCAGCACGTCAGTAATGGCATCGGGATTACTGGCTGGATTGGTCAGTGTTAACGACAGCGTGGTGCTCGTACCACTATTCAGCGTTGCCGCAGCAAAAGATTTAATCAATGTCGGCGGTAAATAAGCCGTGGTGGCTGCTGTCACATCCGCCGCAGGACCAGCAGAGGCATTGCCTGAAGTGACAGCACCAGCAGCCAGCGTGTTGGTATAACCGCCTGCTGCCGTCGCGGTCAGATCGACTTCAATCTTACAGGTTCCAACTACCAGAGGAGGTCCCGTAATCGTAGCCGGAATCGTGCCACCGGAAATGCTCAGCGTACCAGCACCCGCCGCTGCCGTCACGGTGCCACCACATTCGTTATAAATATTAGGCGCTGCTGCGTTGACCAGATTCGGAGGGTAAGTATCGGTAAAAACCATACTGGTGATCGCCGTCGTGTTCGGATTAGTCAGTATGATGGTAAGACGGTTGGCATTACCCACCTGGAAGCCGGTGTTAGCAAACGCCTTGGTGACGGTAGGCGGACTCAGGTGTGCAATCAGTTCGGCGGTATTACTGACCGGGCCAACTTCGGAATTCGTAGAAGAAACGGCACCGCTGGTGGTGTTGTAATAACTACCTGCAGCGGTCACTGAAACAGGAATATCAATCGTACAGGTCGGATCAAAAGGAGTAACCAGTCCACTACTAATCGCACCACCGGTCAATTTGATGCTGGTTGAAGCACCAGCCACCAGTGCCGCACCGGCATTATCCGTTAATACACCACCACAACCATTCAATATGGTTGCTGGATCTGTCACTACCATCTGCGATGGACTAGTCGGGAAAACATCGCTGAACTCAACAGCAGTAATATCAACACCGGAATTATTTTCGACAATAATGCGCATCACAGTACTCGCGATACCGCCAGACAATTGTATCGGGCTGGTCAAAAATGATTTTTTGATTGTCGGCTTGGTGGTAATAATTAAAGTATCTGCACCCGAAACACCGATACCCTCATTGGAAGCCACGTTGCCAGTCGTGTTGATGTAAATTGCTGGCGTGGTATCGGTGGCATAGACATCAATTTCAATCTTACAACTGGCACCCGGTGCCAGGGTGCCACCTGACAGAATAATACCGACATCACCGCCAGCTGCATTAATTGCCGTCGCAGTAGTACCATCCCAAGCTTCAAGCGAGCCTCCAGTGCAGGTCGTGGTTCCATTTGGTGTTGGCGAGGTAGTAATAGATGCCGTTAACGATCCACCTGCTAGCCTGGTTGCTGTGGTTGGAAAGAGATCGGTAATTCTCAACCCGGTAAGTGATGCCGTCAAACTCGGATTAGTAATAGTAATAATCAACCGTGAAATATCACTCGGGCCCAGTGTCGTTGGCGTCACCTGAGTCGGGGTAAAGGTCTTGCCGACCGCGGGCGCAATCCAGGTGGCGATATTGCTGGCACTACCCGTGCCGGTAAAAGAACCGGTCAGGCCTGAAGTCTGGTTTTGATACACACCCAGCGCATTGACGGCGAGATTGATACTGAAGGTACAGCTTCCTCCAACAGCAACCTGCCCATCGGCGAGCTTGATTCCTAAATCACCACCTGTTGCAGAAAGCGTTCCCGCTGTCGTTCCATTCCACGACTCAATACTGCTGCCAGCACCACAGGGTTCTGCCGGTGATACACTCGGCGGGTTATCGGTACTCATACCTGTCGGGAACAAATCAGTAAACGACAAACCCGTAATATCCACCACATCATTATTAGTAATAGTGATGGTCATCGTGCTAATACCAGTGGCCGGATTGAAGCTAAAGCTCTTGTCGATAGTGGGCGTGGCGTTGACGAACAGCGTATCGGTTGCTACTACCGTGCTGTTGCCGGCATTGCCGGTGGTGACATCACCAATGCCAATGGTATTGATATAACCGGTCAGGTTGACGACATCGGAAGTCACATCAACGCTCACCGTACAGCCACTGACTGGAATTGTGCCCGCAGAAAGGCTCAGGCTACCGCCGCCGGCTACTGCTGTTACAGTACCACCACAGCTGTTCGTGATATTAGGTATTGCTGCGTTAACCAGGTCAGTCGGATAGGTATCAGTAAATGCCGCCCCGGTAATCGTCGCATTATTAGAATTAGATAGCGTAATGGTTAATGTCGAGGTCTGCCCCTTGCCAATGATTGCAGGCAAAAATGCCTTGCTCACTGTTGGTGGTGCCAACACCGATAAGGTAGCGGTATTACTGACTGGGCCTGCCGGGCTCGACTCATTCGAATCGACGCCGGAGGTGGTATTGGCATAGTCACCCGCCGCGGCTGCAGTAACATCAATAGAAATCATACAGCTGCCTGCGGGATCGACAATACCGCCACCGCTCAGCTGAATACCAACATCACCACCAGCGGCATTGAGCGCACTGGCGGTGGTTCCGTCCCACGCATTTACGGTACCGCCACAGCTCGAACTCAGCGAAGCGGGATTCGCCGTTACCAGCCCGGCCGGGAACAGGTCATCAAAAGTCATGCCGGTAATCGCAATGCCGGTATTGTTGGTAATACTGAAACTCAGCGTTGCGATATCGCCAACGGGAATGCTGGAAACAGAGAAGGCTTTGCTGATAGTTGGTTTCGGCGTAAATGAAATAATCGCGCTGGCTGTGAGGCCGGTACCACCATTGCTGGACGACACCACTCCCGTGGTATTGGTATAAACATCATTAACTGATGACGTTACTTTCACAGAAACGGTACAGCTCTGTTCGGGTAACAGCGTGCCACCGGTAATTGAAATGGTGGTGCCACTGATATTCAAGGCAGCACCCGTACAGGTGGTAGCGGCATCAGGTGGAGTAGCAAATACTAAACCGGCAGGACTGGCCGGCAAGGTATCGCTGATAGCAACACCATTTAATGTATGACCAACATTTGGATTTCCGATCGTCAGTTTCAGCGTCGAGCTAATACCCACTGCCAGTGCCGTTGGTGAAAATTCCTTAAGGATAGTTGGCGCGAAAAGCACCTCTGTGCTCGCAGTGGCCGGTACGTTGTCGCTGGTGGTTAGCGTGGTATCGATGATCGCATTACCAATCAGCGCAATCGCAGAATTAATATAAGTACCCGGTGTTGCCGGCAGCGTTGCCTGGAAGATCAGCGAGCGTGTCGCACCTGCTGGAATATTAAATAACGATGACCAGTCGTGGGTGGAGCCAGAAATGTAAGGATCAGGCAGGCTGACATTATTAAATGTACTCGAACCCGGAACGTAAGTGGCACCCGCTGGCAGCACATCGATAAAACTATCCAGGCTTAAAGGCGAACCACCCTGGTTGGTCGCGCTAAGCGTATAGGTCACCACCCCACCCTGCGCAGGCAAAGTGGCATGACTGACGGATTTCGCCAACAGCACCTCGTTCTTTGCCGGCAGGATCGGCAACAAACCACCTGCGGTCGCATAGGCGCCACTGCCAAGGTTGGTATGTTTAATCGGCTGGCCACTGGTTATATAGGAAACTGGAGATAGCGTGGTAGTCGAAGCCGTGGTTGCGACCGGCCTGAAATAGTAGATAGCATTGTAATGGGTTGTCGAAGATGACGGCACACTATCAATGTATAACTGATTATCAAACGTAATATTGTTACCGACAGATAGCACAATGCTGGTGGCGACCAGTTCGTAGGCATCAGCACGCCAGTCGGTGAAGGTGGCAGGGTTAAATGCCATCGGGCCTGCACCCGTGCCAGTAGTGTCACAGCTGGATGGCACGGAACAACCGATGGTGCCAGTGTCACCATCTACGGTCAGCGTCGTAGTCGCACCCAGCACACTGGGGTTGATGTCCGCCCAGATTGCATTAACCGTATTGGGGTTTGCCTCAATGACATCATCATCAATAGTGACAGAGTCCGTCGTCGTACCTATAGGAACAGTGGCGCCGCCACCAGCGGCTACCGGCTTACCTTCATAGGTGCTGAGAGAAAAACTCTGCGCTGCTGAGGCCGCCTTGGTGGTGTAAGTCGAGCACACGTAATAGAACACCGCCCTGGTTTCATTCGCTGCCATTGGGCCGAAATGGAAAATGCCATCATCGCCGCCGCCCATAAACAGGTATGTGGTAGTGGATACATCTATTTCCACCCAGGCATCATTAATGGCTGCGTCGGTAGTTACATCAAACGAAAGATAATTACACTTTGGTGAAGTGGTTGCGGTATCTGCATCTGAGTTGCTATAAAAAATCGGTGATGAGGTACGAGTGACTGTGACTGCAGCCTGCGCTTCAGCAGCAAACAGCGTGAACAGCAACAGGCCGGCAGGCGGCAACAGTTGCAATAAGCGGCGAAGGAGTGACAGGTAGCCCCTGACGGGTGTGTTTATCATTATCGTATTAATTCTGGTCCATATAGCGATATATTTCGCCGCCCTT
>Ga0224496_10000098_pt1 | contig 63316 bp, 52 predicted proteins | sample SF_Jul11_sed_USG_2_FD_168127 | JGI IMG/M metagenome (GOLD analysis project Ga0224496, IMG submission 168127) | Sediment microbial communities from San Francisco Bay, California, United States - SF_Jul11_sed_USGS_8_1 | ecosystem: Environmental > Aquatic > Marine > Sediment | place: USA...
TGGTGCCGGCGGCAATGGTTTTTGCCGCCTCGGCTGGGGTTGCGTCAACCGGGGAGGTCAGTCGCGCCGTGTTGGTTGCCATTGAGGTGCCGGTGATGGCCGAGGTGAATTTATTCAGGCCCACGCCCTGGCTATGCTGCTGGTTTAACTCGCGAATCAATGCATTGGCAAAGGCGTCGATCCGGCCAAGGTAATTGTCGGATTGCCCTTCGATGAGCTGCCCGTAAATTTCCAGCCAGCCGCCGATTTTGCCGCCCAGTGCCGAGCCTGTTCCGAGTCCCTGGCTGGTCTGATTGCCGTCAATGTCGGTGTTGACCCAGTTGAGCTGGTTGTCGGACCAGCCGACCTGCCATGATTCGTTGGTTTCCACCAGGGCATGGCCGTCGGCGAGCAGCACGGTGTAATTGCCGTTGGTGTTTTCAAAGTAGGTAATGTCAAGCATCTCGCCCAGTTCTTTCAGGACGATGTCCCGCTGGTCGCGCAGGTCATTGGCTTCATTTTTTGGCCCTTCTTCCGTGCTGATCTGCACATTGAGCTTGGCAATTTGCGCGGTTAGGGCGTTAACGTCGGCTATCGCCGTATCGAGGCTGACGCCGATGTCATATTTTCCCTGGGTGATTTCCGCGTTCATATTATGCAGTTGATCAATGAGCAGCTGGCCCGCCTGCATGGTCGATTGGCGGGTGGCCATGATTTCCGGGTTATCGGAGAGAGCCTGCCAGCTCTGCCAGAATTGACTCATCAGATCATTGATTGCAAGGCCCGGCGCTTCATTGAAGACCATTTCGACAATCCGCAGCGCGCCCTGCTGAGCTTCCAGGTTGCCCATGGTCGATTTCTGGGAGACGATGCGCTGGGTCATGAACTGATCATACTGGCGGGAGATGCGATCGCCATGGACCCCGCCGCCGAGGCTGCCTGCCGCCACCGGGGTCGCCTGGTTAGGTAACAGGGCCAGGCTTTGTCTGGTGTAGCCCGGGGTATCGACGTTGGCGATATTGTTCGCGGCCACCTGCACCGAAAGCTGGTGGGTCAATAATGCCTCTTTGGCTATGCTGAGAACATGTGAGATCCCGGCCATTGTTAAACCTCGCGGCTGATGAAGGTTGGTTGTCTGACCGATGCCTGTTTGTTGACGCCTTTGAGGTTATAGATGGGTCGTTCGGCGGCAGCGCTGGTGATTAAGGAGATGGCATCGTTGAGGTATTTTTTTACGTCTTCGGCAAAATGTTTGTTGATCTGGTTGCCGGTCATGATCATCTCTTGCAGTTTGGCCAGTTCTTTCCGGTATTGCTGGAGGGTTGCCGCCTGCGCCGGGGAGAGCAGCGGAGTGAGGCTTGCCAGTTTTATGCTTTTGGCAGCAGGGTTTGCGGTTATCTCCCGGGCAATGTTTTGGGCCAGTTCGTCCAGGCTCTGGATTCGAACGGCATGGGTGCTCTTTTTTTTGCTCAGATGAATGAGCGCGGGCATGTCCATGGCCACCAATGCTTTTTTTTCCTCGGCGATGATGGTGATCATCTCCCGGGCCAGGGTGACTTCCTGCTCCAGGGTCTCAAAAAATTTGGCCGGCAATGAGGTGTTGGCTGTCTGATTGGTCGTTTGCATGGTTTGCCTTTATTTGCTGGATGTATTCAAGGTTTGTGAGAGTTGACGGTAAAGCATCTCGCCAAAGCCCATGGCGTTGCCGGCCGCCATTTTTTGGGCCAGCTGGTCGTCCTGCATGGATTTGAACATTTCCTCTCCATAGCCGCCCTCGATCAGGCCGCCTTCCGGAGCGCTGCGACGGGCAAGGGATAACATCTGGTTGATCATGATCGCTTCAAAACCGGCGCAGGCTTCCCGCAATTTTCTCTCTTTAGGCGTATCGGCAGAATTGGCGATTCCCTTAAGGCCGGCGGTGGCATCAGTGATAATATTCATAATTAAATTATCTCCAGTTCGGCCTGCAGGGCGCCGGACGCTTTGATTGATTGAAAGATGGCAATCAGATCCCTGGGGGCCACGCCGACCGAGTTAAGCGCCCGGACCACCTCGCCCAGGGTCGCGCCGGGGGCGAGCGTTACCAGGCGTTGGCCGAGATCGCCGGTGGTTACCTGCTTGTTGGCCAGAATGATCTCTTCGCTGGCCGGGGACTCCAGCAGTTCCGCCGTGGTCGGGGTGCGGGTCTGGGCGCTTTTTACCTGCAGGCTCAGATTGCCGTGGGAGAGGGCCAGCTGGTTGATTCTTACGTTTTCGCCCATGACCACGGTGCCGGTTCTTTCGTCAAGAACCACCCGGGCCGCCTGGTCCGGCATGATTTCCAGGTTTTCGAGGGCGGCGAGAAAGGCCACTTCTCGGCCCTGGTAGTTCCCGGGGATTTTGATTGCCACGGTGGCGCCGTCTTGGGCTTGGGCCGAAGGGGCTCCGGTGAAGGCATTGATAGCCGTGGTCATTCTCGAAATCGTGGTGAAGTCGGCGTTGTCGAGGCTGATGGTGATCGTATCCTTGTCGGCGAAAGTGACCGGAACTTCTCGTTCCACTGATGCGCCGTTGGGGATCTTGGCCACGGTCAGATGATTTTTCTGCTGGTTGCCGGTGGCTCCTTCCACTTCAAAGCCGCCGATACTGATCGGCCCTTGGGCCATGGCGTAAATCTTGTTGTTCAAGCCCTTGAGTGGGGTGGCGAGCAAGGTGCCGCCCTGAAGCGAAGAGGCGTCTCCCACCGAAGAAAGGATTACGTCAATATTTTGGCCTATTTTGATAAAGGGCGGCAATTTGGCGGTGACCATTACGCTGGCCACGTTTTTTACCTTGATCTGGGCCGGGTCAATCTTGACCCCCATGTTTTTGAGGACATTGGCCAGGCCCTGGGTGGTAAAGGCGGCATTGTTGCCGTCGCCGGTGCCGTTCAGGCCGATGACGATGCCGTAGCCGATCAGCTGGTTGTCGCGGACCCCCTTGATCGAGGCCATGTCCTTGAGACGGGCGGCCCGGCTAGGGGTCGGCGGCAGGATCAGCCAGATGGCCAGTAACGAGACGATGGCAAGCAGGGGGAGCCGAAAAAACCGGATTTGTTTTTTGGGGTTATCTGCGGCATTTTTTGACATGTTCTGGGTCCTCGGCAATTTTTTCTGTTGTCCAATGCTTTAGGCTTTTGTTGATAAGCTATAAGCAAGCATTATGCCATGCATCTGGCGGCTGCGGTAACGTGTTGATATTGTAGTAATAAATATTTTTCTCCCGGGCCGATCCTGGGCGCTGGGGGAATAATTTTCCCAGGGGATTACGGCCCTGTTAAAACGGCCAAACGGCATCAAGGCCCCGGGCCAGCCAGCCTGGTTGCTGTTTGTCGCTGATCACGCCCTGGCCGCTGTATTCAATCCGGGCGTCGGCGATGTATGACGACAGGATCGAGTTGTCCTGGGAGACGTCATTCGGGCGAATTACCCCGGAAAGGATGAGGTGCTGGGTTTCGTTGTTGACCTTGACCTCCTGGTAGCCGCGAATCACCAGATTGCCGTCGGTGCTGACATCGATCACCCGGGCGGACATGGTGGCGGTTACATTGCTTTTGCGGTCGGTCGTGCCGTCTCCCTGGAAATCGTTGGTGAGTTTGGCCTGCAGGTTGGTCAGTGACGGCGTGTAGCGGGAGTTGCGGTCGGCCAGCCAGGTTTCAAAGCCGAACAGGCTGGAGATGCCGCCGCTGACATTCGATTCCCTGGTGGTGGCGGTGCTCGCCTCTTTTTTGGCGCTGGATGTTTCGACAATTTTGACCATGATGATGTCGCCGATTTTTTTGGCCCGGCTGTCGGCATAAAGATCCAGGCTATTGTCGCCGCCATAGATGGAGCCTTCCGGGGTTGCTTCCTGCGCCGGGCCGGCGGTGGGCAGGCTGTAGCGCTCGGGCAGCGCCTGACCGCTCTGCGGGTTGGCGCTGACGCATGCGTTCAAGCTCATCAGCAGGAGGATGGAGGCCGGGAGGTATTTTGCTCTGATCATTTTTTTCTCCGTTTCTTCGGGTTAGAGCAGGGGAAACACTAAAATTGTTGGAATCGTCAAAAAAACCACGATTACAACAGTTATTACCTGGTGTTTTGTTGGTTTATCGTTAGGGGCCTGGGTCTACTTGCCCTTTTTTTTCGTCCGTCAAAATTCAGTTTCAACAATGCCCGGATTAATGACCCTGGCGTAAATTTCGTGGCGGCTCATCAGGTTTTTTACCTTGACCACCTCGCCGCGGGCGCCGTTATCGCGCACCTCGCCGGGTACGGTTACCCTGAGGTTGTCGGTGCGGGCCATAATTGTTACCAGGTCGCCGCGTTTGACCAAGGGGGGTGCTTCCACCAGGTGGGAGTAGAGGATGGCCCCGGCTCGCAGCGACGTTTTAAGTTTTTTGCCGATGACCAGATCCGCTTCGCGAATGATGCCGCTGTCCAGCATCGAGATGTCGTGCCTGATCATGGCGACATCATCATTGGTAATAATGTCGCCCCGGCTGAGCCGTTTGTTAAGGCAGGCAATTTCCCCCAGCAGGGCGAGATCGCCGAGCATCTTCACCTGGCTGTATTTGTTGCCGTTGACCAACAGATCGATGGAGATGATTTTTTTGCCAAGATGGCTGAAGGAAGGTTTTTGCGTAATCTCATAATCGATGACCCCGTTAATCGGCACCGTGACGCTCAGCGGTCTGGCGGAAAAGTTGTTGATCTGCAGTTCGTCATTATGCCAGGGGGAATTGGCCATGATGATTTCACTGAAGATGCTCTCCAGCTCGTTGGTGGTCAAAGTCCTTGTCGTCTCGGTCGCGGGGCAGGCCGGCGGCCGGCCAAGGCAAATGACGATAAGCAGGAGGATATGGATGAGGGGGCTGAGTTTCATGTCAGTTTACTCCTTAGCGGGCCAGGGTGTTGGCTACTTCCAGCAGCTTGTCCGCGGTCTGTACCGATTTGGAGTTTACCTCGTAGGCGCGCTGGGTGATGATCATGTTGACCAGCTCTTCGGTGACATCGACGTTGGAAACCTCCATGAACCGTTGGGAGATGGTGCCCAGGCCGTTGGTGCCGGGGTTGGCCTCATTGGGGGCGCCGGAGGCGTCGGTCTCTTTGAAGAGGTTGCCGCCTACGCTCCGCAGGCCGCCGGGGTTGATAAATTTATGCAGGGTTACCTGGGTGGACGCCAGAATTTGTTGTTCCGAATCCTTGGCGCTCAGCAGGCCGTTTTGGTTGATGGAGATAACCTGGGTGCCTTCGGGCACGGCAAACTCGGGCTGCACGCGGTCGCCGTTCTGGTTGACGATGTAACCGTCGGCGTCAAGGGTGAAGGCCCCGGCTCGGGTATAATAGTCCTCGCCGTTGTGGTTGATCTTGAAAAAGCCGTCGCCCTCGATGGCCCAGTCCAGTTCGTTGCCGGTTTCGGTGAGGCTGCCCTGGGTGAAAATCTTCTGGACCGAGGTGGGCCGCACGCCGAGGCCGATCTGGATGCCTGACGGCACCTGGCTGCCCCCGGTGGTTTCCGTGCCCATGGCCCGCAGTTCCTGGTAATAAAGATCTTCGAACTGGGCCCGGCTTTTTTTAAAGCCGGAAGTGTTGACGTTGGCCAGGTTGTTGGCAATGGTGTCCAGTTGCAGCTGTTGGCCGGTCATGCCGGTGCGGCCTGAAAAAAGTGAGCGGATCATGGTCTTCCCCTTTTTATGGTGTTGGTTTCATTTTATTTAAGGTTATGCCAGGCTGCCGACCTTGCGGACGGCCAGGTCGTCCAGGTCGTCGATGGCCCGAATCGCTTTCTGCTGCCCCTCGTAAGCCCGGTACAAATCGATCATCGCTGTCATTTCCGTCACGGTGTTCACGTTTGACTTTTCCAGAAAGCCCTGTTGGAGCGAGGCCTCCGGTGATGGAAGCTCCTGGGCGTTATTTTTGAGGCGGAAAAGATTTTCGCCCTCCTTTTCAAAGTCCTTTTGGTCGTCGCTGGTAACGATGGTCAAAATATTGACTTGTTGGCCGTCGACAAAGAGGCGGCCGTCTCCGGTCACATCCATTGATTTGCCTTCAATGGTGATGGGGCCGCCGTCGCCGACCACCGGGTAGCCGGAGGCGTTGACCAGTTGCCCGCTGTTGTCCAACTGGAAATTGCCGGCCCTGGTATAGCGGATGCCGTGGGGGGTCTGGATTTTGAAAAATCCTTCCCCGGTTATGGCGATATCCATCGGGTTGTCGGTTTTTTGGATCACGCCCTGCTCGTGAATGGTGTTGCTGCGGATTGCCTTGCCCACCCGTTGCCGGTTCTGATTTGCCCGGTAGAGCATTTCGTCAAAGGTGACATTGTCCTTTTTGTAGCCCGGCGTATCAACGTTGGCCAGGTTGTTGGTCACCTGGTTCAGTCTTTGTTCCTGGGCGAGCATGGTTTCGACGCTTTCCAGCATTCCCAGTCGATTTTGGATGAACATGGTTTACTTCTCCTTTTTGTTTGCTATTATTTAAAAGCAAATTGCGTGCCATAGATGAGGAATTGGCTGGAATGGCGCATGGCAAGGGCAAAGGCGGGGCTGTGGCATGGGGAGAAGAGCTAGGGTTGGGTGTCAAAAATATAGACATCCCGGCTGGGCTGGTATATTTTTCCTACCTGTTGAGGGGTTTAGGGGGTGTAGCTTTCGTTGGTCCGATAGACAAAGGCCAGAATCTCGGCCACGAGCAGGTAGGTGGAGGCGGGAATCTGCTCGTTAAGGTCAAGTTGGGCCAGGATTTCAACCAGGTCGCTGTTTTCCTGGATCGGGATATTGTGCTCCCTGGCCAGGGCCAGAATTTTTTCCGCAACCGGGCCGGCTCCCTTGGCCAGGACTCTGGGGGCTGGATCCTGGCTGCGGTCATAGCGCAGGGCTACGGCTTTTTTTCTGGGTTTGTCGGTTTTTTTTGCGCCAGGGGCCATGATTGTATGGGAGAATAAGTGTCCATGGTTTGAGGTAGCTGATAGGCTCATCATAGCATGATTTTTGATTTAACCAAAATATAAGGACGCCCATGCGATTTGGCCAAAGCCTGCAACCAGCAACACTGATAAAACGATATAAGCGGTTTCTTGCTGATGTGGAATTAGCCGACCACAGTCGGCTGACCGTGCATTGTCCCAATACCGGCAGCATGCTGGGGTGCAAGGAGCCGGGGCTTGCCGTGCTTATCTCCTGTTCGGATAATCCCAAGCGCAAATATCCCCATACCCTGGAAATGGTGCGGGTGGGTGATTCCTGGGTGGGGGTTAATACCGCCCGCACCAATCAGCTGGTCCGGGAGGCCGTCGAGCAGGGGCTGGTCGCCGAGTTTGGCCGGGTGGACTCCATCCGGGCCGAGGTCAAGGTGTCGGCGAACAGCCGGTTGGATTTTTTGTTGACCTGCGATGGGGCGCACCTATACCTGGAAGTGAAGAATTGCACCCTGGCGGTTGGCCGGGCCGCCATGTTTCCCGATGCGGTGACCACGCGGGGCGCCAAACATCTTGAGGAATTGCTAACTCTGCGAAAGGCCGGGCATCGGGCCGCGGTTTTTTTCTGTGTCCAGCGCGAGGATGTGGATTATTTTTCGCCCGCCGCTCACCTTGATCCCCAATATGCTGCAACCCTGATCGAGGTGGCCCGGCAGGGGGTTGAGGTGCTCGCCTATCGGGCCTGGCTGACTCCGGAGGAGATCAGGGTGGTTCATCCCCTTGAGGTGCGGTTGGGGGGGTAGGGGTAGAGACTGATTGCTCTTGCAAGGAAGGGTCGCGTATAATAGATTGCCTGCCAGGCCGGTTGGATTTTTAAACGGGCCGATTTTGTTCATTGTCTTTTGGTCTGTTTTTTTGACTCGGAAGATCTGTCGCGGTCTTCACTCGTTGGTGAAGCCGGTAATTTTTACTTATTGATTGTTGTCGTCGATGGAAAACAAGAAACCAAAGGCCGTGGTGCTGTTGAGCGGCGGTCTTGATTCAACAACGGTGCTGGCCATTGCCCGCAGCGAGGGCTATGATTGCTGCTGTCTCAGTTTTGCCTATGGTCAGCGGCAGGCGATCGAACTGGAGCTGGCCCGGGCCAATTGCGCCCGGCTGGGGGTGGCCAGGCATCTGGTCTTGCGTCTTGACCTTGACGCCATCGGCGGCTCCGCCCTGACCACGGAGATGGCGGTGCCCAAGGGGCGGAGCCAGGAGGAGATGGAAAGCTCCATTCCGGTGACCTATGTGCCGGGCCGCAACACCATTTTTCTCTCATATGCCATGGCCTGGGCCGAGGTGGTGGGCGCCGCGGATATCTTTATCGGGGTCAATGCCGTTGATTACAGCGGCTATCCCGATTGTCGGCCAGAATTTTTGCAGGCCTTTGAACATGTTGCCAACCTCGGAACCAGGGCCGGGGTTGAGGGGGGCAAACCCTTCACCATCCACGCCCCGCTGCTTCGCTTGTCGAAAAAAGAAATCATTCTCCAGGGGACCGCGCTGGGGGTGGACTACGGCGCCACCCACAGCTGTTATGATCCCGATGGCCAGGGGCGGGCCTGCGGCGCCTGTGATTCGTGCAAGCTGCGGCTCAAGGGCTTTGCCGAGGCCGGACTGGTTGATCCGGTTGTCTATCAGCCCGGCGGTAAAAAGTGATGATGAGCGAGGAGCTGCGGCAACAGGTGGGCTGGTTGTTCATGGTGGGGTTGCCGGGAACAGAGCTTGATGATTCAACCCTGAGGCTGATCCGGAAAGAGAGGATCAATAATTTTATCATCTTCAAGCGCAACGTCGAAACCCCGGAACAGTTGCGAGCGCTCTGCGAATCTCTGAAAGCTGCCTGTCTGGATGAGCAGTTGCCGCCGCCGCTTATCTCCATCGACCAGGAGGGCGGCACCGTGGCCAGGTTATCCGCGCCTTTTACCCGGTTTGCCGACGCCCGGATCTTGGCCGAAGATGAGCGGGCAGAGGAGTTGCTGGCTGATTATGCCCGCACCTGTGCCCGGGAGTTGCTCGGGGTCGGGATCAATATGAACCTGGCGCCGGTTCTCGACGTTTGTCCGGCCGGCCAGGGTTTTTTCATGGAGCGCCGGTCCCTGGGGGAAGATCCCGGCCGGGTGGCGGAGTTGGGGGCGTTGATAATTTCCGGGATGCAGCAGGCCGGGTTGGCTGCCTGTGCCAAACATTTTCCCGGACTGGGTGGGGCGGTGCTGGACCCCCATAAACAGTTGCCGACGGTGGCCAGATCCATCCAGGAACTGGTCGCCGGTGATCTGGTCCCCTTTCGCAAAGCGATGGCGGGGGAGGTGGCGGCGATCATGACCTCCCATACCATATATTCCCGGCTTGATCCCGCTCAGCCGGCCACCTTGTCGTCAGAGATCCTTACCGGCCTGCTCCGGGGGCAACTCGGCTTTGATGGGTTGGTGATCACCGATGATCTTGAGATGGGGGCGATCGAGAACGACGGGTCGGTGGCCGATGCCGCCCTTGCCGCCTTTAATGCCGGGGCGGATATGCTGCTCATCTGTCATGACCATCACAAGATTATTGCGGCCCGGGAAAATCTGTTTAAGGCTATGAAAGAGGAAAAAAATCACGCCAGGCTGAAAAAAAGTTTGGCGCGGGTAGCTGCGGTGCGCAGTCGTTTTGCCGGGGATTGATTTTTTGCGGTAAAGGTTATTGCTTTGTTGTTGTGTATTTTTTTGCGGGGTTTGGCCCTTGGTTTTCGGGCTGCCTGGCTGCTGCTTTCCTCCTTGAAAATCTTGTAAAGAGGGGGTAGGGTAGTTTTCTTTTTTATGGTAAAATATTTTTAAGTGGTCTCCATATTGCTGGCCCCGGTTTATGGGGAAGAGATCCAATTTTTGAGTGGAGGAGATATATGGAATTGCAAGTTGAAGGACGTAATCTTGACATTCGTAAATCATGGCAGGATAAAATTGAAGAAGAGAAAGAGCGTCTGAACAGGCATCATCCCGGACTTGTTCATCATCTGCGGGTAGCCATCGAGGATACCTCGGGCCACAAGCAGGGTGGGCATGAGGTGCGGCTGGTGGCATCTGTACCCAACGACACCATCGTAGTTAAAAGAAAGGGTGACACCGTGCGGCCGCTGTTGGTTGACGCCTTTGACACCCTTGGCCTGCAACTCAAGGAATTGCAGCGAAAGAGGCGGCAGAGCGGCAAGGCGGCGGATGCGGAAGGCAGTGGTCCGCTCGGTGGCACGATTAAAAGTCTTTTTCCCTTTGAGTCCTACGGGTTCATCATGACCGCCGGCGGCCGGGAAATTTATTTCCACGAAAACGCCTTGAAGGATGTGACCATGGCCCAGCTGGCCGAAGGCGATGAGGTTAAGTTCGGCGAGGGCGAAGGCGATAAGGGCCCCACCGCTAACTGGGTCAAGATCGTTAAATAATTAAGTTAACAAGAAGAAATTATAGATGACAGTATCGACGCAGGTTGAGCTTGGCTCGGAATACCTGCAGGAAAAAGAAGAAGTATTGATGGAGAAGATTGCCGCCCGCAAAAAAGAGCTGGGCGGCAATCTTTTGATTTTAGGGCACCACTATCAGCAGGAGGCGACCTTTAGGTTTGCCGATCTGACCGGGGATTCGCTCAAGCTCGCCCGAAACGCGGCAGAGGCCAAGGAGGCGAAGTATATCGTCTTTTGCGGGGTTCATTTCATGGCCGAGTCGGCGGATATTCTCACCGCCGATGATCAGGTCGTGATTTTGCCTGACCTGCGGGCCGGTTGTCCCATGGCCGATATGGCCACCCGGGAGGAAGTGGACTGGGCCTGGCAGGAGCTGGCCGGGGTGGTTTCCGGCCGGATCGTGCCGGTAACCTATGTCAACTCTTCCGCCCTGATCAAGGATTTTGTCGGGGGGCATGGCGGCTCGGTCTGTACCTCGTCCAATGCCGAGCGGGTGTTGACCTGGGCTCTGTCTCAAGGGGAAAAGGTTCTTTTTTTCCCGGACGAGCATCTGGGCCGCAATTCCGCCGCCGCTTTGGGGATTGCCGAGGACGAGGTTGTCCTCTGGCAACGGGAAAAACCCCTGGGCGGCAATACTCCGGAGCAGCTGCGCAAGGCCAAGGTCCTGCTTTGGGACGGCTATTGCACGGTGCATATGCAGTTTGAGGCCTCCCATGTTACCCGGTGGCGGGAAAAGGAGCCCCGGATCCGGGTCATCGTTCATCCCGAATGTCGGCATGAGGTGGTGCGTCTGGCTGATCAGTACGGTTCCACCGAGGCGATTATCAAGGCGATCAGTGATTCTCCGGCCGGCAGCAAATGGGCGATCGGCACCGAGATCAACCTGGTCAACCGGTTGAAGGCCCAACATCCGGACAAGGAAATTCATTCCCTTTCGCCCTTTCAGTGTCTCTGTTCAACCATGTACCGGATCAAGCCCGCCTATCTGCTCTGGGTGCTGGATAATCTGGTCCAGGGGCGGGTGGTGAACCGGATCACGGTGCCGGCGGAGGTGGCGGAGAAGGCCAAACTTTCCCTGGACCGGATGCTCGAAATCTAAGCTTATGCAAACAATCTATTTTGATAATAACGCGACCACTCCGATCGCCCCCGAGGTGCGGGAGGCCATGGCCCCCTATCTTGACCGCTATTTCGGTAATCCGGCCAGCGGCCATGGCTTTGGCGAGGCGGCGAAAGCCGGGCTGGATGAGGCGCGCCGCCAGGTGGCCTCTCTGGTCAATTGTCCGCCCGGCCGGGTCATTTTTACCAGCGGCGGCACCGAGGGCAATAACACGGCCATCCTCAGCGCGGTGTTCGCCGATCCTCATAAAAAACATATTATCTCCTCCCAGGTCGAGCATGCCTCGGTTAAGGTGCCGTTGGAGTTTCTGGCCTCCAGGGGCTATGAGGTGGAGTTCTTGCCCGTTGACCGTGATGGCGGTCTGGACCTGGACCGGCTGAAAAGCGCGATCCGGCCCGATACCGCCCTGGTCAGCCTGATGGGCGCCAACAACGAGACCGGGGTTCTCTGGGCCATCGAGGAGATCGGCTCGATCTGCCGGGAGCAGGGGGCGCTCTTTCATTGTGACGCCATCCAGTTGGCCGGCAAAAAAAACATTGATCTGGCCGCCTTACCCGTGGATTATCTGACCCTGGCCGGCCATAAGCTGCACGGCCCCAAGGGGGTTGGCGCCCTCTGTGTCCAGCGGACCGCGCCGGTCAGCCCGTTGGTGATGGGCTCCGATCAGGAGGGCGGTCGGCGGGCCGGAACCGAGAATGTGCCGGGGATCGTCGGCTTCGGCAAGGCCTGTGCACTGGCTTTGGACGGAGATGAAGCGCATGGCCGGATCCAGGCTCTGCGGGATCGGCTGGAGCAGGGGATCCTGGCGCGGATTCCGGATGCCAGGGTCAATGGCGCGGGGCAGCCCCGGCTGGTCAATACCATTAATGTCAGTTTCAAACATGTTTCATCCGCCGGCCTTATCCAGGATCTTGATCTCCAGGGGATCGCGGTGTCGGCCCACTCGGCCTGTCAGACCGGTGATCTCGATCCGTCCCATGTGTTGCGGGCCATGCAGGTGGACGAGAGTTATCTGCACGGCACCCTGCGGATCAGCTTGAGCAGGTACAGCAGCGAGGCTGAGGTGGAGAGGGTATTAACATTGCTTCCCCGGCTGGTGGCCACGGCCAGGCAGGGCTTTGCTCTGTAGTCGGCCAATGGCCGCAACGGTCTCTTTCCTGTTGACCGGAATCAGCGTTCTCCCTATAGTGAATTGTTTTATTGAAAAATCCGGGGTCAGGCCTGACTTGATCATGGCTTTGCCGGTCTGAGCTTCTCAGTATAAAAAACGGAGTGCATGTATGTGCGGAATAGTAGGTTATGTCGGGCACCGCAAGGTGGTGCCGATTTTACTGGAAGGCCTCAAACGTCTTGAGTATCGCGGTTATGATTCGGCCGGTCTGGTCTATGTCAGCGGCGATAAGCTGGCAAAGCATCGGGCCCGCGGCAAGCTGATCAATCTTGAAGAGATGCTTGACGAGGTGCGGGACAGCGCCAGCCATATCGGTCTGGGCCACACCCGCTGGGCCACCCACGGGCCGCCCACCGAGGCCAATGCCCATCCCCACAGCGACTGTACCGGCCGGCTGGTGGTGGTCCATAACGGCATCATTGAAAATTATCATGTGTTGCGGGAGAAACTCAAGGCCAATGGCCATGTTTTTACTTCGGAAACCGACACCGAGGTCCTGGCCCATCTTATAGAAGAGCACCTCAAGGATGATCTGGTCACCGCGGTTCGCCAGGCCCTGAAAAAGGTGGAGGGTTCCTATGCCATCGGCGTGTTGTGGGCCGGGCAGCCCGACACCCTGGTGGCTGCCCGCAACCAGAGCCCGCTGGTCCTGGGGGTTCAGGAGGGCGGCAGCCTGCTGGCTTCCGATATCCCGGCGCTGTTGCCTTACACCAATCAGGTGGTTTTTCTCGAGGATCAGGAGCTGGCGGTGCTCAAGGAGGGCAGCTGGCAGGTGCTTCGTCTGAGCAACGGCAAACCGGTGAAAAAAGAGGTGCAGACCATTGATTGGAACGCCTCCATGGCGGAAAAGGCCGGGTTCAAGCATTTCATGCTCAAGGAGATCTTTGAGCAGCCCCAGGCCATCTTGAGTACCTTTCGGGGCAGGCTCGATCCGGAAACCGGCAAGGTGGAACTGCCGGAAATCGGGCTGGGGCTTGCCGAGCTGAAAAATATCAAGAGAATTTCCCTGGTGGCCTGCGGCACCTCCTGGCACGCGGCCCTGGTCGCCAAATACTGGCTGGAAAAATGGGTGGGCATTCCGGTGGAGGTGGATATCGCCTCGGAGTTCCGTTACCGGCGGCTGCTGCTGGACGAAACGGTCATGGTCATCCCCATCTCCCAGTCCGGTGAAACCGCCGACACCCTGGCCGGGCTCAGGCTGGCCAAGAAGATGGGGGCCAGGGTTATTTCGATCTGCAACGTGGTCGGCAGCACCATTACCCGGGAATCCCACGGCACTATTTATACCCATGCCGGGCCCGAGATCGGCGTGGCCTCGACCAAGGCCTTTACCTGCCAGCTCACCGCCTTTTATCTGCTTACCCTTTACCTGGGGCAGATCCACGGCACGATCAAGCCCAAGGAGCGCAAGGCCATGGTCAAGGCCCTGGTTGAGCTGCCGGCCATCATGGAAGAAGAGTTGCCGCGCCTGCAGCAGGAGAGCGCCGCCATTGCCGCCGCCTTTGCCGACAGTCGGGATTTTCTCTACCTGGGCCGGGGCAGCTGTTTCCCCATTGCCCTGGAAGGGGCGTTGAAGCTTAAGGAAATTTCCTACATCCATGCCGAAGGCTATGCGGCCGGCGAGCTCAAACACGGCCCCATCGCCTTGATCGACCGGGATATGCCGGTGCTGGCCCTGGCTCCCAAGGATGGGGTTTATGAAAAGGTCGTCTCCAACGTGGAGGAGGTCAAGGCCAGGAATGGCCGGATTATCATGGTTGGCAGCAAGGGTGATCGCACGATTCAGCGCATGGCCGAGCATTTCATTTTGTTGCCGAAAATTCATGAGGAGTTAAATCCTATTCTTTACGTGTTGCCCTTGCAGTTTCTCTCCTATGAGATCGCCAGCCTCCGGGGCTGTGATGTCGATCAGCCGAGAAATCTGGCCAAAAGCGTGACCGTTGAGTAAGCAAAATATAAACAGGGGTGGAGTTTTGAAAAAAAAGGCGTTGATAACCGGAGTGACCGGCCAGGACGGGGCATATCTTGCCGAGTTTTTATTAAACAAGGGCTACGAGGTGCATGGCATCAAGCGGCGGGCCTCTTCCTTTAACACCGACCGGATCGATCATCTCTATGAAGATCCCCATCTGCAGGGGCGCAAGTTTATTCTCCATTACGGCGATCTCACCGATTCTTCCAACCTGATCCGGATCATCCAGGAAGTCCAGCCCGACGAGCTTTACAACCTGGCGGCCCAGAGCCATGTGGCGGTTTCCTTTGAAACCCCGGAGTACACCGCCAACACCGATGCCATGGGCACCCTGCGCCTGCTGGAAGCGATCCGCATCCTGGGCCTGGAGAAGAAAACCAAGTTTTATCAGGCTTCGACCTCGGAGCTGTTCGGCAAGGTGCAGGAGATCCCCCAGAAGGAAACCACTCCCTTTTATCCCCGCTCCCCCTATGCGGTGGCCAAGCTCTATTCCTACTGGATCTGTGTCAATTACCGGGAGGCCTACGGGATTTATGCCTGTAACGGCATCCTTTTCAACCATGAATCGCCGATCCGCGGCGAGACCTTTGTCACCCGCAAGATCACCCGGGCGGTGGCCCGGATTGCCCTGGGTCTGCAGGATTGTGTCTTTCTTGGTAATCTTGGGGCCAAAAGGGACTGGGGCCATGCCAAGGATTATGTCCGGATGCAATGGCTGATGCTCCAGCAGGATCAGCCCGTGGATTATGTGATTGCCACCGGCGAGCAGCACTCGGTGCAGGAGTTTTGCGATATTTCCTTCAAGGAACTGGGCATCACCCTGCGCTGGCAGGGGGAGGGGCTTGAGAGGCAGGGGATCATCGAGGCCATTGACCCTGAAAAAATGGTGGCGGGTAACGGCACCCCCCCCAAGGTCGGCGACAGCGTGGTCAGGGTTGACCCGCGCTACTTCCGGCCCACCGAGGTGGAAACCCTGCTCGGCGATCCGAGCAAGGCCAAGGAGGAGCTGGGCTGGGTGCCGGAGATTACCTTTGCGGAGATGGTCAGCGAGATGGTGCGGGAAGATCTGCAGGCGGCCCAGCGCGATGATCTTTGCCGTCAGGAAGGGTTTAAGGTTTATCAGTATAATGAATAAAAACGACAAGATATATGTTGCCGGCCACCGGGGTCTGGTGGGGGCGGCCATCGTCAACAAATTGAAAAGCGCGGGCTTTGCAAATATCATCGGGCGGACGAGCGCGGAGTTGGATCTTACCAACCAGGCGGCGGTCTATGAATTTTTCGACCGGGAGCGGCCTGATCATGTTTTTCTGGCCGCGGCCAAGGTGGGGGGGATCCACGCTAATAACAGCTATCCCGCCGATTTTATCCGGGACAACCTGCAGATGGAGGTCAACATCGTGGAGGGGGCTTACCGGGCCGGGGCAAAGAAGCTCTTGTTTTTAGGCTCTTCCTGTATCTATCCCAAACTCGCCCCCCAGCCCATGCCCGAGGCTTGCCTGCTCACCGGCCCCCTGGAGGCAACCAACGAGTGGTATGCCATTGCCAAGATTGCCGGGATCAAGCTCTGTCAGGCCTACCGCCGCCAGTATGGTTTTAACGCCATTTCCCTGATGCCCACCAACCTTTACGGGCCGGGCGATAATTTTAATCTGGCAAACTCCCATGTGTTGCCCGCCTTGATCCGCAAGTTTCACGAGGCCAAGGAAAAAGGTGGCGCCGAGGTTGTGGTCTGGGGCAGCGGCACGCCGAGGCGCGAGTTTCTGCATGTGGATGACCTGGCCGCGGCCGCCCTTTTTCTGATGGAGCATTATGAGGGCGAAGAGATCGTTAATGTCGGGGTGGGGCAGGATCTGACCATTGGCGAGCTGGCGGCAATGGTTAAGGACGCGGTTGGCTTTACCGGCAAAATTGTTTACGATGCCAGCAAGCCGGACGGCACCCCCCGCAAGCTCCTTGATGTGACGAAGATTACCGGTCTTGGCTGGCGGGCGAAGATTGAGTTGCGGGACGGCATTGCCGAGACCTACCAGTGGTTTTTGGCCAACCAGGATCGTTTCCGGAGTTGATCTTTTGTGCAAAAAAAATGAGGGGTTGACTCGGGCACCGGCTTGTTGGCCGGTGCTTTTTGTTTTTGGGGAGCATCAGGTTGGCTTAAGGTAATAACCTGGATTAGATACGAGATGATGGCTATTAAGCAAAAAAATAAGAGATGGGTGGTTCCCGAGGATTGCGGGGCCAGGCCGGTGGTCTTTTTGCCGGGTTGGGGTTTTGACGGCCGGGTTTTGGCTCTGGCCGCTCAGGATCTTCCCTGGATCTATCCCGTCTCTCCCCTAGACCCCGCCGAGACAGCGGCGGCGCTGTCCGGCTTGCTTGACGATCATGGCCTTGAGCGGGTCCATCTGGTCGGTTGGTCCATGGGCGCGCAGCAGGCCCTGGATTTTGCCGTTGCGTATCCGGCAAGGGTGGAGTCGCTTTCGCTTCTGGCCATGCGAACGACGTGGCCCTCCGCAGAAATTGCCGAGATCCGGCGGGAGATGGCCGGAGGGCTGGCCGCTTTTTTCAAGGGATTTTATCGCAAGTGCTTTCTGGGAGAGAAAAAGACGTATGCGGCATTTGTCGAGAAATTACAGGAAAGTATGCTTGCCTCCCTTGATCCCGATCTTCTGGCCCGCGGTTTGGACTATCTTGAGCAGTGGCGTCTTGCCGGACTGCCCCCCTGCCCGATTTCGATTTGGCACGGCGGCCGGGATATCGTGGCCCCGAGTGAGCAGATGATCAAAATTCCAGGGGCCGGGGTGAATATCATCACCCATGGCTCCCATCCAATTTTTTTGGATAGAGCCTTCAACCCCTGGCCGGATCAACGCAAGGCCAGGATCAGGCACCGTTTTTCAAAGGCGGCGGAAACCTATGACGCCCATGCCCAGGTGCAGGGTGAGCTGGCCGCGCTTCTGGCCGAACAGTTGCCGGCCGGGATCAAACCTGCGCGGATTCTGGAGATCGGCTCCGGCACCGGCAGCTTTACCGCGGCCCTGGTCCGGGCTTACCCGGCCGCCCGGATCACCTGCGTTGATTTCGCGGAAAACATGCTGCAGGTGGCCCGCGCCAAGCTGCCGGACGGACTGGATTATATCTGTGAGGATGGCGAGCGTTTTCTCGCCGCTTGCCGAGGCGGTTATGATTTGATCTGCTCCAACGCCACCATCCAGTGGTTCGACGATATCGGCAAGGCCTTTGCCGATATCAGCGCCGGCTTATCCGCCCAAGGCCTGTTTGTCGGCGCGATCTTCGGGCCAGAGACCCTGCATGAGCTGGGCGGCGGGTTGGCGGAGATCTTTGCCACGGAATACACCTTGCCGGCCAGCCGTTTTCCGGATCGGGCCAGGCTGGAAGCGGTGCTTGGCCGGTGCTTTAACAAGGTAGAGATCCAAGAGCAGCGGCTGGTCCGGGAATATGATACACTGCTTGCCCTGCTGGATCATATCCGCAAAACCGGGACCGGCGGCGGGCAGCGGCTGCCCGGGTCATTGACCCGGGGCCGGATCAGAGAGTTGGAGAACTGGTTTATGGAAAAATACGGGGCCTATCGTCTGACCTATCAGGCCTTTGTGATCAGGGGTGGCCAATGAAGCAGATTTTTGTGACCGGCACGGATACCGATGTGGGCAAAACCTTTGTCTGCGGGCTGCTGCTTAATTTTTTTAAGGAGCAGGGGGTTGACGTCGGTTACCAGAAATGGGCGGCCACCGGTCCTGATTTTCCGCCCGCAGATCTGGTTTCCTGTCTTAATGCCGCAGGCCTGCCCCTGGTCGAGGCGGATATCCCCCTGCAGGTGCCCTATCATTTTGCCCTGCCCGCCTCGCCTCATCTGGCCGCCGAACAGCAGGGCGCCGAGGTTGATCCGGGCCATATCCGCCGCTGTTATCAGCAATTAAAGGCCAGGCATCAACTGCTGGTGGTGGAAGGAGTGGGCGGTCTGCTGGTGCCTCTGCGCCGGGATCTGCTGTTGGCCGAGCTGTTGGCCGAGCTTATGATCCCCACCCTGATCGTGGCTAGAAGCGGCCTGGGCACCATCAACCATACTCTGCTCACCCTGGAAGGCCTCCGGGCGCGGCAGATTCCGGTGTTGGGCGTGCTTTTTTCCGATGCCGCATCCGGCGACAATGAAATCCTGGTCGCCGATAATATGGCCACGATCGGCGAAATCGGCCAGGTCAAAATCCTTGGTCGCCTGCCCCGGTGCCGTGAGCTGGCTCAGGCCCGGGAGGCATTTTCCCCCATTGGCCGGGCCATCAGCCGGGAGATCGGCTTGGACCGCGAATAGCGGTTGGCTGGCTCTTACCGTGTTAGTGGCGCAAGGTTTTATTCGCGAATCAATTCGCTCCCACCAAAAAAACAATCCCAATCAAGCCCTATGTTGCAGCCATTTTTTAGTCTGCTGAAGCCAGGGGGGAATCAGAATAAAAAAAGGCCCGCTGTTTAGATGAACAACGGGCCGGCGGATCATGGCTAACCTCTGGATTACCTGAGGATCAGTACCGACGATTGACTGTTGGCCACCAGTTTTTCGATGAGGTTGCTGGAAAACATCTTGCCGAGCATCGATTTTTTCCCCATCCACAGGGCGATCATGCCCTCGTTGCTCGCCTTGGCGATGTATGCCTCAAGCCCTTCTTTTTCCACCAGTTTGATCCAGGCGTTGATCTGGCGATCCGTGTAATATTTCTGGATTTCCGCCATCTGCTTCTCGGTGTCTTCCTTTTTTTTCAGGCCCTTGGGACCGGTGAGGCCGACGATTTTCAGATCAGCATCATGCAGGGTTACGATCTGGTTGATCAATTCCAGCGACTCCTGCTGGATCTCGCTCTGGTCAAGACAGCTGATAATCTTTTTGGTCGGCCGCTGTTCCTTGATGACCAGCACCGAACAGCCTGCGTCCTTGGCGATTTTTTGGGGCAGGTTGAGGGTTTCGCCGTGCCATTGGCAGTCGGCGCCGTTGCTGCAGCCCAGAATAATGAGGTCGCATCCCTGTTGGTCCGCTTCCGCCATGATTTCCTTGATCGCGCTGCCGGCTCGCACCTTAAGATTGAGCGCTTTGGAGCTGTCCGGGGCGGCCCCAACCTGCCAGCCGCCATTGTCGGGGCTGAAAACCTCTTTGCCGGCCGGACTGGCGTAAGGTGAGTCTTTGCCGGTAAATTGAGCCAAAAAGCTGCTCTTGTGCGCCAGCATAGTGGCGGCCAGGGCTTGATCAAGGCCTGCGCTGGCGTTTGTCGACTGGATGCCGAGCATGGTGATGTCGGCCCAGGTGTTGGCTGCAAGTTTTGCTACTTCGGGGATAATCCCGGCGCTGTATGATTGGTTGTCCAATGCCAGTAATATTCGCATGATACCCTCCTTAACAGGTGGTGTTTTTTATCTGGATGTCGTTAGTTATTTTGGCCGCCCTGGTTACCGGCACAAAATGAGCGGGGTCGGGATGTGGGCCAGCATTTCCATGCGCGGACTTCTCCTGGTTGGAAAAGTGGTGATGGCCAGCCCGTATTCCCGAAATGAATCAGCCGCCTGTTCCGGGGTGCCGCAGATTACTTTGCTGCTCTGTACGCTGAAGCCGTTTTCCTTGAGCAGGCTTTCCGTGTCTGCAAGATAGCTGCCGCCTTCGCGCTTATCCAGAAAAACCAGCTCATTGTTTTCTTGGAACTTGTAATGGACCAGATCAAAGTCAACCTTGGCGGTTTTGGCGATTTTAATAAATTGGGCGATGAGCTTTTGCGGATCAACCCCGTCGCCAACCAGGATCACCCCTTTCTTGGGAACCACCAGGTTTTTCAGCACCAGCATCGGGCAGGGGGATTTGCTATAGAGCGGCGAGGTGATCAGCCGGTAAAAATCATTGACGTTGGAGGTGTTGACGTTGCCTTCGACAAACAGCTCGTAGCGGCCTTTTCGCAATTCTTCCAGGATTTCATCGTCTCGGTCGCCGACAAATATTTTAGGGTTGGCGATGAAGTTGCAGTTGGGGTTTTCGGTTTTTATCAGACGAAGCACCGTCTGCATCCCGGCCTCCTCGATCCCTCTTTCCCAGGTGCGCTGCACCCAGCCGGTGCCGGCGCTCCTTTGCTTGGCGTCCGGTTCCTCGACATGGGTGGCCTGGATCTGCATGGAGAGGATATCCGTAAGCTGGCCGGCGTAGCGCAGGGCAATACTGGAGGCCAGGTTTTCATCTATGTTAAGAAGTCCTTTAATCATTGTTCTACCTCAATCTGCTTGGTTGATGGCGGCTGATCTAGCCCTGTTTCTTTTTCTCGGCCCGGCTGATAACATCGGCGATTTCGCCGAGCTTGAACGGTTTGGCGAGAAAGTCGAAAACGCCTTTGCGGAAGGATTCCTTGGCGGTTTCCATGGTGGCGAAGCCGGTGATGACAATGACTTCGGTCTCGGGTGAGCGGCTTTTAACCTCGGTGAGAAACTGCATGCCGTCCACACCTTCCATTTTCAGGTCGGTGATCACGATATCGAAGTTCTTTTCCCGGACCCGTTTCATGGCATCAATGCTCACGGTAAAGGTTTCCACCTCATAGCCCTTTTTTTCCAGGGAAGGTTTGAGGCGTTTGCTGACGATGGGTTCGTCGTCCAAGATCAAAATGGTTGTTTGCGCTTTATCTGTCATGGTTTTCCTCCATAAGGGAATTCAGTTGAGTGATGTACTCGTTTATACTCTGGTCGCTGACCATTTTCACGTCGAGCTGCCGGGTGAAACCGATCAGCAGGCCGAGAAGATACAGCCTCTTGCGTAGGCCGGTCTTGTCCAGTTTCTTTACCCGGGCCACAACCAGATCATCGTGGGTTTCCACACGAAAATCCTGGCTCGCCAGAACCTGGCCCAGAAATTGTGCCCTCCGTGCTCGGCGGCAGGAGTCGGTAACTCCGCCGAAAAATCGGAAGTATGCATAATTATCGTTAATGTTATCGGTTAGATAGGTATCGATCATGGTGAAGTGATAGCCAAGCCGCAGGCTAACATTGGCATAACAGTCGGACACCACCGCCAGGTTGCGCCCCACATGTTCCGGCGCGGCCAGTTCCGGGGAAAAGGTTCGGGTCAGGCTGGACATGAAGCTGCCTACATCCACGGACATCGGCTCATTGTTCCAGGCCTTGGGATGGGCCAGGCCCTCCAGCATGGCCAGCATGGGGACGGACGCGATGTCACTATGTTTGATCAGGCCCTCTTTGTTTTTTGTCTTAAGGCCACCGCCGATATCAATCATGATCAGATCAATGGGGATGGGCCAATCCAGTTTGCCGGCCGCGCTGCGGTGATCGTGGTTCTGGTAATAATTATGATCGATCAGTTCGTTTACCGCCTTTTCATGGACAAAGCGGGTAATATCATGAAAGGTGTGGCAGGAGCGGGGCGCAAAGTTTTTATCGGCCGGGTCCAGGAGGTTTAACGGTTCTATCTTGCGTAACACCCGGCGCAGGAGCCGATATTCTTCGGTTTCGGCCAGGTCGTCCTCGGTAAGGGCGTATTCTTCGAGTTCTTTCACAATCCCTTGGTAGATGATTTTTTCTTCGGTATCAATGGTGATGGCCTGACCGTGCTGGAGTAATTTTGTGGCCTGGCCGGTGTTCAGCAGGCAAGGGACGCGGAATTCCCTGGCAATGGTGGCAAGGTGGCCGGTGGTCGAGCCCACATCGGTAATGATCCCGGCGGCGCCCCGCAAAACCTTGGCCAGCAGCGGTGAGGCATGGCGGGCCACCAGGATTGATCCAACCGGAAAATGCCGGAGATCCTCTTCCTTGCTCATTAAAAAAACCGGGCCGGACCCCACGCCTTTTTGCGCGGTCTCGCCTTGATCCCTCAGAAGAACCGGGTAGTTTCTGGTCAGCTTGGCCAAGGCGCCGGGTTTGATCTTCGGCGGCGCGGCAATGGCCAAGCGGCGGGCCTGAAGGAGAACAAGTTCCCCCTCTTGGTTAATGGTGAATTCGATATCCTGCGGGTATTTAAAATATTTTTCAATAAGCAGGCCGGTGGCCGCTATTTTTTGGATTTGGATGTTGTCCAGGCAGGCGGTGTCTTGTCGGTCGCCGGATACCGGGTGCTCCTTGGTGCCGCCGTTTTTTAGCAAGGTCAGGGCTTTTTTCTTGTGAACCAGGTTAACGGCGGTAATCTTATGCGGGGTTGACCGGCTGATCGCAAAGCTATCGGCGTTGGCCCGCCCGGAAACCAGCGGCCCGCCCAATCCCCAGGTTGCACTGAGCATCATTTTATGTTGTTCGGGGTGGCTGGGGTCCATGGTATACAGGACGCCGCTCACCTTGCTGTCGATCATTTCCTGGCAGGCCACCGCCATTGCCACTTCGCCCTCGTCAAAACCGATGGTGCGCCGGTAAAGCATGGCTTTTTCGCCGTAGGTATCGGCCAGGATCTGCAGATAGGTTTTGGCCAGCTCCGTGGCCTGGACATTGAGAATGGTGGTGTACTGCCCGGCAAAGGTGCGTTCCCCGTCTTCGCCAAAGGCGCTGCTGCGCACGGCCAGATAGATTTTTTTAAGGGAACGTTTGCCGGCCAGCTGCTCAAGGGCGCGGTTTAGATCTTTTTCCAGTTTTGCCGGCAACTTGCCGTTGATAATCAGCTTTCGGATTTCGGCGGAGGCGGCGGCCACGTCTATTTTTTCCTGGTGCCAGCTTTGTAAGATCGTGCTTATCTTGGGCTCCAGGTCGTTGCTCTTGATAAATTCCAGATAGGCGCCGGTGGTTATCGCAAAGCCGGCCGGGATTTTAAGGTCGAGGTTGGCGGCCACTTCGGCCAAAAAGGCATTCTTGCCGCCCACGGCTTCGACCAGGTTCCGGTTGATGTTGCGGTAAGGTATTACAAAATCAGCAACCGGGCAGGTGAAACGTCCGGCCAGGTCGCCCTCGATGGCGGCCCTGATCCGCTGAAAAGCACGGTGGAGATCCCGGTATTTTTTGGGAGCGATGCTATCCAGGGTAAAGATCAGTTTTTCGACCCGGTTGCTGATTTCCAAAGACATGGTGTGGACATGTTGCCGGTCAAAGATATAATCACCGCCAAGGGTATCGTTGGCTTTGGCGATAAGCTCCAGGATCTGGTTGTTGATGTCCAGAATCTCCTGAAATCTTTCAAAGAGAACGGCAAAGGAAGATGGTTCTCCCTTGCTTACCCGATGAAATAATTTATCGCTTATCTGAGTGAATATATTCTTCATGCTCTGTCCGTGGTGGTTACGCTTGCGGCTTTGTAAACTTAATGAGCGCCGCCTTTGCTCTTAAATAAAATTCCGGTGAAAAGACCGGCGCCGATGGCGATCAGTACCGCCATAACGCCAAAGAAAATGGGCTTGCCGAAGGCGAGTTTGGTCAGCTCGGCCGGGAAGCCGATCATCTCAATTTTCATTTCCTTGGAAGCGATTCCGATCAAATGACCGTTTTGGGCGGCGGCGAGTTCAACCGTGTAGCGGCCCGGTTTCATCATAGTCGGAATGGTCATTTCCACGGTGAAGGTTTTTGTGTCGTTTTCAATCGGGCCATAGCTGACGGCATCCTGGTGGGTGATATACAGTCCATCTTTTTGCTTCAGCTTGAGAAATTCACCGAACAGAAAATCTTTGTCCTCGGTGGCCGGCAAAATTTCGACTTTTTCTTTCAGTGCATGGAAGCTGAAAGGGCTTACCGGTGATGCCTCCAGATCGGTGATGGCCGCAGGCGTATACAGCATAACGACGGTCGGCGCATTTTCAAAGGAAACATCGCCGGTGTTCATCCACAACAGACCGCCGACCTTGCCTTTTTTCTTCAGATGCAATTCTTCGCCCGAGCCGGTAACGCGAACAACGGCTTCGGCAGTGGCTGGGATCTGGCCGGTGACCTTAACCGTGGTGCCGTTATAAAAGGCGCTGATCTGAACAACGGCCGGCTCAAGGCTGAGGTTGATGTCATTTTCGGCAAAGGCGTTAGCCGTAAGGCCGGCCAGTACCAACATGGTGCAGCTTAATAACAGTATAATGGTTTTTTTCATTTTAATGGCCTCCTTTCATGGCAATCAAAATATCCGGGGTCATCAGGAGCCCGGCCAGCATTTTTACGCAAACCAGCAGAACCAGAGAGGCAAGCAGAATCTTCAATTGGTCGCCTTTAAGTTTTTTACTCACCTTGGTGCCGACCTGGGCGCCGATGGTGGAGCCGAGCAGCAGCAGCAGGGCGAGCACGAAATCAACGGTGTGGTTACTGTTGGCCTGCATAATGGTTACGTTGACGCAGGTGAACAGGATCTGGAACAGGCTGGTGCCGACTACGACATGCATGGGCATTCTGAGCAGATAGACCATTACCGGCACCATGATGAAACCGCCGCCGACGCCCATGATCGCCGCAAGAACGCCGACCATGGTTCCGAAAAACAGAGGAAGGACCATGGAGATGGTGACCCCTGATTTCTCAAATTTGCTTTGCAGGGGCAGCATGTTGAGAATCCGCGCGTAAGTGGATTCCTTTTGGGGGGCGCTTTTCACAACCGGCGCGTCATCCGTGGTTTTTTTCAACCCCTGCAAGCTTTCCCAGAACATGTAGCCGCCGACTCCGCCCAGCATAATGACGTAAGTCACGCTGATCAGGAAATCCGCATTGCCCATCGCCCGCAGGAGCTTGATGACCTGGACTCCCACCGTGCCGCCGACGATGCCGCCGATCAGCAGCAACACCCCCATTTTGACGTCAACATTGCCGAGGCGCCAATGGGCCAGAGTGCCGGAGGTCGAGGCGCCGACGATCTGGTTGGAGTCGGAAGCGGCGGCGACCGTGGCCGGGATTCCGAACATGATCAGCAGGGGGGTCATTAAAAAACCGCCGCCTACCCCGAAAATTCCCGACAGCAGGCCGACAAAGCCGCCCAGGCCGAAGATGGTTAGGATATTTACGCTGTTTCCCGCAATGGGAAGATACATTTGCCACATTTTGTTGCTTCTCCTTTACTTGGTTTTATGTTGTAAATTTTTGCCGGCAGAAGGGCTTAATTTCCCCGCACCCGGCAAATAACTTGGTCTCGTATGGCGCTGACTCCCAATCTGTTTTGTTTGTCCCTGATTCCCTGGCGAAGAACAGGTTGAAACCGCCATCGGTTGCGGATTGCAAGTCTCGGTGAACCGGTAGCGCGCATATGGATAGCAAGGAGCGTGCCAAGTAAGGGGGCGGGGAGTCGGGTGAAGAAGTGAGCGTGGTAAGTCGAGTTATTTCAATTAGTTATGAGCGTGGTGGTGGCTGGGTTATTTGTGGTGAGACCCTATGGGCAATCAGGGCGAGCTGGGGCCGGCGGCTGATCCGTAATCGGCTTTAAGCGCGGGGTGGGCATGGTTGTAGGTGATAAAGGGGGGGGGAGTTGGCGGGGCGGAGCGCACTCATGTTCGGTGTTCATGTTTCATAATGAAATATTTCTGAATTTTCGATCGTAACGTATTGAAGTATGGTGGAAAATTAAGCCTTAGTCTGAAATGCGTGTTTCAAAATGAACTAACCCTCGTGGCTGTCCAGTTTATATTTTTTCATGCGGCGCCACAGGGTGGTTCGGGGCAGATTGAGGATGGTGCTGGCCAGATTTTTATTATAATCGGTTTTTTCCAGGACCTTGGCAATGTGCTGCTTTTCCACTTCATCAAGGGAGAGCAGGTTTTCGTCGCCGAAATTTCCGAGGCTGGTTTTTCGCAGCCTGGCCGGCAGGTCGCGCAGGCGCAGTTCGTCGCCGTCCGCCAGGGCCACGGCCCGCTGGATGATATTTTCCAACTCCCGGACATTGCCGGGGAAATCATAGTTGTTGAGCAACTCGGCGGCTTGGGGGGAGAGGCCGCTGATATTTTTGTTAAAGGCCAGATTGAATTTATCGATAAAGTGGGAGGCCAGGGTGGGGATGTCTTCCCGCCGTTCGCTGAGCCGCGGCAGATGGAGGCCGACCACGTTGAGCCGGTAGAAGAGGTCCTCCCGGAAGGAGCCGCGTTCAATGGCCTGTTTCAGATCGACATTGGTGGCGGCGATGATCCTGATATCAAGGTCAATGGGCTTGGTGCCGCCGACCCGGAGGATTTGTCGTTCCTGCAGGACATGGAGGAGCTTGACCTGCATGGACATCGGCATCTCGCCGATTTCATCAAGCAGTACGGTGCCGCCGGCGGCTGATTCAAAAAGGCCGATTTTGGTCTGGGTGGCTCCGGTAAAAGCCCCTTTTTCATAACCAAACAATTCGCTGCAGATCAACTCCTCGGTAAAGCCGCCGCAGTTGAAATAAACAAAGGGGTTGTCCTTGCGGGGACTCAAGGCATGGATGGCCCGGGCAACCATCTGTTTGCCGGTGCCGGTTTCCGCCTGGAGCAGGACATTGCAGTTAACTTGCGCCACTTTGGTGATCATGGCGAAGATTTCCTGCATGGCCGGGCTGCTGCCGACCAGGCCAACCATGGGCCCATCATTGCCCATCGCCATTTTCAGTCGGCGATTTTCCAGGCGCAGTTCAATTTTTTCTCGGGCCCGCTTGGCCACCAGGCGAATGTCATGCCTTTTGCACGGTTTGGTGATGTAGTGGAAGGCTCCTTTCTGGGTGGCATCCAGGGCGCTTTCCACCGAAGCATGGCCGGTGATAATTATGGCTTCGCTGTCTTCGTTATATTGTTTGACCAGATTGAGAATTTCCAAGCCATCCATGTCGGGCAGTTGCAGGTCGATAAAGACAATCTGGAATGGCTCCTGCTGCATTCTGGCCAGAAAGGGGCGGCCGGCAAGGAAGATCTCCACCGCAAAACCCTCCTGTTCCAGGGTTCGGCCGACAAGTTTGGCGGCGGTTTCCTCGTCATCAATTACCGCAACCCGAATCGTCATCTTACTGTTCTCCGGCTTTGGTGGCTGCGATGGGCAGGTATACGGAGAAGGTGGTGCCGACGTTCATCTTGCTCTTTACCTCGATGTAGCCGCCATGCTTTTTGATGATTCCGTAGACGATGGAGAGGCCCAGGCCGGTGCCTTTGCCGACCTCCTTGGTGGTAAAGAAGGGGTCAAAGATATGTTTCTGATCTTCAGGGGCGATGCCGGAGCCGGTGTCGCCGACATTGATCTTGATAAAGCCTTCCGGCTCGCATATGGCCTCAAGGTAAATCAGGCCGCCTTCGGGCATGACCTGGATGGCATTGATAAAGAGGTTGAGAAAAACCTGCTGCAATTTTTGGAAGTCGCCGTTGATCTCGGGCAGGTTTTCCGGAATATAGTCTTCCACCCAGATGGCATTGATCCGCAGCTGGTTGGCAATGAGTTTAACGGTGGCGTCGGTCACCGCTTTGATGTTGAGCAAGCTGGTCGACGGCGCCTTGTCCCTGGAGAAATCCAGGAGATTTCTGACAATTTTACTGGCCCGGTCGGTCTGGATCATGATGTCGGAGAGAATTTCCTTGGCCTCGGTCTCATCAAGCTCGTTGTACTCTTCAATCAGGGTGTCGGCGGATAGGGAGATGTTGTTGAGCGGGTTGTTCAATTCATGGGCAATGCCTGAGGAAAAGGTGCCGATCGCCGCAAGTTTTCTGGACTGGATCAGCTGATCCTGCTTGATGTTGAGTTGGGCCGCCATTTTATTGAAGGCCAGGATCAGTTCGGAAACCTCGTCGTAGCGGTCCCCGTAATCAGTAATCGGGGTGAAGTTGTCATTGACCAGATCATTGGTCGCCTTTTGCAAAAAGGATATTCGGTGCAGAACATTTCTGACCTGCAACCTGAAGAGCAGCAGGATCGAAAAAATAAAAACAGCGGTGACCAGAATGTAACTTATCACGATCAGTTTGAGCCCTTTTTTAATACGGGCCTGTTTCAGGGCGAGAAAATTGCTGACAAAATTCACCAGGGCTTTGCCCTTGTTGCGGATGGCCTGGGGATCGACCGAAATCCCGCTGGAGGAATCGGTAAAGGTTGCCTTGTATGTTCGCAAGGTGGCCTGAAATTCGCGCAGGGCGGGATACCCGGCCACCGAGGCGATCTCGCCGCCTAACTGTTCAATGTCCCGGTCGATGTTGTCGAGGTAGAAGATGATTTTTTCAAGATTGTCGCCGCCGACATTGAGTAGAAAGTTTTTTTCGTACCTCCTTACCTCGAGCACATTGTCGAAAAGGGCATGGAAATTTTCCAGGGTGGTGAGTTTGCGTTCGATCGACAGCATCTGCCATGAATAAGCGGTAATGAGCAGGCTTATAATTGCGACGATGACCAGGTACAGGCGGACAATCCGATATTTAATGGTGTGTTTTGGGTTATGCAAAATAAAAAAAGGCCTCTGGTAAGAGATTGTTAATATTTTGTTTCTATATACACCTTATGATTCTTGATGGAAAGTCATGAACTCGCTGAGAAAGATAATCGGGACGGGTCAGCGTAATTTTTGAGGTCTGTTTTTTTTGTCTTGTCAAGGTGGGGGCGGTGGTGTGATAAAAGAATTTAAGTTCTTGACATGGTCAGGTGATTAGTTGGTAAATATATAAAATCGGCCTGTTTTTTGAGAAATATGCAACACAATGTGTCCAATCGCCTGACTGACACATTGTGTTGCAGCATACCCTTGTTGGCATGGAGTTCAATTATGTCAAAGATTCAAGATATAAGAATCTTCTGGAAAATTTTTTTGGCGTTGCTGTTTGTCGGCCTGATGTCCACCACCCTGATCAGTATCCTCACTTATATTATGGGACAAAAAAATATCGAGGAGCAAGCGTTTAACAAGCTCACCGCTTTAAGGGAGGTCAAGGCCGCCGAGGTTGAACATGAGTTCGGTGAAATCCGTAAACAGGTAGCCGCCTTTGCCGAAGATTTCATGGTGATCAATGCCATGAAGGAGTTCAAGCAGGCTTTTGCCGAGGTAGAGGAAGAAGCTAAGCGTAACCCCGCGGCGGTTGAGCGGGCCAGGCATAATCTGGCGCAATTTCAGACAAGGAAATTTCTGCCCCGTTTAAATGCCAATTCTGAAGAAGTTTATCATCATGAGGATATAACCCCGGCAAACCCGGCGGCATTGCTGCTGCAGGAGCGATACATTGCGGGTAATCCTAATTCCATCGGCTCCAAGCTCGATTATGATCTGGCTGATGAAGGCAACCTGTATAATTCGGTGCATGGCCGATATCATCCGGTTTTCCGGAGCTATCTGAAGAAATTTGAGTATTACGATATTTTCCTGGTGGATCAGGACACCGGCAATATTGTCTATTCGGTGGCCAAGGAGCTTGATTTTGCAACCTCCCTCTCTGAACCCATCAACAAAACGAGCAATTTTGCCGAGGCGTTTAAGCTGGTCACCAGCACCGAGGAAAAGGATTTTCAGTTTGTGGTGGATTTCAGGAATTACTGGGCTTCTTATAATATTCCTGCTTCCTTTATCGCCGCGCCCGTATTTGATGGAAATAAAAAAATCGGGGTATTGGTTTTTCAGATGCCGGTTACCCGGATCAATAACATCATGACCAATAACGGCAAATGGCGGGAAGCCGGGATGGGCGCCACCGGTGAGATTTATCTGGTGGGCCGGGATCATCGTTTGAGGAGTCAGTCGCGATTTTTCATGGAGAGCAAGGATGAATATCTAAAGGCCTTAAGGCAGGCGAATCTGGTCAGTGATTTTATCTGTGATAAAATCAAGAATCTGAATACCACTATCGGCCTGCAGCCCGTTGAAACAACAGGGGTTGAGGCGGCTCTTAAGGGGGAGGCCGCTCAGGGTATTTTTAAGGATTACCGTGGTCATGAGGTTTTATCTTCCTATCGGCCGTTGTCTATTTTAAATCTTGATTGGGTAATCTTGAGCGAGATCGATAGTGAGGAAGCCTTTGCCGGGTTCAAAAAGATGCAGCTCATGATATTTATTAGTTTCATTGGCCTGCTTGGCCTTATCTCTCTTTTTGCCCAGTTTGTCTCAAGGCAAATAGCCAATCCTTTGATAAATCTGTCAATGCTTATGGCAGAGGTGGAGTCCACCGGTGATCTGGCCCGACGCCTGGGGAAATATAACCTGGATGAGGTCGGCAAGACGGTGACGAGTTTTCACTCCCTGCTTTTCAGGTGGAGTAAAACCCTGGGGGATGTGCAGGTTAATACCAAGCAGTTGCTTACCGAAGGCAGGTGGTCTGCCGAGGTAACCCCTTTGACCCCGAATGATTTTCTCGGAACGACCCTGTCTGAATTAAGCACGGCTCTGCGCAAATACCATGCTGAAAACAGTATGAAGAACTGGCTTGATACCGGCCAGGCGCAATTGAATGAAACCATGCGTGGTGAGCAGAATCCCAAAGATCTCGCCAACCGGGTTCTGGATTTTATGGCCCATTACCTGGATGCCAGTCTGGGTTTGTTCTATGTCGGGAATGATGCCGGAGAAATGGTGCTTACGGCAAGCTACGCCTGTCCGGTTCAGGAGAAACTGGTCCCCTCTTTCAGCCCGGGCCAGGGAGTGGTGGGGCAGGCGGTTCTTGAAAAAAACCTGATTCTGCTGGCCGAGGTGGACAGTGATTATTTAGCCATTCAATCCGGGCTCGGTGAAGGTCGGCCTGGCAATGTTGTGGTGGCACCTCTTGTCTTTAACGGTCAGGTCCATGGCGTTATAGAGCTTGCGACCATCCGTGAACTATCATCGCTTCAGCTGGATTTCATGCGGCAGGTTTCCGAGAGTATCGCCATCACTCTGACTTCGGCGATTTCCAGAATCAAGAATATGGAGTTGCTTGAGCAGACCCAGTTGCAGGCCGAGGAGCTCCAGAATCAGACCGAGGAATTGAAGAATCAGGCTGAAGAGCTCGAGGCTCAACAGGAGCAGCTAAAGCAGACCAACCGGATACTTGAGGAGCGCTCAGTAATTCTCGAACAACAGAAGGTGGAAATTACCGAGAAGGGCCAGCGGGCGGAAGAGGCCAGAAATTTACTTGAGATCAAGGCCCGGGAGCTTGAGGAATCCAACCGTTACAAGTCTGAGTTTCTGGCCAATATGTCCCATGAACTGAGGACCCCGATGAACAGCATCATGGTCCTTTCTCAGACCCTTCTCGAGACGACGGCCGATATGCTTTCTGTAAAACAGCAGGGCTATATGCGGACTATTCACGATTCAGGGGAAGGGTTGTTGACCATCATTAATGATATCCTCGATATGAGCAAGATGGATGCCGGTAAGATTGAGGTGCATTGGCAGGAGGTTGACCTCTATGAGGTGTGCGATGCTCTTGAAAGGATGTTTTTGCCTCTGGCCGACCAGAAGGGCATAGCTCTTGCCATGGAAACGGATAAAGAACTGCCGCTGATCGAAAGTGACCGGCAGCGGCTTGAGCAGATATTGCGTAACCTGCTGGGTAATGCTGTCAAGTTTACGAGCAAAGGCAAGGTTTCCCTTTCGATTTACCGGCCCCAGGGAGAAAAGCAGATTCAGGAAAGAATCTGTTCGTCTCAGGATTACATCGTCTTTGAGGTCAAGGATACCGGGATCGGTATTTCAAAAGAAAAGCATGGGGCGATTTTTGAGGCTTTCCAACAAGAGGATGGCTCTACCAGTCGGGTTCATGGCGGAACCGGGCTGGGTCTGACTATTACCAAGGAGTTTTGCCGCCTTCTCGGCGGAGCCATTGATCTGGTTAGCGAGCCTGGAAAGGGAAGTACCTTCAGCCTTTATCTGCCGGTGTCAAAATTGGGTGAGCTTGCGCTTTCTTCTGCCGCAGAGGCTAAGGCGAAGCCTCTTTCTCGGCCTGAAGCGACAGGAAGATTAAAAGGCTCAGCAGAGCAGGCAGTTGCAGATCCCGTGGTGATTCCGGCGGTTGCGGATAATGAGGCGGAAGAACCTGGTGATTTGTGGGAGGATTTGGTCGGCCACACCTTGTTGGTGGTGGATGATGATCCGAGAAATATTTACACCATGGCCGCTATATTTGAACCGGTCGGGATCGAAATGATCGTGGCCGCCAATGGGGGGGAGGCCTTGCAGTTATTGCAGGAGCAGCCAGGGATTTCCGCTATTATTATGGATATCATGATGCCGGAGATGGATGGTTACGAGACCATGAAAAACATCAGGGCGATCAGCGGGTTCAAGAAAATACCGATTATAGCTTTAACAGCCAAGGTCATGAAGGGTGAAAGGGAACGTTGTCTTGCGGCCGGAGCCAATGAGTACCTTACCAAGCCGGTATCAAAAAACAAGGTTCTCAGCATTCTCAGGATGTGGCTGTTCGATGATTCTGGAAAAAGAGGAGTACCCGGCCCGCAATGTTAAACAGGCAATGCGGGTTCGAGAGGCGGATAGCATGATACAAAGTATTTTCAGTATAGAGGTGGAGTTGGTTGTGCAGGCCATCTTCTTAAGATACGGCTATAATTTCCGGGATTATTCCCGGGCTTCGGTCAAACGAAGGATCGCCGCACGTCTTAAAAAAGAAGGACTGGATAATATGGCGGCGCTCCAGCATAAAATTCTTCACCAGCCTGATTTTTTTGAAGAGATCATCGATGATTTTTCAATCAACGTTACCGAAATGTTTCGGGACCCTGAGTTTTATCTTCTTATGCGGGAAAAGGTTTTTCCTGTTTTGCAGCAACGCAAGAGCCTCAAAGTGTGGCATGCAGGATGCGGCAGTGGTGAGGAGGTCTATTCGCTGGCCATATTTTTTTATGAAAACGGAATGTGTGATAATACCCAGTTTTACGGCACCGACATAAATAATCGCTCTCTCGAAAAAGCCAAAGCCGGCGAGATCAGTATTAAAAATCTTAGAAATTATAATGCCAATTACCAGGCGGCCGGGGGCAACAGCAGTTTGGTTGATTATTTTACCCTTACCGCAACCATGGCCAGATTGAATGACAATATCAGAAAGAATCTTTTTTTTACCGAACATAATCTGGTTCATGATCAGGTTTTTGGTGAAATGGATCTGATCCTGTGTCGGAATGTGCTGATTTACTTTAATGAAAAGCTGCAGCGAAGGGTATTGCGGTTGTTGCAAAAAAGTCTGCGGCCCGGAGGGTATATCTGTCTTGGTATGAAAGAGAGCCTCTATTTTTCACCGGATCGGGATAATTTTGAGGTGGTGGACGGCCGGGTCAATATTTTTCGCTTGAAAGGCAAGGTTGAAAAGGATTCAGGGCATGGATGAGGTTAAGCATCTTGTTGCCATCGGGGCATCCGCCGGAGGCATAGAGGGGGTAAAGGCTATTATCAAGGCCTTGCCGGAAGATTTTGTCAGCCCGATTGTGGTGGTGCTTCACTTGTCCCGCAGTAAAGAGACTTTTTTGGTTGAGTTGCTTGGTAAGGGCTGCAAGTTAAAGGTCAAGGAGGCTGATAATCAGGAGGCTCTGCAGTTGGCAACGGTTTATGTCGCCCCGAGAAACTATCATCTTCTGCTTGAGGATGACCTGCGATTCTCTTTATCGGTTGACGACCCGGTTAATTTTTCTAGGCCGTCGGTTGATGTGTTTTTTGAGTCGGCTGCCGATGTAATGGGCCCCCGACTGACCGGGGTGATTTTGAGCGGAGGTAATGCCGACGGCGCCATAGGCTTGGCCAAGATCAAGGAAATGGGCGGAACGACCGTCGTGCAGGACCCGGAAAGTGTAAGATTTTCCGCTATGCCGGAAGCGGCTATCCGTGTGACTGAAGTCGATTTTGTGCTTCCCGTTGAGGAAATTGCCGAAAAACTGGTGGAGCTCAGTGCGGCAAATTATAAGGCCGGTTTTATGGATGGGGATAGGTATGCGTGATAAAATTTTGCTGGTTGACGATCACCCGGAAAATTTGGTGAGTCTGGAGGCGGTGCTGGAAAGTCTGGATGTGGAGATGGTGAAGGCCCTTTCCGGCAAGGATGCGCTTACCCTTGCCTTTAAAGAGGACTTTTGTCTTGTTTTGCTCGATGTGCAGATGCCGGAGATGGACGGTTTTGAGGTTGCGCATTTTCTTAAACAAGCCAAGCGCACCCGGGAAATTCCGATAATTTTCATCACCGCCATTTCCAAGGAAGATAAGCATGTTTTTAAAGGCTATTCCACCGGGGCCGTTGATTATGTTTTTAAGCCCTTTAATCCGAAAACCTTGCTTGCCAAGGTAAATGTTTTTTTGCAGTTACAGCGTCAGAAGAAAGAGTTGGCCGGCAAAACGGTTGAGCTTCAAGGTATGGTTGCCGATCTTGAGCAGACCCGTCGGGAGCTGGAAAAGAGTAAGTTGTATCTCCTCAATGCCCAAAAAATTGCCAAGCTCGGTATCTGGTCTTGGGGTTTGCATTCGGAAATTTTTTCATGCTCCACAGAGCTTTGCAATATTGTCCAGCTGGAAAAAGGTAAACGGCTGCAGGGGATGGATGACTTTATCGGGATGGTTGCTGTTGCCGACCGGCAGACGGTGAAAGAGAAAATAGATCAAGCTATTTATGCAAACAAATCCTACAGCATTGAACACCGGATTGATTTGCCGGGTAGTGCTCAGCGAGTGGTCTTTCATTCCGGTGAAATTTTTTATGACGAAAAAAATGAGCCTGAAGTTCTGATCGGCACGGTTCATGATATTACCGATTTGCGGATGGTCGAAGGTCAGCTGAAACTGACCGAGGAGGTGCTCAACAGCGCAGGTGAAGGGGTTTTGATAACCGACAGCGATTCGGTAATTATAACCGTTAACCCGGCATTTACCTTGATTACCGGCTATACGGCGGAAGAGGTGGTCGGCAAAAAGCCCAATGTCCTAAAATCAAAGCACCATGATGAGGTGTTTTACAAGGCGTTGTGGGGCGCACTTTTAAGCGAGGGCAAGTGGCACGGTGAAATATGGAACCGGCGGAAAAGCGGTGAAGCGTATCCGCAGTTAACCTCTATTACCGCGGTCAAAAAGTTTGACGGGACAGTCAGCAATTATATTGGTGTTCTGATGGATATCTCCGCAGAAAAGAACACCGAGGAGGAATTGCGTTACCAGGCCGATCATGACGCTTTGACCAGCCTGCCCAATCGCGCTCTTTTTGTCGACAGGCTGGGGCAGGCTATTCCTGGAAAGGGCAGTGGGCGCAAGGTGGCGGTTTACACCTTGGGCTTGGATCATTTTAAAAAGATCAATGACAGTCTGGGGCCTAATGTGGGTGATGCTCTTTTGCTGGAGGTGGCGCAGCGTTCTGCTGATTATTTGGCCGAAGCAAACAGCTTCAGCCGGCTGGGGGGCGATGAGTTTGCTTTTTTTGTAAAAGATGTTGGTACTGTTCAGCAGGTTGCCCAACTGGCTGATCATTTTTTCGAGATTTTTGACCTGCCATTTTCCTTTGGTGACCATGTTCTTTATGTGACGGCCAGTATGGGGATATCTTTGGCCCCTGATGATGCAATGGATTCGGCGACACTGTTTAAAAACGCGGGGCTAGCCATGCACCGGGCTAAGGAAAGAGGGCGGAATCAATACCAGTTTTTTACTCAGGCCATGGATGAGGAAGCTGCCAAACGGCTTCAGCTTGAAGGTGAGATGAGAAAGGGGATTGCGGAGGATGAGTTTTTTCTGGTCTATCAGCCCAAGGTTGACCTCTCCACCGGCAGGGTGGTGGGAATGGAGGCCCTGGTCCGTTGGCGGCATAAGGAGTCCGGTATTGTCAGCCCGGCGGATTTTATTCCGGTTGCCGAGGACACCGGGCTGGTTATTCCCCTGGGTAAATGGATTCTTGAGGAGGCCTGTCGCGCCACCCGCAACTGGCTGGAATCGGGTTATGATTTAAAGGTTTCGGTCAATCTTTCGGTCAAGCAGTTTCAGAGTCCGGAGCTGGTCGAAATGATTGAGAAAGCCTTGCTTGACAACGATTTTCCGGCGGCAAGGCTTGAGTTGGAAATTACCGAAAGCATGGTCATGGGCGACATGGTTCTGGTCATTGAAAAGCTTAGGAGGCTGAAGGCGCTTGGGTTGGAGGTTTCGATGGACGATTTCGGCACCGGTTATTCTTCGCTGAGTTATTTGAAAAAATTACCCATTGATACCCTGAAGATCGATCAGTCCTTTATCCGTGACCTGGAGTCTGATTCGGAAGACGCCCATATCGTCAGCGCCATAATCGCCATGGCCAAAAGCCTCAACCTGAAGGTAATCGCCGAAGGCGTTGAGCAACAGGAGCATGTCGAATTTTTACGGGGGCAGAACTGCGATATGATCCAGGGCTATTTCTTCAGCAAGCCGTTGCCGGCCGATGAGTTTAGCGCCCTGCTCAAAGATGGGCGCGGCTTATGAGCGCAACTCTTGTCGTTGTCTAGAAGTAATACCAGATGGTTTCATAATCGGAAACGCTTTCGCCGTCCTTGCTCAGCCGTTGCAGGTAGTCGAGGATGGGCACATCGGTGCTGATGAAGGTTGTTGTTTCCTGGGAAACCTTTTTCTCCCAGGAGTGAAATTCGTACATCCGGGCCCCGTCGGGCAGGATGGACAGCAGGTGCCGGTACTCCCGGGAGCGCAGATAACTCTTGCCGTGGCGGGGCACATTGAAGACCGCCTCGTCGGTGCGGGCCAGGCCGGGCAGCATTCGGGCTTCTTCCTGTTGTTCCTGCAGGATTCTGGCAATGGGCACCCGGTAGGCCAGGGTTTCGTCCTTGCCCTTGGTGTTAAAGGTGTAGTAGGGGTCGATGCCCACCAGGCGCAGGTATCGGCGCAGGGCAGTGGCTTCGAATCGCCTGGAGGCGTAGTAGGTGTAGACCAGCTGGTTGTAGACCGGGATTCCGCGCAGCCGGAACTTGTCCACCGCGGCCACCATGTCCGGGGTGATCTCGTAGGGGTGCTGGACATGGGTCATGATGACGATTTCCCGGCGGCCTGGTTTGCGGTGTTGGGCGATCAGCGAGGCCAGTCCCTCGGTGATCCGCATCGGCATGGTCACCAGGGTGCGGCTCCCGATCCGGATCCTCTCCACCGTAGGGATTGCAGCTATTTTGCTAAGGATTGCCTCCAGGGTGTCGTTACCCATGGCCAAGGGATCGCCGCCGGTGAGCAATACCTCATGGATGGCCGGATGGTCGGTGATCCATTCGATGGCCGCCTCGACCTGCTCCATGCCGGCAAAGGCGCCGCTGGCCATGACATCGTCGATTTCCCAGTTGCGCTGGCAGTAAACGCAGATCTGGGGGCAGGTGTTATAGGGCTTTAGGATGCAGATCGCCGGATAGCGTCTGGTGATCAGATCCTGGGGTGAGGTATCTTCCTCCCCCATAAAATCGAGGCAGGAATTATCCTCAATGGTCGCCACCTCTTTTACGTAACTCATCGGGGGCAGCACCTGGGCGCGGATGGCCGCGTCACGGTTGCTGAGTTCGTCATCCATCAAGGAGAGGTAGTAGGGGGTGATCCCGAAGGGTAGTTTGTTTTTCTGGGCCAGCTTGAGGGCCTTGCGCTGTTGTCCCGAAAGTTTGACCAGTTGTTCAAGGGCTTCCGGCGTACGGATAATATTTTTTATCTGCCAGCGCCAGTTCTGCCAATCCTCAAGCGTCCCCCCTAAACTTGCCAGTATTTTCGTCCGGCGCCTGTCCCGGCGGACAACCGCTTCTTCATCCAGGCCATAGGGATAGGCCGCCATTCGGCGGTCTACTTCGTACCAGAGGTTGTCAAGCTGGTGGGAGCGTTCCCTGGCCGCTTTTCTGCCATTGGATTTGATGGCGGTCAGATGAATGGAATCCAGGGCTTTGCGCGGCGCCTGGCCCTGGAGGCCCAATAGCAGATAGAGCAGGTCGGCATAAAAGGCCGGCTTGAGGTCGGGCCGGTCCTGATTACGGCCGATATCCCACAAGGCCTGGAGCATGCTGAAGCCTGCGGCATCCTCGGAACTTTTTTTGATGATATTGCGCAGGGCGGTGCCGCAGTCACGGATGCGGGCGATATGACTGGCGTCGTCACTCGCATCTTCATTGGCATTCTGTTCGGCTTTAAAGGTGTAATCAAAAAGCAGCTTGCGTAACTCCTCAATGTTATTCGCTTTATTTACAAAGGAGAAAACGCGGGGGCTGATTTTTTTTAGATATTTGGCGTTGAAGATTGAGATATCCATAACAAACAGCTACCGGGGTGGTTTTTATCTGGCGAGGATTGCCCGGCAAAAAAAGCTCTTTTGGGGCGCGCGAGTTATTTCAATGGAGGCGTAAGCCCTTATCCTAATGATAAAGTCGCTACAGGTCAAGGGGGCAAAAAAAAGAAGCAGGCTCCCGTGGGGTGAGCCTGCTTCTTTGGCCGGGTGCGAATTGGCAAGAATTAGATGAGGGTAACCCTTCTTCTTATTTGCCGCAGCAGGAGCCGCTGCGGTTTTCCGGCACCCCGAGTTTCTTGAGGATTAGGGCCAGGGGGCAGAACTTGGTGAAGCCGTACTGAAAGAGATTGGCCCCGACAAAGGCGGTGGCGAAATACCAGTAGGGATGCACCAAGGTGCCCAGCGCCAGGCTGATAAGAATGAACATGCCTGCGATTGCATGGATCCAGTCGGTTATGATCATTTTGTTATTCTCCTTAATGCTTGTTTGATGATTAAAAGCTAAAAGACTCGTGGCAAATATTCCGATGGCCTCGCTGCCATCAAAAGTTGTAACGCGCTCCGGCGTAGATATTGGTGTTACGATCAAACTGGCCGAAAAAGGTGTGGTCGTCCGAGCCGGCGAACAGGTTGCCGCCCGCCTCGATGGCCCAATGGTCGCTGACCTTGTAATGGGCTTTGGGCCTGAGGTAGGTATCCTTGTCCGACGGCGAGTAGTAGGCGAAAAGCGACAGCCTGAGGTTCTGGTTGAGCATGAGCTTGGTCAGCCGCATGGTCAGCAGGTGCCGGTATTCATCCGCCTGGGGCGTGCCGGGGGTAAGGGCGGCCCGGTACTCGTCATAATTGGTGATTACCTCCAGATAATACTGGAAGCCGCCGGTGAGGTTGTCGGCCAGTTCCCGTTCGTAGCCGGCGAGAAAGCGGAACTCGCTGTTGCGAATGAGGGCGTTGTCGCCGCCCTGGTCGTCCAATGAGTCGTAGTAACCAGCCTCCAGGTTGCCGATCCCCCCCAGCAGCGTGCCGCGGAGACTGGCGCCGTACGCGGCCAGCCGGGGATAGATCAGGCGCATCGAGCCAGGGTCCAGTCCTTCCGGGGTTTTCCAGAAGCCGTAATAGCCGTAGAGCGCCGCCTCCATCCCGTCGATGTTTTTGTAAAGCCGGGCGGCCAGTTCGCAGTCGCTGAAGACCCGGTTGCGTTCTTCATCGGCAAAGACATAGTCGCGGCCGGCGGTGCGGCCCAGCACGTTGTTCCAGTAGGAAATCCTAGAGCCGTCTATGTAGTTGGAGTTGTTGAACTCGGGGACATAGACCAGATCCAGGTTGGCGGCCTCAAAGAAAAAGCTGGTTTTTACCGCGTCGGAAGGCGCTTTCAGATACTCGTCATCCCGGCCGCTGAAGAAGGACTCCCAATCCTTGGGAAAGAGGTCGTTGATAAAGAGCAAATCGCCGGTGCCCCAGGTCAGCACCTGGCGGCCGACCTTGACGTCGGCGTTGTCCAGAGGCGAGAAAGAGAGGTTCATCTCCCGCAGCTCGGCGATCATCTCGTCGGTGACCAGATCATGGCCGAGATCCGCCTTAACCTTGGCCAGCCCCCAGCCCAGATCCCGGGCCAGGTCGAGCTGCAGCCTGGCCTCGGCCAGGGAAGCGTCTTTTTCATAGGGGTCGTTCTGCAGGCGGAAGCCGGTGCGGGCCTCTATAAAGCCGGCCAGTTCGAGGTTATAGTGGTCGAGCAGGGAGTTCTGCAGCTTGGCAATGGTAAAATCAGGCTCACCGTTTTCTGCCGCGGTTATGGTTTGCGGCAGAACGCAACAAAGCAGAACAAGGAGCAGGCCGATTGATTGATTAGGGGAATAACTGGACATGGTCGGTACTATTTTCGCACTTCACTGGGGGCTCGCCGCAGGTAGCGTTCGGTAAAGATCTCTTCCTTGAGGCCGAGATCATAGCTGACATCTTCAAAAACGCTCACGGTCTCGCTGCCGGCGGCAAGATCCTGGACCCGGGATTTGACCACGGTGGGGTGACCCTGGATTTCCTTGATCTCAAGGGCCTCGACCACCCGATATTTCCGGCCTTCCTTGTCGAGGTACTCGGCCTTGGTCGGCATGAACGTGGCCTGGTCGATCCAGGTGGAGTAGGAGGAAAACTCGACACTGGCCGGATCCTTGGGGGTATGTTTGAGCACATAATCCTTGGCCGTGGTTTCAAGCAGTTCGTGACTGTCGTCGTCAGGGGAGCGGCCGGAAACATCCTCATAGAAAAAATTGGAGCCGACAAAGCTGGTGCGCTTGTCCGAGGCGGCAATCCGTTTGACCAGGTCAAGGGCCGGCAGATAGAGCCAGCGGTCGTCATCCTTATCAATATGTTTGTGGACCAAAAAAACCATCTTGCGCACATCGCTCGGTTTTTTGAAGTAGACATAGAAGGCCTGATCGCCGCCATCGCTTTGGTCCCGGCGCAGAATGACAAACTCCCTGCTTCTGCTCCGCCCCTGCTCATCGGTAATGGTCATGGTGACCGAGGCCCGGCCGTCGTTGCCCGCATAGTACGCGGCCAGATTGGCCTTGGCGACAATCTCATCGGCCGTGGGTTGGGCCGATGCGGAAAAGGGGGCGATAAACAGGCAGGCAACAAAAATAAGGGCGGCCGCCCGGAGTTGATCGTGCATGGTTCTCTCCTTTTACTGTTGCTTTGTTTTAAAGAGAATGTTTTCAAACTGGGTGATCAGGGCCGGGAGAATGAACATGGTCGCAACCCCGGAAACCGCCATGATGCTGGCCAGGAAGATGCCCACCGTCTTATAGGGGACCAGGGGGGCGGCCAGCAGCGGGGTGAAGCCCACCGCGATCACAACGACGTTGCGGGTAATGGCCTGGGCCGGTTCCGCGAACATTTCATCGAGGGCTTTTCGCCAGGAACCCGCCCGCTGGTAAGCATTGCGGGAGCGCTCCAGGAAATGGATGGCAAAATCCACGGCCAGCCCCAGGGTGAGGGAGGAGAGGACCGCCACCGGCATGTCGTAGTCCTTGCCGACCAGGCCGATGATGCCGTAGATCATGGCAATGGTCACCGTCAGCGGCCCCATGGCCAGCAGGCCCCAGAGCGGCGAGCGGAACAGGATCGCCATCATGATGTAGACCACGACAAAGCTGCTCAAGAACGATTCGAGCATGCCGGTGACCATCTTGTCCTGCCAGACCACGTTGATGTAGGTCAGGCCGGCCCAGTTATGTTTTATGGCAATCGGCGGCGGCTCTTCGCTAAAGAAGCGTTCCACATCCTTGATCACCTCTTCCATGTCCATGTTGTCGCCGCTGCGCAATTGGACCCAGATATTGGCCTTGGTGTAATCCGGGGTGATCAGATGGAAGAGATCCTCGGGCTTGTGGCTGTTCTGAAACGAGATCAGGCATTGGGCCACCCCGTTGGCGGTATCCGGAATCCGGTAATGTTGGGGGTCGGCGGCAAACAGCTCCTGGTGGACCTTTTTGACCACATCGCTCACCGAGTTTGACTTGCCGACCACCCCGGTTTTCTGGATATGGGCCTGGAGGCTGGCGATATAGTTGAGGACCTCCGGCTGCTTGAAGATCTGGCCGCGATTCTTGGCCGCGCTTAAGGTATCGAGCAATTGGGCCCAGGTCTCGTAGTCCGCGTCATTGGCCGTATCTTGGCTTGCTTCCCATTGCTGGGCCAATTGGCTGTAAAACTGCTCCGGGCTGGTGGCACTGTCTTTGACTTCCGCGAGAAGGCCGAGAGCGGCCCGGCTGACCTTTTGCTGATCTTCGGCAAACGCATTGTTATTGATCGAGGTTACAAGTCGATCGGCAATGGCGGTGACATCCAGTTCTTGCTCGGCGCTTTCCAGCACCAGATAGGCTTCATAGGTGCCGCCGAAGTGTTTGTTGAGAACCTGGTCCGCCACCCGAATCGGGTGATTCTTGGTGAACCAGTTGACCGGGTTGTCGTTGATCCGGATCAGGCTGATGCCGTAACCGGCCACCAGTATCACCAGCACGGTCAGGGTCAGAACCAGTTTGCAATGGTTAAAGGTGAAATGTTTAAGCCAGTCCAGATGTTTGGCCACAGCCTGGTCGCTGGGGGTTTCCTTGTTTTTGCGAATACCGAAGTCGGCGAGGCTTTCTTTCTTGAGGAGCATGACATAGGCCGGCACAAAAAGAATGGTGAGCGCCCAGGCCAGCATGATCCCGACGGCCACAAAGAGACCGAAGGTCTGCACCGGCGGGATCGGGGTAAGGGTCAGGGAGAGAAAGCCGGCCGACGAGGTCAGCGAGGTGTAGAGCATGGGCATGAACAGGTGGTCCATGACGTGCTCCAGGGTTTTGCGGCGGTCGCCGATCCGTTGGTAGGCGTCAAAGAATTCCGAAAGGATATGGATGGAGTCCACCACCGCAATGGGCATCAGAAAGATGGGGATCATCGAACTCATGATGTGCAGGGTATGGCCGGTGCCGATCAACAGACCCATGGTGCAGATAACCGTGACCATGGCCACGATCATCGGCGAGATGATCATCTTCAGTTTTTTAAAGAAGAGGAGCATCAGCAGAAAAATGGCCAGCATGGCCAGCGGGGCGGAGAGGGCCATCTGATAGAACATCTCGACGCCGAAGGTGTCTTCCGCCACCGGCAGGCCGGTGATGTAAAATTGTTCCTCGCCGTCGAACTCCTTGATTTTTTCAAGCAGCCGCTCCCGAACCTGATAGGCGAAATCCTTGCTGGTCACCGGCAGGTAGATGCAAAGGGCCATGCCGTCTTCGGAAACCAGGGTGCCTTTGAGCAGGGGGTTGGCCATGGCGTTGTCGCGGATTTTGAGGGCGCCTTCCCGGGTGGTGGGCGCCTCCTTCATCAGCCATTCAAAGCGGACCTGGCCCAGGCCGGCCTGTTCGATATTGTCGACGGTGCCCGGGGCGATGATATTGCGGGATACCACCCGCTTTTCCGGCTGGTTCGGGTCGGCCAGGGTCCGGGAAAATTCAGTGAGTTCCTGCACCCTTTTCAGGGTGGCGGGGTTGAAAACCCCATCCGGATTTTTTTCGTTGACCACCCCCAGAACGACTACGTCGTAGAGGTTGAAATCTTTTTTGGTGAGATGATGAAATACCCGGACGGCTTCGTGTTCGTTCAGCATGTTTTCCGGGTCGGTGTCGACCTGGACCATGCTGATCAGCGCGCCGAGAAGCAGGGTGACAACCACCATGACCGTGGTTACCAGTTTCGGTTTGTTAATTGAAAATTGTACTAATTTGCCACTGACCTTCATCGGTTACTCCAAAAGAAAAAAGCCAACAGCAAAACTCACTAATCGTGAATTGATCAGCCTTCGCAAAAAAGTTCGCGCATGGTTTTGATCAATTCAAGGATACGTCCTTCAGAAATTTTATTATAAATAAAATTTGCATCCTTCCGGTGCGAGATAATGCCCTGGTTGCGCAAGATGGATAAATGCTGAGAGACATTGGCGTTGGTGGTGAGGACCTCTTTGTGGATATCACCCACGGTCATCTCTTTATCTTGCAGCAGGCAGAGAATCTTTAAACGGATTGGATGCGACATCGTTTTTAAGAGTTTTGCCATGTCGTTAATATGTTGATCGTCCATAAACCATACGCCTCGATAGCAATTAAGCTTTTAGTTTAATACTGAGGTGCCCATTTGTAAACAAATTATCTTACGGATTCTTCTTCGCTAAGACCTTTACCGGATCATGGTTTTGCGTCTTCAATAATTCGGCGGCGCTTCCTCCGGTTACGGCTATTTCCAAAAAACCTCGACTGCCGATCAGGCCCTGGAGCTTTCCGGTGGTGTCGGTCCCATAGGTGGAAGTTAATCCGCTAATTTTTTTTTGCTTAATAACTATTTCTATCTCAGCAGGATTTAACGAGAGCCGTTCAATATCCCGTTGGTGAATATTGGTGGTCAGGTTCCCGAAATGGTCGATTTGGATCACTACTCCAGAAATATTGCCATGAATTGCATCAATTTGCAACTCCGGGAGGATAAATTTTGTCAGCTGTTCTTTAATAACATTGTTGCCAAGATCTTGAAAGGAAATATTGTTAGCAAGGGCCGCGGCAACCGGCGCCATAATGTCCCGGCCATGGAAGGTGTTGCTGAGCGGGGTGAGGTATAGTCGCGGACAGTCGAGATAAACCGCTTCCTCAAAAAAATCGTCGGTCAAAAAATGGGTCAGCACCCCGTTGTCCGGGGCGACAAAGTATTGGCCTCCGGCCCGTAAGGCTAGAAGGCGCCGGTTAGTGCCGACTCCCGGGTCAACCACCACCAGATGAATGGTGTCTGGGGGGAAATAGGGCGCCGCGGCCTGGAGCACAAAGGCCGCCTGTTCAATATCCTGGGCCTTGATCTTGTGGCAGATGTCCACCAGCTTGGCTTGCGGGGCCCGGCCCAGGATAATGCCTTTCATGACCCCGACGTATTCGTCGGCCAGCCCGAAGTCGGTGGTCAGGGTGATGATGGGGGACATGCGCTTGGCTCCCTAACGGACCAGTTGGTTGATGCCCACCACTTCCACCTGGGCGACCAGTCTATCCTTGTATTGTTTGAGCGCGGTAATGGTGGCGGGATAGGGGTGGCCGATGCCGACCGCCTCTCCTTCTTTCTTGGCTAATTTTACCAGGGCCTGCAGCTGTTCAATAACTTTTTCCGGGGTCTGTTCATTATCGAGAAAGATATTGCGGCGGCCGGTTTTGACCCCCATTTCCACGGCCAGCTGGTAACCGGTGCTTTGGGCTGAGGTAACACTGTCCAGGAAAAAAACATCGAGATCGCGGATCGCGACCAAGAGCCGCTTCATGGCCAGGGGATTGGCGGTGAAGTATGACCCCATGTGGTTATTGATGCCGCTGGCATGGGGCACGGCATCAAGATCCCTGCGCAGTTGGGTTTTGATGGCATGGGCGTCCATCGAGGTTTTCAGGACGCCGGGGCCCGGATCCCATTTCTGGTCGGTGGCCTCCAGGGGCAAGTGGAGGAGGATGGTGCGTTTTTTTTGGTAGGCCTGTTCCACCAGGGGCCGGGTAAAAGGGGCAAAGGGCAGAAAGGCAAAGGAGAGGGGCAGATTCAGTTGCATTAACTCCTCGCCGCCCTTTTCCTTGTAGCCCATGTCGTCGATAATGATGGCGACTTTGGGCCGCCGCGGCCTGGTAATGGCCGGAGCAGGGGTTGGCGCCGGTTTTGCGGTTGGCGTGTGGGGCGGAAGTTGCGGGGTGGGTTTAGCTGTTTTTGCCGCGCCCGGCGCTTTTTTTGCGCTGTTGTTGAGAAGCGGCAGTGGTGGCGCCGGGTTTTGGGCGGTGCCCAGGAAGATGATGTAAAAGCCGGCGGTTAAGGTTGCGCTGACCAACAGAATAAGGCTGAAGATTCCGAACAACCTGCCGGATTGTTTCTTCTGTCGTTTTTTGCGGGTTGTTTTTTTCGATGGGAAATAGGCCATGGCCGAGTATCTTACCTGAAAATTTCCATAAAGGTAACTATTTGTCCCGATTCAATACATAATGGGCCAGACCGATCAGGGTATCCTTGGCCGGTCCGTCGCTAAAGATCTTCAGGCCGCTTAACGCTTCATCCATAAGATCCTGCGCTTTTTGCCGGGCAACGGCAAACCCTTGGTATTTATTGATCAGCCCATGGGCCGAAGCGACCTGCTTTTGGCGCTCTGCCGCCGATCCCTTAAGCAGAGCGAGGAGAAGATCGCGGTCTTTTTCATCTGCCCGGGCCAGGGTGTTGATCAGGGGCAGGGTCATTTTGCCTTCCTGGAAATCATTGCCCACCGCCTTGCCGGTTCGGGCCGGATCGCCCAGATAGTCGAGGAGGTCGTCCACGATCTGGAAGGCGAGCCCCAGGTTGGTGCCGTAGACGCGCAGCGCCCGGCGCTGTTCGGCATTGCCTCCGGCGTGGACGACGCCCGCCTCGCAGGCGGCCGAGATCAGGGCCGCGGTCTTGCCCATCAGCACCCGGAAGTAATTGGCGTCATCCGGAATAATTTCCTCGGCGATCTGCATCTGGAGAAATTCCGCCTCAACCATGGCGGCGGTGGCCTGGCCGATGATTTCCATCCCGGCCCGGCCACCGACGGCGCCGGCCAGACTCATGGCCCGGGCGTGGAGAAAGTCGCCGGCCAGAATCACCGGGCTGATCCCCCAGATCTTGTTGGCCGTTTCCTTGCCGCGCCTGAGATCGGCATGGTCGATCACGTCATCGTGGAGCAGGCTGGCCGCATGTAGGTATTCAAAGGAGATGGCCAGCCGGGGGGTGTCGGCGGGGGGCGGGCCGATCAGGGTGGCGGCCATCATGGTCAACAGGGGGCGCACCCTTTTGCCGCCTTGAAAAATCGCATGGTTGATGATGTCGGCCAACAACGGGCTTTCAATCGTGGTTAAATCTTCCCGCATGGTTGCGTTTATCATCTCTGCCTGTTGTTTCAGGGCGGCAAGCAGTTCACTGCTGTTCATGCTGAAATTCCTCCTGGAAAAATTGGTGTACGGTTTTAAGGTCCCGGCAGACCGGGCTGGGCGGCAGGCTTTTTAAGAACTGGCTGCCGTAACGTTTGCTGAAGAGCCGGATGTCGAGAATCGCCAGCACCCCGCGGTCGGTCGAGGTCCGCATCAGGCGGCCCACCCCCTGGCGCAGGGTCAGGATGGCGCGGGGTACCTGAAAGTCGAAAAACGGGTTGCCGCCCTCGTCCTTGATCCGATCCATGCGGGCCATAATAACAGGGTCGCTGGGGACTTCAAACGGAAGTTTGTCGATCACCACGCAACTCAAGGATTCGCCCGGCACGTCCACCCCTTCCCAGAAGCTGGCCACGGCCAGCAGCACCGAGTGGGTATCCTTGCGAAATTGGTCAAGCAATCGGTTTTTGGGCGCTTCGCCCTGGACCAGTACCGGATAGGGCAGGATGTCCCGCAAAAAATCGGCGGCCTGGCGCATGGCCGAGATGCTGGTGTAAAGGAGCAGGGTTCGACCGTTGGCCGCCAGCACCAGCTCTTTCATCAATTGTTGGGCCTTGGCCGGGAAATCCCGGCTTGCCGGCTCCGGAAAGCCGCTGCCCGGGATGAAGAGCAGGGAGCGGCTTGGGTAGTCAAAGGGGGTGTTTAAGGCCAGGGTTTTGATATCATCCGGCAGCCCCAGCCGATTTTTGAAATAGGCAAAGGTGCCGCCGGTGGTGAGGGTGGCCGAGGTGAAGATCACGTTTCTGGTCTGCTCGTAGAGGAAGGTCTGCAACTCGGTGGCGATCTCGATGGGCGAGGCGGATAGGGCCACGGTTCTTTCCCGTCGCTCGTACCAGTAAACCGAGGAGGGCTCCGCCGCCTCGGTGATGCTTTTGAAGTTGGCGAGCATTTCCTGGCAGCGGCGGAGCATGCCCTGCCATGATTCGGCGAGCATCGCCACTTTTTCCAGTTGATTGGCAAGGCCGATGATGTGATCGGCGAGCTTCTGGCATTGTTGCGGCCAGTCGGAAAATTTGTCGATAAAGGCGAGCAGGGGGAAGCGGCCCCGTTCCTGGGGGAAGATTTCTGCAAAGATGTCCACCTGTTTGGCCAGAGCCCGGGCCGTTTGTTGCAGTCCCTCCCGGTCGCGGCCGGTAAGCTCCGCCAGCGCCGCGGTTTCCAGATCCTTGACCAGATCGATAACCTGAAAATGGCTGAAGGAGGTGCCGAAATATCTGGTGGCCACGTTTTCCAGGTGGTGGGCCTCGTCAAAGATCACCGACTCGTAGCGGGGCAGCACTTCGGCATGGCCGTAACGGCGCAGGGCCAGGTCCGAGAAGAAGAGGTGGTGGTTGACGATGAGCAGCTGGGCTTGGCTCGCTTTCTTGCGGAGCAGATTGATAAAGCATTGGCTGCCATCCGGGCAGTGGATGCCCAGGCACTGGCTGGTGGTGGCGCTGATGGCCTGCCAGAGCTGCGAGTTGTCGGCCAGCCAGGTCAGTTCGGCCCGGTCGCCGGTGGTGGTTTCTTCCAGCCACTCCTCGATGTCCCTGGTTTCGTGGTCATCCTCAAACAGGCTGGGCTCGCGGCTCGAGCGTAACTGCTGCCAGCGGTAGAGGCAGAGATAGTTCTGGCGGCCCTTGACGCAGATGGCGTTGAGTTGGGGGGCGATATGTTCCCGGATAAAGGGAATTTCCTTGTCAAGGATCTGGTCTTGCAGGTTCAGGGTATTGGTGGAGATCACGATTTTCTGGCCGCTGAGCACGGCCGGGACCAGGTAGGCCATGGTCTTGCCGATGCCGGTGCCGGCCTCGACGGCCAGCAGGCCGTTCGGGTTGCCGGGTAGGGGGCCGGCCTGGTCCATGGCCCGGCCGATGGCCTGGGTCATGGTCAACTGGGCGGGGCGAACCTCGTAACCGGGCAGCCGGCGGGCGAGCAAGCCCTCCTCGGCAAAAATTTCGCTAATGAAATCAGCCTGGTCCTGGTCGTCGAAAATATTTGCTGGGGAGAGAGTCATGTAGGTTTATTATATAAATGTATTTTTTTTTGTATTAATATTGGATAATTAATAAGGACAAAAATCCTTTGTCGGGCTGAAATCAAGAAGTTTTATTAAAAAAAAGTCAAAACCAGACCGTTTTTATTGGAAATTGAGCCATCTATACCATAAGGAGGGGAGATGAACGAAATTAAAAAAATAATGGTTCCGGTGGACTTTTCTGGAAATTCTCAGAAAATCCTGCGTTCGGCCGTGGACTTTGCCGAAAAATTCAATGCCGAGCTCTCGGTGATCTTTGTCGTCCAGAGCTTTGACGATTACTCTGGATTTTTTGTGCCCCATATGCCCATTGCCCAGTTTGAGGACGAGATGATCGAGAGCGCCAAGGTCAAAATGAAAAGTTTTGTGGCCGAGACCATTGCCCCCTCTGTGCCGCAGAGTACGGCGATTCTTTCCGGCGACGTCGTGGATGAAATCAATAGTTACGCCGCGGAGAACAGCATTGATCTTATTGTGATGGGCACCCATGGCTACAAAGGCCTTGAAAAGATTCTGTTCGGCAGCGTGGCGGAAAAGGTGGTCAAGACCGCGCCCTGTCCGGTATTGACCATTAATCCTTATCGGTGAGCGGCGGGCTCAATACCGCGAGGAATTTCGGGCCCGGGTGCTCCTCAGGCGATTGGGGTGCGGTTTTGCTGCGGCTGGCGACGGCGCACAGCTCTTTAAGGCCGGTCATCTCATAGCCGTAAATGGTCAAGGTTTTTTGCCTGGGGCTGTTTTGCGTTAAAGGGGAAAGGGCCCCGTTTAGTTGGCTCTCGATTTTCTTGAAATCAGCCAGGGTCGCCTCGGTGATGGCGACGCCGGTCTGCTGGCGGCCCATCAGTTCCGCTAATCGCTCCCGCAGCGGGCGGAGCGCCGGCTGAATCCCCTCGCGCATCTTAAGCAACTCTTGCTGGTCGATATCACTCAGGTCGGGCAGCTTGAGGTTGATCACCTGCCGTGGCGGGAGGCCGGTTCTGGTTTCATAGATATCCGCCAGCAGCAGAGGGCTTTCCGGGCGGCTGGTGGCCAGGACAACGGCCTCTGCCGCTTGCTTGTCCTGGATAAAGATTCTTGCCCAGGCTCGGGTCAGTCGTTCAAAGTCAAAAGCCGGCCGGTTGATGCCGGCGATGGCGCCAAGAGAGAAATCAAGCTCCTCCGCGTCGTCATCTTCTCCTTTAAGGACCGCGAGCAAGTCATTTTCGCTTTTTGCGATTGCCGAAAGTCCCTTGGCGATCTCGGCCTCTTCCCTGGCCAGCATTTCGGCGAGCTTCAAGAGCAGCATGGCCTGCCAGGTTTTTTCTTTTTCGGCCGCCTCCGCCTGTTCTTTTTGGTGGCCTTTGCTCATCGAAGAGATCAAGGCCCAGACCGAGGCTTCGTCCTGGTCCTGTCTGCCCATGGACAGCGAGGCGAGATAACCGCCGTAAAACTCATCTTCGTGGCCTTTGAGGTCCTTGATCAGTCGCGTGAAGCCGGTCGTTTCCTCTTCGGTGAAATCGATGGGGTTGTAGCCGGTGGATAATCCCGTTTGGCTTAACTCCGGCGTTGCCGGCCCGGCCTCTGCTTGCGGCGGTAGTTGATAGAAGCGCAGGGAGTCGCACACCAGCAGGAGTTCAGCGAAGATAGTGGGGTGGACGGTGGTTTCCGGGAAAAAAAGAGCTTGCAGCCGGTTCATAATTTCAATTCCTGTTAAAATAAGCTAAAGTGCACTGCCGTTGTTGCAGGGAGACGATCTCATTAATTATTAAGCGATTGGAATCGATGAAAATCAGAGACTATATCATTATTGCCTTTTTGTTGACCCTATATCTGCTGTTCAGTATCCGTTACGTTGCCGGCAATCCCGGGGGCACGGTGGTGGAAACCTTGTTGCATATCGTTTCCATCGGCCCTTTCAACCTGGGGGCGACCATGCTGATCTGCGCCATGCTGAAGAGGGTGGCCGGTCAGGGTATGCCCTGGGATAAGGCGGCGCGGATCTTTTTGTTCATCGGTATCGCCATGGAACTTCTGATCTGGCTCTTCCATGTTTTCGGAGGCACGCCGGTCAGCGGATAAGCGATCTCTCCTTGTGCAGGCCGGAGGGGGCGGTGGTGTTGGGCATGATGATTGATTTTTTGCCCAGCACCGTACCCGGGTTGGTTACCGAATTACAGCCGGTCTGGGTTTTATCCCCCAGGATGGCGCCCAGTTTTTTCAGACCGGTGCTGATCGGCCCGTCCGCGCTCTTGACCTGCACATCCCCGCCGGTGAATCTGAGGTTGGCCATTTTGGTGCCGGCCCCCAGGTTGACCTCGTTACCGAGGATGGTGTCGCCCAGGTAGGCGAAATGGCCGGCCTTGGCATCGTCAAGAAAGATCGAATGTTTGACCTCGGTTACGTGTCCCACCACGCAACGGGCTCCGATCAGGCAGTTGCCGCGCAGGTACGCGCCCTGGCGGATTTCGCTTCGATCGCCGATGATGGTCGGCTCCTTGATCAGGGCGCCCGGTTCGATCAATACCCCTTTGCCGATGCTGATGCGGGCGCCTAACAAGACGGCGCCCCCCATGATCACGCTGGCCCCTTCCAGCAGCGCCCCATCTTTAAAAACCTTCAGTTTGCCCTTGGTGGCGTCGCCGAACTCGATGGTCAGCCCCTCTTCCGCCAGCAGTTCATTGTCATACAGGATCAAGGTTGAGGCCAGCGGCCCTGAAGTTGGGGGCAGGTTGAGGAGGGGGTAGTCGTAATCCGCCAGGTAGGCCTTGAGTCCGCATAGGGGCTGCCAGGGTAATCCCTGGGGATCGAACAGCGAACTGTGGCCGTATTGCGAGGTGTCAAAAAAAGTGCTGAGTGTAAGGCTCATGGGGCTCCGTAGCGGTTGTTTTTTGTTGCCGGTCATGGCATGATGAATTTTAACAAGTCGGAATACCTTATATTTATTGAGTTAATGCAATATGGTGTAAAATCCTGAATTGTTCAAGAAGATTTCAGGTGGCGGCCAGGAGTAACTTCGGCCTTGACTTCGCCGGTGGCGATGCTTAACTTTGCTGGCTTATGATGAATTTACCCGGCTGGATGCTGTTCGATCTTCCTGGTTTGCCTATAAAAAAATAACATGGAGGCATGTTGTGGACCTTAACGATTCCATGACCACCGAGCTTAGCGATTTTCACGACCCCGAGGGGCAGGAGATTCCCGAAGAGTTGCCGTTGATGGCGGTACGTGATGTGGTCATCTTTAATTATATGATAATTCCTCTGTTTGTGGGGCGGCCGGCCTCGGTGGGCGCGGTGAACGACGCCATGGCCAAGGATAAGCTCCTTATGCTGGTGACCCAGCGGGACGCCTCCATCGATGAGCCCGATCCCGAGGACATGTATGATGTGGGCATGGTCTGCATGATCATGCGGACCTTGAAGTTGCCGGACGGGCGGCTCAAGGTGTTGGTCCAGGCCCTGCGCAAGGCCCGGGTTGAGTCATTTGTTCAGGAAGAGCCCCATTATATAGCGAGAATTTCCCTGGTCGAGGATGAAGAGCTCGAGGATGTCTCGGTCGAGGTCGAGGCCTTGATGCGCAACGTCTGCGAACAAACCGAGAAAATTCTCTCCCTGAAGGGGATCATGTCCTCCGACCTGATGGTGATCCTCAATAATGTCGAGGAGCCGGGCCGCCTGGCCGATCTGGTGGTTTCCAACCTGCAGCTCAAGGTGGCCGAGTCCCAGGCGGTGCTGGAGACCTTTAATCCTGGCGAGCGGCTGAAAAAGGTGGCCGATTATCTGCAGAAGGAGCTCGAGGTTTCCACCATGCAGGCCAAGATTCAGTCCGAGGCCAAAGAGGAGATGGGCCGGACCCAGCGGGAATATTTTCTCCGGGAGCAGTTGCAGGCCCTGAAAAAGGAGCTGGGCGATATTGATGACAAGGCCCAGGAGATCGAAGAGTTGCGGGCCAATTTCAACAAGGCCCGGATGCCTTCCGACGTTAAAAAAGAGGGGCTGAAGCAGCTCAAGCGTCTCGAGATGATGCATCCCGATGCCTCGGAGGCCTCGGTGATCCGTACCTATCTTGACTGGATTCTCGATCTGCCCTGGCGCAAGTCCTCCAAGGATCGTCTTGATCTCAAGGTGGCCAAAGAGGTGCTGGATGCGGATCATTACGGTCTGAACAAGGTAAAGGAGCGGATCCTCGAGTATCTGGCCGTGCGTCAGCTTAACAAGACAACCAAGGGGCCGATCCTCTGCTTTGTCGGCCCCCCCGGGGTCGGCAAGACCTCGCTGGGCCAGTCCATTGCCCGGGCCATGGGCCGTAAATTTCACCGGATGTCCCTGGGCGGCATGCATGACGAGGCCGAGATTCGCGGCCATCGGCGCACCTATATCGGCGCCATGCCGGGCCGGGTGATCCAGGGGCTCAAGGCGGCGGGCTCCAACAATCCGGTGTTCATGCTTGACGAGATCGACAAGGTCGGCGCCGATTATCGGGGCGATCCATCCTCGGCCCTGCTCGAGGTGCTTGACCCCGCGCAGAACAGCACTTTTTCCGATCATTATCTCAATCTGCCCTTTGATCTGTCCAAGGTTATGTTTGTGACCACCGCCAATATGGCCGACACCATCCCCTCCGCCCTGTATGACCGGATGGAGGTGATCAGGCTGGCGGGTTACACCCTGGAAGAAAAGGTGGAAATCGCTCGCCGTTATCTGTTGCCCCGCCAGCTTGAGGAAAACGGCATTGAGGCCAAGCATCTCAAGATCGATGATGAGATGCTGGCCCAGATCATCTCCCTTTATACCCGGGAGGCCGGGCTCCGGAACCTGGAGCGCGAGATCGGTACCGTCTGCCGCAAGGTGGCGCGGCGGATCGCCGAAGGCGGCAAGGGGGCATCGGCCATCACCAAGCGAACCATTGAGAAATATCTCGGCCCGCCCCGGTTTTTGCCGGAAGCGGAAACCGGGATTATCGATCAGCCCGGGATTTCCACCGGTCTGGCCTGGACCGAGGTCGGCGGCGAGATTCTTTATGTGGAAACCGCTATTCTCAAGGGCCGCGGCAACCTGACCCTGACCGGTCAGCTTGGCGATGTCATGAAGGAATCGGCCCAGGCGGCTTTGAGTTATTGCCGTTCCCAGCTGAAGAAACTGAAACTTGAGGATAGTTACTTTGACGAGGTTGACATCCATGTCCATGTGCCGGCCGGCGCCATTCCCAAGGATGGGCCTTCCGCCGGGGTGACCATCGCCACCTCCATGTATTCGGCCCTGTCCCGGCGCAAGGTGCGTCATGATGTGGCCATGACCGGGGAAATCACCCTGCGCGGCCGGGTGTTGCCCATCGGCGGCCTCAAGGAAAAGGCTCTGGCCGCGCTTAGGGCCGGAATCAAAACCGTGATCATTCCCGAGCAGAACAAGAAGGATCTTGTGGAGATCCCCGAGGCGATCAGGGCTCAGATGACCTTTGTGCCGGTGAAAAACATGAGCCGGATTCTTTCGATTATTTTTGAGGATTAACCGGGCAGCCCCCCGGGTATTTGGGAGTCGGATACAGGCATGATGGTTTTTGACGACCTTGGGGGGCAGCTGAAAAATATTAGCCGATATCTCACCCCGGTGCGGCTGGTTAGTGCGATCCTCGCCCTGACCCTGCTCGGGGTGGGGGGCTGGGCCTTATGGCTGTGGTCCTATGGCGTTTCGCCGATTCCGATTCCGGAATCGGCTGAGGTCCAGATCTATATCCCCCCCCAGACCACCTTTAGCGGGATCAGAAAGGTTCTGGTAGAGAACCGGCTGATCCGCAATGACCGCCGCTTTTATCAACTGGCGAAATTTTATAAGCTCACCGAAAAACTTAAAGCCGGGGAATACCTTTTCTCACCGGGCTTGACCCATTATCAGCTGTTGCGCGCCCTGGAAAAAGGGGCGACCATCCAGCGGCCGGTCACTGTGCCCGAGGGCGCCAATATCTATCAGGTTGCCGATATCCTTGCCGGGGGCGGCTGGGTTGAGCGTGAGCTGTTCCTGGATAAGGTAAGGGATAAAGCGGTGGTCGCCGCCTTTAAGGTGCAGGGAGAATCCCTGGAGGGCTATCTTTTCCCGGATACCTATCATCTGACTCGCGGTCAGTCCGCCATGGAGATTATTGCCATGATGGTTGAAAGGGGCCGGCAGGTTCGGGCGCAACTGGGAGATCTGGCCGATAATGAATTGAAGCTTTCGCCCCACGAGGTTATCATCCTGGCCTCCATAGTGGAAAAGGAGACCGGGGTGGGCGAGGAGCGGCCGCTGATTGCCAGGGTTTTTCTGAGCCGCCTCAAACGAAAAATGCGGTTACAGGCCGATCCCACCGTCATTTACGGTCTGGCCGATTTTGACGGCAATCTTACCAAGCGCGACCTGCTGGCAATTACCCCTTATAATACATACCAGATCAGAGGCTTGCCGGCCGGGCCCATCGCCAATCCCGGTCGGGCGGCCATCGCCGCAGTTCTCCATCCGGCCCTGGAATCCTACCTCTACTTTGTCTCCAAAAACGACGGCGGCCATTATTTTTCCAAAACCCTGGCCGAGCATAATCGAGCTGTCCGCAAGTATCAGAAAAGTAAAAGATATCGTTAGCCGTAGGTAGGCTGCTTGCCGGTTTCTACCGGACTGTTGTGGTTTACCTTTAAGAACGGCATCAGAGAAGAGGCCGCCCTTAAGGTAAAGGATTGATGATGGTTAGTTTTCCTGGAGGTTGACGCTGTAATCCATTTTGGGCAGAACCTTCTGGATGCCCAGGCGGCGGCTGATATTTACCACGAGGGGGCCGGAGATGTTGGCCACCAGATCCGTGTCTTCGGTGGTGCCGTCCTGTTTGTTGCAGCGGGCCAGCATCAGGAAGATGGCAATCTCGTCATCCGTGGAGGCCTTGATAAGTGCCTGCTCGTCATCGCTTAAGGTGAAGTCGTAGTTGAGGCCGTGGTTGGCAGGGTCGACCAGGCAGAACGCGACCTCCGGCTTGTCGACCGGTTGCAACCAGTACAGGGTTTTGCTGCCGTTTTCTTGATGGTGGAAGGTGTGGTGTTTGCATTCTTCAAAACCGAGAATGCCGTTGGGGAAGGTTAGGATGTTCTCGGTTGTTTGTTGGTCAGCCATTGAATGCCTCCTGGTGCTAGATGTTTTATTAATGTTTCACATCGGCGGTGATCCGGTCCGGTAAGGGATGTCTTCCTTGCCATGCAACCGGGTTATCGCTTTTCCTGTTTTATCCCCCCCAACTTCTATTGCCGCATGTTCTATTTTTACTTGTCGTCCGGATCAGTCGGGAACTTGAAAGTTTTCTTGATGTAAAGTTTTCTTGACATGCGGTTGGCCGCGGGTGTGTAATTAACAAATGCGGAAACTATTTGATAAACGTTTAGTTGTTGGGGGTTTGCGAAGTGTTGGAAGTTCTTTGATCTTGGTGCGAGGGGGGATGGCCTTGAACCTTAAATAATTAAGAGGCAGTTTGTATGACGCAGGCAATTAGGGATAAGGGGAAGTTGGTAACAGTTGCCGGAACCGGCATCAATCTCGCGCTGGGGGTGCTCTATACCTGGAGTATTTTTAAGGGCGCGATCAGGCAGTCCATTGAGGGGGGTGGGGCCGGAGCGTTTAATTGGGATATTGCTTCGTTGAATGATCCCTATGCCGTCTGTTGCCTGGTTTTTGCCTGCAGCATGATCGTGGCGGGAAAATGCCAGGATACCTTTGGGCCGCGCCTCACCGCCATTGTCGGCGGCCTGTTGGTCGGCGCCGGATTTATCTGGATATCGCAGAGTACGGCTTATCTCAGTTGGGTGCTGGGTTTCGGGGTGTTGGTCGGCATGGGCATTGCCTTTGGTTATTCGTCGGCCACCCCGCCAGCCCTGAAATGGTTTCCGCCCAATAAATCGGGGCGGATCGCCGGAATCGTGGTTTCCGGTTTCGGCCTGGCCTCGGTCTATATCGCCCCCCTGGCCCAGTACCTTCTGGGGGCATGGGGCCTTTCTCAGACCATGCTCTTTTTCGGCATCGCCTTTATGGTGGTGGTCAGTCTTTTTTCCCTGTTGCTGGTTAATCCGCCCGCGGGATTTACGCCCAAGGGGTTTGTCGATCGTCGCCGTAGCGGTGATGCCCATCGCCAGGCAAGAACCGCGATTATCGATGAAGATTTGTCGCCGGGCCAGATTCTTAGTACCGCGGTTTTCTGGCGGGTCTGGTTTCTCTATTTTATCGGGGCCGGGGCCGGGCTCATGGTTATCGGCAGTGTGGCGGGCATGGCCAAGAGCAGCATGGGGGCCAATGCCTTTTACGCGGTGGCGATTCTGGCGGTGGGTAATGCCGCCGGCCGGATTGTCGCGGGCATCATGGCCGATAAGATCGGTCGAAGTCATACCCTGGCCGGGGTTTTCGCCATGCAGGCGTTGATGATGTTCGGGGCGGTTGGTATCATTGGAGCGGCATCGCCCAGTGCTATATTGTTGGTGGCCCTGGCCACGGTCATTGGTTTTAACTACGGGGCCAATCTCGCCCTTTTCCCGACCTTTGCCAAAGATCTTTGGGGGATGAAGCATTTTGGCATCAATTACGGCATCCTGTTTACCGCCTGGGGCATCGGCGGCTTTGTGATGAGCAAGGTTTCCCAGATGTTGCGGGCCAGCACCGGCAGCTATGCCAATTCCTTTATCGCCGCCGGGGTCATGCTGATGCTCGGGGTCGGACTCATTCTCTTTATGGCTGATGAGAAGGATAAAAAACGCAGGCAGATTGCCCGGGAGCTTGCCGCCCTCGGCTCAAAAACCTGATATTTTGTCTTGAGGTAACTAAAAAAGGCCGCCCCGGAAAGGGCGGCCTTTTTTATTGCAACGGCTTGCCGGTTATCTATCCCTTGAGGAACTCTATCTTGCCCTCGGTGGGGGTCATGGTCGGGTCTGATTCGATGATGATTTTGGCCTGGTGCTGTTGCTCCAGTTCCATCAGATCCTCATGCTTTTTGCTGAGGAGGTATTCCGCCACCTCGGCGGGCAGGCGACAGGATACTTTCTTGACATGCTCTCTGATCACCCCGGTATGAATATGGCGTAAATGAACCAGGGCCTGGGTTTCCACCGAGCGAACCATGCCGCGCCCTTTGCAGTGCGGGCAGATATTGTAGCTGCCCATCTGCACCGGCGCCGCCATTTTCTGGCGGGAGATCTGCATGAGCCCGAATTTAGAGATCCGGGAAAAGTCGACCTTGGCTTTGTCCCGTTTCATGCAGTCCCGGACCTTTTTTTCAACGGCGCGCACATGCTTGGCGTCGCGCATGTCGATAAAATCGACGACGATCAGGCCGCCCAGGTCGCGGAGTTTTAACTGGCGACTCAGTTCTTCCGCCGCTTCCATGTTGGCGAGGAAGATGGTTTCTTCAAAGTTTTTGTCCTTGCCGGTGCTGCCTGAGTTCACGTCGATGGCGACCAGCGCTTCGGTGGGGCTGATAACGATGGAGCCGCCTGACGGCAATGAGACAGTGGGCTGAAATATCTGCTCAATCTGCTTTTCTACGTGAAATTGATGGAAAAGGGGCTGGGTTCCCTTGTGCATCTTGACATTGGTCACCCTCTTCTGGGTGGCGGGCAGCAGTTCCAGGAAATTTTTCACCTGGGCCAGGGCCTCTTCGTCATCGACCAGGATTTCGTTGATTTCGGTGGTGTAGCTGTCCCGGAGGAATCTCGAGATAATATTCTGCTCTTTGTGGAGCAGGGCCGGAGCCTTGGCGGTTTGGCCCTTTTTCTTGATTTCTTCCCACAGGTTCAGCAAAAAGCAAATGTCCTGGGAGATCGCGGTTTTGGTAATATCGCGGCTGGCGGTGCGGATGATATAGCCGATCCCTTCGGGGATGGTGATGGCGTCGACCATTTTTCGCAGTTTGCTTCTCTCTGATTCGCTCTCGATTTTTCTGGAGATCCCGGCGCTGTCGCTGCCGGGCATTAGAACCAGGTAGCGGCCCGGCAGGGAGAGATAGGTTGTGATGCTGGCCCCCTTGTTGCCGGTGGCCTCTTTGACGACCTCAATCAACATTTCCTGGCCCTTGCTGACCACATCCTGGATGTTGAGCTTCTTCCAGCTGGTGTCCGGATCAACTTCCCGGTTGTAGTATTCCGGGTGAATGTCGCTGAACGACAAAAAGCCGTTCTTGCCGGTGCCGTAGTCGACAAAGGCGGCCTGCAGGTTTGGTTCAACCGCGGTTACGATTCCTTTATAGATATTGCCCTTGGTTTGCGCCCTGCTCACGGTTTCCACATGGAACGATTCGATTTTGCCGCTTTCCAGGAGCACAATCCGGCATTCTTCCGGCTCATCGGTGTTGATCAGCAGTTTGTAGGAGGCCTCGACCTTGTCGGTTTCCTCGGCGGCGATGCCGTCGGCGTCAACGGCCGCCTCCCGGTCCGCTGCTTTTCTGCGGGGCGGTCTGGATCTGCGTTTGGCCTTGGGTTTGGGGGTGGCGGCTTCTGCAATCATCGCCTCTTTTTGCGGGGCGATGGCGTCTTTGTCCTCCGCGGGTTTGCGGCTGCCTGAAGAGCGTTTTCTCGGGGGGCGGCGTGATCGTCTCCTGGGCTGCGGACCTGTTTTCCCCTCGCTGCTTTGTGCCGACGGCTTATTGGCCGAAGTCTGGGGCGACTGCTCGGCTTTGCCTTCGTCGGTTTGTTTCTTTTTAGGTTTGAACCAGTTGCTTACTCTGGCAAGCATCGAGCTTGATTCTTTTTCATCTGTTGGTTTGGTAGTATTCTTTGCCATGGTGGCTCTTTAAAGTTATATGACCTTTGTCGGTCATTTGATTAAGTAGGGCCTCTGCTGATTCGGGAGCCATGTTCAGGGCTTCGCTGACGTCGATGGCTGTGCAGGGCCGTCTTTTCAGCATTTCCAGGATGTCGTTTTCAGAGACCGATCTGTGTTTTTCTTTGTTGCGGGTGGTGAAATCCACCAGGATTTCCACCGGAACGGTGAACTGGCCGGCAATGGCTTCCAGTTCCAGTTGGGTTAACGGGGTTGCAAAATTTTCAAGCGGCGGTCGGACAACGGTATTCAGTTGTACCTTGTCCGGTTGAATTTTCTCAACCGCCTGCACGAGGGCGGTGATATCTTCCGGAGCGTCGTTGATATTTTTTGCAATCAGGATTTCCAGCCAGAATTTGCCGCGGAAAGAGCGGCGGAATTCAATGAGGCCGGCAATCAGTTCGGTTAGAGGCGCACAGGATGCGGCCCGGTTTATCCGCCGGTAGCTTTCTTCGCGGGCCGCATCAAGTGACGGGATAATGATGTCGGCAGCCGCTAAATCCTGTTGAACCTCGGGTAAATAGAGCAATGAACCGTTGGTTAGAACGGCAACCGGTTTGTTGGTCTTTTCTTTGATATATCTGATAATCTTGCCGAGATCGCAATGGAGAGTTGGTTCTCCCGATCCGGTTATGGTAAAAATATCCAGATGCTCAATGAGCTTGCTGTCGGTTAGCAGTTGGTCGATTTCGGCGATCAGTTCCCGGGTGGGGATATATTCTTTACGTTCACAGGTGAGCGTAGTGGTGGCGCCGACCTCGCAGTAAATGCAATTATAGTTGCATATTTTGGGAGGAACCAAATCAACGCCTTGGGAAATGCCAAGACGCCGGGAGTTGACTGGACCGAACAAGTATTTCATCAGGGTTATATTGATCAGCCGGGGAATGCTGAAGGTATGCTTGGATCCTTTTTGGGGTTATGTGGGAAACTATGGTATATTTTTTAAACTTTTTCTTAAGTTGCAAGTTAAAACAATCCCCTGTTCTTAGCAAGCCAAAATTGATTTGTCGCGACTTTTGGCTTGACAGAAGTCGGCTGCCTGCTAAGATTCAAAATTTAATGAAAGTCTGAAAACATAAGTAAAATAAATGAGAAATAACATATGAAAACAATGCGCAGTGATGCTATCAAGAAAGGGATTGAGCGGGCTCCGCACCGTTCTTTGCTCAAAGCCATGGGCTACACCAATGAAGAGATCAGGCGCCCCCTGATCGGGATCTGTCATGCCCATAATGAAATTATTCCGGGTCATATTCATCTTGATAAGATTTTAGAGGCGGTTAAAACCGGGGTGCGGATGGCGGGGGGAACTCCCATTGCCTTTGGCGCCATCGGCGTTTGCGATGGTATTGCCATGAATCACAGCGGGATGAAATATTCCCTGGCCAGTCGTGAGCTCATTGCCGATTCCCTGGAAGTTATGGCCATGGCCCATCCCTTTGATGCCCTGGTTTTGATTCCCAATTGCGACAAGGTTACGCCGGGGATGTTGATGGGGGCCTTGCGGGTTAATATCCCGAGTGTGGTGGTGAGTGGCGGTCCCATGCTTACCGGCCGGTTCCGGGGTAAGGACGTGCATCTGGTCAGCGTTTTTGAGGGAGTGGGCCGGGTCAAGGCGGAAACCATGGATATCCAGGAGCTCGATGAGCTTGAAGACCAGGCCTGCCCTGGTTGCGGCTCCTGTTCCGGGATGTTTACCGCCAACTCCATGAACTGTCTCACCGAGGCGATCGGGCTTGGTTTGCCGGGCAACGGTACGATTCCGGCCGTGGCGGCCGCCCGGATCAGGCTGGCCAAGGAGGCCGGGATGGCGGTGATGCATCTGTTGGAAGAGGATATCCGGCCCCGGGATATCGCCACCCGGGAGGCCTTTGAGAATGCGATGGCCATCGATATGGCCCTGGGTTGTTCCACCAACACCGTTCTCCATGTGCCGGCCATTGCCAGGGAAGCCGGGGTTGATCTGCCCCTTGAGTTGTTTAATGAGGTAAGCGCCCGGGTGCCGCATCTGTGCAGCTTGATTCCCGGCGGACCCCACAGTCTGCAGCAACTGGATGAAGCCGGCGGCGTCCAGGCGGTTATGGGCGAGTTGCTCAATACCAAGTTCGGGCTGAACCTGAATGTTATGACCGTGACCGGCAAGACCCTCGGCGAGAACCTGGAAAAGGTCAGGGTTCGGGATGCCGAGATTATTCGGTCGGTGGATAATCCCTATCATAAGGTGGGCGGCATTGCGGTGCTTTACGGCAATCTGGCGCCGGACGGTTGCGTGGTCAAGCAGTCGGCGGTGGCCGAGGAGATGCTCTCCCACAGCGGCCCGGCTCGGGTGTTTGATTCCGAGGATGAGGCCCAGGCGGCTATCCTTGAGGGCAGGATCAAAGCCGGCGATGTGGTGATCATCCGTTATTGCGGGCCACGAGGCGGGCCGGGTATGCCGGAGATGCTGTCGCCGACTTCGGCCATCATCGGCATGGGGCTTGGCAAAAGCGTGGCTCTGATCACCGACGGTCGTTTCAGCGGCGGCACCCAGGGCGCCTGCATCGGCCATGTTTCTCCGGAGGCGGCCGATGGCGGGCCCATCGCTTTTGTCGAGGAGGGGGATCGGATCAATATTGATATTTCCCATAACAAGATAGAGCTGGATGTGGCGGCGGATATTCTTGAAGAGCGGCGCAGCCGGTGGCAGCCGCCGGCGCCCAAAATCACCACCGGTTATGTCGGCCGCTATGCCAAACTGGTGACCTCGGGCAGTACCGGGGCCGTATTGCGGGATGATTTCTGAGATGATGATGGGGCCGGGGCTGAATAATTTCAGCCCTGGCCGGTTGTTAAGGATAACTACGATTTGTTGAATATAATATGTGTGATGTTGCCGGCGCGCATGATGCGGCTGGGGAACAGTGAGGTGGGGCGGTGAGGAAGGGATTGGTCTGCAGTCTTGCTTTTCTGTTGGTAGTTTTTTCTCTGGCCGTTGGCGGCGTCTGGGCTAAGCCGCTTCCCTGGGAGGTTACGGCCGACAGCCTGGTGCACCTGAAGGAGCCGGAAAGTATTCTGGCCGAGGGCAATGTTATTTTGAATCGGCCCAAGGAGTCGTCGCCTGACCCCATGATTGTCCGGGCCGATTGGGTGCGCTATGATGTCGAGTTGGGGGTGATTCGGGCCCGGGGCAATGTTTATGTGCTTTCCGGTCAGGATGAAATCGCGGCGGATCTCGCGGATCTCGATCTGAACAGCAAAACCGGGACCTTTTATAATTCCACCATTTTCATGGCCGATACCCATATGTTCATCACCGGGGATGAGGTCGTGAAAACCGGTGATTTCACCTATGACCTGAAAAACGGCAC